>Ga0068855_100000405_pt1 | contig 53352 bp, 47 predicted proteins | sample KBSCornC52_FD_66592 | JGI IMG/M metagenome (GOLD analysis project Ga0068855, IMG submission 66592) | Corn rhizosphere microbial communities from Kellogg Biological Station, Michigan, USA - KBS Corn C5-2 | ecosystem: Host-associated > Plants > Roots > Rhizosphere > Soil ... | reverse complement strand
ACGTACAGGTCGACGTCGTCCACCTCGAAGCGCGCCTTGGCGGTGTCCTCGACGCGCCAGATGATGACGGCGCCGATCTCCACCGGGTTGCCGCGCTTGTCGTTGACCTTGAGTGCCGGCGAGTTCAGGTTGCGCGCGCGCAGCGAGATGCGCCGCTTGACGAGGAACGGGTTGGCCCAGCGCAGGCCTTCGGACCGGTCGGTGCCCGTGTACTGGCCGAACAGCGTCATGATCGCGGCCTCGTTGGGTTGCAGCGTGTACAGCCCGGCGCCGACGGCCACCGTCGCCAGCACGCACAGCGCGCCGGGCAGCACGTGCGCCAGCAGCACGGTGGCGGCCTCCATGTCGTCGCGGATCGAGACGAAGCGCGTCAACGCGATGATCGCCAGCACCACGCCCAGCACGAACATCGCGTAGCCGTTCATCGACGCGAGCCGGCGCTCCGAGTATTCGACACGCGTCGGCGGCGCCGCGCGGCGCGGCGCGAGGTTCGAGGTCATGGAAGCTCCCTGGTAGAGATCAAAGTGATATCACTCTAGGTTCTCCGTGCGACCCTGTCAATCCCGCCTCGCAAACCGGCCGGCGGCGGGCGAGCCCCGGGTCCGGGCGTGCGGTCGTTCGCATCTTTGGCGCATCGGCGCGCGCCGCCCGGGCCCGGCGCCGCCTAACATCGCGGACTGGTCGAAGCCAGCAACGAGAGGAAGCCCGCTTGAACGTCATGCCGCCGCGCCTTGCAAGGGCGCCGAAACGGATCGCGCTTGCCATCGCCGCCGTCGCGGTGGCCACGCTGGCGGGCTGTGCCGGCAGCGGCACGCCGCCGGCGTCGGCCAGCGGCGATGTCGTGACGCCCGTGGGGCCGGGCCTGCGCGGCTATCCGTTCGCGGCCTCGCGCACCACGACGCAGGACTACTTCGGCCTGGCCGTCAGCGACGACTTCGCCTGGCTGGAGAACGAGGGCGACCGCTTCGCCCGCTCATGGATCGCGGCGGAGCAAGCCTATGGCCGGCGCCATCTGGACGCGATGCCCGCGCGCGCCGGCTTGCGCGAGCGGCTCAAGTCCCTGCTGGAGTCCACCACCGGCAACTACACGGACCTCGCCGAGCGCGGCGGCTTCGTGTTCGCGCTGAAGACGGCGCCGCCCGCGCAGCGGCCCGTGCTGGTCGCGCTCAAGTCGCTCGACGACGTGGCCAGCGAGCACGTCGTGTTCGACCCGAACGCGCTCGCCCCCGACGGGTCGGTCTCGATCGAGTTCTTCCGCCCGTCGCCGGACGGCCGGCGGGTGGCGGTGGCCCTGTCGGCCGGCGAGGCGAGCACGGCCGTCGTGCGCGTGGTGGACCTCGTCACGGGCCAGGTGCTGCCGGGCGAGATGGCGCACGTGATGTCGGGCGGCGCCGGCGGCGACGTCGCGTGGGCCGCGGGCGGCGCGGGCTACTTCTGCACGCAGCCCGCGCCGGCGGGCGCGCCGGGGCTCGTGCAGGTGGTGTTCCACAAGCTGGGCGCGAGCGGGGCGGACCGCATCGAGCTGTCGACCGGCCTGCCCCGGGCCGCCCGCGTGCGCCTGGAGAGCGCGCGCGATGGCAAGCACGTGCTGGCCCTGGTGGAGAACGGGCGCGGTGGCGACGTCGCGCTGTTCGTCAAGCCGACGGACACGAACGGCGAAGGCGCATGGCGCCGTCTCGCCGCCGAGGGCGACGGCGTGCGCGACGCGCAGTTCGGCGACGACGACGCCGTCTGGGTGCGCGCGGTCGGCAACGCGCCGCGCGGCAAGCTGCTGCGCGTGCCGCTGTCGGACAGCAAGCCCATCGCCTGGGATCGGCTGGCGGCCGTCGCGATGCCCGTCGAAGGCGCGCTGCAGCGTTTCGCGGTGGCCGGCAGCCTGCTGTACGTGGCCGAAGGACCGCCCGGGTCGAGCCGGCTGCGCGCGATCGACCTGAAGTCGCGGCGCAGCACCCCGCTCGCGCTGCCGGCGGGCAGCGGGGTCGCCGCGCTCGTGCGCGTGGGGCGCAACGAGGTCGTCGCGCAGGTCACCAGCTGGGTCGAGCCCCCGGCATGGACGCGCGTGGCCGGCTACCGCGTGCGCCGTACCGGGCTGGCGATGGTCTCCGACGCGAGCTTCAACGACTGCGACATCGTGCGCGAGTTCGCCACCTCGCGCGACGGCACGCCGGTGCCCGTGGACATCCTGCGCCCGCACGGCACGCGCCTGGACGGCCGCAATCCGGTGCTGCTGATGCCGGCGGGCTCGCTCGGCGCGGGCCCGTCGCCCGATTACGACGTCACGCGCCGCGTATGGCTGGATCGCGGCGGCGTCATCGCGCTGGCCACGCTGCGCGGCGCGTCCGACGCAGGCGAGGCGTGGCGCGTCGACGGCGTGCGCACCAAGCGCCAGAACGGCGTCGACGACTTCATCGCGGCGGCCGAGATGCTCGTCAAGCGCGGCTACACGCAGCCGGCGCTGCTGGCTGCGCGCGGCCGCGGCGACGGTGCCACGGTGGTCGGCGCGGTCGCCACGCAGCGCCCGGAACTGCTGCGCGCCGTCGTGGCCGCGAACGGCCGCTACGACCTGCTGCGCCTGGACCGCAACGCCGCCGGCGAGTACGACGCCTCCGACTACGGCAGCGTCCGGGAGCGCGCCCAGTTCGACGCCCTGTTCGCGCTCTCCCCGCTGCGCGCGGTGCGCGACGGTGCCCACTACCCCGCCATGCTGCTGCTGGCCGGCCGGCGCGACGGCCGCGTCGACCCGGCGCAGTCGCGCAAGATGGTGGCCCGCCTCCAGCAGGCCGATCCGAGCGGTCGACTGATCCTGCTGCAGACCGACGCTTCCAGCGGACAGGCGGCCCAGGCCAGCCTGTCGGCCGCCATCGACCAGGCCGCCGACGAATACGGCTTCCTGCTGCACGAGGTGGTGGCGGCGCAGTGACCTCCGCGCGCTGCTTCGTCGACGACTGCGCGACCCGACCTGGCCGAAGTCCCCGTTGCCTATCCCCAGGCCGGAACCCGGCCCGCTATCCAAAAGTTACCGGGCGTCACAATGCTGGAGGGTACAGTTCACGGATCCAGGGATCGAGGTGAACGACGCCAAGGAGATTGCAGGTCGGATTCCTGATCCGATGACTGCGACACCCGTCACTGACGTGGCCGTAGGAGGGCCGAAGGCGCATGCCGAACATTGCTACCGTATTCAAAGCTGAAATCACGCGGCTCGCGCGCAGGGAACTGCGCGAGAACAGCGAAGTCCTCAAGAAGTCAGTCGCGGCACAGCGCTCCGAGATCGCCAGCCTCAAGCGCAGGGTGCAGGCCCTGGAAGCCATGGTCAAGCGACTCGCCAAGGCGGCGGGCGCGGATCAGCGCGGTGCGAAAACGGCGGCGCCGACCGAGGAAGGCGAGGCATCCGACGCGTCGAGCCTGCGCTTCCGTGCCAAGGGCATGGCCGCCAACCGGAAGCGCCTGGGGCTGTCGGCCGCGGATTTCGGACTGCTCGTGGGCGCCACGGGGCAATCGATCTACGCCTGGGAGACCGGCAAGACCAAGCCGAGGCCGCAGGCCTTGGCGGCGATCGCTGCGCTGCGCGGCATCGGCAAGCGCGAGGTCGAAGCCCGGTTGGCGAGCCTGAAGGGCTAGGAGTCTGCGCGGCTGAAAGCCGCCCAGACTCCTGGCGGTTGAACGCACGGCTCCCCCGAGCCCCCTCCGAGAGGGAGCTCCAGCATGTTCGACTGCACCCTCCGGCCTCCCTCCGAGAGGGAGATTCGAGTCAGCATGACGAGGGCGGTCCACTGCGCAGCATCGCCGGCTGAGTTCGTCAGCTCGGCGGCCACGATGATGTGGGCGGCCTCGTCGACCGCGGTTTGCGCGTTGTCGCTTGCGTCGAAGCCACCACCGGCGCGCGTCGTGTCCCTCGAAGCGCTGTCCGCGGAAGGGTCCGCGGACGACGTGTGCACCGTGTCGCGCGGCCTGGCAATGAAAAAGGGAGGCACCGCGGTGCCTCCCTGTGTCGTGCGACGTGCCGCCGGCGATCAGCGGTCGCGCTCGCCGTTCTTCTTGTCGCGGTCTTCCTGGCGTTCGCGCTGGGCCTTCTTGCGCTCATCCTTCTGCGCGTTGGCGTTCTCGTGCGTTTCGCGCGGCTGGCCCTGGGGTTGGGCCTGGGCGGCGGGCTGGGCGCCTCCCTGCGGGGCCGGCTGACCTTGCAGGGGGCCGCCTTGCGGGTTGCCGCCGCGGCGGCGCTGATCCTGTGGATTGCCCTGCGGCGGCTGGCCCTGCGGCGCGGGCTGCGGCTGGCCCTGGTATTGCGGCTGCCCCGGGCGGGGCTGGCCGTTGCCCTGGCCCGGCTGGCGCTCCTGGCCGTGTTGCCACGCGGGCGGCTGGCCTTGCGGCTGTCCCGGCTGGCCTTGCGGCGTGGGCTGCGGCTGGCCGGGGTATTGCGGCTGGCCCTGTTGCGGCTGGCCATAGCCCTGGCCCGGCTGGCGTTGCTGGCCTGGCTGCCAAGCCGGCTGCTGGCCCGGCTGCACCGGCTGCACCGGCTGGCCTGGCGCCGGCTGGCCGTAGCCCGGGCGTTGCTGCCAGTTCGGCTGCTGGCCCTGCGGGGGCTGGCCGGCCTGCTGGCCCTGCTGCCACGCCGGCGGCTGGCCGTTGACCGGGGCGGCCTGGCGCGGGGGCTGGTCGAACTCGGGGCGGCCGGGGCGGGCGCCGCCGGGTGCCGTGGCGCCGCGGTCGGGGCCGCCGCCGCGGATCGGCTGGGCCGGCGGCAGTTGCACCGGGGCCTGGCCCGGGTGGAAGACCGGCACCGCCTGGTTGGAGACGGGCTGCGGCGCGACGGGGCGGCCGGCCGGCGCGAGCTGCGCGGCCAGGTGGGCGCGCGCGGGCACCGAGTTCTGGAACGCCTGGCCGTTGGCCGTGGATCCAGCGGGTGCCTCCACCGTCACGTTGGTCACGTTGGTGACGTTGTTGACGGTGTTGTGGCTGTTGACGTCCACGTTGCCGCGCACGCGCATGCCCACGTTGACGACGGCCGGGGCGCTCACCACGACGGCGGGCGGCGTGCCCACGGGCGCCGGCACGATGATGCCGTGGCGCGAGCCCGGCGGCGGGGGCACGAACACGCCCTGCGGGCCCATCGGCGCGTGGCCGTAGAAACGCAGGCCCGGCGCGGCGACGGCCACCGAGATGCTCAGCCCCGGCGACGGCGGCACGAAGTGGCGCTGCGGCGCGCACCAGAAGCCGGGCACGAACACGACGACCTCGCCGCGATGCTCGTAGTACGGCTGCACCCAGGTGTAGTAAGGACGCGGCGGCGGCGACCAGCGGCCGGCGGCCCAGACCCAGCGGCCTTCCCAGGCCCAATAGCCGCCCGTCCAGACATAGTCCGGATACGGTTGCATGGGCGGCACTTCCACCAGCATCGGCGGCGGCGCCCATTGGACGGCGATGGGCTCGGGCTGCTCCAGCGGCGGGTCGACGTAGACGCTGACCACCGGTTCGTCCTGGTCCTGCGACGGGTCGTAGGCCGGTGCGGGCTGCGGGTAGCTGGGCGCCGGCTGCTGGTAGGCGGGCGCCGGTTGCTGGTAGACGGGCGCCGGCGCCACGTAGCGTCGCGGGGGCGCCTCGACGACGCACGCGGACAGGAGGGCGGCGCCGCCGAGGGCGGCACCGAGCGTGCTCAAGCGCAGCAGGGCCTGGCGGGTCGGAGTGGTCATGTCGGGAGGATCCTTCAGGTGTCGTCGCCCCGGCCGTGCAGGCGGAATGGGCATTGTCGCGGGCCCATGCGGGTTCAACGTCCGAACGGCGGAGTTGGTGGGCAAGGGACACGCAAATTTACATTCCGCCACGGAACCGCACGCGGATGGCACGTCGCTCGATGTCGAGCGCTGGACGAACTCCTCAGGCGTCCGGGCTCTTCTTGCGGCGGCGGATGCGGATGCGGCGCAGCCACGCGTGCATCGCCAGTCCGACGAGGGCGCCCACGACGAGTCCGATCGCGGTTCCGAGCAGGGCCGCATGGCCCCAGGCGTCTGTGCTGCCCCGAGTGGCGAGCGCCGCGCCCCACAGGCCGCCGACCAGGGCCCAGACGGTGGTTCTGACGATGGCGATCATGGGCGGGTGCGAGCTTCGATAGGCCGATGGTAGACGCACCGTGGCGCCGTCGACCTTCCGCGGCGTCACGCGTCCGGCGCCCCCTTCAGTTCGACGACGTTGCCCTGCGGATCGCTCAGGTAGATCGACGGACCTTCGCCCTCGGCGCCGTAGCGCGAGGCGATGGGGCCGGCCTCGATGCCCAGCGACGCGAGGTGCGCGCGGATGGCGGCCTCGTCGAAAGGTTCGACGCGAAAGCACATGTGGTCGACGTTGTGGCCTTGCCTGCCGGGGGCTGCGCCGCCGGCACGTCCCAGCTTGCCGTCGACAGGCACCAGGTCCAGCATCGAGCGGCCCGCGCGCAGCTGGATCAAGCCGATCTCGTCCTGCCGGCGCTCGATGTGGCAGCCCAGGCCCTCGCAGTAGAAGCGCAGCATGGAAGGCAGGTCGACCACGCGCAGGACGATGTGGTCGATGTCGCGGATGTGGATCATTGCAAGGCGTGCGGATGAAGCGGATGCACGAGTGTCCCACGCGATGCGCGCGCGTGACCCGCGCGCATCGCGGGGATGAGGCCTCAGTTGGCGCGCATCGAATCGCTCGGTGCCGGCAGGTACAGCTGCTCCTGGGGCACGAGGATCCACAGCAGGATGTACAGCGCGAGGCCACAGCCGGCAAAGACGATGCCGAACGTGAACACGAGGCGCCACACCCACGACGGCACGCCGGTGGCCTGGCCGATGCCGCCGCACACCCCGCCGAGCCAGCGGTCGCTGAGGCTGCGGCGGAACTGGTGCAGCGGCGACGCCGCGGGCGTGCTGCGCGCGGCCGACGAGCCGCTGAGCACGCGGGCCTTGGCGCGCGCGAACTCCTCGTCGGACAGGATGCCGCGTTGATGGAGGTCGCCGAGCTTGCCGAGTTCGTCGCTGTCAGACATGGTGTTCTCCTTGGGGAAAGCGTTGATCGATGACTGCAGGTTACGCCCGTGCCCTTCGGGCGGCCAGCCGCGTGCGACGGGCTGCAGCGCGGGCCGACGAGGCCGCCCGGCCGGCCGATGGAGCGGGGCTGGTGGGCGGTCCCGGAAGTTCGCACGCGCAATACGGCCGCGTCTGGCCTGCGCGCGAACTTCCGGGACAGCCCTAGTGCGCCTGCAGCGCCTCGCCGGCAAGCGCCAGGTCGCGCACCCAGCGCTCGAATTGCTGTTCGCGCAGTGCCGGATCGCCGCGCAGCAGCGCGGACGGGTGCAGCGTGACGAGCACGCGCCGCCCATCGTCGCGCTGCAGCCACTGGCCGCGTTCCGAGAGCACCTTCACCGGCCGCCCCAGCAGCGCGCGCGCCGCGGTGCCTCCCAGCGCGACGAGCGCCGCGGGCGCGACCGCCTCGATCTCGCCCTGCAGCCAGTGCGCGCACGCGAGGATCTCGAGCTGGCCCGGGGTCTTGTGCATGCGTCGCTTGCCGCGCAACTCGTACTTGAAATGCTTGACCGCGTTGGTGACGTAGACGGCGCCGCGGTCCCAGCCGAGTGCCGCGAAGGCCTGGTCCAGCAGATGGCCCGCGGGGCCGACGAACGGACGGCCGACGAGGTCCTCGCGATCGCCCGGCTGCTCGCCCACGATCATCAACCGTGCATGCCTGGCGCCTTCGCCCCACACCGTCTGCGTGGCCAGTGCCCCGAGCGGGCATTCACGGCAGCGGGATGCCTGTTCGCGCAGCGTCGCCAGCGGGATGGGCCGGGCGGTTCGTGGCGGCGCATCGGCGGCGCGGGCGGGATCGGTGGCGGCGGCCGGCGTCGTCGCGCGAGGTCGCCGTGCGGGCGCGGGGCGCGGCTTCCCGGCGCGCACGGGAAGGGCGGGCGAGGTCACGGCTCAGTGCTTCGCGTTGTCCTTGTTGAATCCGCGCGTGGGCACGATGGTCGGGCGCGGGCCGTCCCGGGAGTCGCTGCACGGGGCCTGCCATTCACGCAGCTCGGTGGCCAGCAACGCGTTGCCGTCGCGCTCGGCCAGGGCGATCAGCTCGAAGACGTTCTGGTCGGTGACCAGCTCGTGCGCCACGCCCAGCTTGAGCTGGCGGTAGATGTGTTGCGGATCAGTCGAGTCGTTCTGCGCTTTCATGGGCTCTCCAGGAATGAATCGCTTCGCGGCAACGCCTGTGCCCGTCCGGGTCAGAGACGTGCCGTTCGCGCAGTGTGCGCCGCGCGATTGACCTTGGTCGCTACAGGCGCAATTGGCCGGCGTAGCCCGTCAGCTCGAGGTAGCCCCAGCCGAGCGCGCGGCCATCGTCGCCGCGCAGCGCCGACAGGCCTTCCCAGTAGATCGCGCCGGTCGAGCCGCGGCTGTCGAGCTCCTGGTCATCTTGCAGGGCCGCCACGCGCCAGCGGCCGGCGGGCGTCGACAGCGTCCATTCGACGGGGTAGGTGGCGTGGGTGCGCGGGCTCGTCCAGCGGCGCAGGGGTTCGAAGCGCACCTCGCCGGCGGCGAAGTTGCGCAGTGCTCCGCCCGCGCCGCGATACGAGCCGCCGGCCCAGATGACGCTGCCGTCGGTGCGGCGCAGGCGGAAGGCCATCAGCGCAGCGCCGTCGACGAGGTTGAAGCCGACCCAGTCCCAGCCGACGGCGCCCCGGGCCAGGTACTGGTCGCTCCACTCGTGGTCCAGCCACGCGCGGCCGCTCACGTCCCGCGCGGATGCGCCGGCGCGCTCGAGGCGGCCCCGCACGGCCAGTTGCGGCTCGCTGTAGTAGTGGCTGGCCTGCGCGGGATCGGGGCCCTTCTGCGACCAGCCGGACTCGCCCTGCAGCAGCAGCGGCTGCGTGGCAGCGAGGTCGAGCGCCAGCGCGAAGCGCTCGGTGCGCACGTCGATGCGCAGGCGCTCGTGCGGGTCGTCGTGGCCGGCCGGGGCGAGGCGCTGCAGCGTCCAGTCGCGCAGTCGCACGACCTGCGGCAGCGCCGGTCCCGGCGTGTCCGCGATGCCGAAGCCCTGGCGCGCGACACGCTGGTCGTGCAGCGCGCCGCCCGCCGGCGCCTGGTTGGACACGTCGGTGAGCGCGACGTGGGCGAACACCAGCTGGCGCGCGGCAAAGCGGCTGGCCGAATCCGCCGCCAGGCCGGTGCGGGTGCGGAAGAACGTGACCTGGAAACCGAACTCGGGCGTCTCGTCGACGCGCTCCTTGGCCCCGCTGCGCAGCCAGCCGGTGACATACCACCACTCGACGTGGGTGTCGGGGTGGCTGCCGTGGTCGGCAGGAAAGGCAAGGGCGCGGTGCGACACGCCGAGCGCGGGGTTCTCCGGGGCGGCGGAGGCGGACGCCGGTGCCTGGGCGCGGGCCGCGGCCGGGGCGGCGAGCGCGGCTGGCAGCAGGCCGAGGAAAGGACGGCGGCGCATCAACGCGGGCTCCGGGCTCGGATGGGGTCGGGGATGGGCATGTGGCAGTGTTGGCGAGTCAGGGGGCGGGCATTGGCCGCGCGATGCACGTCGTCGGGAGTCGGCCACGGCCCCGATCATTCGTGCAGGAGCGGGCGACCACGTCCTCGTCCCACAGGCTACCAGTCCTCCTTGACTGCGCGCACCACGTCGCGGCTGGCCGCGGCGTGCCCGCTGCCCCAGGCAGTGAGCGCGCCGGCCAGCACGACGCCCAGCCCCAGCACCAGCAGGGTGCCCAGCGGTACGCTCATCTGCATCGTCCAGTGGAAGCTCTGCGGATTGACCACCTTCACGAGCACGACGCTCACCGCCAGTCCCAACGCGAGTCCCAGCACGGCGCCGACGGCGCTCCACAGCGCGCCCTCGCACGCCACCAGCGTCAGCACCTGGCGCCGCGTGAAGCCCAGGTGCTGCAGGGTGCCGAACTCGCGCCGGCGCGCCAGCACCTGCGCCGAGAAGCTGGCCGCGATGCCGGCCAGCCCGATCGCCAGCGCCACGCCTTGCAGCCATCGCGTGACGGCGAAGCTGCGGTCGAAGATGCGCAGGGAGTAGGTGCGCAGGTCGCCGGCGCTGGCGACCTCGGTGGGGGCATCGGGCGGGACGGCGGCCCGGATGCGGGCAACGACGGCGTCGCGCATGGCCGCCCCGGCATCCGTTCCGGCGTCCGGGCCGGCATGCGGATCGGCACGTGAGCCCGCACGCGTGCTCGTCTCCGTGCCCGCACCGGTGCGCGCATCGGCGGCCGCGGCCGCGTCGCGGCCTGCACCGGCGTCGGCACCGGCGCGCGCCGTGGCATCGCCCTGGGCGTGCGGCACGGCGCGTGGGGCGTTCGGATCGGTCAGCCACAGCGCCAGTCCGGTGACGCGGTCGTCGCCGGTCAGCCGCAGCCAGTCGGCGCGCGCCATCAGCAGCGCGCCTTGCTGGCGGGCGTAGTCGCGCCAGATGCCGCGCACGACCGCGCGCACGCTGGTGGTTCGCGTCGCCGCGGCGGCGCTTCCGCCGCGCGGCGGGGGCAGCGGCACCATGAGGATGTCGCCCTTGTGCAGGTGCTGCAGCGCGGCCAGCACTTCCGTGGGCCAGACGGACACCGGGTCGGCCGATGCCGGCGTGGCGTCGTCGGGTGCGACGACCCAGGGCAAGTGCGGTGCGGATTCGCCGGGCGGCAGGTCGCGTACCAGCAGGGAGGCCTCGGGCTGGTCGGGGGCCAGCGTCACCGGCACGAGGCGCTCCGCGCGCACCTGGCGCACCTCGGGGCCGGCGGCCGCCGCGACGACTGCCGGGGGCAGGAACAAGGGCATGTCGCTGGCGCCGGGAACCTGGCGGACGTAGATATCCGCGGGCAGGACGTCGTCCAGCCAGGCGATCAGCGAGTCGCGGAAGCTCGTGACCATGACCGTCAGCGCGACGACCAGGCTCAGGCTGGCGACGACCCCGGCCACGGCGGCCGTGGCGGTATGGCGCTGGTCGACGGCGCGCGCCACCGCGAGCGCGGCCACCGGATTGCGCGCGCCGCGAAAGCCCTTCAGCAGCAGCGCGACGACCTGCGGCACCAGGCTGATGCCGCCCAGCAGCAGCACGCCCACGCAGGCATAGGCGCCCCACGGGATGGCGTGCCAGGGCGGCACCAGCGCCAGCAGCCCCGCCAGCGCGATCAGCGCCAGTCCGGCGGCAGCAGGCCAGTTGCCGCCCGCGGCGCTGCTGAGCCCCTTGAGGCTTTGCGCCGGCGCGATGCCTTGCGCGGCCCGCGCGGGCCACCAGCCGCCGGCGAAGGCCGACGCGACGCCCAGCGCGCCGTACGCGAGTGCGGCCAGCACGCTCCATTGCAGGCGCGGCGCGCTGCCACCCAGCGTGCCGCTGCCCAGATCGCCGCCCAGCGCGCGCAATGCCGCAGCGGCCAGCGCGGTGCCCAGCGCCAGTCCGATGACGCCGCCCAGGGCACCCACCATCAGGCTGTCCGACCACACCAGCGTGCGGCGCTGGCGGCCGTCCATGCCCAGCACCCCCAGCAACGCCAGTTGCGGGATGCGCTTGGCCACCGCCAGCGACTGCACCGAGAACACGAGGAAGCCGCCCGTGAACAGCGCCACCAGCGACAGCACGCTGAGATTGACGCGGTACGACTGCGACAGCCGGGCCATGCGCAGCGCGGCCTCGTCGGGCGCGGCCGCGCGGACGTCGGGGCCGGCGTCGAGCGCCGCCATCACGGCCTCCTGGCGCGCGCCGGGTGCCAGGCGCACGTCGATGCGCGAGAGCGAGCCGACGCGGTCGAAATGGGTCTGCGCACCTGCGATGTCCATCACCAGAAGCGGCGGTCCGTCGGCGGCGATGCGCCCGCCGATCGCGAACGCGTGCGTGCGGCCGTCGACCTGCAGCGTGAGACGGTCCGCCTTGCCGATCAACGCGCGCGCGGCGGCGTTGAGGTAGACCCGGTCCGGATCGAGCGCGCTGATGGGCGAGCCCGGCGGGGCGCTGCCCGCCGTCGCCTCGGGCTGCACCAGCCAGCCCGGCGAGATCCACGGTGCGACGAAGGCGTCCAGCCCGAGCAGGCGCGCGGGATGGGGCTGCCCGTCGGCCCCGCGCACGCTGATCGGCAGGTCGATCACGGGGCTCGCCTGCGCCACGCCCGGCGCCAGTGCGAGCCGCGGATAGAGGGCCTCGGCGAGCAGGCCGTCGCGCGGGCGCACGCTGAAATCGGGGGCGCCGCTGGCGGCGTGCACGGCGGCCGAGAACTCCGCCAGCGCCGACGCGTTGATCAGCTGCACCGCGAACGCCAGCGCCACGCCGAGCGCCACGGCCATGACGGCAGCGGCCTGGCGCCACGGGTGATGGCGCCATTCGGCCCACAGCAGCCGCAGGTGGAGGGCGGCCATGGGCCAGCGGCGCGGCCCGGCTGGCACGGCCGCGGGCGGGGATGAGGACAGGGCGGGGTTCAAGTGCGGGCCATGTGAAGGGACACCGGCATCCTGCCAGCAATCCGGCCCGCCGCCGGCGCGCATCGGGCGGCTGATCGCCCCATCCGCGCCGTGCGCGGCATTTCCCGGGGTTTGTCGCCGAAGTGGCAGCGGCGGCGGCGCGGCGTCCCCATCATCGATCGCCGCGCCGTATGCTCTGCGCCGGAACTGCACGACAAACTTCGAGACGAACGCCATGACCACCGCCCTCTCTTCGGACACCGGCGCGCCCACGCGCACGGTGCAGCGCATCTGCCCGCTGTGCGAGGCGTGCTGCGGCCTGAGCCTGACCGTGTCGGGCACGGCCGAGCCGGCGCGCGTGATCGCCATCCGCGGCGACGAGCAGGACGTCTTCAGCCACGGCTACATCTGCCCGAAGGCGATCGCGCTGAAGGACCTGGAGGAGGATCCGGACCGCCTGCGCCAGCCGCTGGTCAGGCGCGGCGGCCGTTTCGTCGAGGTCAGCTGGGACGAGGCCTACGCCGAGATCGCGCGCCGGCTGCCGCCGCTGGTGGCCGAGCACGGCAAGGACGCGCTGGCGTTCACGCTCGGCAACCCGAACGTGCACCGCCTGGGCCTGGGCCTGTACGTGCAGCGCCTGCTGCGGGCAGCCGGCACGCGCAACATCTTCAGCGCGTCCACGCTGGACCAGATGCCGCGCCAGGTGGCCAGCGGCCTGCTCTACGGCCATGCGCTGACGGTGCCGGTGCCCGTCATCGACCGCTGCGACTTCCTGCTGATGCTGGGCGCCAACCCGATGGCCAGCAATGGCAGCATGTGGACGGTGCCCGACTTCCGCGGCCGCGCGAAGGCGCTGCGCGCGCGCGGGGGACGGCTGGTGGTCGTCGATCCGCGCCGCACCGAGACGGCGGCCATCGCCGACGAGCATCATTTCATCCGCCCCGGCGCCGACGTCTTCCTGCTGCTGGGGCTGGTCAACGCGGTGTTCGACGAGGGCCTGGTGCGACCGGGGCGCCTCGAGGCCTTCCTGGCCGCGGGCGAGACGGGCGTCGAGGCCCTGCAAGCGGCCGTCGCGCCGTATACCCCTGAACGCATGGCGGCGCGCTGCGGCGTGCCGGCGCAGGCGCAGCGTGCCCTGGTGCGCCAGCTCGCGGCGGCGCCGCGCGGCGCCGTGTACTCGCGCATCGGCTCGAGCACACAGCGCTTCGGCACGCTGAACTCGGTGCTGGTCGACGCGCTGAACATCCTCACCGGCCACCTCGACGCCGAGGGCGGCGCCATGTTCCCGCAGGCGGCCGCCTTCGCGGCCAACACGCAGGGCAAGCCCGGCGTCGGCCGCGGGCTGGTGACGGGGCGCACGCGCAGCCGCGTGTCGGGCGCACCCGAGGTGCTGGGCGAGTACCCGACCAGTTGCCTGGCCGAGGAGATCGAGACGGCCGGGCCGGGGCAGGTGAGGGCACTGGTCTCGGTGGCCAGCAACCCGGTGCTGTCGGCGCCCAACGGCGCGCGCATCGCGCAGGCGCTGGGCCAGCTCGATTTCATGGTGAGCGTGGACATCTACCTGAACGAGACCACGCAGCACGCCGACGTGATCCTGCCGGGGCTGTCCACCTTCGAGGAGCCGCACTACGACGTCAGCTTCCCGCAGCTGTCGTGCCGCAACCATGCACGCTACAGCCCGCCGGTGTTCGCGCCGCGGCCGGGTGCGCAGTCGGAATGGCAGGCGCTGCTGCACATCGCGGCGATGCTGCGCGGCGAGGCCGGAGCGGGCGCGCCCGGCTTCGACCTGGCGGCCTTCGACGACGTCCTCCTGGCCGACGACTTGCGCCGCCTGGCGGCCGGCGTCCCCGAGCCGTTGCAGGACGCGATGCTCGCCGCGCTCGGTGCGACGCCCGGGCCCGAACGCATGCTCGACCTGGCCTTGCGCACGGGCCCCTACGGCGACCGCTTCGGCCAGAAGCCGGGTGGCCTGAGCCTGGGCGCCTTGAAGGAGGCGCCGCACGGCGTCGACCTGGGCGCGCTCGCGCCGCGGCTGCCGGGCATCCTGCGAACGCCCAGCGGCAAGATCGAGCTGTGGCCCGCCGCGGTGGCGTCGGAACTCGCCGCCGTCGACACGGCGCTGGCCGATGCGCCGCCGGCGCTGGTGGTGGTCGGGCGGCGCGACGTGCGCTCCAACAACAGCTGGATGCACAACCTGCCCACGCTTGCCAAGGGCCCCGAGCGTTGCACCGCGCTGCTGCATCCGCAGGACGCCGCACGGCACGGCGTGCAGCCCGGCGACCGCGTGCGGCTGCAGGGTGCCGCCGGCCGCGCCATCGAGCTGCCGGCCATGCTCACCGACGAGATGATGCCGGGCGTCGTGAGCGTGCCGCACGGCTGGGGCCACGACCAGGCCGGCGCGCGCCTGGGCGTGGCGGCGCAGCGCCCGGGCGCGAACCTCAACGACCTGCTGGACGACCGGTTGCGCGATCCGCTGTCGGGCACCTCGGTGCTGAACGGCGTTCCGGTCACGCTGAGTCGCTGCACCTAGGCACCTGGCGGTAGCCCGGCGATGCGCCTCTGCCGGCGTGGATCCTGCGACTCCGCTTCGCTGCGCGCAGGATGACGGCTTGGCGGCAACGGGTGCCGCCTCGGACGCGGCGCCCACGGCGTGTTCCCGGGCCCGAGGATGGCGGCTTGGCCGGGAGCCAGGTCGGCCACTGTGGCTCGTTGGCGCGGGTGCGTCGCGCACGCCGATGCCCGAAGCGCTTCCGCGCAGCGCCAACCTCGTCATCCTGCGCGCAGTCGCAGGATCCACGTTCGCCGGGCCGCCTGGTCGACTGCAGCCGGGCCTCAAGCCGTGGCGAGGACCGGCAAGCGCACCCCCTGGGCCGTCAGCTCCAGCACGCGGTCGCAACGTGCCGCCGCCGGCGGCGAGTGCGTGACCATCAGGACGCCGGCGCCGGTGCGGCGGGCGGCGTCCACCAGCACGTCCATCACCAGGCCGGCACTGCGCGGGTCGAGGTTGCCGGTGGGCTCGTCGGCCAGCACCAGGGCCGGCTCGTGCACCAGCGCGCGGGCGATGGCCACGCGCTGCAGTTGCCCCCCCGACAGTTGGCGCGGGGCACGTTCGCCCAGGCCCTCCAGGCCGACGGCCGCCAGCATGCGGTCCACCCGGTCGCCGCGCGGGCGTCCCAGCAATTGCAGGGGCAGGCCCACGTTGTCGGCCACGCTCAGGTGCGGCAGGACATGGAAGGCCTGGAACACGAAGCCGAGATCCTCGCGACGCAGGCGGGCCGCCTCGGGCTCCGACAGGCCCAGCACGTCGCGGCCGGCCAGCGTGATGCGGCCGGCGTCGGCGGTGTCCAGGCCGGCCACGCAATTGAGCAGCGACGACTTGCCCACGCCCGATTCGCCCAGCAATGCCACCAGTTCCCCGCGCTGCATCACGAGCGAGACGTCGGTGAAGACGGGCGCGTCGGCGTAGCGCTTGGCCAGGCCGGCGACTTCGAGCAAGGGCACGGTGGCGGGAATCTGGGGCATGTTCATCCGGTGCGAGCATACGGGATGCGTCCTGCTCGACGGCGCTGCCTGCCGAACTTCGCACGCTGGCCCCCACGGACCGGCGCACGGACTCACCATTTACGTGACATTGGCCCCAGGGGAAGTTGTCGCGTTTGCGGCCTCTGCCGCACAATCGGTCAAAGTTTCCGCTCACGGGCGGGTCGCGACGACCGATAGTGTCAGAGTGTCGTCGCCCACCCTCGGGCGCGCACCGCAGCCTGGCCGGCAGAGCCGGGCGCTGGAATTGCCCTAGCCCTTGCTCGGCGGGCGTGACATCTCCTGAGGTGGACGGGTGACGGCTGAAATCGATTCCTCGACGTTGAGCGGGCTCGTGAAGGTGCTCGAACGGCGCAGCACGCGCTTCTGGGCCGGCGCGGCCATCGGCGTGGCGCTGGTTGGCATCGCCGTGGCCACCGCCCTGGGCATGCTGATGGGCGGCCCGGGCGGCCTGATCGCACTGAGCGTGGCCGTCTTCTTCGGGCTGGCCGCGCTGGTGCTCGCGGGCATCGTGATCCGCCTGGCCCGCGTGGTGGCCGACACCCGCGCCCGCCAGGCGCTCCAGGCGGTGGACGACGACCTGACCGGCCTGTCCAACCGCCGCCACTTCCTGGAACTCGTGGAGCGCGAGTTCGCCCGCTGCCGCCGCTACGGCGACGACGGCGCGTTGCTGCTGATCGACGCCGACCACCTGCGCCGCATCAACGAACACCTGGGCCAGCTGTGCGGCGACGCGCTGCTGCTGGAAGTCACCAAGCGCGTGGGCACCACGCTGCGCCAGCCCGACCTGCTGGCGCGCTTCGGCGGCGCGGAGCTGGCCGTCTTCCTGCCCAACACCGATCCGCTGGGGGCGCTGGACGCCGCCGAGCGCATCCGCCAGCAAGTGGCGTCCGCACCGTATACCTGGAACCAGACCCACGTCGTCGCCACCGTCAGCATCGGCGTGTCCACCGTCCACCAGGGCCAGCTGAGCGTCGACACGATGGTGCACGAGGCCGAACAGGCGCTCGAGGCGGCCAAGGAAGCCGGCCGCAACTGCGTTCGCACCGGGCCGATCAAGCCGCGCAAGAACGGGGAGCGGGTGTCGACCTGACACCACCGCTGGCTGAAAGCTGGCCGCTGGACGTCTCGTCGAACCAACGGCTGGGTCTTTCCTGCCGATGGCCCGTCGCCCTGGGCCAGCCTCAAGGAACATCGCCCGCCTGCGGCAGCCACTCGGCTCGGCCGAGCTCAGGGACGACCGCTGCGCGGCAGGCCGGCCTCATGGGCGCGCCGATGCGCCGCCTCGATCCGGCCCGTCAGGCGCCGGAGCCGGATCCAGTGGAACGCCGCGACGGCGGCCCCCCCGAGCATCACGATACCGAAGACCCTGAACGCTTCCGGGATGGACTGCTCGAGGCTCGCCACCTCGGCTTCCTGCACCGCACGCGGCGATGCCTCGAAGAGCGGATCGTCGCCGGCGTCCATGTGCGTCGCCCGTGCCGCGGACAGCCCCGGCAGCAGCACGGGCATGTTGATCCACTCCACCGTCATCGGCCGAGCGAACCAGTCTGGCGATGCCGCCGGGCAACGGGGCTTGGCGACCACCCGGGGCAGGCACTTGAACTGCATCGGCTCGGCGCCGCGCAGGTTGAGGCGGTACTCCATGGTGAACTTGCTGGCCTGCACGACATCGACCATGCCGCGCGCCCGGTGCACTGTCGGGTGCGGGGTGTCGCGGATGCCCCGGATCTCCAGCAGGTCGAAGCCCACGTAGGTCAGGAGCAGGAGCGCGCTGGTCACGACGAACCAGCCCGCGAGCTGCGCCTGGTGGCGCAACCGGAACTGTTCGGGTGATTCCGCGCGGCGCCATGGGGCGTTCCAGCGCGCGTCGCCGGGGCGCCCCGGCGGCAGATACGAGCCCGTCATGGCGGAGAACCCTCCAAAGGTCCGATCAGCGCTCGAGCCGCGGCCACCAGCCGCGCCTCGACGTCGGGCGCATCCGCCTGGACGACGACGCGATGGGCCATGCCGCGCAGCCATGTGACCTGCCGCTTGGCGAGCTGGCGCGTCGCCGCGATGCCGCGCTCGCGCAGCAGGGGCAGATCCGGCGGATCGGCCGCGTCCAGCGCCTCCCAGGCCTGGCGGTAGCCCACGCAGCGCATCGACGGCAGGTCCAGGTTCAGCGCCGGGTCGGCGCGCAGGCGGCGCACCTCGTCGAGGAAGCCGGCGTCCAGCATCGCGTCGAAGCGCTGCGCGATGCGCGCGTGCAGCCAGGCGCGCGACGCGGGCTCGAGCGCGACGAGTGCGCCGTCCAGCGCGGGCCGTTCACGATGCGCACGCTGGTGCAGCGTCGACAGCGGCGTGCCGCTCGCCCGGAACACTTCGAGCGCACGCTGGATGCGCTGCGAATCGTTGGGCGCCAGGCGGGCCGCCGTGGGCGGGTCCACGAGTGCGAGCCGCGCGTGCATCTGCGGCCAGCCAGACGCCGCGGCCTCGGCGTCGATGGCGGCGCGGATCGCCGGGTCGGCGGGCGGCATGTCGTCGATGCCGTCGACCAGCGCCTTGAAATACATCATCGTGCCGCCCACCAGCAGCGGCCAGCGGCCGCGGGCGCGGATCTCGTCCATCAGCCGCCGCGCGTCGGCGACGAACTGCGCGGCGGAGTACGACTGCGCGGGATCGATGACGTCGAGCAGGTGGTGCGGCGCCGCCGCGCGCTCCGCGGCGCTGGGCTTGGCGGTGCCGATGTCCATGCCGCGGTAGACGAGTGCCGAGTCGACGCTGACGATCTCCACCGGCCAGCGTCGTGCCAGCGCCAGCGCCAGCGCCGTCTTGCCCGATGCGGTGGGGCCGGCCAGGCCCAGCCAGCGCAGCGTCGGGGGCGGGGACACGCGTGCGTGGGTCAAAAGCGTTCGTCGTCGCGCAGGTAGCGCCATTGCCCGGGCGGCAGCTTGCCCAGCACCACGCTGCCGATGCGCACGCGCTTCAGGCCGGTGACCACGAGGCCGACGGCCTCGCACATGCGCCGGATCTGGCGCTTGCGGCCCTCGCGCAGCACGAAGCGCAGCTGGTCCTCGTTGGCCCAGCTGACCTTGGCCGGGCGCAGCTCGCGGCCATCCAGCCAGAGCCCGTGGCGCAGTCGCTGCAGGTCGGCATCGGGGAACTGGTCGCCGCCGGGATACTCGACACGCACCAGGTATTCCTTCTCGACGTCGGAGTCCTCGCCGATCAGGTGGCGCGCGATGCGGCCGTCCTGCGTGAGCACCAAGAGACCGGTGGAATCGATGTCCAGCCGGCCGGCGGGCGCGAGCATCCGGCCGTGGCCCGCGTGCCAGCGCTCGCGCGAGGGATCTTCCGGCCAGTGGTTGGCCTGCGTCACGAGCACCGATGCCGGCTCGTAGCCGTCCTCGGCCTGGCCGCTGACATAGCCGACCGGCTTGTGCAGCAGGATGGTGACGCGATGCGCCTGCTGGGTCTTGGCGATCTCGTCGATCTCGATGCGCTGGTGCGGGAAGACGCGGGCACCCAGCACGGCGATCTCGCCGTCGACCTTCACCCACCCGGCGTCGATCCAGTCGTCGGCCTCGCGCCGCGATGCGATGCCACGCTCGGCCAGCACCTTGGACAGCCGCTGGTCTTCGCGCCGTGGCGCATCGGGGTCGACGGCGGGGCGGGGCGGACGGTCGGCCTGCGGCGGACGCTGCGCGGCGGCTTCGCGTTCGAGGTCGTCGCGGCGGCGTGGTGGGGGATGGTCGCCCGGGCCGAGGGGGCGGCGCTCGCCGCGCTCGGGGCGCCCACGGTCGCCGCCGACACCTTGCGGCGCGCGCTCGTCGCCGCGCGGGCCGGGATGGCGCGGGCGCTCGTTGGGGCCCTGTGGATAGCTCGGGCCGGGCCCACGCTCGCCGTACGGGCCGCGGTCGCGGTTGCCGCCCTGCGGAGGGCGATCGCGGTCGTCGAAGCGCGGTGGACGATCCCGCTCGTCGAAGCGCGGCCGGTCGCGGTCATCGAAGCGTGGGCGCTCGCGGTCGTCGTGCGGCGCCGCGTCGCGGCGGCGCTCGCCCTGCGGCGGCGGGCCGGGGCGGCGGTCGTCGGGACGGTCGCGGAAGTCGTAGCGCGGGCCGCGCTCCTGCCACGGCCCGGGGCTGGTGCGGCGCTCGCCGGGGCGATCGGGGCGCGGCGCGTCGCCATGGGCGCGGCGCGGCCCGTCGCGGCGGTCGAACGGCGGCATGTCGCGCGCTGGCGAGGGCTTGGGCGAAGGCGGCGGGTCCGCGCGCCAGACGTTGCTGGGCACGTCGCGGCGCGGGCGCGGCAGGTCGCGCAGGTCGGGCTTGTTGCCGCGCGTGGCCGCGTGCTCGGTGGGCTTGCGTTCGTGCGGGCGCTGCTCCATCACGCGCTGGCCGACCTTGCGCGGGTCGTCCGGTTCGACGCGGGGCGCCTCGGCCCGCGGGATGCGGCGTGGCGCGGCCGGCGTACCGGCGGTGGTGGGCGTCGGGGCGGGCGTCGGATCTTCCGGCGGCTTCGGCGGCGGGGAGGTGGGATCGGTCATGTCGGGGTCGGGCCGGAAAAGCTGGCAAAGGGCGCGCGGGGCGGCGCGGTCAACGTCCGCGCAGGAACAGCGCGTCGAGTTCCTTCATCGTCACCTGGCGCCAGGTGGGGCGGCCATGGTTGCATTGGTCGGAGCGCTCGGTGGCTTCCATCTGGCGCAGCAGCGCGTTCATCTCGTCCAGGGTCAGGCGGCGGTTGGCGCGCACGGCGCCGTGGCAGGCCATGGAGGCGAGCACGTCGTCGCGGGCGCGCTGCACCAGGGTGCTGGCGTCGACTTCGGCCAGGTCGGCCAGCACCGAGCGCACCAGGTCGACCGGGTCGGCCTGCAGCAGCGCGGCGGGCAGGCTGCGCACGGCCAGGGTCTGGGGGCCCATGGCCGAGACGTCCAGGCCCAGCGTGCGCAGCGTCTGCGCGTGCGTCTCGACCAGCGCGTGCTCGGCGGGCGTGGCCGCGAAGGTGGCGGGGATCAGCAGCGCCTGCGTGGGCATGTCGTGCGTGGCAGCGCCGGCCTTCAGGCGCTCGTAGACGATGCGCTCGTGCGCGGCGTGCATGTCGACGACGACCAGCCCGTGCGCGTTCTCCGCCAGCACATACACGCCCTGGATCTGCGCGAGGGCGCGGCCCAGGGGCCAATCGGTGGCATCGGCCCTGGCGACGGCCGCGACGGCTTCGTCGTTGCCATGCGGGCGCGTCCAGGCGGGCGCGGCGGCGGGCTCGTGCGCCTCGAGGACGGCCGTGCCGCCCGAATCCAGCACGCCGCCCGCCGCGGGCGATGGAGTGCTCGAATCACCGAAGGCGCGCGCGAACAGCGACGCGGTGGCGGCGCCGGCCAGCAGGGGGCGCTCGTCGTTCGACACGGGCCAGGGCCGCGCGGGCGCGAGGCCGGCCGCGCTCCAGCCCGGCGTGGCGGCACCGCCGCCATGGCCGTTGAGGCGCTCGACGGCCGCCGCCGCCGCGGCCGCGAAGCCGCCGGGCGTGCCGAACGCGGTGCCGACCACGCCCGTGCCGGCGTGGGTCGCACCGGGGGCGCTGGCGCCCGACGGCGCGAGCACGTCCTCCACCGCGCGCTTGACCGCCTGGTGGATGGCGCCCGAATCGCGGAAGCGCACCTCGATCTTCGTCGGGTGCACGTTGACGTCGACGCGCGCGGGGTCGATCTCGATGAACAGCACGTAGGCCGGCTGCTTCTGGCCGTGCAGCACGTCCTCGTAGGCGGCGCGCAGCGCGTGCGCGATCAGGCGGTCGCGCACATAGCGGCCGTTGACGTAGACGTACTGGTGGTCGCTGCGCGTGCGCGCCGCCGCGGGCAGGCCGACGCGGCCGTGGATGGCGATGGGGCCGATCTCGGCCGCGAGCGGGCGGCTGTTGTCGACGAAGTCATCCCCCAGCACGTCGCGGATGCGCTGCGCCTCGTCGGCAGCGCGCCACTGCTCGACGAGCTTGCCCTCGTGCCAGACGGCAAAGCCCACGCCCGGGCGCACGAGCGCGTGGCGCCGCACGGCCTCGACGCAGTGCGCGAGCTCGGTGGCGTCGGATTTCAGGAACTTGCGTCGCGCCGGCGTGCTGAAGAACAGCTCGCGCACCTCGACGGTGGTGCCCTGCGCGCGCGCGGCGGGCGCGAGCTCGCCCGATCGCGCATCCAGGCGCTGTGCGTGCGCGGCCTCGGGCGTGCGGCTGACCAGCGCCAGTTCCGACACCGACGCGATGGCCGCCAAGGCCTCGCCGCGAAAGCCCATGGTCGAGACCATCTCCAGGTCGTCGAGCGAGCGGATCTTGCTGGTGGCGTGCCGCTTCAACGCGAGCGGCAGTTCGGCCGCCTCGATGCCGCAGCCGTCGTCCTCGATCAGGATGGCGCGCACGCCGCCGGCTGCCAGGCGCACGTTGACCTGGGCGGAGCCCGCGTCCAGCGCGTTGTCGACCAGCTCGCGCACGACGGACGCCGGCCGTTCGACGACCTCGCCCGCGGCGATCTGGCTCACCAGTTCGTCGGGAAGTTCACGGATCCGCGTCGCTCGGCCGCCCGGAGGCAGCGGAACGTCCCCCTGGGGGGCAGCGACCGGAGGGAGCGTGGGGGCAGTCATTTCTGGCGCTGTTCGGGCGCGGCTTGGAGGCTCATCCCCGTATTGTAGGAAGCCCCGTCGATAATCGCCGCCCATGGACTCCTTGATTCCCCTGTTTCAGCATCTTCTTCACGCCGACCAGTACCTGGCGGGCTTCGTGGCCAGCAACGGCGCGTGGGTGTACGGCATCCTGTTCGCCGTCATCTTCATCGAGACGGGCGTCGTCGTGATGCCGTTCCTGCCGGGGGACTCGCTGCTGTTCCTGGTGGGCGGCCTGGCCGCCACGGGGTCGCTGGACATCGGCATGGCGCTCGGCGTGATGTTCGCTGCGGCCGTCATCGGCAACCAGACGAACTACACGATCGGGCGCTGGATCGGGCCACGGGTCTTTCACTGGGAGAACTCGCGCTGGTTCAACAAGGAAGGCTTCGACAAGTCGCACGCGTTCTTCGAGAAGTACGGCGGCGCCGCGCTGATCGCCGGCCGCTTCATGCCCTTCGTGCGCACCTTCGCCCCGTTCGTGGCCGGCGTCACCTGCATGACGCGCCGCCGCTTCACGATCTTCGACGTCACCGGCGCCGCCCTGTGGATCGCCAGCGTGACGCTGCTGGGCTACGGCATCGGCAACCTGCCGTGGGTCAAGACGCACCTGCAGTGGATCTTCCTGGCGATGATCATCATCCCGGGCGTGGGGGCGCTGATCGGTATCCTGCGCAAGAAGGCGCAGCCGGCCCGCTGAGCGCGACGCAGTCGCCGCGCCCTCATAGGCCGGGGCGCGAGAACGCCGATTGCTGCGAACGACGAGCGAGTGCTTGCCGGACACGGCGTGGGTCGCCGGCAAGCGAGCACAGGGTCCGGCAGGCGGGCTCCCCGATACCTCGTTGACGGCGTGGCATCATTTGTATAGCATGCTATGTAAATGAACACCCGAGACATCGTCAGCGAGCTGGGCTACCTGAGCCTGGGCACGCGGCTCAAACGCATCGGCGAGTCGCTGCAGGCGCAGACGCAGGCCGTGCTGGCCGCGCATGGTTTCACGCAGCCGGCGGCGCATTTCCCACTGCTCGCGGCGCTGGACCGCCTGGGCGCGTTGAGCGTCGGCGAGCTGAGCCAGGCCGTGGGCGTCAGCCAGCCGGTCGTCACGCGCTCGCTGCACGGGCTGCAGGACGACGGCCTCGTCGAGTCCGAGACGGCAACGGAGGATCGGCGTGTGCGACGCGTCGCGCTGAGCCGCAAGGGTCGAAGCCTCGTCCAGCGCGCCAAGCGCGCGGCCTGGCCGGCCATCGAGGCGGCCGTGGTGCAGGCCTGCGATGGCCTGCGGGGCGATCTCCTGACGCAGCTCGCTGCGCTGGAAGAGGCGCTGGAAGCGCAGCCGTTGATGAAGCGCGTCGAGGAGTAGGTGATGCACGACCTGGATCGGCCCGTCTGGGCCAGCCTGGAACACCAGCCGCACTGGGCCATCGGCGACGAGCGCGCGCGCCGCTTCAAGGCTGACATCAATCGCTTCGCCGCCGCGCGCGACGACTCGGCGCAAAGCCTGGCGGCGCTGGCCCGGCTCGTGCAACCGGGCGACGACGCGGTCTTCCTGTTGCAGGTTCCGGGCATCGTCGTTCCGCCGGGCCTGGTCGCCGTCAAGCAGGCGCAGGGCGTGCAGATGGTGGCGACGCGGGCCTTGGCTCCGGACGAAGACGTGCAGCCGCTCGGCGACGCCGATGCCGCCGAGATGCTGGGGCTGGCGACGCTGACCGAGCCGGGCCCCTTCCTGGCAAGGACGCACGCGATGGGCCGCTTCATCGGCATCCGGATCGACGGCCGGCTGGCCGCGATGGCCGGCGAGCGCATGCGCTTTCCCGGCCACGTCGAGGTCAGCGGCGTCTGTACGCACCCCGACTTCCGCGGGCGGGGCCTTGCGCGCCGACTGTCAGCCGCTGCGACGGCCGAGATACAGCGCCGCGGCGAGCAGGCATTCCTGCACGCCTGGTCGACAAACACGGCTGCGATTGCGCTCTATGAAAGCCTGGGCTTCGCATTGCGCACCACGGTGAACGTCGCGGTGGTCAAGCGTTCGGACTAGCAACGACGCCGAGCTGTACACCCACATCGACAAGCAACGGCGCGTCCTCGAGATTCATGAGAAGGATCCTGAGTACCGGAGGAACGTACTCAAGGCGCTTTCTCACTGACGGGGCCGACCCGGCCAGCAGCAGCCGGCCATGACCGGACTCTCGCGGACGACTGCTTCAAGCCGGTAGACTGACGATCAATGCTCGGCACCTACAACCTTCCTCTCCTGATCGGTGGCGTCCTGAGTGCCGGCGCCGCGATTCTCCACCTCTTGATCATCGCCCGCGGCGCCGCCTGGTACCGCTTCTTCGGAGCAGGCGAGGCCATGGCCCGAGCCGCGGAGCAAGGGCGTTGGTACCCCGCGGTGGTCACCGCAGCTATCGCAGCGCTGCTTGGAACCTGGTCGGCATATGCTTTGTCAGGCGGTGGAGCTATTCCAGCCTTGCCTCTCGTTCGCCCCGTGCTCTTGGCGATCACGGCCGTCTACCTGCTGCGCGGGCTCGTCATTCTTCCGGTGCTGATCTTGCCTCGTACAGAAGCAACCGCCTTCGGCCTCTGGAGCTCTGCAATATGTTTGGTCTTCGGGGTCGTGTACGCCCTGGGCCTCTATCAGGTCTGGCGGCAACTTTGATCTGCCGTCTCGGACATTGACGTTCTTCCAGCCGGATGCGGTCAGGAGCCGTCGTTCGCCGATGACCGCTTCCAGGCGTTGAGGTAATTCGAATGGTGTACCTGGCTATCACCCCCGCTGCCAGACCCTCCATGAAGAAACTGCTGACCTTTCCATTGCTCGCCATGGGCCTCTGCGCGGGCGCCGACTCAAAGGGTAATGAGCCAATACCGCCGGGCACTTATGCCGCTCACATCGGCGATGGCGGCGGCGATCTGGCGGTGGAATTGACCTGCTTCACCGATTCGACCTGCGCGATGCGCACAATCAGCGGATCGACGGGGACCCGGCCACCGGATGACCTGCAAACGAAGCTGGATCAGATCGTTCGCCTGGAGCAGGTTCCAAAGATGGCCATCGGCGCGCTCCAGTACGCGGTGGCCAACCGGGACAAGCCGGTCACTCTCAGGGATAACGCCGCGTTCATGGCCGCGTCCAGGGCGATGCTTTCGGCGAGCCCGGAAATAGCAGGATGCTGGGATCTGAACGATCCAACGCCCGCCTATACATTGGTTTGCAGTGTGCACACCCGAACGAGCCAGACCGCGCAATTGGTCATGTTCTTCGCGATGGTCATGGATTGTCGAGACGGTTTCGGATTCTGTGGCTATGCGACGATGCCGCTCACCCGCTCGACAGTGCCTGGCGACTTCGATCCCCCGCTGCGTGCGCAATGGGAAAGCGCAGATGTCCGCGACGATGGGAGATCACAGTTCCATGTCGACGATGCGCGCGGCAGCCGCCTGGCCGTGAGTTGCATCTTCGGACAGCCTCAGACTTGCAGTTGGACTTTGCATGTCAGCGCAGGATGTCCTGGCTCGGTGCCGATCGATGGGCTGATCAAGTCCCGGGCGGGAAGGTTCGCGATCAAGGCGACCTGCCACCCCGCCTCCTCTGATGCGCGAGGCGCAACGTTCGAGCTGAGCGAGAGTCGGGATGTAGATCGGTCCATCTTGCAGGACGGGATGCTGGAAATCACCCTCGATGCGACGTCGGGCCTCGAGACGATGCGCTTCAATACGACGGGTGGGGTGAAGATCCTTCGCACGATCTCGGGCTGCAATGGATCTTGGAGTCCGCCGTGCGAGCGAAACTTGCCAGCAGAATTCAGGGCGTCAAGTCGATGAATTCGCCCCACGGCATCAGCCGGAGTCGGCCTCATGCGGGCGGATGCCCAGGACGGCTTGGGGGTTGGCCAGGCAACTCGAAGACGAGGATCAGAAATGCCCGGTAATCCGCGGATTGACCTTCGCCCCTGCGGAGGTGTTCGCCAAGGGGGCGGCGCAGGCGGCGGGCTCAGCTGCTGCGTACGGACGTGACCGCCGTGATGGTGCGCTTGACTGGAAACGAATCGCCGGTGACGTAGATGTCGACCGTCAGCGCATGGGTGCCTTCCCCGCTGCACTGCGCCGCGTTCAAAGGCGTGCTGATCGTGGTCGGCGTGGTGCTGGCGGCGATCGGCGCGCTGAGCCAGTCGTTGCCATCGACGTGCAACATCAGCCGGTCGTCGGCCAGCGCACTCTTGATGGTGACGCTCAAGGTGCAGGCCTGGCCGATGCCAAAGGGCTTGTGGGTGTAGCGCACGAAAGAGTGGTCGGCGCCGGCGTTGAAGCTGATGGTGGCGCCGCTGGCAATTGACTGCGTGATGTCGACCGCCGAAACCTCTGTCGTCGGCATCAGCGTCGGGTCAGTCTCGAAGCCGGTGATGAGGTCGTGAACTGGCCTCGTCGCCGGCTTGTCCGCGCCGAATTGGCCCTGCGCGGGCGGCTGTCCGACAACCCCGAAGAAGTGATCGGTGTCCGGCGGCGCGACCAACGGGTTGTCGATGGTCGACCAGATGTTGAACGAGGCCAAGCGCCCATACAACGGGCCGCCCGAGATCGTCGCCGCACGAAGGGCCGGCAGCAGGTTGGTGTAGTACGTCGCCTGTTCGGTCGGTGTTCCCTTGAACTTGCCCTGCGTCAGGTTGTTCTGCTGGCAGATGTTGCCCTCGGTGCTGAGTCCGGACGAGAAGCCGTTCTCTGCGACGACGATGCGCTTTGTCGTGCCCAGGAGCGAATTCCACTGCTTGATGGCGTCGATCTCGCCCTGGGCGCTGGTCACGGGTTGGCCGTAGGCGCAGTGGTAGTTGTCCATGGCGATCGCGTCAGAGGCTGCGACCATCACGGGGATCCAGGCCTTGCTGCCCGTGTTTACCGCGTTCGTCGGGTCAGTGACGTTGCCGTTGACGATGGGCTGCACCTGCACGACGTAGTTCGTCGCGTTGGCCTTGTTGTATGCCGCCGCGGCGTCGTGGATGGCCTTCGCCGCGTCCGCGAACCAATATGCCCACGTTGTGGCGCGCGTGTCGCGGCAGGCGTACCAAGGCAGATTGGTACCAGCCGCCGTGCCGCATGCAGCGTCGTCACCTTGGGTGGACGCCAGGTTGAAATTGCTGACGACCTCGTAGTCGACCGTCAACGTGAACGATCCCACTGCGGGCAGCAGGTGCTTGACGTAGGCGGTGAGGAATTTCAGCGCTGCGGCCCGGGTGGCCGGCTGCGTGATGTCCTGGTCAGCATAGAAGGCCGGGATCGTATCCTTGGATCCACTCGTGAACGCGCTGAAGGAGACGTTCACGGCTGCGAAGATGGTCTCGCCGTACTGGTGGGTCAGCTTCAGGTCGGCCAGCGTCGACGTGTCGAAGCTCTTCCAGTTGTAGTTGCCGGCCGTCGTCTCGTTGTCTCCCTCGATGCTGTTCCAGGCGTCGATCGCGACCCGGGCGGTGGGCCTGTGGCCGAACGTGTGGAAGGTCTGGTACTGGTAGGTCTGATTCTCCCAAAAGCCGAACTGCACCCCGGTCGCGTTGGGGACGACGGTATTCAGCGTGACGAGGGTTCCGTCGGTCTGCGCCTGCGAAGACGGAACGAAGGCAGCGAAGGCTGCGGCGCCCACGATTGCGCGGAGCAGCCGCCGGGGCTGCCAGGGTTGATTGTTCATTAGGCTTCCTTGAGGGGGTTTGTTGTTCGGCGGGGGCCCGCGGCGTGGGGACGACCGGCACGGACGCCCAGGTTCCCACGCGTCGGGCAGGCACGATTCGACCGCGACGCCCCGTGCCGATTCAAGCGAGAAAACCCGCCCCGCGTGCGCATCGTCAGTCCCGGTACTCAGCGCTCGAACCATCGATGGGGGCCGGCCGCTGGTTCGCCGGCATCCATGGGACACCGATGCGGCATTCGCGAGGGCGACGTGCCGGGCGCCCAAGACCGCGCCCTGAGCTCGCCCTAGAGGTCGCGATGCCGCGCGATCGGCGGGTTCTTGGCGAAGTAGCGATCGATCCCCGTGTACAGCGCCTCGACCAGCTTGGTGCGGTAGCCGGGGTCGCGCAGCTTGTCCTCTTCCTGCGGGTTCGAGATGAACGCCGTCTCGACGAGGATGGACGGGATGGCGGGCGCCTTGAGCACCGCGAAACTGGCCTGCTCGACCTGCCCGCGGTGCAGCTTGCCCACCTTGCCGATGCGCGACAGCACCTCGCCGCCCACGCGCAGGCTGTCCTTGATCTGCGCGGTGGTGCTCATGTCGAGCATGGCGCGCATCACCTGGGCATCCTTGACCTTGACGCTGACGCCGCCGACCGCGTCGGAACGGTTTTCCTTGTTGGCCATCCAGCGTGCCGCAGCGCTCGAGGCACCGCCCGAGCTCAGCGCGAACACCGAGGCGCCCTTGGCGTCCGGCGTGAAGAACGCATCGGCGTGGATGGAGACGAACAGGTCGGCCTGCACGCGCTCGGCCTTCTTCACGCGTTCGCCCAGCGGCACGAAGAAATCGGAGTCGCGCGTGAGCAGCACGCGCACGCCGGGCTTGGCGTTCAGGCGCTCGCGCAGTTGCAGCGCGATGGCCAGCACCACGTCCTTCTCGTGCAGGCCGGTGGGGCCGGTGGCGCCCGGATCCTCGCCGCCGTGGCCGGGGTCGATCGCGATGACCAGCAGGCGGTCGACCTTGCGCTTTTCCTCCGGCGTGAGCGGGCGCGCGGCGAACGGCGCCTGGGTCTCCATCGGGGAGGTGTCGATGCCGGCGCCGCCGTGCATCGCGGACCCGACCTCGGCCACGTGCGGGCCGGAGGTGCCCACGGGCGGCGGCAGCGACGCGATGTTGGTGCCGGGCACCAGCGGCGCGCTGGCGCCGGCGGGGATGCGGCCGATGAACTCGCCCAGCGCGTCCTGCACCTCCTGCGCGGCGCGCTGCTCGGCCTGTTGCTTGCCGCGCAGCAGCGCGAGCAGCGGATCCTGTTCCTTGACCGGATAGAGGTCGAACACGAGCCGGTGCTGGTAGGCGGCCACGGGCGCGAGCATGAACTGCTGCGGCGCCACGGCCTGCTTCAGGTCGAGCACGAGCCGCACCACGCGCGGCGTGTTCTGGCCGACGCGCACGCCGGCGATGAACGGGTCGTCCGAGCGCACCTTGCCCACGAGGTCGCGCAGCGCGGGGCTCAGCTCGAGGTTGTCGATGTCGACGACGAGGCGGTTCGGGTCGTTGGCGAGGAAGTTGCGCGCCTGCAGCGGCTCGTCCGATTCGATGGTGACGCGCGTGTAGTCGGCCGCGGGCCAGATGCGGACGGCGACGATGCTGGCACCGAACACGAGGTCGGTGGCGCCCAGGCACAGCACGAGGCTGCCGCCGCGCAGCAAATCTCTACGCTTCATGAACCCATATTCTCAAGCAATTGCACCCCTTTCGGGGACATCGCGTCATAGCGGACCCGTCGAATCGCCTCGTCGTGTGGCGTGATCGTCACGCGCAGGTCGGGCACCGGCAGCAGCGGCGCGGCCTTCTCGGCCCATTCGACCAGCTTCAGGCCGGGCGCGCCGAACAGGTCGCGCAGGCCGGCGTCCTCCCATTCCTGCGGGTCGTCGAAGCGGTAGAAGTCGAAGTGCGAGATGGCCACGTGGTCCAGCGCGTAGGTCTCGACCACCGCGTAGGTGGGGCTCTTGATGCGGCCCTGGACGCCCATCGCGTGCAGCAGGTGGCGCACGAAGGTGGTCTTGCCGGCGCCCAGCGGGCCTTCGAGCTCGATGAACGCGTCGGCCAGGCCCGGCGCGCCGCGCAGGAGCCGGGCCAGGGCGGCCGCGTCGCGCGCGCACGCCGCCTCGTCGGGCCAGTCGGTGCTGGATGTTCCTAGAATCGGCGGATGTTGCAGCTGCGTCATGAGGTCGGGGAGGATCCCGCGAAGGTCGCTCTCTTGCGGCGCCTCGAGGGCTGGGCGCGCGAGTTGGGATTCTCACAGATCGGCGTCGCGGAGGTCGACCTCGGCGACGCCGAGCAGGGCCTGCGCGCGTGGCTCGAGGCCGGGTTCCACGGCAGCATGGACTACATGGCCGCGCACGGCATGAAGCGGGCGCGCCCCGCCGAACTGCAGCCCGGCGCGCTGCGCGTCATCACGGCGCGCATGGACTACCTGCCCGAGGCGCGCGGCGAGCAGTGGCAGGCGCAGGAGACCGCGCGCCTCGCGCGCCCCGGCGAGGCGGTCATCTCGATGTACGCCCGCGGCCGCGACTATCACAAGGTGCTGCGCAGCCGCCTGCAGAAGCTGGCGGACCGCCTGGCGGCCGAGATCGGCCCCTTGGGCCACCGCTGCTTCACCGATTCGGCACCCGTGCTGGAGGTGGAACTGGCCACGCGGGCGGGCCTGGGCTGGCGCGGCAAGCACACCCTGGCGCTCGCGCGCGACGCCGGCTCGATGTTCTTCCTGGGCGAGCTGTTCGTCGACATCGACCTGCCGCTCACCGCGCCCGCCACGCCGCACTGCGGCCAGTGCACGGCCTGCATCGACGTCTGCCCCACGCAGGCCATCGTCGCGCCCGAGCGGCTCGACGCGCGCCGCTGCATCTCCTACCTCACCATCGAGAGCGACGACCCGATCCCGCTCGAGTTCCGTCGCGCGATCGGCAACCGCATCTATGGCTGCGACGACTGCCAGGTGGCGTGCCCGTGGAACAAGTTCGCGCGCCGGACGTCTTTACCTGACTTTGCACAACGGCCCGACCTGCGCGAGCCCACGCTGCTGGAGCTGTTCGCATGGAGCGAGGCGGAGTTCCTGCGCCGCACCGAGGGCTCGCCGATCCGCCGCATCGGCCACGCGCGCTGGCAGCGCAACATCGCCGTGGCGCTCGGCAACGCGTTGCACGCGGGCGAGCCGCGCGCACCGATCGAGGCGGCCCTGCGCGCGCGCCTGGCCGCCGCCGGGCCCCTGCTTGCGGGGCACATCGAATGGGCGCTGTCGTCCGTGCCGGCGGCTGGCGCGTTGAACCAGCGAGGCGCCGCATCGGGGGCCGACCAGGAATGAAGATGATCCGACTGTCATCGCGCCATCCCGCCCGCCGCGTGGCGTCCGGCGCGCGCGCGCTGGGCCAGGGCCTGCTGGGCGTGGCGCTGATCGCGCTGGCCGCGTTCGCGTTGCTGCCGAGCGCCCGGGCCGCGGAGGCCGACGCGGTCGCCCCGGCGGTCACGCGCGAGCACCAGACCTTTCCCGGCCAGGCCAGCGTCGGCGGCGCGCCGCTGCAGCTCAACGGGGTGGGCCTGCGTGCGGCGTTCATCTACAAGGTCTACCTCGCGGGCCTGTACCTGCCCGCCAGGGCCGCCACCGGCGCGGACGCGATGGCGCAGGCCGGCCCCAAGCGCGTGCAGGTGCGCATGCTGATGGACGGCCCGTCCGACGAGTTCGCCAAGGCCTTCACCGGCGGCATCGCCAAGCGCACGCCGGCCGACCAGGTCAGCGCCATGCAGCCCCGCATCGCCGCGTTCGACCGGACGCTGCGCAGCGTGGGCACGGTGCACAAGGGGGACGTCGTCGACCTCGACTGGCTGCCGTCCGAAGGCCTGGCGATGCGCCTGAACGGCAAGCCGGTGGGCGCGCCGGTGCCGGGCGCCGACCTCTACGCCGCGATGCTGGCCATCTTCGTCGGCGAGCGCCCGGTCGACGCGAAGATGAAGGCCGGCATGCTGGGCGCGGCGGGCTGAGTTGGCTGCGGCGAGAAAGACCGCGACCCCGCGCGCCGCCGCGGCAGCGCCGCCCCCCAGCGCGGCGCTGCAGCGCAGCGCCGACGCCATCGACCGCTTCCTGGACGGCCTGTGGCTGGAGGACGGCCTGGCCAGGAACTCGCTGGCGGCCTACCGGCGCGACCTCACGCTGTTCGCGGCGTGGCTGGGGCAGGAGCAGTCACGGGATCTCGCGCAGGCACGCGCGAGCGACGTGCAGGGCTACATGCTCGCGCGCCACGCCGCGAGCAAGGCGACCAGTGCGAACCGGCGGCTGGCGGTGTTCCGGCGCTTCTTCCGCTGGGGGCTGCGCGAACGTATTGTCCAGGAGGATCCGACGCTCAAGCTGCGCCCGGCGCGCCAGCCGATGCGCGTGCCCAAGGCCATCACCGAGGCGCAGGTCGACGCCCTGCTCGCGGCGCCGGACACGGACACGCCGCTCGGCGCGCGCGACCGCGCGATGCTGGAGCTCATGTACGCCAGCGGGCTGCGCGTGAGCGAGCTCGTCGAGCTCAAGCTGGTCAACCTCAGCCTGCCCGACGGCGTGGTGCGCGTGATGGGCAAGGGCGCCAAGGAGCGCCTGGTGCCGTTCGGCGACGAGGCGCGGCGCTGGCTCGAGGCGTGGCTGGCCACGTCGCGACCCGGGCTGCTCGATGGCCGGCGCAGCGACGCGCTGTTCGTCACCCAGCGCGATGCGGCGGCCATGTCGCGCCAGATGTTCTGGAACCTCGTCAAGAAATACGCGCTGGCCGCGGGTATCCGCAACCCGATGTCGCCGCACACGCTGCGCCATGCGTTCGCCACGCACCTGCTCAACCACGGCGCCGACCTGCGCGCCGTGCAGCTCCTGCTGGGCCATGCCGACATCTCGACGACGACGATCTACACCCACGTGGCGCGCGAGCGCCTGCGCCAGTTGCACGCGAAGCACCACCCGCGCGGTTAGCGCGCGCGGCGCCGTCAGTGGTGCTGCCAGACCCAGATGACCGTGCCGCGGGCGTCGAAATCCTTCAGCGTGAACGTGCCCAGCGACGGGCTGGCGTTGCCCGACGCGTTGGTGCCGCTGCTGGTCGGCAGGCCCGTGGTCGACTGCAGCACATCGGAGAAGTTGAAGCTGAAGGTCACGGGCCGGGCGTCGACGACCGATTGCGCAACCGGCTGGCCGGCATAGTCGGCCAGGCTCACCACGCCTGCAGCCTGCATCGCGGTGGCAAATTGCGCCGGCGTCAGGAGCGACGGCCCCGCGCTGCTCGCGAACGCGGCGGCCAGGCCGCTGGTGAACGGGTTCTGCGAGTTCGACGACGACGGCTGCAGCCCGACGAGGATCGAGCCGTCGGCGCCGCGCACCGAGCTCATCTCCGACTCGTTCAGGGGCTGCGGCGCGGCCAGCGCGAGGGAGGCGGCCAGGCTCGCGAGCAGCAGCGCGCAGGCCTTGAAAGCGAAGGATCGGACGTGCATCGGAAGCTTCCGGAAGTGGAAGTTCCAATGTGCCGAGCGCCCTCGGATCCGATGGCCCGATGAGGGGCCGCGGCGCCCCCGTCCACTGGCTCAAGCCGGGGCCCGCGCGGTCGTCGTCGGCCGTCGCGGCGAGAACTTGAGAGCGGGGTGAGCCGGAAATCCGGCGCAGTTCAACGCACCGGCGCGGGGCGCTCCAGCACGCGCTCGAACAGCACGTCCTCCAGGCGCGCCAGCGGTCGCGGGCTGCGCTGGGCCTTGGCCAGCAGCGTCGCGCCCTGCAGCGCGGCCAGGATGAAGGCCGCCGTCTCGTCGCAGTCGGTGGCCGGTGCGATCTCGCCGGCCGCGACCGCCGCGCGCAGGCAGAAGGCCAGCGCGTCCTGCATGGCCGCCAGGGCCGCGACGACGCGGCCGCGCAACTTCTCGCCGCAGTCGTTGGCCTCCGCCGAGAAGTTGCCCAGCAGGCAGCCATTGCTCGGGCCGTCGCCGTCGATGCCCCTGCGGCTGCGCTCGATGAAGGCGCGCAGGCGCTGCAGGGGAGGCAGGTGCTCGTTGCGCAAGGTCTGGCGCATCGCGCTTTCGGCCTGCGCGGCGTAGCGCTCGACCACCTCGAGCCCGAAGGCCTCCTTGGACGCGAAGTGGTTCGTGAACGAGCCCTGCGGCACGCCGGCGGCCTGCACGATGTCGCGCACGCTGGCGCCCCGGAAACCCCGTTCGTGGACGACCTGCATGCCGACCTGCAGCAGCTTCTCGCGGTGGGAGGGCTTGGGCATGGGAGGAATACTACATTCGTCCTTATTGGCGATCAACCGACTCCGTGGGGTCGACGGCGGCTGGAAGCGGGGCTTTGTCGCGCTGTTTCGGGCCACTGCGTCGCGCGGTGCCCGCTACAGTCGGGCGTTTCCCCAGCCCGGCCCCGGCCGTCGTCGCCCGGCGCGCCGGGCGGCCCGTGCCGAACGACCCTCGCGCCCCATGGATCACACCTTTCTTTCCGCGTTCATCCTGCTGCTGCTCGTGCTGGACCCGTTCGGCAGCCTGCCCATCTTCATCTCGATCCTGGGGTCGGTCGCGCCGGAGCGCCGCACCTTCGTGGCGGTGCGCGAGGTGCTGATCGCGTTCGCCGTGCTGGTGGTGTTCATGGTGTCCGGCCAGGGCTTCCTGACGCTGATGCGGTTGTCGGAGCGCTCGCTCGAAGTGGCCGGCGGGGTGATCCTGGCGATCATCGCCATCCGCATGATCTTTGGCGGCGGTGCCGAGCTCTACGGCGGCGACACGGGCAAGCGCGAGCCCTTCATCTTCCCGCTGGCGGTGCCGCTGCTGGCCGGCCCGTCGGCCATGGCCACGGTGCTGCTCCTGGCCTCGCGCCAGCCCGAGCACGTGGTCACCTGGATCGGTGCGCTGACCGCCGCCCTGGCCATCAGCGGCGTGGTGCTGCTGGCGGCCGATCGCATCCGGCGCGTGCTGGGCACGCAGATGGTGGCCGCCATCGAGAAGCTGATGGGCCTGGTGCTGACGGCCGTGGCCGTCGAGATGATCCTGGCGGGCCTGAAGCGCTACTTCATCGGCGACCTGTGAGCGGCCGGGCCGCGGCGCTCACTTGGGCTGCGTCGTGTTGAGCGCGGAGTGGCGCACGCCGTGCACGAAGTACACGACGAGCGCGGCGGCCATCCACAGGAAGAAGATGCGAAACGTCAGCGTCGACAGGTCCTTCATGATGTACAGGCAGGACGCCACGCTCAGGGCCGGCACGAGGTACGGCCCGAAAGGCACCCGGAACCCGGCGGCGGGCGCCGGCTTGTTGCGATCGTTGCGGCGCATGACCGGCACGGCGATCGAGACGACGATGAACGCCGTCAGCGTGCCCATGCTGACCATGTCCCACAGGAAGTTGGAGTCGACCAGGCCGGCCACCACCGCGACGCCCGTGCCCACGATCGCCGTGTTGGCGATGGGCGTGCGCGTGCGCACGTTGACGCGGTGGAAGACCTTCGGGATCAGGCCGTCGCGGCTGATCGTGTAGAGGATCCGGGTCTGGCCGTAGATGGTCACCAGCGTCACGCTGAAGACGGAGATGACGGCGCCGGCCGACAACACCAGCGCCGGCCAGGCCTTGCCCGTCACGTCCTGCAGGATGACGGCCAGGCCGGCTTCCTGGCCGGTGAACTTGCCGGCCGGCTGCGCGCCCACGGCCGTCACGGCCACGAGCATGTAGAACACCGTCACGATGCCCAGGGCCGCGAGGATCGCGATGGGCACGCTGCGCCGCGGGTTGCGCACCTCCGCGCCGGCGGTGGCCACCGTGTCGAGGCCGATGAACGAGAAGAACACGGTGCCGGCCGCCGCGCCCACGCCCGCCATGCCGCCGCCCAGGCCCTTGCTGTCGGGGGCCTTGAAGAACGGATGGAAGTTGCGCGCGTCGAAGCCCTTGACCGCGATGGCCACGAAGAACAGCAGGATCGCGAGCTTGATCAGGACCATCGTCGCGTTCACCGCCGCCGACTCGGTCGTGCCCTTGACCAGCAGCAGCACGCACATCACGACCAGGATGACCGGCGGCAGGTTGAACTGCCCCGAATGGATCTCGGGACCGTTCGTGCCCGCGACGATCATCGGCGAATGCAGCGCGGCGGGCACCTGCCAGCCGGTGGCGTTGACCAGGAAGTTGTTCAGGTAGTCCGACCAGCCGATGGCTGTCGCGCTCGCGGCCAGGCCGTACTCCAGCAGCAGGCAGGCGGCCATCGTGAAGGCCGCGAACTCGCCGAGCGTGGCGTACGCGAACGAGTAGGACGAGCCCGAGGCCGGCACGCGGAACGACAGCTCCGCATAGCACAGCGCCGTCAATCCCGCGGTCACGGCCGCGATCAGGAACGACAGGATCACCGACGGCCCCGCCTTGGGCACCGCTTCGGCCATCGTGAAGAAGATGCCGGTGCCGATCGTCGCACCGACCCCGATCATCGCCAGCGAGAACACGCCCAGCGATCGTTCGAGCGACTTCTCCCCGCCGTGGCCTTCGGCCGCCACGTCCTCCGCATGCTTGATGCGGCACAGCTTCTGGACCAATGTCTGCGTCATGCCACGCCCTTTTCGCGATGGTTCTTCGGACGATGGGCGGCGCCGGCCGGGGGGGTGCAAGGGATCATGGAGTGCGTGTCGGGCTAGGCTGCAGCGGCGCGGGTGGCGCGGCGTGCGCAGGGAGTGGCGGAGGCGGTCGTCGTGGAACCGCGGCGGCCTGGCGGAAGCAGCGGATGGTATCAACATCGTCGTGCGCGGCACACGGCGTCTACCCGGAGCGGCCGAGGATGCGACGACCGCCCGCGCGGCGTCCGGCGCGGTACCGGGCGAGTCGCTCCCGGCGCTCGCCGACGCCGTCCCCGGTACTGGAACGGATCTTGCGCAGGTGTCCCGGGAAGCTGTCCGACGGACTTCGCGCGCCTCGACTTGGGGCGGCCACGAACCCCTGCATGGGACGTGCCTTCACGAAGCGTGCCTCCCACGCAACGCTTCGGGTTGACCCGCGAAAGCTGCTGATAGCATCATCCGCCCGCACCAATCGACGCGCGCCGGTGCAAGCCGATCCCTGCGCGAAGGATGCGGGTCCACGAGACCGCCCACACCACCACACCACCGACTCCCCAGGAGGGAACGAGATGTCCAAGAAGATCGTGATCGCAGCCGGCGTCGCTTCCGGCCTTGCCTGCCTCGTGCCGCTGACGGCGCTCGCCCAGGCGGCCGCCGCCGCCGCCAGCCCGGCCTCGGCGGCGGCGGCGGACAACGACATCGCGCGCGTGGTCATCACGGCGCAGAAGCGCAAGGAAGACATCCGCGACGTGCCGCTGAGCGTGTCGGTGCTGTCGGGCGAACAACTGCAGGCGCAGCAGATCTCCACCGTGGAGGACCTGACGCGCAACATCCCCAACATCTCGTTCAGCACGCAGGGCGGCCCGGGGCTGGGCACCGTCGAGATCCGCGGCGTCAGCTCGCAGGCCGGCGCGGCCACCGTCAGCGTCTACCTGGACGACGTGTCGCTGACCACGCGCAACCTCTACAGCCAGGGCACCGCCGAACCGCGCTTCTTCGACCTGCAGGACGTCGAAGTGCTGCGCGGGCCGCAAGGCACGCTCTACGGCGCGAGCTCGCTGGGGGGCACGATCAAGTTCATCAGCAAGCAGCCCGACCTGAAGAGCTTCTCGGCGTCGACCACGGACACCGTCTCGTGGACGCAGGACGGCGGCGTGAACTGGGAGGCGCAGGGCATCGTCAACGTGCCGCTGGTCAAGGGCAGCGTCGCCCTGCGGCTGGGCGTCGAGCACGGCCACGACAGCGGCTACATCGACCAGGTCGACCAGTCGCGCAAGCGCATCGCCAAGGGCATCAACCACGACGACTACACCGTGGTGAAGGCGGCGATCAAGGCCGATCTGGGCGGTGGCTGGAGCGTCACGCCGGCGCTGTTCACGCAGCAGACCAACACGGCCGACATCGACGCCACCTACGCCACGCTGCAGGACGGCGTGACGCCGCTGGGCCGCTTCCAGACCAGCAAGACCGTGCGCGAGCCGGGCCACGACCTGCTCGTGATCCCGAGCGCCACCGTCACCGGCGACACGGGCATCGGCACCTTCACCGGCGTGCTGAGCGGCTACAAGCGCCGCTTCAACCGCGTGCAGGACGGCACGGTGATCAACGATCCGAGCTTTGCGCTCGTGCCGGATCCGGTGACGGGCAACCTGAATGCGGCGCAGACGCAGTTGAAGACGGCGCTCGATGCACTGTCCTCCGAGGTGAATCTGAACAACAAGATCGACCAGACGTCGCTCGAGCTGCGCCTGACGTCCAAGGACTACGACCCGGCCAGCGGCCGCCACTTCACCTGGATCGCCGGCGCCTATGTGCAGGACGCGTTCACGTCGGTGTACGACGACGAGCCGATTCCCGGCGTCCAGGCCGCATTCGCGGCGGCGGGCATCGATCCGGCCGACACCACGCAGTTCGACGGATTCCCCGGCGCCTTCGTCAACGACGACTCGTACAACAGCGTGCGCCACTACCACGACAAGCAGGAGTCGGTGTTCGGCGAGCTGACCTTCCATGCGAACAAGGACCTCGCGCTGACGGCCGGCCTGCGCCAGCTGCACGCGACGCAGCGCTTCACGCGCTCGGCGCTGACGCAGTTCTACGACGGTCTCACGCCCATCACCCCGGGCTACGGCGGCCAGGCGCCGGTCGACGCGAAGTGGAACGCCACCACGCCCAGCCTGAAGATGAACTGGGAGGTCGGCCCCGACGTCACGCTGTATGCCAATGCGTCCAAGGGCTTCCGCCTCGGCGGCGCCAACCGTCCGGTGCCCAGTACCCCGCTGGTCGCGCAGGACTGCACCGCGCTGGGCCTGTCTCCCAATTGCGCGCCCGCCGCGTTCCAGCCCGACAGCCTGTGGAGCTACGAGCTGGGCAGCAAGATGGACCTGCTCGATCACACGATGAGCCTGAACGTGGCGGCGTACCTGCTCAAGTGGAAGAACATCCAACAGGACATCACGCTCAGCGGCGCCGGCTTCGACTTCGAGACCAACGCCGGCAACGCCACCAGCTACGGCCTGGAAGCCGAGCTGCGCATGCGCGTCACGCGGTCGCTGACCTTGAACGCCTCGGCTGGCTTCACGCGTGCGACGTTCGACGCGGACAACCCCGCCTTCGGCAAGTACGCGGGTGACGGCGGCCCCAACATCCGCAAGGGCGACTGGGTGCAGGGCGTGCCGCGCGGCACGCTGAGCCTGGGTGCCGACTACCACTGGGCCGTCAACGACGCCGTCAACGCGTTCGTGCGCGGCAGCGGCCAGTGGACGGGCAAGAGCCACGGCTCCGTCTTCCGCGGCGACGCGGACTACGACCGCGCGTCCTACTTCACGGCCGACGCCAGCGCCGGCCTGAACTGGGACAAGTGGGAGATCACGGCCTTCGTCAAGAACCTCAACAACAACCACACGGCGCTGCAGCACCCGAACGTGCAGAACGTGAGCGAGGTCTACTACATGCGGCCCCGCACGATCGGCGTGACGGCGAACTACGAGTTCTGAGTCCGGCGGCTCGCCTCGTGAAGGGCGCGGCGGCAGCGATGCCGTCGCGCCTTTTTCATTCTGGCGCCGGCGTCCCGCCCGGTCGTGCTGCGCGAAGACTCAGGATCATCCACGCGTGCCGAATCGCTTTCGCAGGCAGGGCTTGCCGCGCGCGGCGAGCTCAGGCGCCCAGCGCCTTGAGCTCCTCGTCATCGAACCCTGCCAGTCGCCGCGCCTCGATGTTGAACGGCGCGCGCAGCTTCGGCGCGCCGAAGCGCTGCGCCAGGTCCGCATAGCTGGCCACCGGCTCCAGCCCGCGCCGCGTGCACAGCCAGCGGTACCAGCGGTTGCCGGCAGCGACGTGGCCGATCTCGTCGCGCAGGATGATGTCCAGGATCTCGCCGGCGCGGGTGTCGCCCACGCCGAGCAGCTTGCGCTTGACGGCCGGGGACGCGTCGAGCCCGCGTGCCTCCAGCGTGCGCGGCACGAGCGCGATGCGCGCGAGCACGTCGCCCTTGGTGCGCTCGGCCATGTCCCACAGCGAATCGTGCGCGTCGAACGCCCCGTAGTCGAAGCCCAGGCCCGCCAGGTGGTCGCGCAGGAGGGTGAAGTGCAGCGCCTCCTCCTGGGCGATGCGCAGCCAGTCGACGTAGAACGCCTCGGGCATGTCGGGGAAGCGCCAGGCGACGTCGAGCGCGAGGTTGACGGCGTTCATCTCGATGTGCGCGATCGAGTGCAGCAGCTGTGCGCGGCCCTCGAGCGTGTTCACGCTGCGCTGCTTCAGCGCGATGTGCGGCACGAGCCGGGGCAGGGCGGGGCGGCCCGGCACGTCGCCAGGGTCGGCGAGCCGCAGTCCGGGTTCGACGGGGCGCGCGAGGTCCAGCGCCCGCGTGTGCTGGATCTTGGCGGCCACGTCGCACAGGCGCAGTGCGGCGAGGGCGTCCTCTCGGAGAGTCGTCATGCCTTGCATTGTCGCGCCGCGGCGCGGGCACGCGGGCGACACGCGCCCAGCCGGCGGTGCGGCCCGATGGCCCTGGCTTGAGACACCCGCGATCGTCCCCATGTGGCGATGTCGACCGCCGCGCAAAGGCCCGTGCGCCCCGGCGGCCGGCCCCGCATCCTTAAAATCACCGCTTTGCTCCCGGAGAACCGCATGGCCCTGTACCGAATCGGCGACGACGCGCCCCGCGTGGCGCCCGACGCCTGGGTGGCCGAGTCCGCCGCCGTGGTCGGCCGCGTCGCGCTGGGCGCCGGCGCCAGCGTCTGGTACGGCGCGGTGCTGCGCGGCGACAACGAGTGGATCACCATCGGCGAGCGCAGCAACATCCAGGACGGCAGCGTCCTGCACACCGACATGGGCTCGCCGCTGACGATCGGCACCGACGTCACCGTCGGCCACCAGGTGATGCTGCACGGCTGCACCATCGGCGACAACTCGCTCATCGGCATCCAGGCCGTGGTCATGAACGGCGCGAAGATCGGCCGCAACTGCATCGTGGGCGCCGGCTCGCTGGTGACCGAAGGCAAGGCGTTCCCGGACAACTCGCTGATCATGGGCAGCCCGGCCAAGGCCGTGCGCACCCTCACCGACGAACAGGCCGACAAGCTGCGCCTGGGCGCCGCCCACTACGTGGCCAATGCCGCCCGCCACCGTGATTCGGTGGTGCGCATCGACGAACCCGCGAGCCAGCGCGCCTGAAGCGCCCCCGCACCCAGGTCTTCTCCATGAGCGAACTCCAGAAATTCATCTTCGACGGCATGCCCGTGCGCGGCATGATCGTGCGCCTGACCGACAGCTGGCAGGAGGTGCTCAAGCGCCGCGCCGACGGCGGCGGCTGGACGCCGGCCGTGCGCGACACGCTGGGCCAGATGGCCGCCGCGGCCGTGCTGATGCAGGCCAACCTCAAGTTCAACGGCGCGCTCGTCCTGCAGGTCCATGGCGACGGCCCGGTCAAGCTGGCGGTCGCCGAGGCGATGTCCGACCTGCGCTTCCGCGTCACGGCCAAGGTGCACGGCGAGGTGGCGGACGACGCCCGCTTCGGCGACCTGGTCAACCAGCACGGCCAGGGCCGTTGCGCGATCACGCTCGACCCGCAGGATCGCCAGCCCGGTCAGCAGCCTTACCAGGGCGTGGTGCCGCTGGAGTCGCCCGACGGCGGCCCGGTGGGCGACGTCGCCACCATGCTGGAGCACTACATGCGCCAGTCCGAGCAGCTCGAGACGCGCATCGTCCTGGCGGCCGACGGCAACGCGGCCTGCGGCCTCCTGATCCAGCGGCTGCCCGTCGAGGGGCAGGGCAACCTGGCCGGCGAGAGTGCGCTCGCGCAGAAGGCCGAGATCGACGCCGAGGCGTACACGCGCATCGCCCATTTCGCCGCCACGCTGACCGCGACGGAACTGCTCACGCTGGACGTCCCCACCATCCTGCACCGCCTGTTCTGGGAGGAGCCGCTGCGCGTGTTCGAGCCGCAGTCGCCGCAGTTCGCCTGCAGCTGCTCGGCCGATCGCGTGCGGCACATGCTCAAGAACCTCGGCCGCGACGAGGCCGAGTCCATCCTGGCCGAGCGCGGCGACATCGAGATCGGCTGCGACTTCTGCGGCAACCAGTACCGTTTCGACGCGGTGGACGTCGGCGCCCTGTTCGCGCCGGCCACGCCCGCCACGGGCGCGGCGCCCCGCGTTCACTGACGAGCAGGCCGGCCCGGCCGGTCCCCGGATGCCCCGGCGGCACGATCGTGATTTCGCTCACGAATCGTGCCGTTCGTCCATTGTCGCCCGCCGTTTGTCCCAGCCCGGCGGCCGGGCCCCGGCGCCCTGGGCTTCAATAGCGTCCAGGCAAGCTCCCGCAGGATGCATGCCGCCCCGACCTCCCAGCGAACGCGCCCATGAACAGACCCTCCCGACCGTCCTGCCGGATCTCGCCGCCCCCGCGCCGGACGCATGGCTTCTCGCTCATCGAGCTGATGGTCGTGATCGCCATCGCCGCGATCGTCAGCAGCCTGGCAGCACCGTCGTTCAGCCGCATGCTCAACGCCAACCGCATCCAGACCGCGGCCAGCGCGCTCCAGGGCGACATGTCCTACGCCCGCACCGAGGCGGTCAAGCGGGGCTCCTGGGTCAGCATCTGCCCGAGCACGAACCAATCCACCTGCGACACCACCAATGCGTGGCAGAACGGCTGGATCATCTTTGCCGACGCGACGGGCAACGGCGTCTACGGCAGCGGCGACACCCTGCTCAAGGTGCGCGCCAAGCTGCCCGGCGGCAACACCGTCGTCGCGTCGCCGGCGCCCGCGATCAACGGCGTGATCTTCAACCGCGAAGGCTTCACCAGCAACCTGGGCACGTCGCAGGTCGCGTTCACGTTCCACACCGCGTCCACCGACGACAAGGCCACCCGCTGCGTGCTGGTGACCTTCGGCGGCAGCCTGTCCACGGTGGAAAAGGGGTCGACATGCTCGTGACGCGCTCCCTCGCGCGCCGTCGCCAGGACGGCTTCACCATGGTCGAGCTGCTGATCACGATCCTGATCGTGACCGTCGGCATCCTCGGCCTGGCCAAGATGCAGGCCACGGCCGTGTCCAACACCGCCGTCTCGCGCACCCGCGCCCTGATGACCTACCAGGCCGAATCGCTGGCCGGCATGATTCGCTCCAACCGCTCGTTCTGGGTCACCTCGGGCAGCACCGCCACCTGGCCGGCGTTCGCCGTCTCCTCGGCCGGCGTCGCGTCGCAGACCGGCATGACGTCGGTGGCGACGTGCATCGGCGCCAGCGTCGCTTGCACCCCGGCGCAGCTCGCCTACGACGACCTGATGAACACCACCTACGGCTGGGCCAAGAACTTCAACGACGGCACGGCCGCGTCCGCATTCCCGAACGCCTCCGCCACGATCGCCTGCGTCTCGGCTTCGGGCGGCACCTGCGCGGCCAATCCGACGTCGCCGCACAGCTACGACATCACGCTGACCTGGAGCCAGAAGCTGGTCGCGATGAGCAAGACCACCCAGACCACCCAGACCTCGACGCCCGTGTCGATCGTCATGCACGTCCAGCCATGAAGAAGCACTACACCTTCGCAGCGCGCAGGCGCGAGGCCGGCTTCACGCTGGTCGAGATGATGGTCGCGATCACCATCGGCCTGGTGGTGGTCTTCGGCATGACGGCCACGTTCGTCAGCCTGAAGAACACCTTCAAGTCCCAGGACAAGCTCGGGCAGTTGCAGGACGCCGAACGCATCGCGCTGACCTTCCTGACGACCGCGATCAACAATGCGGGCTACTACCCGGATCCGAAGAGCGCGTCGCCGCTCACGGGCGGCACGCCGCCGACGTCCACGCCGACGAGCCCGGGCGGCGCCATGCCCACGGGTGCCGCTATCTTCGGCACGGCTGCCTCGGGCACGAATGGCGAGTCGCTGCAGACGTCATTCGCGACGCTCAGCACCGACAACCTGATCAGCTGCCTGGGCACCACCTATTCGGGGGCCGGCACGGCGGTCGTGCGCAACATCTACTACGTCGACACCACCAACAAGAACCTGATGTGCCGGGTGCTGGTCAACAACTCGACAACCGATGCCATGGCCAACGGCGGCACGCCGCAGATCGTCGTGCCGGGCGTCTCCAGCATGTCCGTGCTGTACGGCATCGCGGCCAGCGGCTCGTCGCAGGTCACGCATTACGTGGACGTGGGCACCGTGTCGGACTGGACGGTCGTCAAGGCCGTGCGCGTCACGCTGAACTTCACGGGCCCGTTCGGCGGCGCGGACATCTCGCGCACCCACACCATCAACCTGATGAACTGATCATGAGCGACTCCGCCATTCGCCGCGTCCCCCGGCGCGCACGTCGCGAGCAGGGCTTCATCCTGGTCACCGGCCTGCTGTTCCTGGTCGTGATGACGCTGATCGGCCTGGCGCTCTTTCGCAGCACCGGCCTGCTGGACCGCATGACTGCCAACTCGCGCGACAAGCAGCGCTCGTTCGAGGCCGCCGAGTCGGCCATCGAATACGGCGTCTGGTGGCTGCAGCAACCCGGCGGTGGCACCAGCGGCTCGTGCGCTGGCAATACCAGCACCACCACCGTGGCCACGCTCAAGGTCTGCACGGAAGCGCTGTCGACCTCGCTCACCACCATCGCCAACATCGAGGCGTCGGGCAGCTGGGCGGAAAAGTCCTTCGCGTACACACCGCCCAACATGTCGGTCAATCCAACGGCCGGGGGCATGGCCAATGCCACGGACGTCAACTACTACAAGGCGCCCGGCCTCTACATCGAGAACCTCGGGCTGTCGACCGACGGCAAGTCGCAGTTCTACCAGATGACCGCCTTTGGCTACGGCGGCGACTCCAAGACGGTTTCGGTCGTGCGCGGCACCTTCAAGCAGACCTCCTCCAGCAAGAATCGAGGCACTCCATGAACTCCAAGACGCTCGGCATCCGCCTCCAGCAGCTTGCCGCGGCCAGCCTGCTGGCCCTGGGCGGCAGCGCGCAGGCGCAGCTCGTCATCAACGACACGCTCACCGGCGCGTCCTCGTCCTTCGACTGGCAGCACAAGAACGGCGCCTGCCTGACCGCGGGCGACGGCACCGGCAGCATCCCGGCGTGCGTGGGTCTGACGTACTACAGCGGCAAGACGCTGGTCGGCGGCACGACCGGCCGCCTGCCCGACGCCGTGGGTTCGGGCGCGCTGCGCCTGTCCAACGGCGACACGCAGGCGGGCTCGAACGGCAACAACCAGACCGGCGCCGTGGTGTCCAACTTCACGTTCCCGACCAACGAAGGCATCCAGGTCACCTGGACCAGCGTCTCCTACGGCGGCAACAACTACAACGGTACCGGCGCGGACGGCATCGCGTTCTTCCTGAGCGACGGCGCCCAGGACCCGACGGTCGGCGCCTTCGGTGGCTCATTGGGCTACAGCTGCGCCAACGGCAAGGATCCGTCCGACGGCGTGATCGGCGGCTACCTGGGCATCGGCATCGACGAATTCGGCAACTTCTCGAACCCGGGCGACAACACCGACACGGGCCCGGGCTTCCACGCCGGCCGCATCAGCGTACGCGGCGCGGGTTCGACGGCATGGCTGGGGCTCCACAACAACCCGCTGTACAGCAAGTACTACCCCGGCACCTCGGGGACCGCCGTCGCCATCCAGAAGACCTGCGCCACCGGCTACGCGTACAACTACAGCGGCACCAACCAGGTCGACTCCACGGGCGCGACGATCTCGAACGGCAACAAGACGCACGACAAGCTCGCCTACAACTACCCGATCCTGTCGTACACGGACGTGCCGTCCGGCGTGTCGCTGGCCAACCAGCAGGCCATCAACATGCCCACGCGCGGCGCGGCGATCCCGATCGTCTTCGCGTTGAAGATCACCTCGGACGGGCTGCTGGACTTCTCGTACAGCGTCAACGGCGGCGCCACGCAGACGGTGCTCGCCGGCTTCAACATCACCGCCTCCAACGGTCCGTTGCCGGGGAGCTTCCGCTTCGGCTTCTCGTCCGGCACCGGTGGCGGCAGCAACGTCCACGAGATCACCTGCTTCAAGGCGACGCCTGCCAACGCGGCCAACACGTCCGCAGGTTCCAATGTGCAGCAGTCCGGCCAGATCGTGCTGGGCGGCGTGCAGGAATTCCTGGCCTACTACCACCCGGTCAACTGGTGGGGTTCGCTGACGGCCAACACGCTGTACTTCGACAGCGCCAACGATCGCCTGCTTGCCAACGCGAACGCCAACTGGGATGCCAGCTGCGTGCTGACGGGAGGCAGCTGCCAGGCCATGGGCAGCAGCTCCACGGTGACTGTGCAGGCGCCGACCTCACGCGTCATCATGACCTGGGACAACAACTCCAGCGGCGCGGGCGTGCCGTTCGAGTGGGCCAGCCCGGGCCTGACCGGCGCCGAGCAGAGCACGCTGGGCAGCTCCGATCGCGTGTCCTACCTGCGAGGCGACCGTACCAAGGAAATCGCGAACTCCGGCGGCACCTTCCGCACGCGCTCCAGCGTGCTCGGCGACATCGTCGACTCCAGCCCGACCTTCGTGGGCGCCCCGTCGTTCGACTACGCCGGCCCGTGGGACGACAAGCTGTCCACCACGACGCCGCCGGAAGGCACCAGCTACGCGAGCTTCGCCTCGTCCAACGCGAGTCGCATGAACGTGGTCTACGTCGGCGCGAACGACGGCATGCTTCATGGCTTCCGCGCGGGCCTGGTGTCGTCCAACGGCTCGACCATCACGAACAACGATGGCAAGGAGCTGATCGCCTACATGCCGGGCCAGGTGGTCAATGCCATCCACCCGTCGTCTGCGGCGCTGGACTTCAGCAGCACCGCCTACCTGCACAACTTCCAGGTCGATGCGACGCCGGGCTACGGTGACCTCTACTACAACAACAGCTGGCACACGTGGCTGGTCGGCGGCCTCGGCCCGGGCGGTCACCCGGGCGGTGCCGTCAACACGAATGCCTCCGTCGATGGCAGCAACGTCCAGACCATTCCCGACCCGGTGGGCGCGATCTATGCGCTGGACATCACCGACCCGAGCACGACCGCGTTCAACGAGTCGAATGCCGCTTCGGTCGTGATCGGGGAATGGAACTCGTCCACGATCAGCTGTACCGGCAACGCCACCTGCGGCCAGAACCTGGGCCAGGTCAGCGGCAGCCCGCTGATTCGCCGCCTGCACGACGGCAGCTGGGGCGTGATCTGGGGCAACGGCCTGAACAGCAAGACTTCGCGCGCGGGCATCTTCATCATGCACGTCAGCAGCACCGGCACGAAGACCATCCAGTACATCGACGCCGGTCCCGGCCCGGCCAACGGCATCGTGGAACTGAACGCGGCCGACCTGGACGGCGACCACATCTCGGACTTCGTCTATGCCGGCGACGTGCTGGGCAACCTGTATCGCTTCGACCTGACGTCGGCGACCAATACGGACTGGAACACGGCAGTCACCAAGATCTTCACGGCCTCCACCGGCCAGCCGATCACGACGGCGCCTGTCGTCGTCGAGGCGCCGGCGGTCACCAGTTCGGGCAAGCCCAAGCTGATGGTCATCTTCGGCACGGGCCAGAAGCTGCCGTTGACCGCAACGGCCTCCGAGATCTATGCCTCCGGCACCCAGTCGATCTACGGCGTCTGGGACTCCAGCCTCACCGCATGGAACTCCACGACGACCGACGAGAAGTACGACACCGCCACCGGCGTCACGCTGCCGCTCACGCCGAGCAGCTTGACGGCACACACCATCACGAACGTGACGGGCGTCGATGCCGGCAGCTATCGTTCCGTCTCGGTGGAGGCGATCTGCTGGAAGGGTTCCACCGTCTGCGGCAGCGGCAACACGTCGATGGGCTACAAGATCGACCTGCCGGGCAGCAACGAGCAGATCATCTACAACGGCAAGTTCAACAACGACACGTTCACCGTCAACACGCTCATCCCGCAAGTCACGCAGGCGCTGACGTGCGGCGTGACACCTGCCAGCGGCTTCACCATGTCCATCGACGTGGCCAATGGCGGCGGCGACGATGGTCCCTATACCGACGGCAGCGGCAACTTCTACAGCGGCTTCTCGCAAAATGGCACGGGCGTCGTTGGAACCTACAATTACAACGGCAACAGCTACGACGGCACCGAGACGAACACCGGCGGCTGGACGTCCAAGCGCCACTATCGCCGCGGCGGCGTGGTGTCCCGCGTGACATGGACCAAGGTGCGCTGAGCGCAGGACCCAACATGAACATGCCCTTCCATGCATCTCGTGCCCGCCAGCGCGGCTTCACGCTGATCGAGCTGATGATCGCCGTCGCGATCATCGGCATCCTCCTGCGGCTCGCCTACCCCGCCTACCAGAACTCCGTGATGAAGTCGCGCCGCGCCGACGCCAAGACGGCCTTGCTGGACCTGGCGCAGCGCGAGGAACGCTACCTGGCCACGGCGAACCAGTACACGACGTCCGCGCCGGCGCTGGGCTATGCCACGGGCAGCACCGTCACGGTCGCCTCGCCGATGACCATCCAGAACGGGTCGGCGTCGTTCTACACGCTGGCGGTGTCGGCGCCCACCACCACGTCGTTCTCCGCGACCGCGACGCCCACGGGCGCGCAGCTGTCCAAGGACACGCAGTGCGGCGCGTTCACCATCGACAACACCGGCCGGCAGACGATCTCCGGCACCGGGAACGCCACCGACTGCTGGTGACGCTGCGGGCGGGCGCCCGACGTCCCTCGGCACGGCCCGACCGCTCCTGGCGTCGGGCCGTTCTCATTGCCGCGGCCGTTCAGTCCGGCCGGCGCAGGTGTTCGCACTGCGGGTCGTCGCAGCGCTCGCACGACCAGCGCGGCCCGGGCGGCCCCGCGAGGCTGCCTTCGAGGCGGCTGAACAGCCCGCCCGAGCGCCGCGACCGCGCGCGCTGGCGCAGCAGCGGACGCACGGCATCGACCGCACAGGCCACCCGCGCCGGGCCCGCGCCGCTGACCAGCGACCAGGCCATGCCCCAGTCGGCCAGTCGCGCGCGCACGCGGGCATCCACGGGCGCGCGCACGTGTGGGCCGTCGCGGTTGATGCCGTCGGCCACCCAGGGCAGGTCCAGCGCGGTGAGCAGCGTGGCGTCCATCGAGCGCTGGCAGGCCTGCGCGACGGGTTCCAGCGCGCGGTCGTCGAACAGCAGGTCGCTGTAGACGGCCACCATCAGCGGCGTGGTGTCGCACAGCAGCACGTCGATGCCGGGCTGCGCGGCCGCGTCCTCGATGCGGCGGGCGTGCTCGACCGCCAGTGCCATCTGTTCATCGGCGCGCGGCGTGCGGCCGTGGATGCGACACCAGTCGCGCAGCCATTCGTCGACGACGTGGCTGCGCAGGCCGAACTCGCGTGCCAGGTCGTCGGCGAGCGCGCGGGCCAGCGCGCTCTTGCCGGTGCTCTCCGCGCCGACGATGGCCACGCGCAGCGGCGCGGCATCGCCTGCCGCGTGGGCCGGCGACGCGTCGGCGGCCTCAGTGGCGCGCATCGGCATGCCCCCGCAGGCCGCGCCACGAGCGCAGGCCGGCGACGGACAGCAGCGTGAACAGCGCGTACAGGATCACCGTGAGCCACAGCTGCTTGTAGCCGAACAGCGCGATGCTGAACGCGTTGACGGCGATCCACGTCCACCAGCTCTCGATGAACTTGCGGCCCATCAGCCAGGTGCCCAGGACGCTGCCGACGGTGGGCAACGCGTCGAGCCAGGGCACCGTGGAATCGGTGTAGCGGATCAGCAGCCAGGCCACCAGCGGCCAGGCGAGCAGGGTGGCGGCGAGCGCGACGGCCGCCTTGCGCGGCGTGAGCGCGTGCACGACCAGTGCGGCGCCATCGTCACCGCGCCCGCGCAGCCACTGCCACCAGCCCCACAGCGACATCGCCACGAAGAACAGCTGCAGCGAGCCTTCCGCGTAGAGCTTGCTGTCGGCGAAGACGAGCGCATAGGCGAGCGAGGACAGCATCGCCAGCGGCCAGGCCAGCGCGTGCACGCGCATCTCGCAGCCCACCATCCACAGCGAGACGACGAAGGCGACGACCTCGATCCACGTGACCGGCGCGCCCCAGGCCGTGAAGGCGGGCAGGAGCAGCGGGTGGATGAAGGACAGGAGCGACTGCAGCATCGGAGGTCAGCGGGTGGATCCTGCCGGTTTGCGGAACAGGGCGCGTGGATCCTGCGACTGCGGGCGGGATGACATGCGCAGCAGGTTGCGTGGATCCTGCGACTGCCCGCAGGATGACATCCGCGGGGCGGATGTCATTTGCCGGGGGTGAGCACGACCAGCAGCTCGTCGGGCTTGGTCATGCCCAATTCGGAGCGCGCCTTCTCCTCGACCATCTCCAGGCCTTCCTTGAGGTCGGAGACCTCGGCCTGGAGCTGGTCGTTGCGCTGCCTGGCGGCGTCGTTGGCGGCCTTGAGCTGCGCCAGTTCCACGCTCATCTCGTGCACGTGCGCGACGCCGGCCTTGCCGAACCACAGCTCCGCCTGCACCCAGGCGATGAGCACCATCAACGCGATCGTGACGAGGCGCATGGCTTGGTTTCGGAGCGGGGCGGGCGCATGGCGCGGAGTCTACCCCGCGCCTTGCAGGCATCAGCGCAGGTTGTAGAACGCCGCGCGGCCCGGGTAGGTGGCGATGTCGCCCAGGTCTTCCTCGATGCGCAGCAGCTGGTTGTACTTGGCGATGCGGTCGGAACGGCTCATCGAGCCGGTCTTGATCTGGCCGGCGTTGGTGCCGACGGCGATGTCCGCGATCGTGGAGTCTTCCGTCTCGCCCGAACGGTGGCTGATGACGGCGGTGTAGCCGGCGCGCTTGGCCATCTCGATGGCCTCGAACGTCTCGGTCAGCGTGCCGATCTGGTTGACCTTGATCAGGATCGAGTTGGCGATGCCCTTGGCGATGCCTTCGCTCAGGATCTTGGGGTTGGTGACGTACAGGTCGTCGCCCACCAGCTGCACCTTCTTGCCCAGCACGTCGGTCAGGTGCTTCCAGCCGGCCCAGTCGCCTTCGTGCATGGCGTCCTCGATCGAGATGATCGGGTACTTGTCGACCCAGGTGGCCAGCATCGACGTCCATTCCTCGGCCGACAGCTTCAGGCCTTCGCAGTCGAGGTGGTACTTGCCGTCCTTGTAGAACTCGCTGGCGGCGCAATCGAGGCCGATGGCGACCTGTTCGCCGGCGGTGTAGCCGGCCTTCTCGATGGCCTGCAGCAGCAGCTGGATGGCTTCCTCGTGGCTGGCGACGCTGGGCGCGAAGCCGCCTTCGTCGCCGACGGCCGTGGAGATGCCGCGCTCGCCCAGGATCTTCTTGAGGGCGTGGAACACCTCGGCGCCGTAGCGCACCGCCTCGCGGAAGGTGGGCGCGCCCACCGGCAGGATCATGAATTCCTGGATGTCCAGGTTGTTGTTGGCGTGCTCGCCGCCGTTGATCACGTTGATCATCGGCACGGGCATCTGCATCTTGCCCATCCCGCCGAAGTAGCGGTACAGCGGCAGGCCGGACTCTTCCGCGGCGGCGCGCGCCACGGCCATCGAGACGGCCAGCGTCGCGTTGGCGCCCAGGCGGCCCTTGTTGTCGGTGCCGTCCAGGTCGATCAGCGTCTTGTCCAGGAAGGCCTGCTCGGAGGCGTCCAGGCCCAGCACGGCTTCCGAGATCTCGGTGTTGATGTGCTCGACGGCCTTGAGCACGCCCTTGCCCAGGTAGCGCGCCTTGTCGCCGTCGCGCAGCTCGATGGCTTCGCGCGAACCGGTGGAGGCGCCCGAGGGCACGGCCGCGCGGCCCATCACGCCGCTTTCCAGCAGCACGTCGCACTCGACGGTGGGGTTGCCGCGGCTGTCGAGGATCTCGCGGCCGACGATGTCAACGATGGCACTCATGTTGTCTGCTCCAGTTTTTGGGAATTCGTGGCCCGGACGACGCCGCCGGGCGCGTGGCCGGCGCAGGGCCGGCACGGATAGCGTTCGAGGCTACGGGCTGCACTCTGCCACAGCCGAAGGCCGGCGGAGTTACAGGCGAGCGTCATTCGGAGGCTTTGCGGCCCCGGATGTCAGGCCGCGGCCTTGTGGGTGGCGTCCGCGGCGGCGTGGTGCGCCAGGGCGGCCTTGATGAAGCTGATGAACAGCGGGTGGCCGTCCCACGGCGTGGACTTGAATTCCGGGTGGAACTGCACGCCGATGAACCACGGGTGCACGTCCTGCGGCAGCTCCACCATCTCGGTCAGCTTCTCGCGCTGCGTGAGCGCGGAGATGATCAGGCCCGATTCGCGCAGGCGCTCCAGGTAGTGCTCGTTGGCCTCGTAGCGGTGGCGGTGGCGCTCGGTCACGACCTTGCCGTAGATCTGGCTGGCCAGCGTGCCGGGCTCGACGTCCGAGCTCTGCGCGCCCAGGCGCATGGTGCCCCCGAGGTCGGAGTTCGCGTCGCGCTTCTGGATCGAGCCGTCGGCGTCCTGCCACTCGTCGATCAGCGCGATCACCGGGTGCGGCGTGTGCGGGTCGAACTCGGTGGAATTGGCGTTGGCCAGGCCCGCCTTGTGGCGCGCGTATTCGATGGTGGCGACCTGCATGCCCAGGCAGATGCCCAGGTAGGGGATCGCGTGCTCGCGGGCGTACTGCGCCGCGAGGATCTTGCCTTCGACGCCGCGCTTGCCGAAGCCGCCGGGCACCAGGATGGCGTCGAACTTGGCCATCTGGCCGACGTTCTCGGACGTCAACGTCTCAGAGTCGACGTACTCGATGTTGACGCGTGCATGGTTGTGGATGCCGGCGTGGCGCAGCGCCTCGTTGAGCGACTTGTACGAGTCCGACAGGTCGGTGTACTTGCCGGCCATCGCGATCGTGATCTCGCGTTGCGGATTGTTGACCTCGTGCACCAGCAGGTCCCAGCGCTTCAAGTCGGCCGGGCGCGTCAGCAGCTGCAGCTTCATGCAGATCTGCTCGTCCAGGCCCTGCTCGTGCAGCATGCGCGGCACGCTGTAGATGGACTTGGCGTCCCACACCGAGATCACGCCGTGCATGGGCACGTTGGTGAACAGCGAGATCTTCTCGC
>Ga0068855_100000400_pt1 | contig 53569 bp, 44 predicted proteins | sample KBSCornC52_FD_66592 | JGI IMG/M metagenome (GOLD analysis project Ga0068855, IMG submission 66592) | Corn rhizosphere microbial communities from Kellogg Biological Station, Michigan, USA - KBS Corn C5-2 | ecosystem: Host-associated > Plants > Roots > Rhizosphere > Soil ... | reverse complement strand
ATGTTGTGATGTTGTGTCCGTAGAGGATGCAGCCGATGGCGCTCGGGTTGGCTTCCTTGATCGCTGCGATGTCGAGACCGAGCTGGAATCCCGGCCGGCGCCAGGGCACCCAAACAACCTTGTCGCCAAAGGCTTTCGCGGTGAGCTTCTCGCCGTCCTTCGCCGTGGCGAAGGCGATGCCCGAGTCAGGATGCAGGTGGTCGACATGCTCGGCATCCACGAGTCCGTGCATGGCCGTGTCGATGCTCGGGGCGGCTCCACCCTTGCCGAACAGGCAGAAGTCGAAGGCGGCGACCATCTCGTCCTCGCGGTTGACACCGGGGTAGACGGCGACGAGTGCTCGCATCCGGTCGAGGCGCAGCACGGCAAGGCCCGCTTCGGTGAGGGTGCCGAGGTCACCGCCCGAGCCCTTGACCCACAGCAGTTCGACCGGCTCGCCGGTGACCGGGTCGGTCTCGGTCCCCTTGGCGGAGGTGTTGCCGCCTGCGTAGTTGGTGTTCTTCGGGTCGGCGCCGAGGCGGCGGCTGCGTGAGACGAGGTCGGATGCGGTGCTCATGGTTCCTTCGAGTCGTTGACGTCAGTCGGCGAGAGCCGCGAGCTGGTCTTCGAGGTGGAACACCTCACGGAGTCTCGGAGCGCTCTGATCCGGGCGGTCGCCGTCGAGGGCCACGAAGAAGCGCGCAGCGTCAGCCTCCCACTCGGCGGTGTCGGGGTCGAGGGCGAGGGCACGGGCGGACGCCCCGTCGTCGTCGACTTCGTAGTAGCCGATCAGCATCCCGTCGTCGCGCAGGAACAGCGAGTAGTTGCGGCGGCCGGAGCGCTCGATGGCGCGCAGCATCGTCGGCCAGACCGCGGTGTGCCGCGCGGCGTACTCCTCGATGAGGTGCGGGTGCACCTGAAGCTCGAAGCAGACGCGCTGCGTCATCAGGCTCCCCAGCCCGCTTGGGTGCCGCCGACGCGGTCCGCGGCGATCTTCGCCTGATACCCGGATGCCGCATATGCCGCGTACGGGTCGCCGTCGAGGCCGCGCGACTCGCGCCACTCGGCGAGGGCCGGGCGCACGTCGGTGTAGAAAGCGTCCATCAGGATGCCGTTCGCTCCGAGCACATCGCCCGAGTTCTGCGCAGCCGTCAGCGCCCCGCCGTCGACGAGCAGCGCGCGCGCCGTCATCTCCTGCACGTTCAGTACTGAGCGAATCTGGCCCGGGATCTTGTCTTCGACGTTGTGGCACTGGTCGAGCATGAACGCCACGCCCGAGTCTTTCCCGTAGCCGCCGCCGCGGATGACCTCGTAGAGGATCCGGAACAGCTGGAACGGGTCAGCCGCCCCGACGATGAGATCGTCGTCTGCGTAGAACCGCGAGTTGAAGTCGAAGCTCCCGAGCTTTCCGAGGCGCAACAGCTGCGCGACGATGAACTCGATGTTCGTGCCGGGCGCGTGGTGGCCGGTGTCGAGGCAGACCAGCGCCTTGTCTCCGAGGGCCAGGACCTGCACGTACGACGTTCCCCAGTCCGGAACATCGGTGTGATAGAACGCCGGCTCGAAGAACTTGTACTCCAGCACCATCCGCTGCTCGTCGCCGATGCGCGCGTAGATCTTCTGCAGCGAATCGGCCAGGCGGTCCTGGCGGCCACGGATGTCGCCCTGGCCCGGATAGTTGGTGCCGTCGGCGAGCCAGATCTTGAGATCGCGCGATCCGGTCTGGTTCATGATGTCGATGCACTCGAAGTGGTGGTCGATGGCCTTCTGGCGGATCTTCGGGTCGACGTGGGTCAGGGAGCCGAACTTGTAGTCATCGTCCTGGAAAGTGTTCGAGTTGATCGTCCCCAGATCGACACCGAGACCCCGGGCGTACTCGCGGAGCGCGGCGTAGTCGTCCACCTTGTCCCACGGGATGTGCAGGGCGACTGTGGGCGACAGTGCGGTGTACTTGTTGACCTGCGCGGCATCCGCGATCTTCTCCTGTGGAGTGCGCGGGGTGCCGGGCGTGCCGAACACCTTGAACCGCGTGCCCGAGTTGCCAAACGCCCAGGAAGGCAGTTCGATCGCCTGCTCGGCGAGGCGCGGGGCGATGGAGGTGAAGTCAGTCATGCGGGTGATTTCCTGTTCGGGCGACGTTGCCGTTGAATCGTTTCAAAGTAGTCGGGATGACACTATGCGGGAAGCAGACGCAGCGTCAAGTCGAGCCCCGAGGAATCGGGCGTGGGGTCCGCCCGGTCGGTGCGACCAGGCGGACCCACGGTGTTGATCAGTTCAGAGGCTAGAAGTTGAACTGGTCGATGTTGCCGGCGTTGTACTGGAACGGGTCGCCGAGGAGGACGGTGCCGTCAGCGCCGACCTTGAAGGTGCCGAGGGTTCCGGCCTTGAAGCTGTCGCCCTCCTTGCCCGTGATGGTTCCGTCGATCAGGGCCTTGGCGGCATACGCCGCAAGGTAACCGAGGTCGCCCGGGTTCCACAAGGCGAACGCGGTGACGGTGCCGTCCTTGACGTAGGCCTTCATCTGGTTCGGCGTGCCGAGACCGGTGACCGCGACCTTGCCCTTGAAGGCCGAGGTCGAGATGTACCGCGCCGCTGCAGCGATTCCGACCGTCGTGGGCGAGATGATGCCCTTCAGGTTCGGATAGGTCTGCAGAAGCGCCGCGGTCTTGTCGAACGAGGTCTGGTCGTCGTCGTTGCCGTACACCACGTCATCGAGCTTGATGTTCGGGTGGTTGGCGGCCAGGTCCTTCTTCATGAGGTCGATCCAGGCATTCTGGTTGGTCGCGTTGGCCGAGGCCGACAGGATCGCGATCTCACCCGAGTCGCCGGTCTGCTCGGCGATCATGTCCACCTCGACCTTGGCGATGCCCTCGGCGGTGGCCTGGTTGATGAACAGGTCGCGGCAGCCAACGGCCGTGTCGGAGTCGAAGGTGACGACCTTGACGCCGGCCTTCTGCGCCTGGTTGATCGCCGAGCACGGCGCCTTCTGGTCGTCGGCCGAGAGCACGATGGCTCCCACCTGCTTCTGGGTCAGCGTGTTGATGTAGCTGACCTGGGCATCGGGCGCGGCGGTGGCGGGGCCGACCTCTGCATAGGTGCCCTTGAACTCGGCGATGGCCTTCTTGCCGCCGGCGTCCGAGGTGTCGAAGTACGCGTTGCCGAGGTTCTTCGGCAGGAAGGTGATGGCGTAGTTGTGCGAGCCGCTGCCCCCTGAACTGCCGCCGCTCGCGGTGCCTGCGCAGCCGGCGAGGAGCAAGGCGCTCGCAGCCAGGGCCGCGACCCCGGCGATTCGAACGCTGTGTCGAGTCTGGAACATCGTTGTTTCCTTTCGTGGTGTTATCGATGTGACTGCATCGGCGCGGGCGGAGCGGGTCAGCTGGAAGCCGGACCCCTCGTCTCGCGTCGCTTTCTCCCCGCGCTGAGCCGCGTGCGCTGCACCCAGGCGAGGAAGCTGGTGAGGATCACCGAGAGCACGAGAAGCGTGCCGGTGATCACGTTGATGACGTCCGAAGTGATGCCGGCCAGGCGCAGCGCGCTGGCGAGCACACCGATCAGGAGCGCGCCGGCGAGAACGCCCGGGAGCGCTCCGCGTCCGCCGAAGATCGAGACGCCTCCGAGCAGCACGGCGGCGATCACCGAGAGCTCGAGGCCGGTCGCGTTGTCTCCCCGGGCACTGCCGAAGCGCAGCGTGTAGAAGATCCCGGCCAGCGCCGAGACCAGGCCGGCGAGCATGAAGAGGATGAACTTGGTCCGCTGGATCTTGACGCCCGAGAACGCCGCGGCATCCGAGCTGAGCCCGATGGCGTAGATGCCCCGGCCGAACGGGGTGAAGTGCAGGAGCAGCCCGAAGAGGATCGCGAGCACGACGATGAGGATCGTCACCGACGGGATCAGCGTGCCCGGGAGGGTCGACGTCGCCAGGTCGGTCCAGAAGGTGGGGAAAGAGGTGACGGCCGTGGTTCCGAGCAACCCCTGTGCCAGCCCGCGGTAGAGGGCGAGGGTGCCGATGGTCACCGCGAGCGACGGGAGGCCCACCCGGGTCACCAGGATGCCGTTGACCGCACCACCGGCGGCCCCGACGAGCAAGGCGACGCCCGCAGCGGCCGGGAACGGCCAGTGCGACTGGGTGAGCAGCCCGATGATCGAACTGGCGAGTCCCATCGCGCTCGCGACCGACAGGTCGATCTCGCCGGTGATGATGATCAGCGTCATCGGCAGCGCGATCAGCAGCACCGGGGCCATGTCGAGCAGCAGGAAGTTGTAGGTGATCGGCGCCGCGAAGTGCGGAACGGACGCGCTGGCAACCAGGATCACGGCGACCAGCAGCGCGATGATCGCGCTCTCGCGGCGCAGCAGCAGCCGCTGCCAGAACGGGCGCCCGTAGCCGGGATAGCTGCGCTGCCCGCTCACCGAGCCGGTGGCCGGAGGAGTGGTGGCGGTCATGCGGAGTCCTCCATCACCGTCAGGCGCCTCGCTTGTCGCAGCGCGAGAACGCGGTCGAGGACGATGGCGCCGATGATCAGCGCGCCGACGACGGCCTGCTGCCAGAAGTCCTGGATGCCGAGCACCGGAAGGGCGCGGTTGATGGTGAGCAGGAGCATGGCGCCGATCGCCGCGCCCCACACCGAGCCGACGCCGCCGAAGATCGCGACGCCGCCGATCACTGCGGCGCCGACGGCCTGCAACTCGAAGCCGGAGCCGGCCTGCGAATCCACCGTGCCGTAGCGGGCCACGTAGAGCACTCCCGCCAGTCCGGCGAGGGTGCCGCTGACGATGAACGCGAGAAGCACCCGCCGGCCGACCTTGAGGCCGTACAGGTTGGCGGCATCCGGGTCGGAGCCGATCGCATAGAACTCGCGACCCCCGCGGATGTTGCGCAGGTACCAGGCGGCGAGCACCAGCACGACCGCCGCGATGACCGTGATGACCGGGATGAAGATCAGTTGTGCCGTGCCGATGCCCTGGAAGTCATTGGGGATGTCGGTCGAGTTGATGCGGTTGCTGCCGGTCCACAGCACATTGATGCCGCGGAAGGCATACAGCGTGCCCAACGTGATGACCAGGGATGGCACCTTGGCGATCGAGATGAGCAGGCCGTTGACGGCGCCGAGCACCGCGCCCCCGGCGACGGCGATCAGTGCGACCAGCGGCCAGGGGATGTCGGTGTACTTGAACAGCGTGCCGGCCGTGTACGCGGTGAGGCCGATCACCGAGCCGACCGACAGATCGACGTTGCGGGTGATGATCACCATCGCCTCGCCGACCGCGATCAGCAGCACGAGCATGGGCGTCACGAGCAGGTCGCGGAAGCCATCGGGGCTGAATACGAATGCCGGGTTCTTCGCGGTGGTGACGATCACCACCAGCAGGAAGGCCAGCAGGATGCCGGTCTCGCGGGCGCGGGTCACCCGCCTGAGGGAGTTCATGCGGCCGCTCCCGTTGCGGCGCGCATGACCGACTCCGCGCTGGCGTCCTTGCGGTCGATGGTCGCGGTGATCCGCCCCTCACGCATGACCAGCACGCGGTCGGCCATTCCCAGCACCTCGGGCAGCTCCGACGAGATCATCAGGATGCCCATGCCCTCGCCTGCCAACTGCGAGAGCAAGCGGTGCACCTCGGCCTTGGTGCCGATGTCGATGCCCCGGGTGGGCTCGTCGACGATGAGCACCTTCGGCTCGGTCGCCAGCCATTTGGCCAGTACGACCTTCTGCTGGTTGCCGCCCGAGAAGGTGCCGACCTCGGCGTCGAGCGCCGAGCTCTTCACCTCGAGCCGGCTGGCCCAGACCCGGCTCGCCTCGTTCTCGCGGCGGCCGGTGATGAACAGGCCGCCAGCCGCAAGCCGCTGGCGGATGGCGATCGTCAGGTTCTCGGCGACGGAGGCCCCGATCACCAGGCCCTCCTTGCGGCGGTCCTCGGGAACGAGCGCGAGCCCGGCACGCATGGCCGCCGCGGGATTGTGGCCGGGAACGCGGGTACCCGCAAGAGTGACGGCGCCGCTGTCGTAGCCGTCCACGCCGAAGACCGAGCGGGCGACCTCGCTGCGACCGGCGCCGACCAGGCCGGCGAGGCCGACGATCTCGCCCGAGCGCACCTGGAAGGTTATGTCGTCGAAGATTCCCGCAGACGTCAGGTTCCGCACATCGAGCACCACATCGCCGATCGTCGCCTCCTGTTTCGGAAACAGGTCGGCGACGTCGCGACCGACCATCTGGCGCACGATGGTGTCCACGTCGGTGTCTGCGATCTTCTCGGTTGCGATGTACGAGCCGTCGCGCATCACGGTGACCACGTCGCAGAGGGCGAAGACCTCGTCGAACCGATGCGAGATGAAGAGCAGGGCGCGGCCCTCGTCGCGCAGGCTGCGCGCGACCGCGAACAGGCGGTCGACCTCGACCCCGCTGAGCGCGGCGGTCGGCTCGTCCATGATCAGAACGCGGGCGTCGAGGCTGATCGCCTTCGCGATCTCGATGATCTGCTGGTCGGCGATGGAGAGGCCGCGGGCGGGGCGGTCCGGGTTGATCCTGACCCCGAGACGGTCGAACAGGGCGATCGCCTCGGTGTGCATCGCCTTGCGGTCGATGCGCCCGAACGACCGCAACGGCTGACGGCCCATGAAGATGTTCTCGGTGACGGTGAGGTCGGGGAAGAGCGTCGGCTCCTGGTAGATCACGGCGATACCGGCGGCCTTGGCCTGGGCCGTGGAGCTGAAGCCGACCGCCTCGCCGTTCAGCAGGAACTCCCCGGAATCCGGCTGGTAGAGACCCGCGATGATCTTGACCAGGGTCGACTTGCCCGCTCCGTTCTCACCGACGAGGGCGTGGATCGAACCGTTGTCGAGCGCCAGTGTGCCCGAGCGCAGAGCCACGACGGCGCCGAAGGTCTTCACGACCTTGCGCAGTTCGAGCGCGTGAGCGGAGGAGTCCGCGGGGGCGGGGCTCATGGCCAGGCTCTCCTTTGAGTCCAAAAGGGTGAAACGATTCAGGTGCTGTTCAGGCATACTACATGCAGGGATGCCCCTCGGGTCAAGCCGGAGTCGGGCCGAAGATTCTGAGTCGTTTCAGAGTTTGGTAGGGTCGCACCACCCTGGCCCGGGGATCACGCCGAAGGAGGCTCGATGGCCGCGACGAGCATCCGTGACGTGGCCAAGCTGGCCGGCGTCTCGGTGGGCACCGTCTCGAACGTGCTCAATCGGCCGGGCGAGGTATCGGCCGATTCGGTGGTCCGGGTGCAGCGCGCGATCGAGCAGCTGGGATACCGCCGCAACGACGCAGCCAGGCAGCTCCGGGCCGGCACCTCGTCGACCGTGGGCTTCGTCGTCCTCGACGGCCAGAATCCGTTCTTCAGTGCGGTCGTGCGAGGAGCGGAGGACGAGGCGTCCAAGAACGGGATCGCCATCCTGCTCGGCAACACCGACGAAGACTCCGCACGGGAGCGGTTGTACCTCGACCTCTTCGAGGAGCAACGGGTGCGCGGAGTGCTCATCTCGCCGTATCGCGACATCAGTCCTCGTCTCGAGCAGCTTCGATCGCGCAATATACCCGCCGTGCTCGTCGACCGCTTCAGCGGCGATGGACGGTTCAGCTCGGTCTCGGTGGACAACGTCGCGGGCGGCCGGATGGCGGCAGAGCATTTGATCCAGACCGGACGCCGCCGGATCGCCTTCGTGGGCGGGCCATTCGATCTGAGGCAGGTGAGCGACCGACTGGCCGGCGCACGGGTGGCCGTCGAGCAGGATGCGCCTGACGTCGGGATCGAGGTGGTTGCCACGAGCGCGCTCACGGTCGAGGAGGGAATCGCGGCCGGCATGCGGATCCTGGGCAGGCCGGAACGCGAGTGGCCCGACGCCGTCTTCGCGGCGAATGACCTGCTGGCCCTGGGGCTTCTGCAAGCCTTCGTCGGCAGCGGTCGGCTCCTCGTTCCGCAGCGCATCGCGCTCATCGGATTCGACGACATCGCCTTCGCCCGGGCTGCCGCGGTGCCGCTCTCGTCGATGCGGCAACCGAGCCGCACAATCGGGGCGACCGCACTTCGAGTGCTCATCGAAGAGGCCGACGACCCGACGCTGATCCCACGTCAGACGGTATTCCAGCCGGAGCTCGTGGTGCGCGAGTCGACGCGCACATAGCCCCCAGCGGTGCGACACGGGCGCGTGCAGGAGGATGGCAACCATGCAGACGAATCCCTTCGCCCTGATCGGTTCGGTGGCCATGGTCACGGGCGCGAATCGGGGCCTCGGCCGAGCGATCGCCCTCGAGCTGGCCCGCGCAGGAGCGGACATCGCACTGGGCGTTCGAGACGCCGCCTCGGCTCACGACGTCACCGCCGAGATCGAGCGCGCCGGCCGCCGTGCCGCCGTGATCGAGTTCGACGTGCGGGACGTCGAGCACGCAGGCCGAGCCATCGCGGAGGCCATCGAGAAGCTCGGCGGCTTGGACATCCTGGTCAACAACGCGGGAGGCGGAATCGCGGGACCGGCGATCGACGTCACCCCCGAGGACTTCGACGCCGTCTGGGCACTCAACACGCGGGCGGTGTTCTTCCTGTCTCAAAGCGCCGCACGGTCGATGGCCCGCACTGGTGGCGGCTCGATCATCAATATCGCATCGCAGGCCGGACTCGTGGCTCTGCCCGGCGAGTCCTCGTACTGCATCAGCAAGGCCGCGGTGATCCACATGACACGAGTACTCGCCGTCGAGTGGGGAGATTTGGGGATCCGGGTCAACGCGGTGGCGCCGACCTTCATCGAGACCGAAGGAACATCCCAAGCTCTCGCCGATCCCGAGTTCCGGGCCGACGTCGTGGAACGGATTGCCGCTCTCCACCGGATCGGCTTCCCGGACGAGGTGGCGGGGGCGGTCACCTTCCTGGCGTCCCGGGCCGCATCGCTGATCACGGGCGTGACGCTCCCGATCGATGGCGGGTGGACGGCTCGGTGATCGGTGCGGGCCAGGCGGTCACGCCTCCCGTGCGGCTGGTGACCTCGTTGCCGTCAGGCTCGGATCGCGCTCGATCACATCGCCCAGGGTGTCGTCGATCCGCGACATCAGCTCTGCGGGGATCGTGACGCCCGAGGCCGCGACGTTGTGCGTGATCTGCTCGGGGCGCGAGGCGCCGATGATCGCCGAGGCGACGTTCGGGTTCTGCAGCACCCAGGCGATGGCTAGCTGTGCAGAGGTGAGCCCGAGTTCCTGGGCGATCGGACCCAGGGCCTGAACTCTGTCGAGCACCTTGTCGGTCATGAATCGTTTGACCGCTCCGGCGCCGCCCTTCTCGTCGGCGGCTCGCGATCCCGTCGGCAGAGGGGCGCCGGGCGCGTACTTGCCGCTCAGCACCCCCTGCGCAACAGGCGACCACACGATCTGCGAGATCCCCAGCTCGATCGACGTGGGGATGATGCGCTCCTCGATGACCCGCCAGAGCGCCGAGTACTCGGGTTGGTTGGAGATGAGCTGAATGCCATGCTGCTGGGCGAGGCGGTGCCCCGCCCGCAACTGCTCATCGGTCCACTCGCTCACGCCGATGTAGAGGGCCTTGCCGTGGCGGACGATGTCGGCGAAGGCCTGGAAGGTCTCCTCCAGAGGCGTCTCGTAGTCGAAACGGTGCGCCTGGTAGAGGTCGACGTAGTCGGTCCCCAGCCTGCGCAGCGACGCGTCGATGGACTCCAGGATGTGCTTGCGCGAGAGACCGACGTCGTTGTGGCCCTTGGGGCCGGTGGGTCCGAAGACCTTGGTGAAGATTTCGAGGGACTCACGACGCTCCCCCTTGAGCGCGCTCCCGAGCACCGTCTCCGCCGCCGTGTTCGCGTACACGTCTGCGGTGTCGAAGGTGGTGATCCCGGCATCCAGGGCGGCTCGCACGCAAGCGAGGGCGGTGTCGTTCTCCACTTGGGAACCGTGCGTGAGCCAGTTGCCGTAGGTGATCTCGGAGATCTTGAATCCCGAGCTGCCCAGGTACCTGAACTGCATGACTTTCTCCATTCGGGCGCGTTCCGGCGCCGGAAGCGAGAACGGGCGCTGCGGAATGATAGACAGTGTAGATCGATGCACACCGAGCGTATCGCCTGACGAGAAGGACGAATCACCGTGAAGCGGATCCAGGACATCGCGGGGATCGGACTCGGGACTGCGCAGTTCGCGTTCAAGGACGGCAGCCGGGAGCAGTCCATCGCCACGGTGCGCGCAGCTCTGGCATCCGGGGTCCACCTCATCGATACGGCGCTGGCCTACACGCGGCTGGGCGAGACGAGCACGGCCGAGTCGATCGTCCACGATGCTCTCGCAGGTTACGACGGTGCCGACGACATCCTGGTGGCGACCAAAGGCGGTCATTGGCGCGACGGCGATCGGTTCCCGGTCGACGGCAGCGAGGCGGCCCTGCGCGCCCACGTCGACATCAGCCTTGGCGCGCTCGGTGTCGAGGCGCTGGACCTGTACCAGCTGCACCACGTCGACCCGGCCGTCCCGCTGGAGGAGAGCATCGCCGTGCTGGAGCGACTGCGGATCGAAGGCAAGATCTTGCAGATCGGACTGTCCAACGTCTCGCGCGAGCAACTGGACTCCGCGCGTCGGATCGCGCCGATCTCGTCGGTGCAGAACCGCCTGTCGTTCAGCCGGCTGTCGGATCTTCCCCTGGCGGTCGTGTGCGCCGAACTCGACATCCGCTACCTGGCCTACCTCCCCCTGGATGGTCCCGATGCCGTGATCGGGCCCGACGACCCACGACGGGCGATCGCCGCGGCCCGCGGGGTGTCGGTGCAGGCGCTCACCCTGGCGTGGCTGCGGCACCTGTCACCGGCGATCGTGCCCCTGGTCGGCGCGAGTCGCCCCGTCACCATCATCGACTCGGCGTCGAGCGCGGGGATCGACCTGAGCGACCAGGAGATCGAAGCGATCAGGTCAGCGACACATGCCGGCGCCTGAGTCGGAGGTCGCCATCACCGCTGAGCTGGTCGCGAGGCTGGTGCATGAACAGCACCCCGAATTGTCCGGGACGGTGCGGTTCGCCGGGCACGGCTGGGACTGCGACCTGTTCCGGCTCGGTGAGACGCGAGCCGTGCGACTGCCGCGCCGGCGGGAAGGGGAACCGCCGGTACGCAACGAGCAGCGGTGGCTCGGCCGGCTTGCCGCGGCCGTGCCCGTGCCGATTCCCGTGCCGATCGCCATGGGCAAGCCCACCAACGGGTACCCGTGGATCTGGAGCATCATCCCGTGGTTCGACGGGGTGCCTGCCGATGCGGTGGCGACGGCGAGGCGCGACCGATGCGCCTCACGGCTGGGCGAGATCGTGGCGGCGCTGCACGATCCCGCGCCGCACGACGCCCCGGTCAGCACCTACCGCGGCGTCCCGCTGCGAGAACGCGATGCCGGCGTGCGGAAGCAAGTCGAAGACATCGGGGCAACCGCCAAGGGCGCGCTCGAGGTGTGGCATACCGCTCTCGAGGCTCGCCCCCACGCGGGCCGCTCCTGGACGCACGGCGACCTTCACCCGGCCAATCTGCTGCTGCAGGCGGATGGTTCGGATGGTCGGATCGCCGCCCTGATCGACTTCGGAGATCTGTCGGGCGGCGATCCGGCCGTCGATCTCGCCGCGGCGTGGCTCTTCTTCTCGCCTGATGGCCGCGTCCGGTTCCGAGAGGCGGCCGATGGTGCGAGGGGTTATGACGCGGATACCTGGCAACGCGCCCGCGGCTGGGCGGTCGACATCTCGCTCGGATTGCTCAAGCACTCCGATGGCTCTGCACGGATGACAGCGCTTGGCCTTGCCGGACTGGCGGCCGCGATCCTCCCGGACTAGGGCACTCGCGGCGGAAAGGTCGAGGAGCGGACCACGAGGGTCGTCGGAAGCTCGATGTAGCGCGACTCGCGCCTGCCCTCGATGCGCTCGAGCAACAACGCGGCGGCCCGCCGCCCCATCTCGTGCCCGTGCTGGTTGACCGTGGTCAGGCTGATCCGCGGATTCGCGGCCATGTGGGAGTCGTCGTACCCCGAGATCGACATGCCCGCCAGGTCGTCGAACTGGGCGGCGGCACGCATGGCGCCGAACGCCGCGTCGTCGTTGCCCGCGAAGATCGCAGTCGGCCGCAGGCCGCCCTCGAATGCTCGGCGGCTCTCGACGTACGAGGTGTTCTCTTCGAACCGGGCCGTGATGATCGAGATCTCATCCTCGAGGCCGGCCTCGCGCATGATCCTGCGGTATTCGTTCTGGCGGATGATGTGCGGCCGGTCGGGAAGGCTGATCCAGGCCGGGTCCAGGTGCGTGATGTGCGCGATGCGACGATGACCCAGTCCCATCAGGTGGCGCATCATCACCTCCGTACCCTGACTGTCGTCTCCGACGATCGTGTCAAAGGTGGTCGACGCGAGATGCACCCCGAGCTGCACCACGGGAACGCGGCGACCCATGTCGTTCAGCCATTCGGCATCGGCCAGCGGCGAGATCGCCAGGATGCCGTCCACCTGCCGGTCGTACAGGCTCTCGATGGCCGGTGCGGCCGGAGCGCTCCGTTCGGCGATCGCGATGATGGTCTGGAACGGAGTGTCGGCGAGGGCGGACGACAGCCCGAGCAGGATGTCCGCGATGAAGTTGTTCGTGATGTCGTTGATCACGACGCCGACGGTGAACGTACGTCCGCGCATCCCACGAGCGGAGATCCGTGGGCGATAGCGCAGTTCCGCGATGGACGCGTTGACCCGCAGGCGCATTTCGTCGCTCACGCCGTACGCGTTCCTGAGAACCTTCGACACCGCGGCGCGCGAGACCTGCGCATGACTGGCGACATCTTCGATCGTCGTCCGCCGGTGCTCATGGGGTTCGTCGACAGCCACCGTGCTCCTTACTGTCAGGATCGTAGCGGGGAGGTTGTGCCATTGGCGGACCGCGTGTACAGTCCTGACTTTGTAGACCATTCTACGAGAAACGTAGAATGATCTACGAAATCCCTTGAAGCCGATGTCGGCAACTTACAGAGAGGTAAGAACCTTGAATCAACGAGGACTCATGAGGCGGGGACTCATCGTCGGCGCGGCCGTCGCCGTCGCCGCGCTCGCACTCGCCGGCTGCTCAGCAGGCGGCGGCACCAGCAACGGCAAGGTGACCATCAGCTATCTGGTCGACAACGCCCCCCTGACCACCGCGACGACCAAGACCTTCGTCGCGGCCTTCGAGAAGGCATACCCGAACATCACCGTCAAGGTGGAGTCGCGTGCGCAGGGAGCCGACGGCGACAACATCGTCAAGACGAAGCTGGCCACCGGCTCCATGGACGACGTGTTCCAGTACAACAGCGGCTCGCAGATCCAGGGCGACCACCCCGACCAGACCCTGGTCGACCTGTCAGGCGAGGCATGGGCCAAGGACGTCACGAAGGACTTCAAGGCCAGCGTCGCGGGGACCAAGAAGGGCGCCGTCTACGGAGCACCGTGGGGCACGACCTTCGCGGGCGGCATCATGTACAACACCAAGGTGTACGACAAGCTCGGCCTGAAGGTGCCGACGACCTGGGACGAGTTCATCTCCAACAGCCAGAAGATCAAGGCGGCGGGCATCGCTCCGATCCTGCAGACCTTCGGCGACACCTGGACGAGCCAGCTGTTCGTTCTCGCCGACTTCGCCAACATCAACGCCAAGGACGCGAACTGGGCAGCCGACTACACCGCGAACAAGTCCGACGCCAAGTATGCGAAGCAGCCCGGCCTGCTCGGATTCCAGTACACCTCCGAGGTGTTCCAGAAGGGTCTGGTCAACGACGACTACGCGTCGCTGACCAACGCCAACGGCCTGAAGGATCTCGCGGCCGGTACGGCGGCGCAGTACCCGATGATCACGATCGTGATCAGCACCCTGAAGCAGAGCAACCCTGATCAGGTGAACGACATCGGCTACTTCGCCATCCCGACCAGCGACGGCAGTGCCCCGCACATGACGATCTGGGAGCCGAACGCCCTCTACATCCCGAAGTCGACGACGGGCGCCAAGCTCGACGCAGCGAAGAAGCTGCTGGCTTTTGCCAACTCCAGCAAGGGGTGCGAGATCCAGGCCAGTGCCCAGCTGGTCACCGGACCGTTCTCCACGACCGCCTGCAAGCTGCCGTCCGACGTGCTGCCGCTCGTCAAGGACGAGCAGAAGTACCAGGATGCCGGCAACACCGGTTCGGCGCTCGAGTTCCTGTCGCCCATCAAGGGGCCGAACCTCGAGAAGATCCTGATCCAGGTGGCGACGGGTCAGGCGACAGCCGCCCAGGGCGCCGCACTCTACGACCAGGACGTCAAGGCCCAGGCTCAGCAGCTGGGTATCAAGGGCTGGTAGCCAGTCCGCAGCAGAACCCGCAGGGGCTGGCTCTCACCAGCCGGCCCCTGCGGCCCTGCGCTCGGTGAGGAGCAAGAAGATGACGACCATCAACATCCCGGTGCAATCCGTTTCAGCACCCCCTCGGCCCGACGGTCGAGCTCGCAAGGCTCGCAGTATCTATCCGTCGTGGTTCTACATCCCCGCGATCGCCCTCTACGTGGTGTTCTTCGCGGTCCCGACCTTCGCGTCGTTCTACTTCTCGTTGACCCGGTGGTCCCTCTTCGACGCGACCTTCATCGGGTTCGACAACTTCGTCACGTTCTTCCAGAACCCGCAACTCTTCAATGGGTTCATCCATACCTTCGAGTACGGGTTCGTCACCTCTGGCGCGAAAGTGGTTCTGGGCTTGGCTCTCGCCCTTCTGCTGACCTCCCCGGTCATCGGCCGCGGCTACCTCCGGGCGGTCGTCTTCTTCCCGGTCCTCGTGTCGACCATCGGCGTGGGCTTCGTCTTCAAGTCGCTGCTCGACCCGTTCCATGGCGTCGTCAACGCCGTTCTGGGAGTTCTGCACCTTCCCCAGCCGGGCTGGTTCACCGACCCCAATATGGCGCTCTGGACGATCGCGGGCGTCGACGTCTGGAAGGGCGTCGGCATCGCGACCCTGATCTTCATGGCCGGGATCGTCGCGATCCCGCAGGAGTACATCGAGGCGGCGCGGATGGACGGGGCATCGAGTTGGCGCCTGTTCCGCTCGGTGATCCTGCCGCTGTCGCGCCCGGCCATGGGCACGGTGATCATCCTCTCGTTGATCGGCGGACTTCGATCGTTCGACATCATCTGGGCGACGACGAACGGCGGTCCAGGATTCGCCAGCGACGTGATCGCGTCGGTGATCTACAAGCAGTACCAGGCGGGCTTCTTCGGGTTGTCAACGGCCGGCAACGTGATCCTCTTCCTCGTGGTGACGGCGATCATGGTGCCGGTCTCACGGTTCATCAACCGACGGGAGGTCGAGCTGTGAGCCGCAGGACCCGCATCCAGCGCTGGGTCGTCGGGATCACGGCGATCCTGGCGTCGGTGTTCGTCTTCCTCGTACCCTTCGCTTTCGTCGTCATACAGGCCGCCAAGAGCCCGGCCGAGGCGTCGAGCATGAACTTCGACCTGCCCGCCCACTGGCTCTTCTTCGACAACCTCGTCGCCGTTCTCCAGTCGAACGACGGCATCATCGTCACGGCGTTCATCAACTCGACGATCCTCACGATCACCAGCGTCATCGTCATGGTGGTGTTCGCGGCCATGGTGGGCTACGTGCTCCAGCGCAAGCGGACCCGGTGGAACCCCTGGATCAACTTCTTCGTGCTGGCCGGCCTGATCGTTCCGCCCGCCGTCGTGCCGACGATCTGGGTGCTCCAGGGGCTCGGGATCTTCAAGACCTTGTTCAGCGGCGTGCTGGTCGAGGCCACCTTCGGCCTCTCATTCTCGATCCTGCTGTTCCGCGCGTTCGTCGCGACCATTCCGCGGGAGCTCGACGAAGCGGCGACGATCGATGGCGCCGGCCCCATCCGCCTGTTCTTCCGGGTGGTTCTGCCGCTCCTGCGGCCCGTGATCGTGACCGTGATCGTCGTGCAGTCGGTCGCGGTGTTCAACGACTTCCAGAACCCCCTGTACTTCCTTCCGGGGAACGATCTCGCGACGGTCCAGCTCACGCTCTACAACTTCCAGAGTCAGAGCTTGAGTCAGTTCAACCTGCTGTTCATGGACATCCTGCTCATCACCATTCCGCCGCTCGTGCTCTACATCTTCTTCAACCGCCAGATCGTCGCCGGCTTGACCAGCGGCGCCGTCAAGGGCTGAGTTCTCCGCCCTTCTTCACCACCCACCGAAAGGACGCCATGACCTGGCATGCCCGCTTCATCGCCTCGCACGAGGAATTCGACGGAGCGCCTCTCCTCCGCCGCGAGTTCGAGCTCGAGTCGGGGCACGGCGCGATCCGCTCGGCCGATCTCGCCGTGAGCGCGCTGGGCATTGTCGAGCCGTACCTCAACGGCGATCCCGTGTCACAGGATCTGCTGACTCCGGGATGGACCAGCTACGAGTGGCGCATTCGCGTGGTGCACTACGACGTGGCCGACCGGCTCGCGGGCACCAACGTGGTCGGGCTCGCGCTCGGCAACGGCTGGTACCGCGGGCGCCTGGGCTGGACCGGCGCGCGAGCACTCTACGGCGACCGACTCGCCGGCTTCGCGGAGTTGACGATCACCTTCGAGGACGGCGCGGTGCAGCGGGTCGTCACGGACGACGGGTGGACGGCGGGAGCGAGCGCGGTCCTCGCCAATGACCTGTATGACGGGCAGACGATCGACGCGCGCCTGCGCGGTGACGACTGGCTGCGCCCCGGATTCGCGGGGGCCGGCTGGGGGACGGTCGACGTGCTCGACGAGTCCACCGACAAGCTCGTCGAGTCGGATGCGCCCAAGGTATCGAGGCAGCAGGATGTCGCGGTCGAGCGCATCTGGACCTCCCCGTCGGGTGCGACCCTCGTCGACTTCGGACAGAACCTGGTCGGATGGATCCGAGTCCGCGTCAATGGCCAGGAGGGCTCGGAGGTGGTGATCCGGCATGCCGAGGTGCTCGAGAACGACGAGCTCGGCACCCGACCGCTGCGCAGCGCCCATGCCGAGGACCGCTACTTCCTGAGCGGGGGAGACGACGTTTTCGAACCGACCCTGACCTTCCACGGGTTCCGCTACGCGGAGGTCACCGGCTGGCCGGGCGAGCTGCGTGCAGAGGACCTCACGGCCGTCGTGGTCGGATCCGACATCGAGCGCATCGGCACGTTCACGTGCTCCGACCCTCTGCTGGACCGCTTCCACCAGAACGTCGTGTGGGGCATGCGCGGCAACTTCCTGTCGGTGCCGACCGACTGCCCGCAACGCGATGAGCGTCTGGGGTGGACCGGCGACATCGCCGCTTTCGGTCCGACCGCTGCCTACCTGTACGACGTCGACGCCTTCCTCACGGACTGGCTCGTCGACGTGACGCTCGAGCAGAACCATCACGACGGGATCGTCCCCTTCGTGGTCCCTGATGCGATCAAGTACTACGGCGTTCCCTCTCACCACGGCGACGGTACGGCTCCGACCGCCCTCTGGAGCGACGCCGCCGTCTGGGTTCCCTGGGACCTCTGGCAGGCATACGGCGACCGCGACGTGCTGGCGACCCAGTTCGACTCGATGGCATGGCACGTCAGGAAAGTGCGCGACGCGCTGTCACCGACAGGTCTGTGGGACACCGGCTATCAGTTCGGTGACTGGCTGGACCCGGATGCCCCACCCGAGGCCCCCGACAAGGCGAAGGCCGATCCGGGCGTGGTCGCCACAGCATGCGGCTACCGCTCGGCGCGTCTGGCGGCGGAAGCCGCCGGCATCCTGGGCAAGGATGCTGAGCGGGTGGAATTCGAGCAACTGGCCGACCGGATGAAGGCCGCGTTCAACGAGCACTACGTCGAGGCGGGCATCGTTCGCAGCGACAGCACCACGGTGTACTCGCTCGCGATCGCGTTCGGGCTCGTGGAGGGCGATGACCTCCGCGTTGCCGGCGACCGCCTCGCCGAGCTGGCCGCGAAGGCCGGCTATCGGATCTCGACCGGATTCGCCGGCACTCCGTTCATCACCGACGCCCTCACGGCCACCGGTCACCTGGATGACGCCTACCGCCTCCTCATGGAGCGCGAGAACCCGTCATGGCTGTACTCGGTGACGATGGGCGCCACGACGGTGTGGGAGCGCTTCGACTCGATGCTGCCTGACGGCACCATCAACCCGGGCGAGATGACCAGCTTCAACCACTACGCCCTCGGCGGAGTGGCGGACTGGATGCACCGAACCGTCGGCGGCATCTCGCCACTCGAACCCGGCTACTCGCGCATCCTGCTCGCCCCGCAGCCCGGCGGCGGTCTGACCTGGGCATCGTCGTCGCTGCAGACTCCGCACGGCCGGGTCTCGGTCGACTGGCGCATTGACGAGAATGAGATGTACTTCGACGTCGAGGTCCCCGAGGGTGCCACGGCGGTGCTGCGCCTCCCGGGCGCCGACGACATCGAGCTGGCAGCAGGGCGGCGCACGGAGTCCGTGCGCCTCTCCCTCCCGGAAGGAGCACGGAAGTGAAGCGAGTCCCCCTCGGCGCCGGCGGAGCCGACGCCCCGAACGTGGTCGCAGGCATGATGCGGATCGGCGACAAGTCCGACGACGAGGTGCGCGCGCTCGTCGGAGCCGCACGGGACGCCGGCATCGACTTCTTCGATCACGCCGACGTCTACGGCGAGCAACTGCACGGCTGCGAGACGCGCTTCGCCGAGGCGATGCAACTCAGTTCCTCGGAACGCGAGCAGATCGTGCTGCAGACCAAGGCCGGGATCGTGCGCGAAGGCCCGTACTTCGACTTCTCGTACGAGCGCATCGTCAGCGAGGCCGAGGGGTCTTTGCGTGCGCTGCGCACCGACTACCTCGACGTCTTGCTGCTGCACCGGCCCGACGCCCTCGTCGAGCCCGAGGAGGTCGCCCGGGCCTTCGATGAGCTGGCCGCATCCGGCAAGGTCAGAGCCTTTGGGGTGTCCAACCACACCCCGCGGCAGATCGACTTGCTGAAGACGGCGGTTACGCAGGAGATCGTCGCCAACCAGGTGCAGCTGTCGCTGACCCACGCGCCGATCATCGCCAACGGGGTCGCCTCGAACATGGTCGGGCTCGAGCAGTCGGTGACTCTCGACGGGGGCGGGATCGTCGACTACTGCCGGGTGAACAAGATCACCTTGCAGGCCTGGTCGCCGTTCCAGGCCGGGTTCTTCACCGGCGTGTTCCTGGGCAATCCCGACTATGCCGAGCTCAATTCGGTGATCGACCGCCTCGCCGCCTCGTACGGGGTGACGCCGATCGGGATCGCCACCGCCTGGCTGACCCGCCATCCGGCGCAGATGCAGGTGGTGCTCGGGACGACGACGCCGGGTCGGGTCATCGAGGCCGCAGCGGGATCGGACCTTCCGTTGACCCGGGCCGAATGGTACGAGCTCTACCGGGCAGCCGGATACCTCGTTCCCTGACGGGCGCCTGTCGCCAGGGTTCGCGCAGGATGGCAGTACCGTGAGTTGCGGAGAAACGTGACGCGACACGGAGGGAGCCGGGTGCCGAACACCACCACCAGCATCCGCGATGTCGCGGTGCGCGCCGGGGTTTCGGTGGGCACGGTTTCGAACGTTCTCAACAATCCGGCCAAGGTCTCGCCCAAGTCCGTGGCGCGAGTCCTGGCCGCGATCGAGGAGCTCGGCTACATCCGCAACGACGCAGCGCGGCAGCTGCGCGCCGGGCGCAGTACGACCATCGGGCTCGTCGTGCTCGATGTGCGCAACCCGTTCTTCACCGACGTCGCGCGCGGGGCCGAGGATGAGGCGGCGACGCATTCCCTCTCGGTCATCCTGGGCAACAGCGACGAGAACAGCGAGCGAGAAGCCGGGTATCTCGACCTCTTCGAGGAGCAGCGGGTGCACGGCGTGCTCATCTCGCCGTACGGCGACATCGGACCACGCCTGTCGCGGCTGCGCAGCCGAGGAACACCCGCGGTTCTGGTCGATCGCATGAGCAGCGACGGCGAGTTCAGTTCGGTCTCGGTCGACGACGTGGCGGGCGGACGCCTTGCCGCGCGCCACCTGCTCGACACCGGGCGCAGGCGGATCGCGTTCGCAGGCGGTCCCCTCGACATCCGTCAAGTCTCCGACCGTCTGCAGGGCGCGCGCACCGCCGTAGACACGCATCCGGATGCCTCGCTCGAGGTGCTCGAACTGTCGGCGCTGACCGTGCTCGAGGGGCGTCGCGCCGGAGAGGCCCTCCTGTCGCGCGCTGCCGAGGAGCGTCCAGACGCCGTCTTCGCCGCGAACGACCTCGTCGCCACCGGACTGCTTCAGGCTCTCGTCATGCACGGTTCGATTCGCGTGCCCGCCGACATCGCCCTCATCGGCTTCGACGACATCGATTTCGCCAGCGCGTCGGTCGTGCCCCTGTCGTCGATCCGGCAACCGAGTCAGCTGATCGGCCGAACCGCCGTTCAGCTGCTCATCGAAGAGGCCCGAGATCCGACGCTGGCGCCTCGGCAGGTGGTGTTCCAGCCGGAACTCGTCGTGCGGGCGTCGACCGCGCCACGATGACATCCCGGGCGAGACCGGCGGTGGTCAGTGCCCGCTGCCCGAGCTGGGATCCCAGATCCTCCAGAGCGCATCGGTCAGACCCCAGCGGGGCGAGGTGTGGCCGTTGCACATCACCGCGATCACGGTCTCGCGATCCCGCGAGATCGTGAAGTCGGTGACGTACCCGCCGATCCGGCCGGTGTGGTTGAGGCCGCCGTTGACCTGGATGTCCATCCCCGCTGCGTACTTCTCCCCTTTGCCCTCGTCGACGGCCCCGACCGCGAAGTCGTCTTGGATGATGTCGCCCGCGCGATACTGGTCGCCCCACCTGGCCAGCTCCGACGGTGTCGTGATGATGCCGCTGTAGCCGTATGCGGTCCATCCGGGCTGCTGCAGCCGAACGTTGTCGTCGTACGACAGGGCGACGTCGGGCGCTTTGATCGCAGGTGCGACGACCATCTTCAAGCCGAGCGGCGTGAAGATGTGATCGGCCAGGTACGTCGGCAGCGGTGTGCCGCTGACGCGACCGACCACCTCGGCGAGCAGCACGTAGTTCGAGTTGGAGTACTCGTAGCCGGTTCCCGGCGAGAGCTTCTTCTCGCGCCGGATCGCGTTCACCGTCGTCTGCTGATCGGCAGCCTGGGTGAATCCGATGCCCACCTTTGCGAGCTCGACCCAGTAGTCGGGGATGTGGCTCGTGTGGTGCATGAGCTGATCGAGCGTGATCGTCGCGCCCCACGCGGGCAGCCCGTCGACGTACTTCGCAATCGGGTCACTCAGCTTGACCTTGCCCTGGCGCTGCAGCATGAGGATCGCCGTCGCGGTGAACTGCTTCGACACCGACGCCATGTCGAAGCGGGTGCTCGTCGTGTCGGGGGTCTTCGTGGCGAGGTCGGCGAGACCGCCGGCCCCGGCCCAGACGACGCGGCCGTGCCGCGCGACCGCCGCCGAGCATCCGGGCTGGGCCGCGTTCACCAAGGTGGTGACCGCCTCGTCGCTCTTCGCCTTGTCCGCCGCGAGCGCCGCCGCGCGCGCCACCGTCGCGGCGACCGGCCGGTGAGCGGCGTCACGCATGGGGGCAGGAGCGAGCACCACCGCCACGACGACTCCGAGAACGACGACGGTGGCCGCGGCTCCCAGCGCCCAACCGATCACCCGCCGCGACGACCTCATCGCCCTACGCTAACGCTCGCCCGCCCGGGATCGGGTGCGAGCGGGTCAGAGGGGCACCTCAGGTCTGCGGCGGCCAGACGATCCGCGTCGCGCCCGAGCGGACCATTCCCCGGATCACCTCGATCGGCAGCTTCGGCTCGCGATCGGCGGTCAACAGGCCGTTCGTCTCCTGCATGGTGTCGGTGAGCTGCGTGTAGCAATAGCCGGCCAGGGCGCTGCGTTCGCCGACCGCCTCGAACAGCGCCCTCAGGAGGCCTTCGTATGCCGGGGCCGAGTCCACGCTCGCATAGCCCCAGGTTCCGGCTTCTGCGAATGAGATCCCCCCGAACTCGCTGACCATCACGGGCACCCGTCCCGCGCGCACGGCGCTCGACAATGCCTCGGACAACGAGAGGGGCCGGTACGACGGGCCGATCCGGTCCGGAAGCCGACGAACCGCGCTGTCGTCGGCATAGCGAGTCGCGAGCGTCGGCGGGTCGAAGGTGTAGTCGTGCACGGTCAGCAGGTCGCTGTCGACGTGCTCCCACCCGTCGTTCGAGACGACGGGCCGCGTCGGATCCAGGGCCCGGGTGAGTGCGGCGAGCGCTCGGACGTACTCGCGTTGCGGGGCACTTCGCGCGATGTCCTGCGCCCCCCAGCTCTCGTTCACCGGAACCCAGACCGCGACGCAGGGATGGCTCCGATCGCGTCGGATGATCGCCGGCCACTCCTGGGTGAGGAGCTCGACGGCACGCGGCGTGAAGTCGTAGGCGGCGGCGGTCTCGCCCCAGATCAGCAGGCCCAGGCGGTCGGCCCAGAACAGGAACCGGGGATCTTCGACCTTCTGATGGATGCGCGCCGTGTTGAACCCGAGCTCGAGGATGAGCTCGACCTCGCGTCGGCGCGCCGCATTGTCGGGAGCCGTCAGCAGGCTCTCCGACCAGAATCCCTGCTCGAGCACCGCGCGCACGAAATAGGGGACCCCGTTCAGTTGGAAGGTCCCGTTGGCGACCCCGACACTGCGCATCCCCAGATAGCTCGAGACCTCGTCGACAGCCTGTCCATCGCGACTCAAGATCACCGAGGCGTCCAGCAGCACCGGCGCCTCAGGAGACCAGAGCAGCTCATCTCGCGACTGGCCGGAACGCAGAACGCTGGGATTCAGAACGACGGCGGCACGGCCCCTCTGAACTTGCGCCGACGCGGCCCCCAGTGGTTCGCCGCCGGACCAGACGATGACCTCGAGGTCGAGGCCGTCGCCCCTGGGGGCCTCGATCTCGGCCGTGATCGTCCCCGCCGCTAGATCGGTCGACCAGAGGAGGGCCGCGATGCGCACCTCGGGGACGTCCTCCATCCACACCGTCTGCCAGATGCCGGTGGTGCGGGTGTACCAGATGTCATGCGGATCGAGCTGCCAGTCCTGCTTGCCGCGCGGAATCTCCATGTCGAGCGGATCGTCGAACGCCCGCACGACCACCTCGTGCGGTCCGGGCGACGAGACGGCTTCGGTGACGTCGATCTCGAAGGGGGTCTGCCCGCCGACGTGCCGACCGACCTCGACGCCGTCCACCCAGACCCGGCACTCGTGGTCCACTGCGCCGAAGTGCAGGATCCGGCGCATGCCGGCGGCGGGGGCTCCCCCCGGAAGATCTCGGCGGTACCAGACGGTGGCATGGAAGCCCGTCTCGCCGATCCCGGATGCCCGGCTCTCGGGTGCGAACGGGACCCTGATCGTACGGGCCAGAGTCTTGCCGGCCTCGAACCAGCGCTCCCGGATCCCGACGCCCTCATCGTCGTGGTCGAACTGCCACTCCCCGTCGAGGCTCGTCCAGTTCTCGCGCACGAGCTGCGGGCGCGGGTAGCTGCCGTCCTGCGCACTGGCCCGGATCATGCCGGCACCTCCACGCGTCGGCCGGTCTCGTGGGACTCGATCGCCGCGTGCGCCAGCTGGAGCGCTCGTCGCCCCGCTTGAGCCGGCACAGGCGGAGGGCCGCCGGCGCGGAACGCGGCGAGCAGGGCATCGACGTGGCGGTCGAATGTGCCGTGGAAGTCGCGCGCCTCGTCGCGGAAATAGCCGGCGCGCCAGACCGACGCCGTCTCATCGCCTGCCCGATGGATCGACAGCTCACGCACCGTGTCATGGACGACCAGGCGGCCCTCGGTGCCGTTCACCTCGATCAGTTGAGAGTCGGGATACGCATACGACGAGTCATAGCTGCCGAGCATGGTCCCGACCGCGCCCCCGTCGAATCGCAGGGCGAGAGCGAGCGTGCTCCAGTCGCCGTAGGTCATGTCGGTCATCTGCGCGGCGACCGAAACGATCGGCGCCACCAGGTGCTCGAGCATGTCGAACCCGTGGCACTGCGTCTCGATCAGGTTCGCATGACGCGAGGTTCCGTGATTCGCCTCCCCGCCGAATCGCCAGGTCGCGAAGACCGGCTCGCCGATGAGACCGTCGTCGATCGCACGCTTGGCCCGCTGCACGGCCTCCGCGTAGCGGTGGTTGAAGTTGATGGCGAAGAACAGGTCGCGCCGCTCGGCCTCATCGATCAGCTCGTCGGCCTGCGCGAGGTCGAACACAAGGGGCTTCTCCACCAGCAGCGGAACCCCCGCGCGGATCAGGCGCATGGTGGGCTCGAAATGCTGCTCGTTCGGGAGGCAGACGGTCACCAGATCGGGCCGCGCTGTGGCGAGCATCTCGTCGATGTCGGTGAACGGACGGGTCCCGTAGGCGAGAGCGCGGGCGGCCGCCCGCTCCGGGTCGCGACCGACGACGCCGACGAGCTCGGTGTCGGGTCGGCGCGAGAAGATGCGGACGTGCTCCTCGCCCCATCCGCCCGTCCCGACCACGGCCACCCGGAGTCCCTGCGACATCTCACGCCTCCTGCGTGATCAGGACCTTGCCGGTCTCTCCCGAGAGGAAGATCTCGAAGGCCTCCGAGATCCGCTCCACCGGCAATCGATGGGAGATCACCCGGGCGATCCGGTCCTGATGGGCCTCGAGAAGGGCGAGGTTGGCGGGCATCTCTTCGAACCGGAAGTACTCGCTGCCGAGCACGGCGTGCTCGGGCGCGAGGAGGTCCTTCGAGACATCCAGGGTCACGGTCTCGCCGTGCCCCACGCACACGAGGGCGCCGCGCTTGCCGAGGATGTCGAGGGCGGCACGACGGGCGGCCTGCTTGCCCGAGGAGTCGAACGCGACATCCGGATGCCCGACCTCCGCGATGGACCGCGGGTCGGAGGCGTCGACCGGGATGCCGCCGAAGCTCTCGGCGAAGTCCAGCCGCCATCGGGAGACATCGCTGATATGCACCGGCACGCCGTCGCCGTAACGCAGCTTGGCCATCACCAGCAGTCCTAAGCCGATCGGGCCGGCCCCGGCGATGTAGACGGACTCGATGTCCGGACGTACCAGCTCTGCGCGACCCAGCGCGTGACTGCTTGTGCCCATGACGTCGAGAAGCATCGTGGCGTTGCCGATCTCGATCGCGTCGGAGATCGGGAAGAAGTTCGATTCGTGCACGAGCTCGTACGGCCCGTATCCGCCGTCGTTCGTGAAGCCCATGTCGGCGCGCTTGTTCAGGCACTGATTCGTGGCCCCGAGCAAGCAGCTCCGGCAGATGCCGCAGTAGTCCATGAGGTACACCGCGCCGCGGGACCCGACCGCGAGGGTCGTTCCCGGGCCGACCGCGGCGACGACGCCGGCGGCCTCGTGCCCCGGGATGACGCTGCTGCCCTCGAAGTACTGCTGCCGATCGGTCCCGCAGACCGCGTTCGCGGCGACGCGCACGAGCAGCTGCCCCTCGCCGGGATCGTCGTACTCCACGGCGTCGAACTCGATGACCCCGTTCCCGCGGAATCGCGGGGCGATCGTCGTGACGGTCATTCTGTCCTCCTGAGTGAATCGAGAGCAGACGGCAGCGATGCTGACGAATGCCGCTGGAAGGCGTCGGCGGCCGGTGTCCGCATCCGTGCGATGTCCCCGCCGACGTCGGCGAGCCGGAAGAGCCCCATCCGGCGGAAGTAGGCGTCGATGCCTGCACCCCGGGGCGGCGGGATCACCGGGGTGACCACCCCGTTCACCCGCACGTAGAACTCCTCGATCACCAGATCGCCGGTCGCCCAGCTCCAGTCGACGAAGTCGAAGAGCGGCCACCAGACCAGTCCGACGACCGGAACACCCTCCGTTCGGAGCTCTGCGATCAAGGCCACGGCGTCGTCGAGCCAACGGACGCGGTGATCGTCGTCGCCCTCCACGGCCGTCTCAGAGACCAGCACCGGCAGTCCGTAGCGGTCGTGGAACCCGCGGATGATCCCCTCGAGTCCATCACGGCCCGAATCGAAGGCGACCCCCACGACCGCTCCGTCGATCCGGGTCAGTTCGCGGGCCGACAGCTCCGGATAGAAGTTGACGCCGATCTGGTCGGGGGTCTCGGCGCTCGAGACGAGACCGTCCAGGCGGGCGGCCGTGATCCCGTGCTCGAGCAACCAGGCGTGCATCGCGTGAGCGCCGTCGACCCGGCCCAGGGCGAGGTCGGTCGGCAGCCAGTTCTTCTCGTTCAACAGGCGCCGCTCCTCGTCAAGCGAGGGGTCGACCGTTGTCCACAGGTGAGTGGCCTCGACGTGGACCACCTGCATCTCGGGTGCGGCCGCACGAACGGCAGCGATGCTGCGTTGGATGCCCTCCGCGATCGACACCACCACCCGGGCCCAGCCATCCTGGCCCGTCTCGTGCGGCGGCCAGATCCCGCGGAGCCCCACGAACGAGGCGGTGACGAGCGGCTCGTTCAACGGGGTGATGCTGCTGAACCTGCCCCGGTAGCGCTGGGCGACGGCGCCCGCCCACGCGGCAACGGCATCCGGGTACCCCGCATCGGTGAACGACCCGCTCAGCCACGCGGGCGTCCCGTAGTGCACCAGGTCGACAATCAGGTCCAGCCCGAGCCGTTCGGCTTCGGCAACGACCTCGTCGGTCCAGGTCCAGTCGAACTCGCCGGGAGCGGTCTGCACCCGGTACCACGGGAACCCATAGCGCAGCGCTTCCGCGCCGACCGACGCGGCGAGCGCGAGGTCCGCGCGCCAGTGCCCGTAGTGGCCGGTCAGTTCGTACTCATCGAGTCCGCCCGGCGAACCGGGCAGCGGCCATCCGACGTTGGTGTCCTCGATGCCGAGAGCCCAGACGAAGGGGATGCCGAGGTGGTCGTTGCCGCTCATCACTTGATCCCTGTCGTGGCGATGCCCTGCACGAAGTAGCGCTGAGCGAAGAAGAAGGCGAGCGCCAACGGCAGAAGGCTGATGGTCGCTCCCGCCATCAGGACCCCGTGCTCGGTGACGTACTGCCCGGCGAACAGGGTCAGTCCGGCGGGGATCGTTCGCATGTCGTCGCTGCTGGTGATGACCAACGGCCACAGGAAGTCGTTCCAGTTGTTCATGAAGTGGAAGACCGCGAGCGTGGCGAGTGCCGGTTTGGCCAGGGGGAGCATGATCGAGCGGTAGATGCGGAACTCGCCGGCGCCGTCGATGCGGGCGGCCTGATCCAGTTCGCGCGGCACGCTCACGAAGAACTGACGAAGCAGGAAGATGCCGAACGCGCTGGTCGCTCGCGGCACGATGAGGCCCTGATAGGTGTTCAGCCAGTGCAGGTCGAAGACGGTCTGGAAGAGCGGAACGAGCGTGATCTGGTACGGAACCATCAGGGTCGCGATCACGATGATGAAGGCGATGGTCTTGCCGGGAAAGCTGAGTCGGGCCAGAGCGTATGCGGCCAGCGAATCGAAGAACACCGACAGCACCGTGACGCCGCCCGCGAAGATCACCGAGTTCAAGAACAGGCGCGCGAAGGGGAGCTGGCTCCAGACGGCGACGTAGTTGTCGAGGGTGAACACCTTCGGCAGCAGGTCGCCCGGATTGCTGAAGACATCGGCCTCGGTCTTGAACGAGGTGAGCAGCATCCACACGAACGGGAAGACGATGAAGAGTGCCGCCAGCACGAGCAAGGCGATCCCGATCGCCGACAGCACGCGTCGTGCCGTGTTGCGTTCGATGCGCTCGTAGAGCGGCAGGCGTTCAGTCGACATCGCGGTACCTGAAGATCCGGAGCTGCAGAAGAGACACGGCCATGATGATCAGGAACAGGCCCCAGGCGATCGCCGAGGCGTAGCCCGAGCGGAATTCGGTGAAGCCCTGTTCGTAGATGTAGGTGACCAGCGTCTCCGACCGGAACAACGGGCCGCCCTGGGTCATCACGTAGACCTGATCGAAGACCTGCAGTGAGCCGATCGTCGCGATGACGCTCGAGAACAGCAGCGCCTGGCGGATGGAGGGCAGGGACACGCTGACGAACCGTCGCCAGGGTCCTGCACCATCGAGAACGGCAGCCTCGGTGAGGTCCTCCGGCACGTCCTGGAGCGCCGCGAGAATGATCACCATCGTGAACCCGATGTTCTTCCAGAGGCCGACCACGATCACAGCCGGCAGAGCCCAGTCCGGGTTGTGCAGCCAGTCGGTCGGGCTGACGCCCACCCCCCTGAGCCAGGCGGCAGTCGGGCCCACGTTCGCCGACAGGATGAACTTCCAGACGATCGCCATCGTCGCGAACGAGCTGATGACGGGGAAGAAGAACACCGATCGCAGGAACACGGTCCACCAGGTGGTCCGGCGCAGGCGCACCGCCAGCAGCAGTCCGAGCACGATCTGAGCCGGCACGGTGACGACCGTGAAGATCCCGGTATTGGCGAGCGCGTTCCAGAAGCGCGGATCGCCCAGCATCTCGACGAAATTGTTCAGCCCCACGAAGGGGTGATCGGTCTGGAAGAAGCTCCAGTCGTGCAGGCTCATCCACAGCGACTGAACGATCGGGTAGATCACGAACACCCCGATGATCAGGAGGCTCGGAGCCAGGAAGAACCACCCGGCCCGCGCCTGGGAGTTCAGGCGCCGTGGGGGGTGTGCGGTGAGTGCGGTCATCGTGTTCTCTCAGTGAATGGCGGGCGCCGACCGACGCCGGCGCCCGCCAAAAGTGGATCTGGTTACTTGCAGCCGAGCACTTGGTTCAGCTGCGTGTTCGCCGAGCTGAGTGCCCCGGCGGCGTCCCCGTTCTGGGTCGCCGCCTGAATGGCCGGAGTGAAGATGTCCACGTCGATCTTGCTGAAGTCCTTCTCCGTCGGCAGGTACAGCCGCGAGTAGGGGACCTGCGACGTGAAGGCCTTCACCAGCGCATCGCTGGTGACCGACGGATCGTTCGCCATGTCAGTCCGAGCGGGGACGTAGGCGGCAGCCTTTGCAAGTTGCGCCTGCGCCGTCTTGCCGAGCCACCAGGCGAAGAACTCCTGCGCCTCCTTCGGGTGCTGCGTGTGCGACGAGACGATCATCGGCACCGTGCTGCCCAGGGTGACCTCCTTGCCGGATGCCCCGACCGGGACGGGCGCGACGTCGAAGTTGACCTTCGCCTTCGTGTACGCGCCGGCGGCCCACGGACCGTTGATCTCGAACGCGGCCTTGCCGGCGGCGAACAGATCGTCGGCATCCTGCCCGGCCAGGCCCGGAGGGGTGATCTTGTCGTCGTGGATCAGCTTCGACCAGGTGGTCACCGTGTCGACCGTCGCCTTGCTGTTGAGCGCCGAGCATCCCTTCTGGATCAGGTCGCCGCCGTCTGCCCAGATCAGGATCGGCCACATGGCGATGGTGGAGTGGTCCGCCAGGGCGATGCCGTACTGCCCGTTGCCGTTCGAGAGCTTGACGGCGTCGTCCTGCAGCTCCTTCATGGTCGTGGGCACCGCGATGCCCGCCTTGTCGAGCAGATCCTTGTTGTAGTACAGCATCAGCGTTGCGAAGTTGGCGGGCGCCGCGTAGAGCTTGCCCTTCACCGAGAACGGGTCGCTGAGCGAGGTGGGCAGGACGCCGGGGGCGATCTGGTCCTTGCCCGAGCCGACCAACTGGTCGAGCGGCAGAGCGAGCTTGTTGTTCGCGTACTGCAGCAGGGTCGCGACGTTGTAGTCGGGAGTCGCGATGTCCGGGCCGGAACCCGAGGCGATGGCGGTCGGGAGCTTCTTGGCGATGGAGTCCCACGGCTGGAGCGTGTACTTCACCTGGATGTTCGGATGCGAGCTGTTGAACGAGTCGACCAGGTCGATGAAGGCCTGCTTGTCGCCTCCGGTGAACCCGCTCCAGAAGGTGAGTTGAACCGGCTTCCCGTCGGATCCGCTCGACCCGCCGGATGAGCAGCCGGCCATGGCGAGCGCCACAGCCGCCGCGATGGCCAGCGCCGCCAGCGCTTTCTTCGTCTTCATGATGGGTGATGCCTCTCTGTTGTCGTCTTTGACGGGCGGTGACGGGGACGCGGGATCGTCAGGCGGTCGTCTGCGGCGGGCAGCCGCACGACTCGCGGACGATGAGATGGGTGGGGAACTCGATGTGGCTGAGGTCGGTGCCGCCGTCGATCAGCTCGGCCAGCCGGTGCATGGCCGCCTCGCCCACCCGGACCATGTCGGCGCCGACGGTGGTGAGCGGCGGGGTCGTGTAGCGCGACATCGGGTGATCGTCATAGGCGACGACCTTGACGGTCTGCGGGATCGGCATCCCGGCCCGTCTCCAGGCGTCGATCGCCCCGGTCGCCATCTGATCGTTGGCGAAGAACACCGCGTCGCCCGGTTGAAGGTGGGGAGCGAGTGCGGCGGCGGCCCGTGCTCCCGACGCCTCCTCGTAGTCGCCCTCGAACGACAGGCGGGGATCGATGGTCAATCCCGCGGATCGCAGAGCCATCACCCATCCATCGCGCTTGTCGATCGCGGACTGGTGGTCGAGGGGCCCGCTGACGTGGGCGATCCGGCGCGACCCGTGCACCTCGATGAGGTGCCGCGTGACCGCCTGGGCTCCGCCGATGTCGTCGATGCCGACGCTGGCCACACCGGCATCGGCCGGGGTGCGGCCGACGACCACGACGGGATACCCCGCGCCGTGGATGTCCGAGGGATGCGGGTCGCGCACGGACGCCGCCGCGACGATGACCCCGGCCGCCCGGCCGCCGCGGGTGATCCTCGAATAGGCGGAGCGCTCATCCGATTCGGACCGCGCGGTCGAGAGGATGACGGCGAGGTCCAGTTCGTTCGCCACCGTCGTGATGCCCTCGAGCATCTCGATGAAGACGGGATGCGAGAACACGTGCTGGGTCGCGTGCGGCATGACGACCGCGATCGAGTCTGCGCGCTGCGAACGCAGCGAACTGGCCGCGAAGTGGGGAACGTACCCCAGGTCGGCCGCTGCCCGCTGCACGTTCATGCGGGTCTGCTCGGCGACGCGGTGATTGCCGGCGAGGGCCATCGACGCCGACGTCTTCGAGACACCGGCCAGTCGCGCCACGTCAGCCAGCGTCACTCGCTCGGGCATCGCTTCTCCTTCGAAGTAGATGTCAAACCGACTCGAGATCACGCACCGGACAATCCCCGTCAGAAAACCGCCCGGAGACCCTGCGATGTCAAATCGATTTGACAGAGTCGAGTATCGAAGGTCCGACGGCCCCGTGTCAAGCCTGGACCGACATCTAGTCAAATCGATTTGATGGCTGGCTTATCGAAAGCTTTGCTCTCCGCTCAACGCGACCGACCTGTCTACCCGCGGGACGACCATCGAGATCGAACCGATTTGACGGTGCGGATGGTGCCACCGTCGAGTCGTCAGGCGTCGATCAGGGACTCGCCGACGACGAGGAGGCGACCTGTCATCCTCGAGGGAGGCACTCGCGGACCGCGTCGATGATGCGCGTGGCACGTTGATCGTCGATCGCCTCCAGCTGATTGGTCAGGAAGGCGAACCCGATGCCGTGATCCCGGTCGGCGAACGCGACCTGACCGCCCGCGCCGTCGTGTCCGAAGCTCGAAGCCGTCAGATACTCGCGGGCTTGAGAGCCGAGCTGAAATCCGACGCCCCACCGCGGCCATGGCGGGGGCACGTCGAAGACCGGCGGGCCGTCCACCTGAGGCTCGAGAACGAGATCCAGGGTGGAGTCATCGAGCAGGCGCGTGCCGCGCGTGGGCGTCACGGTCGCCGACCAGATGGCGGCGAGCGCCCTGGCGGTCGCGACGCCGCCGGCGCCGGGAATCTCAGCGGCGCGCACGCGCGGCTCATTGAAGCCCCCCTCGGCCACCAGATCCGGAGGGAGTGCGCCGCCGAGCGTCATCGACCGCGGGAGCCACTCCTTGCCCGGTTGACCCTGTTCTGCCACCTGCTGCCTGGTCAGCTCCTGCAGCGTCGCGCCTGCCCGCAAGAAGGCGACCCTGTTCTGCTGCTCGGCGGGCAGCCCGATCCAGGCGTCGACGCCGAGGGGACCGCTGACGAGTTGCTGCAGGTATCCTCCGACGCTGAGCCCGGTCACCCGTCGGATCACCTCGCCCGCCAGCCAGCCGTGCGTGATGGCGTGATAGGCCCACCCGTCACCGGGAGTCCAGAGAGGGCGCTGTGCCGCCAATATCGCCACGGCGCGGTCCCAGTCCAGGATGTCATCGGAAGTCAGGTCGACGCGCGGGGCCGAGAGCCCTGCGCGGTGGGCGAGCAGATGCCGCACCAGGGTGCGTTCCTTGCCTGCCGCGCCGAACTCCGGCCAGTAGTCGGTCACCGGGGCGTCGAGGTCGATCAGTCCGTCCTGCACCAGGCGCGCGACCAGGAGCGACACGATGCCCTTGGTGCACGAGAAGATGACGCTCAGGGTCTGCTCCGTCCAGGGCTCCCCCGTGCGAAGATCGGCCGGTCCCCCGAACAGGTCGACTACGAGATCGCCGTGATGGAAGACGGCGACTGCGGCGCCCATCTCGGGCTTGCCATCGAAGGCATCCTCGAAGGCGGCGGCGACCGGCTCCCAGCCCGAGGTGACGGCGGTCGTCATCGGATCGCCTCCCGGCTCCCGATCGCGAGATCGCCCCCGGGGGTCCACTGCAGTGGCAGCGGATCAGACACACGACCCACGAATGCTCCATTCGTGCCGATGTTCTCGAAGCCCATCAGCATCCACTCTCCCCGTCGGTTGCGGATCGCCCGGGCCGCGTACAGCTCGTCCCCGGTCACGGGCGACGCCGAGGCGACGTCGATCTGCTCGCCCCATGCGGGCGCCCGAACGGCCCACACTCCGCCCGCGCCGCCGACGGCTCGATCCCCGGCCAGATGAGCGGTGTCGCACGAGAACAGCACCACCGGATGGCCGTCGATCACGCACCATTGGACGACCTCGAGGTGGGCGAAGCCGGCGCCCGGCTCGCTCAGCGGGGGGAGCACTCGCCAGTTCACGAGATCGTCGGATCGAGCATGCCCGATCACTCCGCGGTCGCGGGTATCGGAGCCGGGCCCGCTTCGGGCACGCGCCGTGATCAGCATGTGCCATCCCGATCCGTCGGGATCCCGCATCACCCAGGGGTCGCGCCACGCCTGTTCGTGCCACGTCCCGTCGCCGAGCACCTCGTACCAGCGCTTGTCGATGGCCGCGCTCGGCACCGGCGACGTCGTCCAGTGATGCAGGTCGGTCGATGACGCGGAGATGATCGATTCGACGTTGGTCTCCCGATCGGGGCTGAGGAATCTCGACCCCGTGTAGAACATGAGCCAGGAGTCCGCGGCATCCTTCACGACGCTCCCGGTCCACGCCGCGGTCGCGTCCGCGTCACCCGCGCGTCCCGGGCCGATCACCGGTCCGCGGTCGGCCCAGGTGATCAGATCTGCAGACGTCGCATGACCGATGATCGCGTTCCGATGCCGGAGGTTCGGGTCGCCGAGGGAGGTCGGAGCATGCAGGTAGTAGAGATGGAAGAGCTCCCCGTCGTCGGCGATCCAGAAGTCCCACACCCAATGGTTGTCGAGCGAGAAGGTCATCCCTTCACCGCTCCTTGGAGGAGGGCGCGGATGAACTGCCGTTGGAAGATGACGTAGACGAGGATGGTCGGCAGCATCACGATCAACGCCGCGGCGAAGAGCAACGGCAGTGCATCGATGTACTGGCCCTGGAAGGCGCCCAGGGCGCCGGCCATGGTCCGTTTGTCCGGGTCGTCGACGAGCACCAGCGGCAGCAGGAACTGGTTCCAGGTCCACAGGAAGAGCAGGATTCCGAGAGCGGACAGAGCAGGTCGCGCCAGCGGCAGCTGAATGCGCACGAATTCCTGAAGGACCCCGGCCCCGTCGACTCGGGCGGCTTCGGACAGCTCGCGCGGCACGCCCAGGAAGTGCGCCCGCATCCAGAAGACCCCGAACGGCATGTAGAGGCCGATCAGGGGCAGGATGATCGCCCACTGAGTGTTGAGGAGGCCGTACGACGTGATCTGGTAATAGAGCGGGATGACGATCGCCTCGAAGGGGATCGTCAACCCCAGGACCATCGCCACCAGCACGAAGCGCCCGCCCGGCACCCGGAGGTTGCCGAGAGCGTACCCGGCGAGCGTGGCGAACAGCAGGCTGACCGGCACGACGACGACCACGATCAGCAGGCTCGATCCGAGCAGGATCCAGACATGCCCCACGGTGAAGGCGGTGACGAAGTTCTCCCAGTGCGGGGTCGTCGGCCAGACGAGCCCGGTGGGGATGCGGTCGGCCGGCTGCAGGGCGGCCGAGAGCATGCTGAGCAGCGGAAGCACGGTCAGGATCAGGATCAGGATCAGCAGGACCCTGCCGACGATGACCTCGGTGCGGCTGGTGACCATCAGTCGTTCTCTCGCGCGAATCGTTGGACGGGAAGCACCACGGCGAGCACCAGGATGAGCAGCACCAGTCCGAGAGCTGAAGCCAGACCCACTTGGCCCTGCACGAATGCCAGCCGGAAGATCGAGATGCCGGGCACGAGTGTCGTGGTCCCGGGGCCGCCCTTTGTGGTGGTGTAGATGATGTCGAAGCTGCTGAGTGCCGAGATGACGGTGATCGTGACCAGTACGACGATCTCTTGACGCACCCCTTGAAGGGTCACCGCAGCGAAGAGCCGGAACCAGCCGGCGCCGTCGATCCTGGCCGCTTCATAGAGGGCCGGATCGATCTTGCCCATCCCCGTCAGGAGCAGCACGGTGCACAGCCCGGTGAGCACCCAGGACCCGATCAGGCCGACGGCGGGCAGCGCCGTGCCGAAGTCGGCGAGCCACGAGCGGGAGAGGAACCCCAGCCCGACGGCATTCAGGATCTGGTTGATCGTGCCGGTCTGCGCATACATCCACGACCAGGCGATGCCGGCGGCGACCAAGGGCACGATCTGCGGAAGGAACAGCACGGTGCGCGCGGTGGTCGCGAACGGCCCCTGCTTCATGTCCCGGATCAGCGTGGCGAGGACGAGCCCGCTCACGACGGGGATCACCGTGAAGAAGATGATGAGAACGAGCGCGTTCACGATGGGCGCCAACAGCGTCGGGTCCGTGAAGATCTGCGCATAGTTGCCGAAGCCGACCCAGGTGGACGCGCCGATCCCGTTCCATTTGTAGAAGGAGTACTGGATCGCCGTCAGCAACGGATAGAGCACGAACAGGATGTAGGCGACGACCGCCGGCAGCAGGAACAGCCAGCCGACCAGGAGGGCGCGCCGTGCACCCCGGGACATGGCCCGGGGTGCACGGCGACGATTGGCGATGCTCACTAGCCGGCGAGGTCCTTCAGGTAGAAGGCCTGGATGGCCTTCGTGAAGTCGGCGGGTGCCATCTTGTCGGTGAGCAGCAGCTGCTCGTCCGGCTGCAGGGCGCCCTGGTAGATGCCGGAGGTGGTGTTCGCGATGAAGTCCGTGAACCCGTCGTCCTTGCCGACCGTGGCCGAGAGCTCGAGGGCCTTCTCGATCAGGCTCCCCTTCTCGACGCTGGGCAGCTTCTGGGCGGGATCGCCGCCCGGAGAGGCGCCCGTGATGTCGACGACGATCTGGCGGGCCTTGTCGTTGGTGGCGATCCAGTTGAGGAAGAAGGCAGTCGTGTCGTGGTTCTTCGACTTGGCAGGCACCGCGAAGGTGTTGCCGGTTCCCATCGCCACGTACTTGCCGCCCTTGTCCACCGGCGGCATGAGGAAGAACTGCGCGCCGCCCTTGCCGAGCGCCTTGTCGACGTTGGCAGCATCCCAGTTGCCGTCCCACATGAACAGACCCTGTCCTGCCGAGAAGTTGGCGACCATGGTCGTGTAGTTGATGGCGTTCACGTCGGGCGGCAGGTAGCCGTCCTTCGCCCAGTTCTGGAACGTCGTCGCGCCCTTCACCGACGCGTCGGTGTCGAAGCTCGCGTTCGGCTTGTTGAACATCCAGTCGATCAGCTTCTGCTTGTCGCCGTACTGGTTGATCAGGGCCTGAAGCACGAAGGTGCCGACGCCGTCCTGCATGCCGGTCTGCACCGGCAGGACCCCGGCGTCCTTGGCCTTCTTCAGGTCGGCCTCCAGCTCGTCGATCGTCTGCGGTGTGGATGTGATCCCGACCTGATCCGCCAGCTTCTGGTTCATGTAGATCCCGGTCACGCTGTACCCGATGCCGAACTGCCACAGCGAGCCTTCGCCGCGGACGCCCGCGGACGTCATCCGAGCCGAGGCGAGTTGACCGGCCGAGAACTTGTCCCAGCCGTATGCCTTGAAGTAGGGGTCCAGGTTGGTGAGCAGCCCGTCCTTCACGTTCGACCCCAGCGTCGCCAACCGGATCAGGTCGGGCGCGTCGGCGCTCGCCATCAGACGGGGGGCGTTCGCGAGCAGGTTCTGGAAGCTGTCGCGGACGATCTTGAACGTGACGTTCGGGTGCTGCTTGGTGAACTCGTCTGCGAGCTTCGAGGTGACCGGGAAGCCGGTCTCATCCTGAATCGTGAGCGTGACCTTCTTGGCGGTCAGGGTGGTGCTCACGCTTCCGGACTGGGTCGTTGATCCGCCGGTGCTGCCGGGCGCGCAGGCCGCGAGGCCGGTGACGGCGATCGCAGCCACCGCCGCGATGGCGACGAGCCGCGGAACGCGGAGAAGGGGACTCATCTGATGACTCCTTTGTCGAATGTGCTGGGTGCGAGAGTAACGGGCTGTCGTAAACTGAACCCGACTGCTAAATCCTTTTAGCACTTCGAATACTGCGGCTTCTGCGGCGAACTGTCAAGTCCGTCTCCGATGACAGCACCCGAGGGTCGTCGTCGATACGCTGCAGCATGGGAGGCAAAGCAGATGGTCAGAGCCAAGAGAGTGACACTCGCCGACGTCGCTCGACTCGCCGGGGTGTCGCCGACGGCCGCGTCGATGATTCTCAACGGCAAACCGGACACCCGGCTGTCGGCCGACGCTCACGCCCGGGTCAACGCCGCCGCCAGCGAGCTGAGATACCGTCCCAATGTCGGCGCTCGCGCCCTGCGAACCGACAAGTCGTTCACGATCGGATTCATCTCGGATGTCGTCGCCACCACTCGATTCGCCAGCGGACTGATCCGCGGCGCCATCGATGAGGCCGAGAAGGCCGGCCACGTCGTGCTGGTTCTGGAGACCGGAGGCGAGCCCGCGCGCGAGACCGAGGCCATCGAGGCCGTGCTCGATCGTCAGGTCGATGGCGTCATCTTCGCCACGATGCGGGCACGCGAGCTCTACGTCCCGGACCTGCCGCGCACGACCTCGGTCGTCATGCTCAACGCCACGAACGAGCACTACCCCACCGCGGTCCTGCCCGACGAAGAGAGCGGCGGCCGGGCAGCAGTCGATCAATTGGCCCAGGCCGGCCACACCGAGGGGATCGCCCTGATCGGTCAGAACGAGGTGGTCGAGAAGGACCTGTTCCGATCGGAGACCGTCGCCCGCCGGGTGCACGGCATCCGCGCCCGCATGAGCGAACTCGGCTTGACCTTCGTCGCCGAGGAATCCTGCTGGGAGTGGGAGCCCGACAACGGCTACGAGGTGACGTCGCGGCTGCTGACCCGAGGGGTGGACGTCAAAGCGCTCCTCTGCATGAACGACCGGTTGGCGTTCGGGGCCTATCAGGCGCTGGCCGAGCACGGCAAGCGGGCAGGCGCCGATGTCTCGGTCGTGTCGTTCGACAACGACGAACTCGCGGCGTACCTGCGTCCCGGACTCACCACGATCGCCCTGCCGCACGAGGAGATGGGCCGCGAGGCGGTTCGACTCCTGCTGGCGAACGACGCGGAGCCGGGCGAGCACCTCGTCGCCATGCCCGTGATCGCCAGGGAGTCGCTGCAGCCCGTGTGACGGGTTGACGTCCTCGGATCGCCCACCGACGTCACAGCGCCGATCGACAGGAGGCTAGTGCTTCGCCGCGATCCTGAACAGCGCCGCTGCGTGCGGGGCGACCAGCGCGCTGATCTCGCCGGAGGTGGTCGACCGGATCCCCGACCACAGGTCTCGGATGCCGAAGCCCGAGCCACGAAGGCCGATCGCTGAGGCGGTGGTCGAGATCGTTCTCGGCGAGTCCGTCGAGTTGAAGAGGACGACGGCGCGGCCGCCATCGGCGAGCGGCTTGCTGAGCACCCAGATGCCGCCGCTGCCCGCAGGCTCTCCGTTCTGCGCGATCGGGGCCGCTTGGGCTCCCAGAGGGTCCTGATCGATCGCGATCACGTCGGGGTCCGAATAGATCGCCAACTGATCGACGCCGAGGGATCGGATGTCCGCCCCCGAAATCAGCGGGGCGGCCATCTCGGCCCACAGGGTGAACTCCGTGCGCTCCTCGGCCGGAGTCATCCCGCCGTTGCCGATCTCGAGCATATCGGGGTCGTTCCAGCCGCCCGGGCCCGCGAACTGCGACAGCACGACGTTCTGCCGGAAGATCTCGAGCATCGAGGCATAGCTGTCCGCGATGTCATGGGTCGTCCGCCACGACTGCCCGATTCCGTGGGCCCAGGTCCACGGGCGGTGGACGCCCCACTCGCAGATCGCCAAGAAGATCGGCCGTCCGGTCGCCAGGAGGGCGTCGTGCATGGCGGTGAAGCGCGCGATGTACTGCCGCGTGCTCGACTGCCCTGCATGGTTGCAGTTGTCGTACTTGAGGGTGTCGACGCCCCACCTCGCAAAGGTCTGCGCGTCGATCCGCTCGTGACCGAGGCTGCCGGGGAACCCCGCGCAGGTCTCGGTGCCGGCGTCCTCGTAGATGCCGAGCGAGAACCCACGGGCGTGCAGGTAACGCGCGACGGCGGCGATCCCCTGCGGGAACTTGACCGGATCCGGGACGAGCTCGCCGGTGCGCGGGTCGCGCTGGTGGGTCATCCAGCAGTCGTCGATGTCGACGGAGTCGTAACCGAGCTTCTGCAGACCGTTCGCCGCCAGGGCATCTGCGGTCTGCTCGACGAGCTCGGCGTCGACCGCACAGCCGAAGTGATTCCAGCTGCTCCATCCCATCGGCGGAGTCCGCCCGAGGGCCGGCTCCGCTGAGGCCGCGCGCGGCGACGCCGGCCGGAGCACGACCAGCGCGACGACGAGCCCAACAACGACGACCGCTGCCGCGACGGCGATCAGAATGATGCGCGCCGGCGTCATGGTTCGAAGCGACACGAAGCGACTCCGATTCTGTCTCGCGGTCTCTGTGCGAACGATATCCGCCCCGAGCGTCGGACGCCGCTCGTATCCTCGCCCCGTGTCCGAGGGCGTCGAGGCGTGGTGGGCGCGACGGCAGTTCACGCACGACACCGATGTGCCGTTCCCGGTCGGCACCTATCGCGACGCCTGGGCACCGTACCCCGCGCTGATCCGGCAGTACCACCCGGAGTTCAACGCCGGCATCACCCTCACCCAGATCCCACCCGCCGCCGAGGTGCTGCTGCTCTGGCAGTGCGAGGTCGGCCACCTGTTCGCCGCGACACCCGCCGAACAGCGCCAGCGACCGGGGCGGGAGCGCCGCCGCTCGTCGTGGTGTCCGGAGTGCGCCGTGCTGGCCAAGCCGCCGCGCATTCGACCGGCCGGCGCCCGACCCTCGCGCGTCCGATCGGTCGGCGACGCGGCCCCGCGCGCGGCATCCCGAGCCAAGCCGCTGTGCCCCAAGACGCCGCAGCTCGCCGTCGGCGACCCGTTCACCAGCGAGTGCGCACCGGCCACCGCATCCGCCGTCGAAGCGCAACTGCGCAACGACCTCGCCGAGCGCCTCGAGTTCACGCCCGGGCTCAACGCGGTGCGCGTGGCGCGGCCATTCTTCGAGCATCTCGAGGTGTGGCCGGACATCGTCATCCCCGAACTGCGCATCGCCGTCGAATACGACAGCACCGGGCGGCACGGCCTCGAGCACGTGGGCAGGCGTCAGGATGCCGACCTGCGCAAAGACCGAGCGCTGCGGTACGCGAGGTGGGAGGTCGTGCGCATCCGCACCGGACGGCTCGAGAAGCTCGGGCCGTGGGACCTGCAGGCGTCAGGAACCGGGCGGAAGACGCTGACCGCGCTGCTCGACGCGTTCCGATCGATCCGGGGCGAGCTGATCGTCGAGGCCTACCGGCGCTGACCAGCTATCGGCGCTGAGGGCTCGAGAGCGCCGCCGCCTCGCTCATCCACCGGGCGTAGACATCCCAGGGGTCGCGCCCACCCGCGATCACGTCGGCGTGCTCGGCGATGGCCGGCGTCAGTCGGAACCACTCCGAGCCGCCGAACCGGTCGGCGGCGAACTGCTCGTGCCGGCGCCGCTCGAGGCGACGATCCCCTCGCTCGAACGCCATCACCTCCTCGTGCCAGATCGCTGCGAATCGCTGCCGGGGATTCGCGGTCGTCCCGATCTTCACGCGATCGCCGTGCCGCAGGTAGTAGACGACGTCGACGCGCGCGGGAGCCAGGTCTTCGTCGACGACGTCTCCGTACCGCCACTCGCAGACGGCGCAGACCCAGCCGGACGGGTAGTGCAGGCCGATCCGCGACCCGCAGGCCGGGCAGGCGGACGGAAGCAGGTCGGTCACTCCCTGGGCTCGCGAGCCCCAGTCGGCGGCGACGGCGAGATGCGTCTCGCAGAGAGGCAGAGGTGCGTCGTCCGCCTGCGTCGCGTCGCATCCGGGGATGCAGCACCCCATTCGGTTCGCCCCGTTCACTCGTGCTCGGCGAGCAGCGGCGTCGACCAGCCCGGATCGCGCCCGAGCTGGGCGGCGCGGGCGACCGACGCGGCCCCGAACTTGTCGTGAACGGCATCGAGCACGGCGTCGAGCCGCTCTGCCTCGTTCCACTCGATCGGCAGCTCAGGTTGAATGTCATCGACTCGACCCAGCTGCGACAGCGAGATGCCGATCAACGTGATCCCCCGGTCGGCGATCTCGGCATGAGAGGCGGCGAGCAGGGCTCGGGCGACGGCACGCAGCACCGTCGTGCGGTCGGTCGCGCGGCCCACCGTGTGCGACCGCGTGGCCCGGGCGAAGTCGCCGAAGCGCAGGCGCAGCACGACCGTGCGGCACACCCGGTCCCCGTCGCGCAGGCGCCTGGTCAGTCGATCCACGATCTGGGTCAGGATGAGGTCGAGCTCGTCGGGCTCGTGCTGACCGCGGCCGAGAGCCCGCTGAGAGCCGATCGAGCTGCGGCGACGCGTCGCCTCGACCGGCCGCGGATCCCGCAGGCGGGCCAGCGCGTGCAGATGCGCGCCTGCCGCTCGGCCCAGCATCCGTTCGGCGGTCGCGGCTTCGAGCTCGGCGAGCTCGCCGACGGTCCGGATGCCGAACCGGTGCAGCTTCGCGGCCGTCACCGCGCCCACACCCCACAGCCGTTCGACCGGCAGCGGCAGCAGGAACTCCTGCTCGCGGTCGGGTTCGACGACCAGGAGCCCGTCGGGCTTGCTGACCGCGCTGGCGACCTTGGCGAGGAACTTGGTGCGCGCCACCCCGACCGAGATGGCCAGCCCGACCTCGGCTCGCACGCGCTCGCGCAACCGCACCGCCACCTGTTCGGGCGTGCCGACGAGGTGGCGCAGGCCACCGACCTCGAGGAACGCCTCATCGATCGAGAGCCCCTCCACCAGCGGAGTCGTGTCGCGGAAGATCGCGAACACGTCCTTGCTGGCGGCGGAGTACGCCTCCATCCGCGGCGGAACGACCACCGCCTCGGGGCACAGATCGCGCGCTTGCCGGCCGCCCATTGCCGTGCGCACCCCGCGGGCCTTCGCCTCGTAGCTCGCGGCGAGCACCACGCCCCCGCCGACGATCACGGGCCGGCCGCGCAGCTCGGGCGCGTCGCGCTGCTCGACCGATGCGTAGAACGCGTCGAGGTCGGCGTGGAGCACGGTCGCTTCTCCACGCATGAGCGCCTCCCGCCGGTCGCCATGTCTTGGCATCCGTTGGGGCGGATCGTCGCACGAGCGGGCGACACCCACCGCGATGGCCCGCGGCACGACAGCGGGGACAGGCGGCCCCTGCTCCGCGACTACGCCCGGCGACGCCTTCCTAGGATCAGCAGCACGATGCCCAACGCCAGCAGTGCGGATGCGACCATGATGCTGTTCCCGGAGAGCGTGACGCCGGTCTGGGCAAGCAACGAGGCCAGGGTGGGAGGGTCGACCGGGATCTGCGTGGTGGCCGGGGCAGACGAGACCGCTCCTGCTCCCGCCGTGCCGCTCGACCCGGCCGTCAGGTCCAGCGTCCTCAACTGGAGATCCGCGGCCACCGTCGAATAGCTCGCCGTGCAGGTGAGATCCGCACCCGGGACGAGAGTGACCGGCGCGCCCGGGCAGACGATCGTGGGCGTCGGCCCGTGGCCCGTGAAGGCTCCGGGAGTGACGGTGACATTCGACACCGTCACGTTCCCGGCGTTGACAACGTCGAAAGTGAAGTGCACCAGCTGGCCGACCGCGGTCACGATCGGAGTGTCCGTTGCTCCCGTCAGAGTCAACCGAGCGCTTTGCGCCACCGCCACCGTGGCAGTCGCAGCGGGCGAGGTCACCGTGGTGTTCGCCGGATCCAGCGCGGACGCAGTCGCGGTGTTGACGATCGATCCCCCGTTGAGATCCATCAACGTGGTGATGTAGCTCCCCGTGCAGGTCGTGGTGTCACCGGGGGCGAGAGTCGTGACCGGGCAAGTCGTGCCGGCCAGCAACGCGTCGGTGATCGAGAGCGAGGTCAGGGTCACGTTGCCGGTGTTGACGACTCCGAACGAGAACGTGATCGCGTCCCCGACGGCGCTGACGGTGGTCGGCGAGGCGCTCTTCACGAGGGTGAGCGCGCCGGCGCGCGTCGCCGTGACGGTCGCGGTGGACGGGGATGAGGTCACCGGCGCCTCGGTGGGAGAGAGTCCGTCGACCGTCGCCGTGTTCATGATCGAGCCGGCGTCGAAGTCCGCCAGGGTGGGCGAATAGTCCGCGGTGCAGGTCACGTTGGCCGATGGAGCCAGGGTCGTTACCGGGCAGGTGATCGTGGTGCCGGATGGGAGCATCCCATCGGCGATCGTGATCCCATGCACCGTCTGGTTGCCCGAGTTCGTGACGAAGAAGCTGTAGGTCACCGTGTCGGCCGTCGTGGTCACCGTCGCGCGCGACGCCGACTTGACCAGGGTCAGACCCGGGCTCGCGACCGCAGTCACGGTGACGGCATTCGAGGTATTCGAGATCGTGCCCCCGCCCGCCGACGTGCCCGTCGCCGTGGCGACGTCGGTAAGCGTCCCGTGGTCGAGGTCCGCCTGCGTCACGATGTAGCTCGCCGTGAAGTGCGCCGTGGCTCCCGCCGCAAGCGGACCGGTCGCACCGGTCACCGTCGGAGCCGACTCGCCTGCCGGGGCATCGGTGAACGTGTCCACGACGCTGACGCTCGACAAATCGGCGCCGGCGTTATTGGTCACGTCGTAGGAGTACGTGATGACCTGCCCGACGTGGTCGAAGGTCGGCGCCCCCGACGCCTTGACGACGGCGGGCACCCCGCTGGAAGCGGTGAGACCGGTCCGTGGCGACTCGGCGGCTCCGAGGAGGTCGGTCGTCTCGGCCGGGTCGCCCGTGTCGCCGACGTGCACGTTCGTGCCGACGGTGTTCCAGGCGACATTGCCGGCCGCGGTGGAGGGCGTCGACACGGAATAGGTCACAGCGAAGGATTGAACGGGCGATCCGCCGACCCCGACCGTGCCGGAATACGCGATCTTCAGGGCAGTCGTCGACTGCAGCGGCGCAGGCATCGTCGTCGACCAATCGTTCGTGCAGCCTGGATTGCTGGCGAGAACCTCCGGCCGGCAGGGGTTCGCGGTGGTCGAGTAGAAGATCGTCACGTTGGGATCGGTCGGCGTCGCGACGCCCGTCAGAGAGACCGTGAACTGCGAGCCACGCGAGGTCGCCGAGGTCGCCTCCGTGTCACCGATCCGCGGAAGGATGTCGTACATGACCGGGTCGTGCAGGTTCGACTGCCCGGTGTTGGTGAAGGTGACCGTGTAATCCGCGGTTCCTCCCGTCGGGCTGACCTTTCCGATCCCCCCGCCGCTCACCGGCGATGCATCGAGGTCGCCCTTCACCGACTTGTCGACGCTGAAACCGGGTTTGATGGCGGCGATCGCGATCGGCGCGCTGAACCCGCAGTAGTTGCCGGCAACCGGCGAGCCGTTCGAGCTCAGGCCCGAGTCACCTGGCGGGTTCAGGGGCGGCTGCTGCAGGCCCGAAAGCTGGGTGCTTACGCATCCATCGATCAGAGCCGTGGGGGACGGCGCCCCGTAACCGACCGTCAGGGCGTTCTGATAGGTCCCGGCGCACCCGGCGGGTAGGCCCACCGTGAAGTTGGTGGTGTTGATGTTGTACTGACCGGGGACCGTCGCGAGCCCAGCCGGGATCGTCCACTGGACTCGCGTGCGACCGCTGCCGTTGTAGTCCGGGGTCAGCGTCGCGGCGATATTGCTCGCGGTATAGCTGTGACCGTTGTCCGTTCCGGCCAGCGTGAAGCTCAGGGTGGTTCCGGTGATCGCGCTCGCTCCGACGGGTGAGAGGTAGTCGAAGTAGATCGCTTGGGACGGAGCCTGCGCGATCTCGATCCGGTTGCGCTGGTTGACGCTCGGGTTGAAGGTGACCCGCTCCACGCAGGTCGTCCCCACTCGCGCGGCGGAGACGCTCGGGTACACGACTGTGCCGCTCCTGCCGTTGGCGGAGGCATCGGCCACCAGGATGCTCGCTCCGCGCGACTGAGGCGTCTTGACGGCGACCGTGGTCCCCGAGAACACCGCCGAGATCGAGGCGAGGTTGCTGACGATCCGCCCCGGGACCGCGCTGGACGCGACATACCCGAACATCGTGAAGGTGATAACGGGGGCCGAGTTGCTGCCCTCTTCCACGTAGGGGCGGAAGTCGATCTCCGAGACGGCGGGCGAGGCCGGCAGAGTCCACCCGGTTCCGGTCACGTACGCCGCCGTGCCAGTCGTGCCGTCAGCGAACAGCAGGTCGATCAACGCCCCGCTGGCTGGCGTGAAGCCGACAGCGGTGACCTTCTTGGCGATATACGCGGGATGCGCGCACGGCACTCCTGGAGCGTTGCTGGCATAGGTGACCCCTGACACATTGTCCAAGCATGGAAGGGGGTCTCGGACCGCATAGCTGAGCCCGCCGTTGGCGATCGCGGGCGTGGTCGAGGCGTTCACGTTGAACGCGGTGTCGCCCCCGGACGCGTCCCAATCCCCCGGGAAGGTGTACCGGGACGGCATTGTGCCATCAGACGCCTTGTACTGGCCCGAGTTGCCGAAGGTGCCCGCGTCGACGCCCTTGGCGGAGGTGTAGTTGATGTCGATCACATTGGCGCAGGGAGCCGTCGCCGGTGTCGCCGTGGCGGAGAAGTCGTCGATGTAGGTGAAGCTGGAGGTGGCACCGCTCTGGCAGATCTGAGGTCCGCCAACCGGGTCCGCGACGCCATTGGTGGATGCCGTCCCCGAGACCGTAAAAGTGATCCTGTTGCTGGCCGGGTTGTCGCAATCGTGCCCGTTGCCGTTGTAGGCGATGGTTCCCCCGGACGTGCCAGCAGTCGGGGTCGTGATCGTGCCTTGCAGGTTCGCGATGATCGGCGCCGTCGCGAGGCTCGTGAACGTGAAATTAGAGGGCAGCACGTTCGAGATGTGCAGATCCGAGAGCGCCAGGTCACCGGAGCCCACCCCGCAGTTGAACACATACGTCAGGGTCATGGGCGCGCCGCTGAAGACGTTGACCGTCGTCCCTCCGTTGATGCTCGCGCCCATGGAGTCGTTGTGCCCCAAGCTGGCGGTCGCGAGGGTCAGCACCGCCGGGGCGGTTGCGACGGTGGACCCGCCGTTGGTGTTGATCGTCGGGGTGATCGTGGCCTGCGCCCCGTTGAGGGTCGTCTTATTGGGGGCGCGAACGCTGAAGGTGCACGACTGGGATCCGTTGGCCAGGTTGGGGAACGCGAACGAAGCCTGCCCGCCCGAGATCGTCGGCGTTGGGCAGGTACGCGGCGCGGTGAACCACCCTCCGAAGTCGGTCAGTGCTCCGTTGCCGGTGACGGTTCCGGTGGGGATCGTCACCGTCGAGTTCCCGCAGCCCGTACTCGTGCTGCAGGTGATGACGAGCGTGTACGTCGTCACGGTGTTGCTGGCCGTCGTCGTCGTCGCGGGGCTGATCGTCACTGAGTCGCCTGCGGCGTAGGCCGCCTGTCCTGAGAGCATCCCCCCCACGACGAGTACCACGACGGCGGCTGCGGCCACCGCGATCCGAGCAATGCGCGCGCGCGTTGTCATGCTTCTCCCCTGACGCGTGCCGGGCCTCAGTACCTGCGCGCACGCACTCCCACTCGAGAGATTTTCAGGGCGCGGCCGCCTCGCCGGGCTCGGGGCCGGGATTTCACCCTCGTTTTCATCCCCCCCATTCGGGGGATGCGTCGACAAGTCCCTGCAGATACGCGGCCCGGAGCGCGTCCTCTCGGGTAGACGCACCGAGCTTTCGATAGAGCGTGCGCGTCTGCGATTTGACGGTGTTCGTCGACACACCGAGTGACGCGGCGATCCGCGCCTGGCTCGCGTCGCCGCGCAGCGCTTCCAGCACTTCGCTTTCACGTGGTGTCAGCACGACTCGCGAACCAGTCGCCGCGAACGGAGCGGGCAGGGCGGCCAGTCGGTCGATGGTTGCCGACTGGGCGCCGAGACGCTCAGCGATCGCGAGCAGGCCAGTCCGATGCTCTTCCGGGATCAGAATGAACGGGGACAGCACCCCGTCGACAGCACCTGCCGCCATGAACCTGCGCATCGCGACCTCGGCGCTATCCTCGTCGCCGATGAGCATCGTGGCACACGCCATCAGGACATCGGCCGCCGCACGCAGACGCGGGCCGGGCAGGTCTCCCGACCGCGCCAGTCGCTCTCTGACGAGGTCCGGCCGTTGCTCGAGGAGCAGGATCTCGGCCTCCAGCACGGCGCGGGTCGCATCGTCGCGGTCCATGGCACGCAGAGCGTCGTGTGCCGCCCCGAGTTGCCCGAGCGACGCGTGGAGCAAGGCGCGTGCAGCCCCTGACGCCACACGGTCCTCCGGTGAGATGCGCGCCCGCGGCCGGTCGACGCCAACGCGCTCCTCGAGCAGGCGGAGACCGGTCTGCGGGCGCCCGCGCCAGAGAGCGATGAGCGAACGGAGCACGGTGAAGAGCATGAGGTGCTCGATGTTCACCATGTCACGGAGCACGTCGACCTCGGCTTCGGCACGGTCGACGTCACCGGCCTCGAGCGCGATGACACCGCGAGCCAGGTGGGCGAGCGATCCTACATAGCCGTCCCGCTGCTCGCGCGGGTAGTCGCTCGCGTCGATCATGGCCAAGGTCTGCGCGGCTGCGCGGGTCTCGCCACGGATCGCCTGCACGGCGGCGACGACGGATGCGGCACCGAGCGCCTCGCGCCGTCCCTGCGCGAGCGCATGCGCCGATGCCCCGGCACGTTCCGCGGCGATGCGCGCGTCCGAGAGCGCGCCGCCGCGGAAGAGACTGAGCGCCCCCTGCAATCGGAACGCGTTCACCTGTCCCGAGATCTCCTCGAGCTCTGCCGCGGGCGCCTGATCGAGCAGGTTGCTCATCCGCCGCGCCGCCGTCATGGACTCGGAGGCGCGGCCGGTGATCCGGAGCACGACGCTCTCGACAAGAGCCAGCCCGATGCGTTCGGCAACGCGCTGCCGACTGCGCGACGCGCGGCTCGCTCCGAGGGCGAGCGTCAGCAGTTCGAGCGCCAGCCAGCGTTCTCCGCGCGCATTGGCTGCGAGACCGAGCACGATCGCGATGAACGGGAGCCGGGCGACGTGACGCATGGGTACCTGCTGGAGAATCGCCGCAGCCCCGCGGGACCGCAGGAGCGACATTCCGCCGTGCAGGCACACGTCTGAGGCGCGGGAGTAGTCCTCGGCTTCGACCGCGTGCCGCAGCGCCGGAAGGTACCTGCCCTCCGACTCGGCGACCGCGCTGGCGAGCAGACTGAGCCGGCGATACCGGTCGGCGTCCGTGCGGCGAAGCTCGTCGCGAAGCAATTCGCGCACGAGAGGGTGGTAGCGGAAGCGCGGACCGTCAACGGCCTCGCGCCGCATCAGCAGCCCCTCGGATTCAAGCGACCCGAGCATGGCCTCGACCTGCGCCTCGTCGAAACCGCTGAGGTATTGGGCAAGCTGAATGCCGACGTCGTCCGGAATGGCGGTGGCCGACGCGAACGCGCCGAGTGCGCGACCGTCACGCTCGAACAAGCCCACGAGCAGGTCGCGAACGATCGCGGCGCCGGCGTCGCGCGATGCGGCGCCCGGCGACGCACCCGCGAGGATCGCCCTGAGGAGCAACGGGTTGCCGCCCGAGGCGTGCAACAGCTCCCGCGTTGTCCCATAGCGCGAACCGACGTCGCCGACAATGCCCTCGACCTCGACTTCGGTGAGGCTCAGATCGTCGGGACCGATCACGGTCACGTCAAGTGTGAGCGCTGTGCGGGGTGCTTCGAGCACGCTGTGAACGCGCGTTCCGACGACAGCGACGATCGATGGACAGGCGTGCAGGACCTCGAGGAGATCCTCGAAGACCGTTGGATCACGCAGCTCGTGGGCGTCGTCGATCACGAGCAGGAATCGGTCGCGCATCTCGCGGAACCCGCGCATCAGGGCGGGCCGGATCGGGTCGCGATCGGAGCGCCCGCCCTCCTGCCCGGGGAGGCGCAGCTCGAGTCCGGCATGGGCCGCCGCGTCTGCGACAGCGTTCCAGAACGCAAGACGGTCGCCGATGTCCGGCTCGACCGAGACCCAGGCTCCTGGTGCCCTCGTCGCGGTCGCCCACCGCGACATCAGCACCGTCTTGCCGCTCCCACCCGGGCCGCGGATCACGGTCAATGGCTGAACGCCGACCCGTTCGAGCAATGCGGCGCGTGGGAGCAGGCCGACCGGAACGCGGGGCACGCCAAAGACGATCGACTCGCTCATCTCCACCTTGATCGCAGCGGGAACACCAGTTGGAGAACGCACTGCCCCAGCTGCGACGAGCCCCATCCCGAGAATACAAGAAGCGCTCAGCATCCGAAGGCGCGTCGTCGACTCGGCGAGCCGCCGTCTGACATTCTCGACGTGTGACGTCGACGCCGGGCCGGGATGGCGCGCGCGCCGCTCGCGTCCTGATCGGCCAGGCGGTCGTCACTCTGGCGGTATTCGCGACGAATGCTGCCATGATCTCTGTGCTCCTGCCGTCCCGCGTCGCCGACCTCCACCCGGTGGGAAAGGTGGCCGCTTTGGCCGCCGTGCTGACCATCGGATCCGCGATCACGGCCGTTGCACAGCCGGCCGCCGGAGCTCTCAGCGATCGCACGCGCACACCGCTCGGGCGCCGGGTGCCCTGGATGATCGCCGGGGCGCTCCTCGGTGGACTCGCTATCGGACTCATCGGCGAGGTCCCGACGGTGGTTCTGGTTGCTGCCCTCTGGGCACTGGCGCAGCCCTTCACCAGCGCTCTTCAGGTGTCGTCGGATGCCTTCCTGGTCGACGCGTTTCCGATCGGGCGGCGCGGTCGGGCCGCCGGGATCGTGGGCATCGCTGTCGTGGTCGGGTCAGCCGCAGGCGCCGTGCTGTCTGGAGCCCTGGCGAACCGCGGCGGGCTCGTGTTCTGGCTGCTCGACGCGGCCCTCGTCATTGCTGTGGCGATCTTCGCCGTGGTGGTCCGGGACACGACGATGCCGGCACTCGACCGGCCTCGGAGGCGGAGCGGGGACGCGCTCCGAGCGCTCGCAGCCGGGATCGCGGCTCACCCCGACTACCTCAAGATCCTGCTCTGGCGTTTCGGGTACTCGATCGCCTACGGAGCCGTGTTCGCGTACCTGCTCTACATCCTCACGGATCTGGTCGGGGTGACGAAGGAGCATGCGGCGAACCTGATCGGCCTCGCCACCGTGCTCGGGGGAGGCGCCGCGCTTGTCAGCGTGTTGCTCGGCGGCTGGCTCAGCGATCGCCTGGGCCGGCGCCCGTTCCTCCTGATCGGCAACGCCGCGCTCATCGCCGGCGATCTCGCCCTGTTGGTGTCGCACACGGTGCCCGCTGTGCTGACCACGGCCGCGCTGTTCGGCCTCGGCCTCGGCCTTTCGATCTCGTGCGGCCGTGCGCTCGCGAGCCAGGTGCTCCCGGATCAGGCGAATGGCGCGGCCGCCGGCCTCGGCGTGCTGAACACCGCAGCGAACGCCGGTCAGGCCATAGCGCCGGCGATCGGAGCCGTCGCGATCGGGTTGGCAGGCTATCCCGGAGCGCTCCTGACGAGCATCGTCGGCGCGATCGTGTGCTCGGCCGCCGTCGCGCTGGTCAAGACCGTGCGGTGACAGCTGACCATCCCCAGCTCCGCGAACTTCGAGCTCATGAGGGGGGAGGCACGGCGAGAAACTCGACGATTGCGGTGGCGAGTTCTGGCGCCGATTTCATCCTGGTTCACCCGGAATTTTGCTGAGCATCGACGATTTTGCGGCGCGAACTGCGTCTACACGTGTGAGTCGATCATCGAAGGGATCACGCACATGACCGAGACAGTAGCAATCCGACGAACAGTCCCGGTGGGCTGGGTGCTGGGGATCACGGCTGCCGCATCGCTGGTCGTATCTCTCGACCAATTGGTTGTCGCCACCGCCCTGCAGACCATTCGAATGGGGCTTCACGCGTCCATGTCGAGCCTCGAGTGGACGGTCAACGCCTTCAGTCTGAGCCTGGCGACGCTGCTGATCCCTGCGTCGCAGCTCGGCGACCGCCTCGGCCGCAAACGAACACTCATTGTCGGTCTCTCGCTGTTCGCGATCGCCTCCGCGGCGTGCGCCATCTCGCCGAACATCGGTGCGCTCATCACCGCTCGAGTCGTGCAGGGGGCAGGAGGAGCTCTCATCCTCCCCACAGCGCTGGCGCTGCTGACGGGCGCCGTCTCACCGCAGCGGCGCGGAGTGAGGGACTGCTGAGGGTCTTGGTGACTCTTCTTCTTAGGCCGCGGATGCGGCCGTTGTGGTCATGATGGTCTCGAACTCGATCGGGGTCAAACGGCCCAGAACCCGTTGGCGTCGCCGTCGGTGGTAGACGGCCTCGATCCAGTGCACGATCGCGAGTCGCAACTCGGCTCGCGTGGTCCAGGTTTGCTGGTCGAGGACATTCTTCTACAGCAGCGCGAAGAACGACTCCATCGCTGCGTTGTCGCCGGCGGCTCCGACCCTTCCCATCGATCCGGTGAGTCCGGAGCGACCGAGTTCGAGGACGAAGCGCCTGGAGCGGAACTGACCGGACTCAACTGGTCGTCGCAACACCCTGAGGGAAGGGGTGGGCGATGGCCTATGGGAACAAACAGAAGCAGGGCCGCGACGGCGAGGTCGGCGGTCATCCGGTCGGCGATGGAGTAGCCGACGATCCGGTTGGAGAACACGTCCTTGATCGCGCAGCAATAAAGCTTGCCCTCGCCGGTCCAATGTTCCGTGATGTCGGTCAGCCACAGCCGGTTCGGGGCCGTTGCGGTGAAAACGCGCTTCACGAGGTCGTCATGGACGGGCGGCCCTTGCCGGCCGGACTTTCCCTTGCCGCGCCGCTTCACGATCGCAGAAACGATGCCGTTCTCGGAGCAGATCCGCCACACCCGCCGCTCCGACGCCTCGAAACCGAGGTCGGCGAGCTCGTCCGCGATCAGCCGATACCCGAACGTCGGCGCTTCCTCATGGGCATCGACCGCGGCGTTGATCAGCTGCGCGTCGTCCCAATCCCGATCCGAAACAGGGTCCCGCAGCCACCGATAGAACGGCTGCTTGGCGATCTTCAACACCCGACACGTCACCGCGACCGGCACCCGCACAGGGGCACCGGTCGCGGCCAGCTCGCGGACGAGCGGGTAGATCATTTTGGGATAGGACCCTGAGACAGATACGCCGCCGCACGACGCAGCACCTCGTTCTCCTGCTCGAGCAGGCGAACGCGCTTCTTCAGCTCGCGGTTCTCAGCCTGCTCGGTCGAGGTCACGCCCGGCTTCACACCATCGTCGATCTCGGCCTTGCGACCCAGTTCTGGACACATGTCTCAGAGATCCCGAAGTCCTTCGCGATCTGCGCAAGCGACACCTCACGGCGCCTCGCGATCGCAACGACATCCTCGCGAAACTCTCTTGGATAAGCCCTCGGCACAGTGGACATCCTCCCAGCGGCGACCGCAGTCACCACACATCAGGAGTCACCTCAACCCTCAGCAGTCCCGTCAGAGCGAGAACGTCCTCTGTTCGCTTTGTGGCCAGGGGAGCTTCCCGCGATCGGTGCCGGCCAGTCGGTAGTCCACGTCGTCCGTGCGTGTAGTTGCTCCGGCGTCAACGAGCTTCGACCACTCGTCTTCATCACTGCGATCCGAACGATCGAAACTCCACCAGTTCGAAGGGTCCAGCAGCACAGCACGTGCATCCTGAAGGCTCAACACCCGCTGCCCGCGGAGGACTTCAATGAGACCAAAGTCCAGCAGGGCAACGGCCGCCGCTGAGAGTTCGGGCACGTATCTCCACTTGCGATTCCAGTAGGGGCCATCTATTGACGGCGTACACCAGTTCAGCAACTCGGCCAAGGACACAGACTCGAACGCCTCGACCAGAACCTCCTGCTGCAGCCCCGTCAAGTCGCCCCGAGAACGTGGAGGCCTCGCCCAGCCGCTAGTCGGCCGTACCTCATTCATCCGCACCTCCAGCCCCAAACCGGACCTCAGGAGTTAGGTCGAACATACCGGTGCTTCCGACGCCTCTTACTTGCACTTGGCCGGGAGTCCCGATCAACGAGCTTCCTGCAGCGGCGGCTCGATACTGGGTACCGCCGACGCTGACCTTCACGTACGGCTCTTGGTGAAGTGGATCCGGATTGGCGGGATTGCCAACCGAGAACTCGATCTGTCCTGACCGCCCCGGGCCCAGCCAACGAGTCCCGTAGCTAACTCCTCTCGATGGGGCCATCGGCCCCTCTGCCATTCCGCTAGGAACCATTGCCCGCACCTGTTCTTCTGTGGCCCCAACCATTGATTCGGGGTTCGCCAAGCTTCGCACCACAGCGCCATCAGACTCGTCAGCCCCACCGGTCCCCCCGCTGGACCCGGATCCGTTGATGAAAAGGAACGCGCCACCTCCGATGATCATTTGTTGCAACACGAGACCCTTGTCGCTCGGGGCAAATGTTTGACTCGCGAGTGCGGCTTTCAACGAGTCGGGGCAGAGGCGGCTATTGCTGTTGCACGTAAGGAACCAGAAGTCCATCTCCTGCGATTCGCTCGAGAACCCCTCGCCATTCTTGAACCCGAACTCACTGCGTCCCGCCTGGTACGCAGCCTTCAGTTTGTTCAACAGGGCAGTTGGGCCCTGCGCCAGTACGTGAGGCGAAATGGTCGCGTAGCCGCTATCACCTCCCGCCGCCGGAGGTGCTTTCGATGAGTTGCCGGCGGTCTCGCCGCCCACGTATACATAGCCGACACATCCGCTGCCAGCCACTGAATAGCAGGCCCCCGAAGGGTCCGTTTTGGTGATTGGATCGTTGGCTGAGTAGCTGTATCCGTTGTTCTGCAGCGGGTTCATTGGGGCAAGCACCGAGTCGACGCTCAGGAATCGTCCCAACGTCGAGTCGTAGGCGCGCGCCCCGAGTTGGACCAGGTCAGTCTGTGCGGACTGTTCCTGGTTGAGGAATCCGTGAGGGCTCGACCAGGGCACC
>Ga0068855_100000398_pt1 | contig 53640 bp, 55 predicted proteins | sample KBSCornC52_FD_66592 | JGI IMG/M metagenome (GOLD analysis project Ga0068855, IMG submission 66592) | Corn rhizosphere microbial communities from Kellogg Biological Station, Michigan, USA - KBS Corn C5-2 | ecosystem: Host-associated > Plants > Roots > Rhizosphere > Soil ... | reverse complement strand
CGCTTCTCGGCGATCGCCGATCAGGGCATTCGCGCCTAGCCACGGCCATCCTGGACGTCAGCTCGCGCCGAGATGACGCGCCAGCTTGCCCAGCGTCTGATAGCCGAACTCCACCGCGCCGAAGCCGATCCCCGCATCGCGCTGCTCCTTGGTCGGGTGGAGCTGGCGCATCGTCAGGACGGTCTTGCCGTCGCTCTGCTCCTCGAATGTCACCGTGACATAGAAGCGCGCAGGGTCTTCGTCCTTGTCGGAGCCGTGCTCGATCTCGATCAGCCGCGGCGCTTCCACCCGCAGGAACACCATGCGGTTGTCGTAAATCGTGCCGTCGGGCGCGGTGTAGACGAAGCGAAAGCGCCCGCCGGTGCGGATGTCGCACTCCAGCGATTCAACCTTGAATCCGTCGGGCCCGAACCACTGCACGATCTGCTTCGGGTCGGTCCACGCCTCGAAGACGCGCTCGCGCGGCGCGGCGATCACACGGCTCAGCACGATCTCGCGGTCGAGCGCCCAGGTTCTGCGGGGATCAGCGGTCATGATCGTCACCTTTCGCCTCTGTCGTTGCGATGAATTGTTCCAGACGGTCGAAGCGCGCCTCCCAGGCAGCGCGGGTGTGGTCGAACCAGCGCGCGGTCTCGGCGAGACGCTCGACATTCAGCCGACACGGACGCTTCTGCCCGTCGCGTCCACGCGCGATGAGGCCGGCGCGCTCCAGCACCTTCAAATGCTGCGACACGGCCGGCAGACTCATCGCGAAGGGTGCCGCGATCTCGTGCACCGTCAGCTCGCCCTGAGTCGCCAGGCGGCTAAGGATCGCCAGCCGAGTCGGGTCGCCGAGCGCGGCAAAGGTCTGCGGAAGAGATTGGGAAGCCTGCACGTTTCGAAGCCAGCCTCTGATATTTAAGTGATAACTTAAATATCAGAGGCTGGCCATACGTCAAGAGAAAGGGCCGCATCCGGAAGCAAATGCGGCCCTTTCGTGCAGCAGGTGCCTTGGCGGTTTCCGCTATTTCTTTTTGAGCGTCATCAGATAGCCCACGAGCTTCTGACGCTGATCGGTTTCGGGAACGCTGATCACCATCATCGTGCCCGGCACCATCGCGGTCGGCATCGAGAGGAATTTGTCGAGGTTCTTCTGCGTCCAGACCAGCTTGGAGGATTTGAGCGCGGTCGAATAGCTGAAGTTCGCCGCCGAGCCGGCCTTGCGGTTGCCGACGCCGAACAGATTGGGCCCCACCCCGTTGCGCTGCCCGGGCGCATTGGTGTGGCACATCTGGCAATGGCCGGTGAAATAGCTGGCGCCGTCCTCGGACTGCGCAGCGGCGGGAGCGGCGACCAGAACGGCGGCTATCGAAATCAAGATACGCTTCATCGACGAATCCCTAAAGGCGCGCCCTGTTAACGCAGGCTGACCGCGGAGGCGATGCCCGGCGCAGCCGACGCCCGGCAAGGCGCGGATCCTTGCGCCAATACCGTCGCGCGCAGCTGCGCGAGCGGCTGATTCTTGAGCGGCATGCGGCGAAGGCTGCCGACCTCCTCGGCAGTATAGGGCCGGGCGCCGGCGGGGACGCTGCCGCGGCCAAGCTCGAACACAACGAAATTCATCGTCTCGGCGAGCGTGCGGTCGTCCATATTGGCGAAGGCGACATTGGGCAGGCGGACGATATAGCGGCGGCCCTCGGCGCTGCACAGGAACGCCCCGACCGAATCGCGCAGGACCGGGATCTCGCGGCGCGCCGAAATCCCGTCGAGCCCATGGCAGCCGCCGCAACCCTCGTAATAATGTGCCTGGCCCCAGGGCAGCGGCTTCAGCGCCGTGCCGGCCGAGCGCAGATCCGTCGCTGCCAGCAGGCCGATCGATGCAACACCAGCGAGGACGAGCGGCGCGACCGCCAAGCGCATGGCTATTTGGCCAGGCCGACGAGGACGGCGGTGGAGCAGTGATAGGCCATCGAGCTGTTGCCGAAGCACCAGACGATGTCGTTGCTCGATTGCGGCCGATAGACTGGCAGGTTGCGATCCTCGCCGTCGCAGTAGCAGCCCTCGTTGGTCGGCTGGCACATGTCGATGCCGCAGCAGTCGCGATAGGCGATCAGATAGGATCGGCCGTCGTCGGGATTGAGGCAGGTGCCGATCCAGGCGGTCGGCGAAGGCTGGGCGCCGGGTGGACAGCTGTGCACATTGCCGCCGCAACAGCCGCACAAAATGCCCTCGAGCGCGCAATGCCGCCAATAGTCGCAGCGCAGCGGATCCTTGCTCTGCGCATTGCGCTCGAAATCGGTCAGCGGTCCGGTCGGCGCAGCGGCGCGCGCCACCGGCAGCAGCGGGAACAAGGGCGCCGCGACCACCGCTGCGCCGAGCTTGGCAAGCAGGCTGCGGCGCGAGCTTCCCCGCGCCAGCCGCCGTGCGATCCGCTCGCCGATCCCGTCAAACCTAGCCATGGCTGTCGATCCCCTCGACCATGCGCGCCTCGTCTCTCCTCGCCTTGAGGAAATCCTGGACCGAGCGATGCCCGCTTTCCTTCACCGCGAACAGGCTTTCGAGATGTTCACGCGTGTTGACCAAGCCCTGGGCAATGATCGTGCCATCGTCGTCGATCAGCACGGCATAGGGCAGCTTGCCGACGCGGTAGGTCTGGCCGACCTCGGCGCTGTTGACGAAATCGTCGAGCGCGATGCCGTGACGCTCGGCCATGTCGCGATGCTGACGATGATCGCCGTCGCCGACCAGCAGCAGATCAGCCTGCTCGGTTTCGGCCACCAGCCGCGCGGTTGGCAGCAGCTGCTTGCACACCGGGCAGCTCGGCGCGACGAAGAACAGGAGCTGCAAACGCGGCCGCGCCCCGCCGATCACCGCGGTCGCGCCGCCGAGCGTCTCGGCGACCAGCCGCGGCGCGACCTCGCCAGGCTGCGGCCCCTGCCCCAGCGCCAGCGCGCCGACCGGGGCGATGCGCTCATGCAGCACGCCGATCTGACGGGCGAGCGCGAGCACGGTGATCGCAAGAATGATGACGACGCACCACAGCAGCGCCTGCGACAGCAGCAGCATCAGCCGAGCCTCTCGCGCAGCCGGGCATTGGCGTCGCGAACCGCGATCATCGTCGCGATCGCTGCGTTGAGCAGCAGCAGGGTGAGCCCGGCGCCGACGCCGTCGATCAGCGCGATCGCGCCGCCGAGCGGCTGGGTGGCCGCCAATACCGGCAGTAGCAGCCCGGCGAGGACCAGGTTCCGTAGGATCAGGATCGGCCCGAGCGTCTGGCGCAGCGACGACTGGAAGCAGCCGCAGTCGATCGTCCTGTCGCCGCGCGCCATGGCGATCGCCATGGCCATGGCAAAGCCGAGCAATAGCGCGATACCGAGCATACCGCCGTACGGCAGCGCCACGCCGGTTGCCAAGCTTGCCGCGACGAGCGCCTCGGCGGCGATGATGATGATCGCAGCGAGACGTTCGCTGCCAGCCGGCAGCAGGCGGTAGTTGGCGACGATGCCGGTGAACGGCACCCAGTTCCGCAGCTTGCCGTAGATCGCCATGACGAACACACCCGCGCCGAACAGCCGCGCGGCGATGACCAGCTCGGCCGGGCAGGAGGCGAGCAGCGTCATTGGCCCGGCGCCAGGCCGATGATGCCGCGCAGCTTGCGCCCGCGCAGCTTCTCGCCGCTCGTGGCATCGTAGACGTCGATCGTGCCCGCCCAGGCCGAGCCGATGACGTAAAGCAGCGGCTTACCGTCCTGCGAGACAGCGATGCCATGGCCCGGCGCCTCGAGCTTGATCCGGCGGACCAGCGTATGGCGGGCGCTGTCGAGCACCCAGACCTCGGTGCCGTCGGCCTTCTGCGTCCAGTAATTGCCGGTGTGCATCAGCACATAGAGCCGGCGGGTCGCACGATGCACCGCAAGCACCTGCTGCCCGCCCGGCCGCCAGGCGAGCTCCTGCACGCCGGTGCCAGAGTCGGGCAGGCCGGCGGCAGCGGTGATCGACCATGGCTTGCCGATGGTTGCGGTTGCGCCGAGCCTAACCGGGAAGACATGGCCGCTGTAGGTCATCAGCCAGCCTTCGCCGGTGCTGCGGTCGACCAGGCTTTGATCGAACACCGGATCATGATCCGGCTTGAAGAAGGGTGCGGAAAACACCGCCTTCGCGCTGCCCGATGCCGGCACGGTGACAGTGCCGATCGTGCCGTCGCCGCAAACCGTCGCGAAGCTGCGCGGACCATAGGCGTGAACCAGCGCGCAGCCGGGAATGTCGACCGAGGTCAGCAGCTTGCCCTGCGCCAGATCGACGACGTGAACCGCCGAGGCCGGCATCATGTCGTAGACATAGCCGAGCTGGCCATCATCGCTGATCGCCATCTGCTGGACCTTGGGGTTGACGATCAATCGGCCGGGCAGCGGGATCTCGCGCTCGAGCTTCAGCGACGTGCCGTCATAGATCGACAGCATATCGGCGCGGTCGCCGCGATTGCCGTGGCTCCAATAGGTCTCCGACAGGTAGATCTTGTCGCCGGTGCGCGACAGGCTGAGCATGGCGTTCCACGCGCCCGGCACGGTGCCGATCGTCTTCAGCTGGGCGTCGTCGCCGTCGATGATCGTGGTCAGCCCCGAGCCGAAGGCGTTGAACAGGAAATAGCGATGCGGGTTGAGCGGCGGCAGGACCGCGGTGTCGCTTTGCTCGATCGGCAGCGGCGGCGCCGCCGGCGATCCGCCGGCGAGGCAGAGCAGCGCGGCCAATCCCAGCGCCTTGCGCCATCCCGCGCGACGCCCCCATTTGTTCGCCGACCATGGCTGGTGCATGCCGACCCATCCCCCGCTCGGGCGCTCGCGACGAAGCGGCACCCTCTCTTTGATGTCACCTTGTCACGGACCGGTCGGGCGAACAAGCCGGCCATCCGGCCGGGCGAATGGCCTGGCTATTTATCCGAGGCGAGGGTGATGCTGTCGACGATCGCGCCGCCGACCGCGCCGCTCGTCGTGCCGCTGACGGTCACCTTCAGTCCCGGCTTGAGCCAGCGGCCGAGGTCGCGCTTGTCGCCACGGCTGAGCCCTGCCTGGGTCTCGTCGAAGTTCTGCAGCTCGATGTTGCCGGACGGGACCTTCAACGCGAAGCTCGCCAGCGTGTCGTCCCGCTCGCGATCGACCTTGGTGACGACGCCGGTCGACGTATAGGGATGGCATTGGAAGTCGGACGGATCGCAAGGCGTGCCGACGCCGGTGACCCCGGTGATATCGTGGCCGTCGCGGAGCAGGCGCGGACCGGTCTCCTGGGCGAGCGCCGGTCCGGCTGCGAGCATCGCCATCAGCGCCAAGGAGGTCCATCGCATCGGCGCCCGATAAGGCGCGCTAGCTGAATCCTGGCTGACCAAATTCCTCTCCCGGCGCTGTGCCTCTGTGCCACATCGACACAGAATTGACCTGCGACTGTCACCTATCGCAGCCGCCCGAGCGCCAAAAGAGATTTTCTCGGCGATGGCGCGTGGCGCCGCCCTATTTCGCGGTGGCTGGCGCGAGGCGAAGCAGCAGATAGCCGCCCAGCGCCGACAGCAGCGATCCGCCGAGCACGCCGATCTTCACCGCATTGATATGGAGCGGGTCGGTGAAAGCGAGGCCGCCGATGAACAGGCTCATGGTGAAGCCGATCCCGCACAGCATCGCCATGGCGTAGACCTGCCGCCAGCTCGCGCCGCGCGGGCGGCTGCCGATCCCCATCGCCACCGCCAGGCGGATGCCAGCGAAGATGCCGATCTGCTTGCCGAGGAAGAGGCCGGCAGCGATCGCCAGCGGCAAGCGGCCGAACGTCTCATGCGGGCCGAGCCCGGCGAGCGTCACGCCGGCATTGGCGAAGCCGAACAGCGGCACGATGGCGTAGGCGACCCAGGGCTGCAGCGCGTGCTCCAGCCGATGCAGCGGCGAGCGCTCGTCATCCGGCGCCCCTCGGCTGCGCGTGACAGGAATAGCGAGCGCGGCAAGCACGCCGGCAATCGTCGCGTGGACGCCCGACAGCAGCACCGCCAGCCACAGCCCGATCGCCAACAGGAGATAGGGCCAGAGCCGCACGGCGCCGCGCCGGTTGATCGCCAGCATCGCCAGCAGGATCACCGCGGCAGCGGCGAGGGCGAGGAGATTGAGGCTCTTGCTGTAGGCCAAGGCGATGATCGCCACCGCGCCCAGGTCGTCCGCGATCGCGATCGTCGTGAGCAGCAGCTTGAGCGAGGTCGGCACCCGTGGGCCGAGCAGCGCGAGTACGCCAATGGCAAAGGCGATATCGGTCGCTGCCGGGATCGCCCAACCTCTGACGAGAGAAGGCTCACCGGCGGCGACGATGAGGTAAATCGCCGCGGGCACGGCCATGCCGATCGTCGCCGCGATCAGCGGCAGGCCGCGGTCGGCCCAGGCGGCGAGATGACCGTCGACGAACTCGCGCTTTATCTCCAGACCGACGAGCAGGAAGAAGAGCGGCATCAGCCCGTCGTTGATCCAGTCGAGCAGCGGCCATCGGCCGAGCGGCGCATGCAGGATCGCGTGGTAATCGGCTGCCCAGGCGCTGTTCGCTACCGCCATCGCCAGCGCCGCAGCCGCGATCAGCAGGATCCCGCCGGTAGCCTCGCTGTCGAGGAAACCCTTCAGGGTGGAGATCGGCCCGCGCCCCGCCATGGTGCGCCCTTAGCCGGTCGGGCGAGCGCCGTCCCGCCTAACCGGCAAGCACGCCGTGGATCTGGGCGACGACCGCCGCCCCCTCGCCGACCGCGGCTGCGACCCGCTTGGTCGAGCCGGCGCGGACATCGCCGACGGCGAAGATGCGCGGCCGGCTGGTCTCGAGCAGGCAGGCGCTTCCGCCCTGGCCAAAGCCGGTCCTGATGAAACCCTTGCCGTCGCGCTCGACGCAGCCTTCCAGCCAGTCGGTATTGGGATCGGCGCCGACGAACAGGAAGAGATGGCGAGCCGCCCGCTGCCATTCGCGTCCTGAGTCGCGATCGCGCAGATGGCAGCCGGTCAGCCCCTGATTGCGATCGCCTTCCAGCCCAGTCACTTCAGTACAGGTGTGGAGCGTGACATTGGGCAGGGCGGCGATCCGGTCGATCAGATAGCGCGACATCGTCGCCTCGAGCCCGGGCCCACGCACGACCAGATCGAGGTGCCGCACCTTGGGCGCAAGGTAAGCGATCGCCTGGCCGGCCGAATTGCCGCCGCCGACCAGCACGACATCCTCGCCTTCGCAGAGCTTGGCCTCGATCGGCGACGCCCAGTAGGACACGCCCGCGCCCTCGAAGCAGCCGAGGTTGGGAATATCGGGCTGGCGATAGCGCGCGCCGGAGGCGACCACGACGGTGCGCGCCTGAAGGCTGCCCTCGCCGCTTAGCCGCAGCCGCATGGGTTGGTCGGCGTCGTGACAATCGATCCCCTCGACCGAGATCGGGATCGCCAGCTCGGCGCCGAATTTCTGCGCCTGATTCCAGGCGCGGCCAGCCAGAGCCTGGCCAGAGATGCCGGTCGGAAAGCCGAGGTAATTCTCGATCCGCGCCGAGGCCCCCGCTTGCCCGCCGATCGCGCGCTGATCGAGCACCACCACCGACAGCCCTTCGGATGCGGCGTAGACCGCGGTCGCCAGCCCCGACGGCCCCGCGCCGACCACGGCCACGTCATAGAGCTTGTCGGGATCGAGCTGCGGGGTGAGGCCGAGGCACATCCCTGCCTCGGCATCGCTCGGCCGGCGCAGCACCGTCCCGTTCGGGCAGATCAGGAGCGGCAATTCGTCATCGGCAACGCCGAGCCGCTCGATCAGCTCGCGCGCCTCCTCGTCTTTGCAGACGTAGAGCACCGAATGGGGATAGCCGTTGCGCGTCAGGAAGCCCTGCAGCCTGACCAGCCAGGGGTCGGCGCCGCGCCCGATCAGTATCGGTCCGACCCGGTCGCTCTGGAGCAGGCCGACCCGGCGCAGGATCAGCGCGCGCATGACGATCTCGCCGAGCTCGGCGGATCCAATCAGCAGAGCGCGGAGATGGGCGGCATCGAACGGCATGGCGAGGCAGCCGTCCGGTCCGGCATGGGCGGCCGCGAGCGTAGGCTGGCCGCGCAGCTGGTTGACCTCGCCGGAGAATTGCCCGGCCGTCTCGGTCACGATGGGCGCCTCGCGGCCGAGGCCATCGCGCCGGACGACCTCGATTGAGCCTTCAAGGATGAACCAGGCGGGCGCGGCGACCTGGCCGACATCGTAGATCAGCTCGCCGGGGGCGAAGCGGTGCGGCTCGCTGCTGGCAAAGCGGCGGGCGACATCCATCTGCGCTGCGGTCAGCGTGGGAAACATCTGCGCGCGACGTTCGTCGATCAGCGCCATGACGACTCAACCTCTTTGTTCGATTGGCGCTATTGGACAGCGTTTATCTCGGTTGCGATAGAGCCCTGCGCAAGGACGGGGCGAAGCGGCGCCATGGGCAAGGAGCAGCCATGCTGAGACTCTATTATTTTCCCGGCACCTGCGCCTTCGCGCCGCATATGCTGCTCGAGGAGATCGGCGAGCCGTTCGAGCTGGAGATGGTCGTGCCGATGGTGCCGCCGACCGGCTCGCCCGATCTTGCCTCCTCGGCCGAGTGGCGGGCGGTCAATCCCAAAGGTCGCGTCCCGGCGCTGCTCGGCGTCGCCGGGTCGAGCGGCGGCGCAGCCGAGCTGCTGACCGAGGTCAGCGCGATCCTGTTCTATCTCGGCCGCAGCTATCCCGCCCTCGGGCTGCTGCCCGACGGCGCCGCCGAGCTGGCGCGCTGCATCGAATGGTGCAACTATCTCGCGACCAATCTCCATGCCGTCGCCCTCGCCCAGGTCAGCCGCGGCGCGCGGTTCATCGACGATCCGGCGCAGCACCCGGCGCTCGCCAAAAAGGGTCTCGCCAATGCCCGCGACGGCTTCGCCTATGTCGAGACGGTGCTCGCCGACGGCCGGTCCTGGGCGATCCCGGGCGGCTTCTCGGTGGTCGACTTCTATCTCTACCTGTTCTTCACCGCCGGGCAGAAGGTGTTTCCGGACATGGCGGACCGCCATCCGCACTGGGCCCGGCTGGCGGAGGTGCTCAGCACTCGTCCCGCGGTCCAGCGCGCCACCGCACGCGAGCAGGCGGCGCTCGCCGAGGCGCGTGCCGGACGGTTTCATGGGCGCCAGCTGATCGCGCCGCCGCGCGCCGCATGAACCTCGGCTATTTCGCGGCGGCGCGGTGGAAGCGGATGTGGCGGTCGAAGCGATCGAGCAGCAGGTCGCCATTGTCGATGGTCAGCGCGGTGGCCTTGAAATCGACCTTGCCGAGATCATTGGGCTCGAAGCGGAACTGCAGCGCATAGCCCTTGGCCGGATCGATCGCGACGGGATCGCTGTGCAGGCCGAACATCTGCAGCGAAACCATCGCCTTGATCGGCGGGTCGGCCTTGTCGATGACCCAATCCCGTGGCTCTTCGTCGCGCAATTGCTCTTCATCGCCGTGGCCCTTGGCGGTGACGAACATGCCGTGGAAATATTGCGCGCTCATCCCTTTCGGAACCTCGAGCGAGATTTGGAACGTGCCGGCGGGCGCGGGCTTCTGCCCGATCAGACTAAAGCGCGGCGCTTTCACCGGGTCGCTGGTCAGCAGCACCTTGTCGCCGCTGACGGTCCAATGGCCCTCGGCCTGCTCGTCCATCGCGCCATAGGACAGGCCGTATTCGAAACGGCCATCGGCCTTGAGCTCGATGCCGACCGCCATCTCCATCTGATGACCATCATAGACGCCGACCAGCTTTTGCGCCGAGGCGGGCAGCGCGCTTGCGGCGGCGAGCCAGAGCAGGATGGGTGCGACCATGATCTAGCGCGCCGTCGAGAAGGGTGCGGGGACGAGGAAGCGGTCGTTGTAATCGTCGCGCAGCGAATGCGCCATGGTCATCCACACCGCGAACTCGTCCTTGTCATGGCCGTAATTGCCCGCCCAGAGCGGCAGCTCATCCCATTCGCCGCCGACACCGAAGATGTTGATCGCGCGGCGGTTGTTCCACGGCGAATAGAGCAGGCTGAGCAATGTGCGGCCGGCGGCGCGCGACACCGGCCCCCAGATGTTATGCAGCCCGTCGAGATAATCGCCCTGCTTGGATGACATGGTGTGGACCAGCTCATGTACGACGAGCTTGGCCTTGACGCCGCGCGCCTTCAGCTCGGCGATGGTCGGACTCGCCGGATGCGGCATGCACAGCATCGCGTCATAGCGCTCGATCCATTCGTCGCGGGTGCGGTGCCAGGCCTCGATGCGCGGATCAGCCTTATCGCCATGGCTCGCCGCGACAAAGGCGGTGTAGGCGGCGAAATCCTTCAGCTCCCAGACCTCGAGGGTCTCCGGCCCCTGCCCCTGGCCCGGCGCGCTCTGCCAGCAATTGTGCAGCGCGACGCCATGCTCGGCGTAGACCGGCAGGCAATCCGCCGCCATCGCCGCGAACAGCTCGCGCGTGCGGGTGTTGCGCAGCTTGTTGATGACATGGATGTAGATCGGGCGCGATGGATCGTATTTCAGCGGCATGGCCGTCCTCCCCGTCGTCAACATGACGCAAGCGCGGCCGCAGGGTAAGCGCTGATGACAAGAAGCGAGGTGAGGAATGAGCGAGGCCGGCACCCCTGAGGATCCGTGGCAGCTGAAGACGCCGCCGCTGACCTCCGACTTCACCATGCACCGCGATGTCCACGACGGCCACGATGTCCTGGTCTGCACCGTCGGCAAGACCGTGCTGCGCTATGACGCGCGCTGCCTCGACGACCTCCACGCGATGCTCAAGGCACGCGGCGACTGGGTCGAGCTGGGCTCGGCCGACGAGCAGAAGGAAGCCAAGCCCGGCACGGTCGAGGCCTGGGGCCGCGCGCCCGACAATCCGATCGGCGGCTGGTATGGGCTGAAGAAGGGCCTGCGCGGCCGCTTCGGCATGTATGTCCCGCCGCTGATGGAGCGGCTCGGCCTCGCCGAGGTCGAGCATAATCCGCGTGGCAACCGGATGCGCGCGCTCTAGCCTTCCTCGACGGCGACTCGCGCCGCACAAGGAGGGAATGCCGTGGTAGTCGTCTTTACCGGTGTCGACAGGACCGAAACCGCGGTCAATGCCGCCCAGGTCACCTACGTCTCGCCAGTCACCGACGGGACACGCATCCGTTTCGGCGAAGGTCGGAGCGTGACCGTGATCGAACCGATGGCGGCGGTCGTCGAGGCGCTCAACCAGCATCTGGCGATGGCGCACGCCTGAACGCCATGGCCGATCTCGTCGCGTACAAGGTACTGACCGCCAGCCAGCTGGCCGAGCTGGAGCATCACGAGTCCTTCGCCGGCGCGCCGGTCGACCTCGCCGACGGCTATATTCATATGTCGACCGCCGCCCAGCTCGACGGGACCGTGACGAAGCATTTCGCCGGGCAGGGCGATCTGACGATCGCCGCGGTCGATCTCGAGGCGCTGGGCGATGCGGTGAAATGGGAGCCGTCGCGCGGCGGCCAGCTGTTCCCGCATCTCTATGGTCCGCTGACGCTCGACAGCCTGATCGCCTATGGCCCGCTGGAGCGCGAGGACGACGGCTCGATCCGGCTGCCCACCGCCGGCTGATTGCGCTAAGGAACAGCCATGGCCTTGCTGACCGTCAATCCGCTGCGCGATGATCTTTCCTTCGGCGCGCGCGTCGGCGGCCTCAGCCTCGATGCACTGAATGACGATGCAGTTCGCGCGCAGCTGATCGCCGTGCTCGACGAGCATGGCGTGCTGCTGTTCGAAAATGTCGATCCGACCAGCGCGCTGCACATCGCCTTGAGCCGCGTGTTCGGATCCTTGAAGGAAATCCAGGCGCAGGTCGTCGCGCGCACCGAGGACGATACGCCGCCGACGGTGATCGACATTCGTCATGATCCCGAGGACGCCGGCATCGTCGAGATCGACGGCCAGCAGATCTCGCACTGGCTGCCCTGGCATTTCGACCACTGCTACAATGACACGTTGTGGCACGCCGCGGTGCTGCGCCCGGTCGTCATCCCATCCGAAGGCGGCCTGACCGGTTTCGTCGACGGTATTCAGATGTATCGCGCGCTGCCGGCCGATCTGCGGGCGCGGATCGACGGGCTGAACATCCTCTACACGCTCGACGTGCTCTACGAGAACATGCGCTTCGGCAAACCCGCGAGCTTCCGCGAGATCCGCATCCCGCCGACCGCCTATGGTCCAACCAGCATGGCCAAGGATCTGCCACGCGGCGTGCATCCGGCGGTGTGGACGCGTGCGACCGGTGAGAAAGTGCTGCACATCTCGCCGTGGATGGCGGTCGGCATCGAGCATCATGAAGATGCGGACGGCGACGCGCTGCTCGAAGATGTCTGCCAGGCGATGCTCGCCCATGCGACGCCCTATTATCATCACTGGCAGCCGACCGAGCTGATGGCCTGGGACAATTGGCGCATGCTGCATTCGGTGACGGGCACGCGGCCGGTCAATCGGCGTCGCATGCAACGCACCACCATTCTCGGCGACTATGGCCTTGGCTATTTCGAGAAGCCGCGGGAAGCAGTACGGGCGAGCTGAGAATTAGCGACGTCCCTCGCTTTTTCACGTCGCCCCGGCCTTGAGCCGGGGTCCCGCTTCTTTCTCCTGAGAACCGCCGCGCCAACCATCCCTTGCCGAAAAGGCAGCGGGATCCATTGAGGCGGGCCGTCGTGCCTCCCAGGCACGACTGAACAGTGCCGGGGGCACTGTTCACCCGCTCAATCAAGGCCGGGATGACGAAAGAGATAGATTCGGGCTAGCGGCTACCTCCTAGGCTCATATCGCAGCGCGACCGCGCCCGAGCCAAGCTCCAGCCGGTCCACGAGTTTCAAATCGATCCCTTCCGGCAGGCCGGCAAACAAATACGGTCCATGACCCGCGAGCCGGGGATGCACGATGAACTCATATTCATCGATCAAGCCCAGCTCGGCCAGTGCCTTCGGAAGCGTGACGCCGCCGGTGGCCAGTCCGTTACCGGGCTGCTGCTTGAGCCGCTCGACCGCCGTCGCTAAATCGCCGCGCAGCAGCTCCGCGTTCCAGTCGACATGGTCCAGCGTGCTCGACACGACGTATTTCTTTGCCGCGTCGATCGTCTGCGCGAAGGGCTGCATCCAATCGGGCATCCAGTCCGGACGCACGCCCGTCTCCGCCGGCGCCCGCCACGCTTCCTCCATCATCTGATAGATGACGCGGCCAAAGAGGAGCGCATCGGACCGCGCGATGTCTTCCGCGGCGTGGCGGTGCAAAGTCTCGTCGGCGGGGATTGCGCGATGATCGCAGCAGCCGTCGACGGTGACGTTGATCGAATAGCGCAGCGGTCGCATGCGTTACCCTGCCACGATCAGCCGGCGATCGAATAGCCGCCGTCGACGTTGATCGTCTGGCCGGTGATCCAGCTTGCCGCGGCGCTGGTCAGGAACAGCACCGCGCCGGCGATATCTTCCGGATCGCCGAAGCGACCCGCCGGCGTACGTTCCAGGGTCGCGCCACCATAGACCGGATCGGCAATCGATGAGGCCGCCGCGCGGCTGTGCGTCAGCCCGGGCGCGACCGCATTCACCCTGATGTTCTGCTTTGCCCAATGCAGCGCGAGCACGCGCGTCATGCCGAGCAGCCCGGTCTTGCCGGTACCGTATCCCGGCACCGAGTCGATCCCGAAATAGGACGACATCGAGGCGATGCCGATCAACGAGGCGCCGCCCGGCAGGCCGCTCGCCGCCAGTCGGTCGCGACAGCGCGTCGCCAGGCGGAAGCCGCCCGACAGATGGATCCTGAGCGCGCGATCGAAGATCTCCGGCTCATATTCGTCGAGCGACAGATTGTGGAACACCAGTCCCGCGTTGTTTACCAAGATGTCGAGCTGCGGCAGCGACGCGGCCAGCGCATCGACCGTCGCATAATCTTCGAGATCGAGGCGGCGATAGTCAAAGCCGGCCAGATCCTCGTCATAATCGGCCGGGCTGTCGCGCATGCCGGTGATCGTCACCGCGGCGCCGGCGTCGCGATAGGCGGCGGCGATTCCCGCGCCGATGCCACTGGTGCCGCCGGTCACGAGCACCGCCGCACCGGCATAGTCGAAGCGGATATTGGGCCAATCTGCTGCCATCGCGTTCCCCAGGGTCTACCGCCCCACCGTGGCACGGAGACAACAGTGCCGGCAAATGATTCAAAGGCAGGTGCATTAGTGGGGATTTGAGCTAAACTGTTGCCACAACAGGGAGTCGGGGGGCTCTTGAGATGGCAAAGCTGAGTTTACGGCTTCCTGCCGGAAGCTCGCGCGCCGTGATTGCGGCCGCCGGACTCGCGGTCATCGCGCTGTTCATTGCAGTCTACGGCAATGCCCAGGCGCGCAGCGAGCGCGAGCATGACGAAGACCATCTCTACAATCCGCTGAGCCAGCCGGGCTGGGACGCGGCGCATCGTGTGACCGAGAGCCAGCTCAACATACTACCGACGACGAAGTAGTCATCCTCGCCGCGAATATGCCATCACGCTCCGGCATCACGCCGGAGTCGGCGATAAGTCATGCGGCAGAGGAGCGCGTTCGAATGGCGAAGACAGACGTCAACGGGATAGGCATCGCCTACGACATCATCGGCAATGGCAGCAAACCGGCGATCATCACGCCGGGCGGGCGTTTCCCGCGCGACACGCCGGGCGTGCGCCAGCTCGCCGAGGAACTCGCAAAACACGACTATAAGACGGTGATCTGGGATCGCCCGAACAGCGGCGAATCCGATGTCTGCTTCGACGGCGAGACCGAGTCGATCATGAACGCCGATACCGCCGCCGCGCTGCTCAAGCAGCTCGGCATGTCGCCGGCGCTGGTGATCGGCGGCTCCGCCGGTTCACGTGTCTCGCTGATCCTGACGCATCGTCATCCCGATGTCGTGCGCAAGCTGGTGGTGATCTGGATCACCGGCGGCTGGACCGGCCTTGCCGGCCTCGTCGGCGTCTATTGCGGCAATCCGCTGACCGCGGCGAAGATCGGCGGCATGGAAGCAGTGCTGAAGGAGCGTGACTTCGCACTCGGCATCGAGCGCAACCCGGCCAATCGCGAGCGCATCCTGGCGCAGGATGTCGAGACCTTCTGCGACACGATGCAGCGCTGGGGCAAAAGCTTCTTCCCCGAGCAGGGCTCGCCGGTGCCGGGCCTGGTGCCCGACGACTTCCGCAACATGAAGATGCCGGTGCTGGTGTTCCGCTCGGGCCAGTCCGACCCGCATCACCCGCGCTACACCACCGAAGAGGTCGCCGCGCTGATCCCGAACGCGACCATGGTCGAGCCGCCCTGGGGCGACCGCGAATGGATCGACCGGATGCTGGATTCGGCCAACGGCCTGTTCAAGAACTTCGGCAAGCTCGCGCCGCAGATTGTGGAGTGGGATCAGGGGTAAGGACCCCGATCCTTCTTCGTCATTCCCGCGAAGGCGGGAATCCATACGCCCTCAGCGACCCGCAGCGACGCTCGCTTGGACTCCGCCTTCGCGGGAGTGAGGAAAGAGGAAGGGAACGCGGCCCGCCGTCATCGCGGATCGAGCGACCACCTCTTTGACACCCGACCCTGCCGGACCTAGCCTCCCCGCCATCACCTCCATCACGAGCGCAAGATGCTGAGCAAAGAGCAGAACGAACTCCTCACCCGGGTCGAGGGCGATGCGCCGATGGGCCGGATGATGCGCGAGAATTACTGGTTTCCCTTTGCCCTTTCGGATCAACTTGTGGCGGGCGACGCGCCGTTCATGTCGACCCTGCTCGGACGCCATTATGTCGCCTTGCGCGCGCCCGATGGCCGGATCGGCTTCTTCGACGAGGGCTGCCCGCATCGCGGCGCGTCGCTGGCGCTGGCGCGGGTCGAGGAGGGGCATCTGCGGTGCATCTTCCATGCCTGGAAGTTCGATGTCACCGGCCAGGCGGTCGAATGCCCGACCGAGCCCGAGGGCGAGCGCCACGACGCCTTCTGCGCGCGGGTGCAGCTCAAGAGCTATCCGGTGCACGAGGCCGGCGGGCTGGTCTGGGTCTGGCTCGGCGAGACCGCCGAGGCCCCGCCCTTCCCCGCCCTGCCCTTCGTCGGCGCGCTCGAGGCGAACAGCTTCCTTACCGTCTCCAAGGGCCAGTGCAACTGGCTGCAGGGTGTCGAGGCGACGATCGATTCGGCCCATGTCGGCACGCTCCACAAGACGTGGATCGCCGGCATCAGGACCAAGGTCTCGGGCAATATCGGCATGTCGCTCGACGGCCCGCCGCGCTACGAGGCCGAGCTCACCGATTATGGCCTGAAGGCGGTCGCGCTGCGCCCGCTCGCCGGCGGCGAGACCTACGCCAGGATCACCGAATATCTCATGCCCTTCGTCACCCTCGCCCCGTCGAACGGGACGAAGAGCCGCGAGGGCGTGATCTTCATCACCACGCCGGTCGACGACGAGCGCCATCTAATGTTCTTCGGTCTCTATTCCGATCGCGAGAAGAAGGATCCGGTCGCCGCCGCGATCCAGCCCGAAGGCCAGCAATTCGACTATCACGATTATGCGCCGTTGCCCGGCGGGCGCGAGGCGCGCTGGGGCCAGGATCGCGATCTGCTCAACGCCGGCCATTTCACCGGCTTCGCCAACAACATCCTCGAGGAGGACATGGTCGTCCAGGCGAGCATGGGGCCGATCGTCGACCGCACCAAGGAGCATCTCTCGGCAACCGACATTGCCGTCGTGCGCGCGCGCAAGATGATGCTCGAGGCGCTGGCCGATTTCGAAAAGGGCAAGCGGCCCGTCGGCAGCGCGCTCGGCGATCATCCGGTGGTGCTGCCCAATCCGATCGACACGGTGATCCCGGCGGAACGGCCGTGGACCGACGCAGCGAAAATGGTGACTGCCTGAACCGAGGCAGAGGAGAGGCCCGATGCTCGACCTGAAAATCGTCAATGGCACCATCATCGACGGCAGCGGCGGCAACCGCTTCCGCGGTGACGTCGGGGTGAAGGACGGCCGCATCACCGCGGTCGGCGAGGTCAATGAGGATGCGCGCGAGACGATCGACGCGAGCGGCCGCATCGTCGCGCCCGGCTTCATCGACATCCATACCCATTATGACGCGCAGGTCTTCTGGGATCCCAAGCTCAGCCCGAGCTGCTTCCACGGCGTGACCACGGTCATCGGCGGCTTCTGCGGCTTCTCGATCGCGCCGATGAGCCCCGACGCCGCGACCTATATCTGCCCGATGCTGGCCCGCGTCGAAGGCATGCCGCTTTCCACCCTCGAAGCCGCGGTGCCGTGGAACACATGGTCGTCCTTCGGCGAGTTCCTCGATCTGGTCGAGGGTAAGATTGGATTGAACGCCGGCTTTTATGCCGGCCATTCGGCGATCCGCCGCGTCGTCATGGGCGAGCGCGCGGTCGGCGAAGAGGCAACACCGGACGAGCTGGAAGAGATGAAGGCGCTGCTCGGGCGCTCGCTCGCCGAAGGCGCGCTCGGCTTTTCCTCGACGATCTCGCCGACCCATAATGACGCCGAGGGCAATCCCGTACCGTCGCGCTGGGCAAGCCATGACGAGATCATCGAGCTGGGCCGCGTCGTCAGCCAATATGAGGGCACTGGCCTCGAGCTGCTGCCCAATCTCGAATTCGGCCCGGGCATTCCCGAGCTGATCACCGATCTCTCGATCGCCGGCAACCGCCCGGTCAACTGGAACGCACTGGCGATCATGGGCTGGCCCGATGCGCGCCAGCGCGCCGCCAAGCTGCTCGCGGTCACGGATTACGCGCGCTCACGCGGCGGCGAGGTCATCGCGCTGACCATCCCGTGCACCCCGGCGCTGTTTCTCAACTATGTCGCCGGCGGCGTGCTCGACGCCAATCCCGGCATCTGGCGCGAGATCTTCAAATGGCCGCTGCAGGAGCGGATCGCGCGGCTGAAGGATCCGGCGCTGCGCCAGCAGATGCGCGAGGATGCGGCGAAGATGCCGGCGACCAGCCCGATCGTCTTCGCCTCGGAGCTCGACAACTACGAGGTCGTCGTCGTCGAGGCGGAGCAGAACAAGAAATATGTCGGCCGGCTGACCGGCGACATCGCCAGGGAAGAGGGCCGCGACCCCCTGGACGTGATGCTCGACATCGCGCTCGACGATGATCTGCGCACGACCTTCTCGCCCAACATGGGCGGCTATGATCGTACCGCCTATGAGATCCGCGGCGAGCTGTGGCGCGACGATCGCACGCTGATCGGCGCCTCGGATGCCGGCGCGCATCTCGACGCGATCGAGACCTTCGCCTTCTCGACCACCGTGCTGCAAAAGGGCGTGCGCGAGCATCAGGTGATCACGCTGGAAGAGGCGGTCTATCAGATGACCGACCGGCCGGCGCGCTACATGGGGCTGATCGACCGCGGCCTGCTCAAGGCCGGCTATCACGCCGACATCGTCGTGTTCGACGAGACGACGGTCGGGCGCGGCCCGACCTATCTGCGCTATGACGTGCCGGGCAATGAGATGCGGGTCTATGCCGACGCCGAGGGCATCGACCATGTCATCGTCAACGGCGTCGAGATCGTCCGCCATAACGAGCATACCGGTGCGCTGCCCGGTCAGCTGTTCCGCTCCGGCCGCGACACCCGCACGGTCGCGCTCGACGAGATGCAGGAAGGCCGCGCCTCGGTTCTCGAAAGCGCCTAGCGCGTCGATTTAGCGGTCTTGCCGGCCTTCTTCGTCTCGCGCGGCGGCAGCGTGCGGATGGTCGCGGCATATTCGGCGACCAGGACCAGGACCCAGAATTCGATGCCGCTCCATTGATTGGTGGCGACGCCGACGCCGGCGGAGATGATCAACGCGGCGATCGCCAATATCCGGACGCTGATCACGCTGAAGGTCGGCATGTCGGCACGCAGCGAGGCAGTCAGCATCATGAACACGCTGAGCGAGCCGAACAGGATCAGCGAGACCCAGGTCCGCGACTGGTAGAAGCCGTCGAGCGCGGCGATGAACCAGAACAGGCGCGACACCGCGAACTGGCTCTGGCGCGTCAGCCGGCAGACCAGGATGATCGGCGGCACGAACAGCGTCCGGCCGATCCAGAAGTCTACGCGGGTCAGACTCATGGCAGCCCTTCTAACGTCACAATTCCTGCGCGCCACTGGCGATCGTTCCGATCCGGCACAACCATTTTGGTGCAGGACACCAGATTGGTGAGAACACCCTCCTAGCTGGAATTTTCCGACTGTCTTAGGACGAGGCGATGAGCCAATGTCCGGCCAGAGAAAAGGCGGGAGAGACGGCCATGGCCAGCACCATCGACGATACGGTCACGACGCGCGACGGGAACATCCTGCGCGATCATGACGCGCTCGGCCTTGCCGAGCTGGTGCGCAAGAAGGAGGTCTCGCCCGCCGAGCTGCTCGACCTCGCCATCGCGCAGGTGGAGAAGCTGAATCCCAAGCTGAACTTCCTCGCCCGCGAGCATTACGACCGCGCCCGCAAGGCGATCGCCAAGGGGCTTCCCGACGGCCCGTTCACCGGCGTTCCCTGGCTGATCAAGGATCTCAATACCTATGTCGCCGGCGAGGTCACCGGCCAAGGCAGCACATGGTATCAGAGCAATGTCGCGGCGCAGTCGTCCGAGCTGGTTAACCGCTATGAGCGCGCCGGTCTGGTGATCTTCGGGAAGACCACGACACCTGAGTTCGGCAATTCGGCGAGCACCGAAAGCCGTGCGACCGGCCTGACGCGCAATCCGTGGAATCCGGAGCACAGCGCCGGCGGGTCGAGCGGCGGCGCCGCTTCGGCCGTGGCCGCCGGCGTGCTGCCCGCAGCCCATGCGACCGACGGCGGCGGCTCGATTCGTATCCCCGCCTCCTGCTGCAATCTCTTCGGCCTGAAGCCCAGTCGCGGTCGCGTGCCGGTTGGCCCACCGCGGACCGAGCGCTGGGACGGCATGTCGGTCCATCATGTCGTCAGCCATACGGTGCGCGACAACGCCGCCCTGCTCGACGCAACCCATGGCTGGGAGCCGGGCGGGCGCTACACCGCGCCGACCCCGGAGCGGCCGTTTCTCGAGGAGGTCGGGCGCGATCCCGGCCGGTTGCGGATTGCCTTTGCGGTGAACGCGCCGGGCGGCACGCCGGTCGATCCCGATTGCGTCCAGGCGGTGCGCGATGCCGCGGCGTTCTGCGCCTCGCTCGGTCATCATGTCGAGGAAGCGGCGCCCAAGCTCGACGTCGCCGCGCTCTCCAAATCGGGCGCCGACATCGTCTGCGCCGGCCTCGCCACCGAGCTGGCGGCACGCGAGGCGGCGACCGGCGAGGCGCCGAGCACGCAGCTGGTCGAGCCGGTCACCTTCGCCATGTACGAGATCGGCAGCAAGCTGACCGCCGCGGACTATATGCGCGCCAGCGCCGCTGCCCAGGCGGCCGCGGTCACCGTGTCCGAATTCATGACCGGCTATGACCTGATGCTGTCGCCGGTGCTCGGCGCGCCGCCGCCGAAGCTCGGCGTGATGAGCCTGTCGCCGACCGACATGGCGGCGTTCATGGAGCTACTTGGCCGCTACGCGCCCTTCTCGATGCTGCAGAACCAGACCGGCCAGCCGAGCATCTCGGTGCCCTTCGCCTTTTCGCAGAACGGGCTGCCGATCGGGGTGATGTTCTCGGCGCGCTACGGCGAAGAGGCGACCCTGTTCAGGCTGGCGGGACAGATCGAGCAAGCGCGGCCCTGGGCACAAAAGCGGCCGGCGATCTAGCGCGGCAATAGACGCGGCTGCGGTTTCGCGGAGTGCGCGACGTTGGGGGAGATGGGGATGCGCAAGCTGGCGTTGCTGTTGCTCGGCCTCGCGCTGCTGCCGTTGGCGGCCTGCTCGCAGAAGATCCCCGACGGCAACGCCGACGCGCCCTATCTCGACAGTAACAACGGCGACGATTGGCCGATCTACGGCCGCAGCTTCGGCGAGCAGCATTACAGCCCGCTTGCCGACATCGACGACAAGAATGTCGGACGGCTGAACCTTGCCTGGTCGATGGATCTCGGTCCGGGCAACCCTGCGACCCAGGCGATCGCGGTGGACGGCATACTGTATTTCGCCAGCGGCCTCAGCATCGTCCATGCGGTCGATGCGCGAACCGGCAAGCTCATCTGGCAATATGACCCGCGCGTCGCCGATCACATCGTCGGGGACATGCGCGGAACCTGGGGCGGGGTGCGCGGCGTCGCCTGGTGGAACGACAAGATCTACACCGCCACCGCCGACGGCCGGCTGATCGCGCTCGACGCCGCAACCGGCAAACCGGTGTGGAGCGTGCAATCGACGATCAAGGGCGACGGCCGCTACATCACCGGCGCGCCGCGCGTGTTCCGCGGCAAGGTGATCATCGGCCAGGGCGGCGGCGACATCACCCCGTATCGCGGCTACGCAACGGCCTATGATGCCGAGACCGGCAAACAGATCTGGCGCTTCTTCATCGTCCCGGGCGACCCGAAGAAGGGTTTCGAGCAAAAGGCCATGGCGATGGCCGCCAAGACCTGGGCCGCCGAATGGTGGAAGTTCGGCGGCGGCGGCGAGCCGTGGAACGGCTTCACCTATGATCCCGAGACCAACACGATCCTGATCGGCACCGGCAACGGCTATCCGTGGAATCACAAGGTGCGTAGCGCCGGGAAGGGCGACAATCTCTTCCTCTGCTCGATGGTCGCGGTCGACGCCGACACCGGTCAGTATAAATGGCACTATCAGTACAACCCGGGCGAAAGCTGGGACTACAACGCCGCGATGGACATGGAGCTCGCCGATCTGACGATCGACGGGAAGCCGCGCAAGGTCGTCATGTCCGCGCCGAAGAATGGTTTTCTCTACGTCATCGACCGGACCAACGGGCAGCTGATCTCGGCCGAAAAGATCGCTCATGTCACCTGGGCGAGCCATATCGATCTCAAGACTGGGCGGCCTGTCGAAAATCCGGCCGCGCGCTTCCCCAATGGCCAGGAGTTCGAGATGTGGCCGTCGGCCAATGGCGCGCACAGCTGGATGCCGATGGCGTTCAGCCCGAAGACCAGGCTGCTCTACCTGCCCAAGATCGAGCGCGGGATGACGGTCAGCGACAAGGGCATCGACCTGAAGAACTGGCATCCCGGCCCGATGATGGGGGTCGCGGTCAACTTCGGGCCGAACCCGCCGCGACCGTGGGACAATAGCAGCGCGCTGCTCGCGATCGATCCGGCGACACAGAAGCAGCGCTGGAAGATCGACACCATCGGCGGCTGGAACAGTGGCGTGCTGGCGACCGGCGGCAACCTCGTGTTCCACGGCCAGATCAACGGCCGGCTCAGCGCCTATGCCGCCGACAGCGGCAAGGAGCTGTGGCACTTCGATGCCCAGAACGCGCTGCTCGCCGCGCCGATCACCTATCGCGCCGGCGGCAAGCAATATGTCACCGTGATCGTCGGCATGGGCACCAGCGGCGGCGTCTTCGCCAGAGCGCTCGGCGGTATCGCCTTCGACGCCCGCAGCCAGAAGAAGCGCGTGCTGACCTTCGTGCTCGACGGCAAGGGCAGCCTCCCGTCGGCGCCGCCGCCCTTCATCCTCAGGCCGATCGCCGACCCAAGCTACAAGCCCGATGCCGCGCTCGCCGCCAAGGGCCTGCCCTTGTTCTACGTCAACTGCACCTTGTGCCATGGCTGGGACGCGGTCGCCGCCGGCACCGCGCCCGATTTGCGCGCCTCGCCGATCCCGCAATCGGCCGAGGGTTTCGACAGCGTCGTGCGCGGCGGGGCGCTGCGCGAGAACAGCATGCCCCGCTTCGCCCAGTTCACCGACGAAGAGCTCGCCGCGCTGCGCCAGTTCATCCGCAGCAGGGCGGCGGATTTCCGGGCCGGGAAGCCATAGCCCCTATGTTCTTCGGGAGAAGAGATGGATCGTCGCAAACCTCCTTGTCTCGCCGCGGCGGTCGGGATTAGGCCGGTGGGGAAACCGCGGCGCGGCGATCGGTGTGCGATCCGCGGGGGAGGATGTTGATGCGTAAGCCGTTGACCGTGCTGCTGCTCGGACTCTCGATCCTGTCGCTCGCGGGGTGCAAGCAGGAGCAGGGGTCACCCGCCGGCAAGGCCGCCGACGACGGCGTCGCCGCGGCGAACGCGCGCCTCAACGACGCCAGCTCCGGCGACGATTGGCCGGGCTATGGCCGAACCTATGGCGAGCAGCATTTCAGCCCGCTGACCGACATCAACGACAAGAATGTCGGCAAGCTCGGCCTCGCCTGGTCGATGGATCTCGGCCCGGGCAATCCGACCAGCATTCCGGTCGCGGTCGGCGGCACGCTCTATATGTCGACCGGTCTGAGCATCGTCCGCGCGGTCGATGCCAGGACCGGCAATGTGCTGTGGACCTATGATTCCAGGGTCGCTGAAAATGCTGGCAAGGAGATGCGCTCATCCTGGGGCATCCGCGGCATCGCCTGGTGGAACGGTAAGGTTTACACCGGCACGGTCGACGGCCGGCTGATCGCGCTCGACGCCAAGACCGGCAAAGAAATCTGGACCGTGCAAACGCTCAAGAAGGGCAACGGCCAGTTCATCACCGGCGCGCCGCGCGTGTTCGACGGCAAGATCATCATTGGCCAGGGCGGCGGCGACACCACCCCGACACGCGGCTACGCCACCGCCTATGACGCCGAGACCGGGCGCGAGCTGTGGCGCTTCTTCATCGTGCCCGGCGATCCCGCCAAGGGCTTCGAGAACAAGGCCATGGAGATGGCGGCGAAGACCTGGACCGGCGAATGGTGGAAGATCGGCGGCGGCGGCGAGCCGTGGAACGCCTTCACCTATGACGCCGAGACCGACACCATCCTGATCGGTACCGGCAACGGCTATCCGTGGAATCAGAAAATCCGCTCGCCGGGCGGCGGCGACAATCTCTTCCTCTGCTCGATGATCGCGGTCGACGCCAAGACCGGCGAGTATAAATGGCACTATCAGTACAACCCCGGCGAGACCTGGGACTACAACTCGACGATGGACATGGAGCTGGCCGATCTGATGATCGACGGCAAGCCGCGCAAAGTCGTCATGTCGGCGCCGAAGAACGGCTTCCTCTATGTCATCGACCGGACCAACGGAAAGCTGATCTCGGCCGGCAAGATCGCCAAGGTCACCTGGGCGACGCATATCGACGTCGCGACTGGCCGCCCGGTCGAAACGCCGACCGCGCGCTTCGCCAATGGCGAAAGCTTCGAGCTCTGGCCGAGCTACACCGGCGCGCATAGCTGGATGCCGATGGCGTTCAGCCCGAAGACCGGGCTGGTCTATATCCCCAAGCTCGAGCAGGGCGCGAAATATACCGACGAGAAGACCGACCTGAAGAACTGGAAGCCGAAAGTTGGCACGGTCGGCGAGGTGTTCGACGCGAATTTGAAGGATCCGCTCAACTTCACCAGCTCGCTGCTCGCCTGGAACCCGATCAGCCAGAAGAAGGCCTGGGAAGTGAAGACGGTCGGTGGCTGGAACGGCGGCATCCTCGCCACCGCCGGCAATCTCGTCTTTCAGGGCCAGCTCGACGGCCGCTTCAGCGCCTATTCGGCCAACCGCGGCAAGGAGCTGTGGCACTTCCCGGCGCAGGCGGCGGTGCTCGCCGCGCCGATCACCTATCGGGTCGACGGCAAGCAATATGTCACCGTGCTGGTCGGCATGGGATCCAGCGCCTCGCTCGATGTCCGCTCTCACGGCAATCTGCAGTTCGACCCGCGCACCCAGAAGAAGCGCGTGCTGACTTTCGTGCTCGACGGCAAGGCGGTATTGCCGCCGCCACCGCCGCCCTTCGTGCTCAAGCCGATCGACGATCCGAGCTATCAGCCCGATGCCGCGCTGGCCGCCAAGGGTGCGACGATCTTCGGCGCCAATTGCGCGGTCTGCCACGGCTGGGACGCCAAGGCCGGCGGCTATGGCCCGGATCTGCGCGGATCGGCCGTGCCACAATCCGCCGAGGCGTTCGACGGCGTGGTGCGCGACGGCGCGTTGATGACGACCGGCATGCCGAAGTTCGGCGAGCTGTCGGATGCGGATCGCGCAGCCTTGCGCCAATATCTCCGCAGCCGCGCCGCCGAGCTCAGAGCCGGGAAATAATCCCGCGGTCAATCGGTTCGATCGCGATACAGTCTGGCTTTCGGTCGAGGAAGGATCATGGCGCGGCTGTTCTCCGGCGAGTTCAACATCGTCCCGCACGCGATAGCGCTGCTGATCGCCTTTCTGCTGGCGTTCCCGATCGGCTGGGACCGCGAGAGGAATGAGCGCAGCGCCGGTCTGCGCACCTTCCCGCTGATCGCCATGGCGAGCTGCGGCCTGATCCAGGCGAGCGAGGCGCTGATCGCGAGCGACCCCGGCGTCGCAGGACGCGTCATCCAGGGCCTGATCATCGCGGTCGGCTTCATCTGCGGCGGCATGATTCTGCGGATGAAGACCATCGTCCACGGCACGGCCACCGCCGTCAGCCTGTTTGCGACCAGCGTGATCGGCATCGCCGTCGGCCTGGGCAGCTATGATGTCGCGTTCATCGTCACCGTATTCACGGTTGCCACCCTGTGGTTCCTCTCGCCGCTCACACACAGGATCGACGCGCACCGCGATCACAAGGATTGACGAAATCCCGGCCGTTGTCCGATCGCCGGCAGCCGGCTAGGCGATAGCTCCCGCCCTCGCTTCAAGGACGACGATGCCCTCCGGATTGGTCGCGCTGCTCGACGACATCGCCGGCATCACCAAGCTCGCCGCCGCTTCGCTCGACGATGTCGGCGCCGCCGCCGGCAAGGCCGGCGTCAAGGCCGCTGGCGTCGTCGTCGACGATACCGCGGTCACCCCGCGCTATGTGATGGGACTCAGCCCGCAGCGCGAGCTGCCGATCATCGCCAAGATCGCCAAGGGATCGCTGCGCAACAAGCTGCTGATCCTGCTGCCGGCGGCGCTGTTGCTCAGCGCCTTCGCGCCATGGGCGATCACGCCGCTGCTGATGGTCGGCGGCGCCTACCTTTGCTTCGAGGGCGCGGAGAAAGTGATCGAGGCCTTCGAAGAGGACGCCCATGACGAGGCCGAATCCGAGCCGGTTTCCGCCAGCGAGCTCGAAGCCGAGAAGGTCAAGGGCGCGGTGCGCACCGACCTCATCCTCTCGGCCGAGATCATGGCCATCGCGCTCGCCGATGTCGCCAGCAAGCCGATCCTGACCCAGGCGATCGTGCTGGTCATCGTCGCGATCGGCATCACCATCGGCGTCTATGGCGTCGTCGGGCTGATCGTGAAGATGGACGACATCGGCCTGCATCTCGCCAAGCGCCGCAGCCGCGCCGTGCAAATGCTCGGCCGCGGCCTGGTCAAGGCGATGCCGCTGGTGATGTCGTTCCTGTCGACCGTCGGCACCGCCGCGATGATCTGGGTCGGCGGCGGCATCCTGGTCCATGGCGCCGAGAAGCTCGGCCTGGCCGCTCCCGCCCATGCGATCCATCACGCCGCCGAGGCGGTCGGCCATGCCGTGCCGTTCGGCAGCGCAGTGCTCGCCTGGGCGACCGGCGCGTTCGGCGCCGGCCTCGTCGGCCTGGTGATCGGGGGCACTATTGCCTTTGCCGTTCACAAGATCCGACATCGCAAGCATTAGTACTCTTCGTCATCCCGGCCTCCGAGCCGGGATCCCGCTTCTTCTTCGTTCACACCCGTCGAGGCTTCCATTCGCTTCCAAAAAGGCAGCGGGATCCCGGCCCGGAGGCCGGGATGACGAGAAGAAAAGCGGAGGCGCTTCACAGCCGCTCGATCTTGCTCGCGGCCTCATCGATCAGCGCGACGACCTCGTGCAGCTTGTCCTTGTCGATGCCGCTGCCCAGCCGGTGCTGCAGCACGCTGCGCAGGTTGAGCATCGCCCGGCGGATCGGCACCGCGTCGACCCGCTCGCGCTCCCGGCCGAGTGCATCGAGCTTGGCGAACAGCGCGACGACTTCCTCGGCGTGTTCCTCGAGATGGGCCGTGCCTTCGGCGGTGATCGCGAAGAGCTTGCGCGCGCCTTCGGCGGTCTGCTCTTCGATAAAGCCCATCTCACCGAGCATGGTGAGCGTCGGGTAGATCATACCCGGGCTCGGCACATAGGCGCCGGCGGTGCGCTCTTCGATCGCGCGGATGACGTCATAGCCATGACGCGGCTTGTCGGCGATGAGCTTCAGCAGGACGAGGCGAAGATCGCCACCGTCGAACATCCGCTGGCGACGGCCGCGGCCGAAACCGCGCTCGCCGAAGCCCTCATCGCCGCCATGGCGATGACGCGGCCCTGCATGGCGGCCGGGAAAGCGGCCGCGTCCATGGCCTTCGCCATGAGTGTATCTGTGTCCAAACAATTCAGTTCATTCCTTCTTGGGTTGCTCTGGGACGGTCACCCGACTCGTCTCAGATACGTCTAAGATATATCTTTGTGCGACTATTTCAAGATATATCTTTGCGCGCCGTTTTCAGGCGGCCGTGAAGGGAGGAGCGAGCCCGCTTTGCTTGATCGCGGGGAATGCACTTAGGTAGCTGCCCCAGACCAAGGTAACTCAGCATGCCCGGATCGCCGCAAAGCGGGAAGAAGGTCGCCATCGTTACCGCGTCGGGACGCGGAATCGGTGCTGCATGCGCGCGGCTCCTTAGCGCTGAGGGGTGGAGCGTGGCTCTGATCTCTCGCAGCGACGAAGCGGCCAAGCTCGCTGGCGAATTGGACGGCGTGGGCTTGCAAGGTTCGGTGACCGAACCCCGCGACCTGGAGCGGCTCATAGCCGCGACGATGGACCGGTTCGGGCGCATAGACGGGGTCGTCAATAATACGGGCGATCCCAAGCGAGCCGATCTGCTCGACCTTACCGATGAAGACTGGCGCGCCGATCTCGATCTCATTCTCCTAAACGTTGTCCGCATGGCGAGGTTGGTGACTCCAATCATGATGGCGCAAGGCGGAGGCGCCATCGTCAACATCTCCGCAGCAGACGCATTTGAGCCCGACCAGAGGTTCCCGATCGGCTCGACCTACCGCGCCGCGCTTGGCGCATGGACGAAGCTTTATGCCGATCGCTACGCCGAAGCTGGCATTCGGATGAATGCGGTGTTGCCGGGCATCATCCTCCCGGATGGCAGCCGCTCCGCCGAAGAGGAAATCGCGCGCCTGGTTCCGTCGCGGCGGGCGGGCCGTTACGACGAAGTCGCCAAACTCGTCGCTTTCCTGCTCTCCGACGCGAGCGCGTATATCACTGGCCAGAATCTACGGATCGACGGTGGACTCACGCGCGGAGTATGAGGGCCTTGGAGCATGCCCCGCTCTTAGGTTGTCGCCTTCAGAACCAGATCCGCACCCTTCTCTGCAATCATCACTGTCGGCGCATGGGTATTGCCTGAGGTGATCACCGGCATGATCGAGGCGTCGATCACGCGCAGTCGATCGATCCCGTGGACGCGCAGCGCGGCATCGACCACCGCCTGCGGCCCCTGCCCCATCGCCGCCGTGCCGACCGGATGGAAGATGCTCGACGAGATCCGGCCGATCTCGCGGGCGAGCTGCTCGTCGCTCTCCGCCGACGGCGCCGGGCGAATCTCTTCGGGCCGGTATTGCGCCAGCGCCGGCTGGGCGACGATGCGGCGGGTGATCCGCACCGCGTCGATCGCCGTGGCGACGTCCGCGCTCTCCGACAGATAATTCGGTTTGATCAGCGGCGGCGTTGCCGGATCGGCCGAGGCGATGGTGACGCTCCCGCGGCTCAGTGGGCGCAGATTGCAGACGCTGGCGGTGAAGCCGGGAAAGGGATCGAGCGTCTTGCCGAAGGCCTCGAGGCTCAACGGCTGGACATGATATTCGAGGTTGGGCGTCGCGAGCCGCTGGTCGGAGCGGATGAACATGCCGAGCTGGCTCGGCGCCATCGCCATCGGGCCGGAACGCCGAAGCAGATATTCCAGGCCGATGAGCGCCTTGCCGTGCCATGAGCCGGCGCGAATGTTGAGCGTCGACACGCCGGTCACGCGATAGGCGCAGCGGATCTGGAGATGATCCTGCAGATTGCCGCCAACGCCGGGCAGGTGGTGAACCGTCGCAATGCCGTGCTCGGCGAGCATCGCGCCGCCGCCGATGCCGGAGCGCTGCAGGATCACCGGCGAGCCGATCGAGCCGCTGGCGAGCAGAACCTCGCCGCGGGCTCGCGCGATCCATTCTCGGCCCTCGCTGCGGAACAGAACGCCGGTCGCCCGCCCCTGCTCGATTGCAAGCCGATCGACCTCGGCGCCCGTCGCGATCCGCAGATTGGGCCGCGCCATCGCCGGCCGCAGGAAAGCATCGGCGGCGCTCCACCGCCGGCCGCGCCGCTGGGTCACCTCGAAATAGGCGACGCCGGCATTGTCGCCGCGATTGAAGTCGTCGATCTTGGCGACGCCATATTGCGCGGCAGCCTCGCGGAAGGCGTCGAGCAGATCCCAGCGCAGCCGCTGCCGTTCGATCCGCATCTCGCCGCCGCCACCATGCCAGGCGTCGCCGCCGGCGTAGTGGTCCTCGGATTTGCGGAACCAGGGCAACACGTCGTCCCAGCCCCAGCCGGTGTTTCCCGCCTGACGCCAGCCGTCATAGTCCGCCGCCTGGCCGCGCATGTAGATCATGCCGTTGATCGACGAGCAGCCACCGAGCACGCGGCCGCGCGGATAGCTGATCGGGCGCCCGCCAAGCCCGGCTTCGCTCTCGGTCGAGAAGCACCAGTCGGTGCGCGGATTGCCCATGCAATAGAGGTAGCCGACGGGGATGCGGATCCAGTGCCAGTCATCCTTGCCGCCCGCCTCAAGCAGCAGCACGCGATGACGCGGATCGGCGCTCAGCCGGTTGGCCAGCACGCAGCCGGCGCTGCCCGCGCCGACGATGATGAAGTCGTATTCGCCGAAATCGTCCGGCTGAGCCTCAGTCATTCTATCTCCAGCCATCCGCCGGCACCGTGATGGGAGAGAATGGGACGGAACTCAATCGGCCTGCCATCCCTTACCGTCATTCCCGCGAAAGCGGGAATCCAGAGGGACTTGCCAACTCACGCCGGCCCTCGTCTTCGACGCCGGTCGTCTGGATTCCCGCTTTCGCGGGAATGACGAATATGGGGTGCTAGCGGAGCAACGCTTCAAAGCGTGCCACCGCCTTGGTATCGGCGCGCGCCTTGGCGACGCGCAACGCTAGACCGATGAGCTGCTGATTGCCCTCATTGCCGGCGACCGCCTTGTCGAGCACGGCCGCCGCCTCATCCAGCCTGCCGGCGGCCTCGGCGAGCAGGCCGAGGGCGTAGGCGGCATTGGCATCGCGCGGCGCCTTGCCGAGCACGGTGCGTAAGCTCTGTGCCGCCTCGTCGCGGCGGCCGAGGCGGATCTGCGCGAGCGCCAGCGCATAGCCGGCATCGGCATTGGCCGGCTCGAGGCTGATTGCACGGCGCAGCAGCGCTTCGGCCTCGGCGTCACGTTTTTCGGCGCGATAGAGATCGGCGAGGTTGAGCATCGCCGGCACGAAGCGCGGGTCGATCTTGAGCGCCTGGTTGAATCCGGCCTCGGCGTCGTCGTTGCGGCCCTGATCGAAGCGCAACGTGGCGATGTTGAACGGACTCTCCGGGCGATCGGCAAGCTGGCGCTGGCTGTCGATCCATTCCGCCGTCACCCGCGCCAGCTTCGCCTGATCGGCTGGCGCCAGACTCGAAGCGGGAACCACCGCCAGCAACCGCGCGGCGTTGATCCGGATCGCGTGGACGCGATCGTCGAGCAGCGGCCAGAGCAGCGCGCGGCGCAGCTCGGACGGCGCGCTCGCCAGCGCGCGCGATGCACCGAGCCGCACGATCGGATCGGGATCACCTAGCCCAGTGCGAACCGCCGCCAGGCCATTGGCGCGCGGATTGCTGCCCAGATAGGACAGCGCCGTCGCGCGAAGCATCGGGTTGGTCGTCGGCGCCGCCGCCAATGCCGCCAGCGCGCCATCGGCGCTGCCCGCCCGCGCCTTGAGCATCAGCGCGCCGGCGTGGCGATCCTCGGCGAGACGGCCGAACCAGGCCTTGATCTGCCCGGCGGCCCAGAGCTGCGTACGGCCGGCGTGGCAGGACGTGCAGGCATCGGGGCTGCCGCTCGCCGGATCGGGCCGCGGGATCCGCAAACTGTGATCATGGCGCACATCGACCTGCATGTAGGTGTGCGTCGGCATATGGCAGGCGGCGCATTGCGCGCCGGTGCTGCCGGGCTTGTGGTGGCTGTGCGCCGGCACGTCGAACTTCGCCGCGTCATGGCATTGCGCGCAGACCTTATTGCCCTCGGCGCGCAGCTTCAGACCGTGCGGCTCATGACAATCGCTGCAGGTGACGCCGGCGGCGTGCATCCGGCTCTGCAGGAAGGAACCATATTCGAAATCCTCATCGTCGATCTGGCCGTCGGGATGGAACACGTTCGGCGCGAGCAGGTCGATCTCATGATGATCGAGCAAGGGCGCGCCGATCGAAACACGGTCGGCGATCGGCCGGCCCCGGCTATGGCAGCCGGCGCAGATGTTGAGCTGCGCATCCGACCGTTGCGGCCCGGCCCAGCGGCGGATGCCGCGCGCATCGAAATCGCCCCAGCGCCCGCCGCCATGATCCGCCAGCGGCACTAGCGTGCCGGCAACGGACTTGCCTGCGCGCGCCGCGGCGACATGGCGTTCGCCCGGGCCGTGGCAGGCTTCGCAGGCGACATCCATGTCAGACCATTTGCTGTGGAAGCTCAATGTTTGCGGATCGAGGCCGCGGCGCAGCGCTGTCGAATGGCAGCCGGCGCACATATAGTTCCAGTTGAGCCCCGGCCCGGTCCAGAGCGGAGCACCGCCGGGCGCCGTCTGGCCGGGAAAGAGATCGAACCAGCGCTGGCCGCCGGCGCTCGCCGGCCGGCTGTCCCAGGCGATCTGGAACGCCTGCAGCCGCCCGCCGGGCAGCTCGATCAGATATTGCTGCAGCGGGTCGACGCCGAAGGTGTAGGCGACGGGGAACTCGCGCACCGCGCCATCCGGCCCGGCGGTGGCGATGACGAAACGGCCATCGCGCTGGAAGAAGCGGGTCGCACTGGCCGGGCCATTGAAGCTGCGACCGTCGAAGGCGCCCTTGACCGTCCCGACGCTCGGCAGCTGCATCGCCAGGGCATGATGCGATTGGCGCCATTGCTCGGCCTGGTTCGCATGGCAGGTGGTGCAGACCTCGCCACCGACGAAACCGGCAGGGCGGTCGAGGCGCGCGTCGGCGGTGGGTGCATCCGCCAGCGCCGGCTGACGCGCCAGCCAGAACGCGAGGAAGAGAATGACGGCCATCGCGAGCGCGGCGCCGGCCGCGAGGCGATTGGACTGCACCCTCCCCAACTGCGGCACCTCTCGCTTATCCCCGGCTGCGACGATTCATCGCTATCCGATTCAATGCAACGCGCAACTTCCTAGACAGCGCCGCCCAATGCGATCTAGCGTCCTGCAAAATCATAAAAGGGGAGATAGCCGGTATGGCCAGTAATCAGCATCATCGTCTTGCGCGCAGGCGCGTTCGCTTCGCGCCCCTGGCAGGCATCATCATGATGATCGCCGCGAGCACGGCCTGGGCCGCGGGCGAAGCGCTGCCTTATCCGGAGACCCCGTTCAAAGGGAAGATCGGCCCGACCCGCGAAACCTCGGTCACGGCCTGGCCGGAGCAGCCCAAGGCGCCGGCCGGCGCGCCCAATGTCGTCGTCATCCTGCTCGACGATCTCGGCTTCGGTGCCTCGGCCACTTTCGGCGGTCCCGCCGCCAGTCCCGAGCTCGACAAGCTCGCCGCCACCGGCCTGCGCTACAACGCGATCAACACCACCGCGATCTGCGCACCGACCCGTGCCGCGCTCTTGACCGGACGCAATCCGCATCAGGTTGGCTTCGGCAACTTGAACGACGTCGCCACCGGTTATCCCGGCTACAACTCCGTCTGGCACGGCGACACCGCCACGATCGCCGAAATCCTCAAGGACAATGGCTATTCTACTGCTGGATTCGGGAAGTGGCACAACACCCCGGAATGGGAAATCTCGCCGGCAGGGCCATTCAACCATTGGCCGACCGGGCTCGGCTTCGAATATTTCTATGGGTTCTTCGGCGGCGAGAGCAACAATTGGGAGCCGCGGCTCTATCGTGGCACCGTCCCGGTCGAGAATGAGAAGACGCCGGCGCAGGGCTTCCATCTCACCACCGCGCTGACCGACGATGCGATCCACTGGCTGCGCCAGCACAATGCGGTCGCGCCCGACAAGCCTTTCTTTCTCTATTTCGCCACTGCCGCGACCCACACGCCGCATCACGTGCCGAAGGAGTGGGTCGACAAATACAAGGGCAAATTCGACGCCGGCTGGGACAAGATCAGCGACGAGACCTTCGCCCGTCAGAAAAGGATGGGCATCATCCCGGCGAATGCCGACAAGACGCCGCGGCCGGCGAGCCTGCCCGCCTGGGACAGCCTCAGTCCGGATCAGAAGAAGCTCTACGCGCGGCAGATGGAGGTCTACGCCGCCTTCCTGTCGCACACCGATCACGAGGTCGGCCGGCTGATCCAGGAACTGCACGACGAAGGCGTCGATAAGAACACGATGATCTTCTACGTCGCCGGCGACAATGGCGGCAGCGCGGAGGGCGGAATCGAGGGCTCCGACCGCGAGCTGACACGATATGCCGCCGGCCCCGAACCACTCGGCGAAGCCTTGTCGCACATAGAGGATCTCGGCAGCCCGCTCTACGACAATCACTATGCCGCGGCCTGGGCCTGGGCGACCTCGACCCCGTTCCAGTGGATGAAGCAGATCGCCTCGCACTTCGGCGGGACGCGCAACGGCGTCGTCATCTCATGGCCGGGGCACACCAATCATCCCGAAGTCGTTCGCGGCCAGTTTGGCCATGTCAACGATGTCGCGCCGACGATCCTGGCAGCGGCGCACATCCCCTTCCCGACGACGGTCAACGGCGTGAAGCAGATCCCCTTCGAGGGCGTCAGCCTGATCCCGACCTTCACCAATCCGACTGCGCCTGGCCAGCATCGCACGCAATATTTCGAGGTGTTCGGCAACCGCGCGATCTATCACGATGGCTGGGTCGCGGCGGCGCGGCGCTATGAGCCCTGGGCGATTGGCGGCAGCGCCAGCAAGATCTACGACGGCAAATTCGCCAGCGACAAATGGGAGCTTTATCACGTCGCCGAGGACTTCAGCGAAGCCCATGACCTCGCCGACAAATATCCGGCCAAGCTGAAAGAGCTACAGGCGGTGTTCGATAAGGAGGCATGGCGCAACGATATCTATCCGCTGGCGCCGATCCCGTTCACCGACGTTCCGAAGATGGTGCCGGCGAACAAGACGCACTTCGTCTACTACGGCGGCGTCGACCGGCTGAACCAGGATATGGTGCCGGCGCTCGGCGGCCATTCGCACAAGATCACCGCGCAGCTGGTCGTGCCGCCGGGCGGCGCCAAGGGCGTGATCGTCGCCGAGGGCGGCCGCTATGGCGGCTTCTCGCTCTACGTGCAGAACGGCAAGGTGATCTACGAGAACAACACATGGAATTTCATCCATGAGAAGATCGTCTCGTCGAAGCCGCTGCCGAGCGGCAAGGTCGAGGTTGCGACCGTCTTCACGATCGATCCGCCACCGCCGGAGGGCAAGGACGTGTTCAGCAAGTCCCAGGCGGTCGGCGGCGGGCCGAAGCCGGGCACGGCGCAGATGTTCATCAACGGCCAGAAGGTCGGCGAGACGCACTTCACCAAATTCGGCGGCTTCGTCACCTCGATCACCGAGACCTTCGACATCGGCCGCGATACCGGCTCGACGGTCAGCGCCTCCTATCCCGAGCCCAATGCCTTCACCGGCGAGGTCAAGCAGCTGACGATCGATCTGCTCAAATAACGTCGCGCTTGCCGCGCTTCGGCGCGGCAGGCAGGAAGCGAGGGAGACCGTCATCCGCGCGAGGTGACGCTGAGCATTGGGGGTGAGGGTGCAGGGTCCGGCTGATGCGGCGAGCCCGCCGGAGGCGCCTGCGCCCGCCACCGGACCCTGGGACGACTACGGCCCGGCGCGCCGCTGGACGATGCTCACGATCCTCTTCCTGATCGGCACGTCCTTCTACATCGATCGCAACATCATCAGCATCCTGATCGTGCCGCTGAAGAAGGAATTCGCCTTCAGCGACGCCCAGCTCGGCCTGCTCTCCGGCTTCGCCTTCGCCTTGTTCTACTCGCTGGTCGGCTTGCCGCTGTCGAACTTTGCCGACCGCAGCGACCGGAAATGGCTGCTGACCGCGGCGATGACCTTGTGGAGCTTCTTCACCGCCCTTTGCGGTGTCGTCGGTAATTTCTGGCAGCTGATGCTGTGCCGGATGGGCGTCGGCGGATCGGAATCGATCGCCATGCCGATCTCGCAAAGCCTGATCGCGGATTATTTCCCGCCGAAGGATCGCACCAAGGCGCTGGCGGTGCTCAACCTGACCGCGACATCCGGGTTCCTCGTCGGCCTCGCCGGCGGCGCCTGGATCTCGGACCATTACGGCTGGCGCATGGCGATGCTGATCTGCGGTCTCGGCGCGCTGCCGGCGGTGCTGCTGGCGCTGCTCGGCCTCGCCGAACCGCGGCGGCACCGCGGCTTTCCCTCGCTCAAGATCGATGCCGAGCCCTTCCCCACCGCGCTGGCCGCGCTGTCCCGGATCGCCGCCTATCGCAATGTCGTGCTCGCCTTCACCCTCTACTACGCCTCTTCGCAGGGTGCGATTGTGTTCCTGCCCACCTATCTGGTTCGGCAGTATAATTTGACGCTGACATACGCCGGCAGCCTCTATGCGATCGTCTCCGCTGTCGCCTCGCTGACCGCGAGCCTCGCCGCCGGCGTGATCATCGACAGGCTGGCGCGGCGTGATCGACGGTGGCTCGCCTGGGCGCCGGCGATCACGATTCTGATCGCCTGCCCCTGCTTCGAGCTGGCGATGGCGGCCGATAGTCTGGTCTGGACGATGACGATGATCGGGTTCGGAATCGCTTTTACGGCCGCGACCTTACCGGCGCTCTTTGCCACAACTCTCGAGGTCTGCGGCCGGCGGCGAGCACTGGCGGTGTCGATCGCGCTGGCGGCCTCTGCCCTCTTCGGCGCCGGGCTCGCCTCGCCCATAACCGGCAAGCTGAGCGACCTGATGACCGTCCCCGGGCTCGACGGCGAAGGGTTGCGCCGGGCGCTCGCCATCATGTTCACGCTCTTCGCCCTTTGCTCCGTGACGCTGCTATTCACCGCCCGGCGCATGAGGCGTGACCGAATCTGAGCGTAAAGCAGGTGTTAAATCCCTTCCCCTATGGTCGCGCGCGAGCAGCCGGGGGCTAATCCGATGACGACGCCGATCTACGACTTCACCTCGCAGGTGAAGGCCAAGGGAGTGATCACCGCCGAGGACGTGCTGGCAGTCCGCCACATCGTCTGGCCGGACGGCAAGATCGATCCGACCGAGGCCGATGCAGTCTTCGACCTCAACAGCGGGCTTAACGCCGCCCCGCGCGAGTGGGTCGATTTCTTCGTCGAGGCGATCGAGACCTATGTCGTCCATCAGCAGGCGCCGGTCGGCTATGTCGACGACGCCAAGGCCAATTGGCTGATCAGCCGGATCGACAGCGACGGCCGGGTCGACTCGCTCGGCGAGCTCGAGCTGCTCGCCAAGATCCTCGAGGACGCGACCAACGTCCCCGAGACGTTCAAGGCCTATGCGCTCAAGCAGATCGAGACGATCATCATGACCGGCAGCGGACCGACCCGCGACGGTGGCGCGCTCGATCCCGGCACGATCAACGCGGCCGAGGTCAAGCTGCTGCGCCGCATGCTCTTCGCCCAGGCCGGCGATGGGCCGGCGCTGGTCAGCACAACCGAGGCCGACATGCTGTTCCGGCTCAAGGACGCAACGCTCAATGCCGCCAACGCGCCGGAATGGAGCAGCTTCTTCGTCCAGGCGGTCGGCAATCATCTGATGGCGCACAGCGACTATCAGCCGCTGTCGCGCGATCGCGCCGCGCAGCTCGCCGCGTTCATGAACGACACCCATGTCAGCATCGGCGGCTTCTTCGGCCGGATGCTGAAGGCCGGGCCGATCAGCGGCTTCCAGGATCTGTTCGGCGCCAAGGCCAAGCGGCCGAGCCATGACGAGGCGGTCGCCGCCGATCGCGCCATCTCGCCCGACGAGGTCAGCTGGCTCAAGCGCGAGGTCGAAGGCGATCACAACTTCGACCCGATCGAGAAGCAGCTGCTGGCGTTCATCGCCGAGGAAAGCGGCGGCCCGGTCAAGCTCTGAGGGCCCGACCCCTAGATTGCTCCGGCTAACGCCGCGGCTGCGGCGCCCGTCGTGGCCGATCGACCCGCCTCGGCGGTCTCCGCGGCTCCCGTAGCGCTGCATTTGGCCCGGCGCCGGCAGGCTCGATCAGGACGTCCTGCTCGCCTTTCTTGCCGGGCACAGCCGTCCGCTTGATTGCCGCGATGAAGCGCGCAGCCGCGTTGCGCGGGACTTCGAACATCGTCTCATTGGTGTCGATCCTGATCGCGCCGATCTCGCCCTTGGTGATATGGCCGCGCCGGCACAGGAACGGGACGATCCAGCGGGGGTCGGCATTGTCGCGGCGGCCGACATCCATACGGAACCACACGGTGTCCTCAAAGCCGGGCCGTGACCCCTGTTGAAGCCGCTCGCCCCGTTGCGGCGGGCTGTCATCGAGCAGATCCTCCGGCGCCGGCAGGCGGGCACGGTGCGCGCGGACAAGCGCGCCGGCGATCTCCTCGGGACTGAGCTTTACGATCAGCTGCTGGCCGAGCGCACGGTCGTCATCATCCAGCTCGACGGGCGCAAGCAGAGCCGCCAGCAATCGCTCGCGATCGCTTTCCCGGATGTCCTCCGGGGTCGGCGCCCTCACCCATTCCGCCTGGATCCGCGCGTCGCGCAGCATCGCTTCGACCTGCCGGCGTCGCGGATAGGGCACGATCAATACCGCCGTGCCCTTCTTGCCGGCGCGGCCGGTGCGACCGGAACGGTGCTTGAGCGCCTCGGGGTCACGCGGCAGCTCGACATGGATGACCAGCGACAGGCTCGGCAGATCGATGCCGCGCGCGGCGACATCGGTCGCAACGCAAATCCGCGCGCGCCGGTCGCGCAGCGCCTGCAGCGCATGGTTGCGCTCGCTCTGGCTATGCTCGCCGGACAGGGCGACCGCGTTGAACCCGCGCTCGACGAGATTGGCGTGCAGTCCGCGGACATTTTCGCGAGTGGCGCAGAACAGCAGCGCCGATTCCGCTTCGTGCAGGCGCAGCAGGTTGACCACGACATGCTCGATGTCGGCCGGCGCGACCGCCACCGCCTGATAGCTGATGTCACCATGGCCGCGCTCTTCGCCAGCGGTCGAGATCCGCAGGGCATCGCGCTGGAAGCGTTTGGCCAGGGCGACGATCGGTTTCGGCATGGTGGCCGAGAACAGCAGCGTGCGCCGCTCGACCGGGGTCGCGTCGAGGATCTCCTCGAGTTCCTCGCGAAAGCCCATGTCGAGCATCTCGTCGGCCTCATCGAGCACGACGACGCGCAGCGCGGACAGGTCAAGCGCGCCACGTTCGAGATGGTCGCGCAAGCGGCCAGGCGTTCCAACAACGACATGGGCGCCCTGGCCGAGCACCCGCCGCTCTTTCGACGCATCCATCCCGCCGACCGCCGTCGCGATCCTCGCGCCCGTCTTCGCGTAGAGCCAGGTGAGTTCCTTGCTGACCTGCAGCGCCAGCTCGCGGGTCGGGGCGATGATCAGGCCCTGTGGCCGGACCAGATAGCTTGCCCGCCCATCTTCGAGCAGCTGCGGCGCCATGGCCAGACCGAAGGCGACGGTCTTGCCGGAACCGGTCTGCGCCGAGACGATCAAATCCCGATCCTGAGCGCCAGGTTCGAGCACGGCAGCCTGCACCGGCGTTGGCTCGATATAGCCACGAGCTGAGATCGCTTCAGCGAGAAGCGGCGGAAGGTGTTCAAAGATCATGTTAAATCCAGAAAGCGGACGACGAATGGCACGGGGCGACGTCGGCGGCGGAAAACCCTTAGGCGCTAGCGTTGGATTCGGCCAGCGATTGATCCCGCCAGTGGTCGCGGCCGCGTTGACTGCGCTATCGAACCGCGCAAGCCTGACCGCAAGCCGGCGCCTGCCCGGACAACAGATCGCTTGGGGAGCGCGTGGTGCCGGACAAGAAGCTGATCATCGAGGTGCGCATCAACGAATATGAGATGCGCGAGGCGAACCCGCATGTGCCGTGGACCGCCCAGGAGATCGCCGCCGATGCCGCCGCCTGCCGCGACGCCGGCGCCTCGATCGTTCACTTCCATGCCCGCGCGCCCGACGGGGCTCCGGCGTTCGGCGAGGAAGCCTATCGCGAGGTGATCGGCGAAATCCGTGGCCATTCAGACATATTGATCCACTCGACCCTCGGCGGACCGGATCGCATCGCTTCGGCCGAGGATCGCGTCGCCCATATCATTGCGCTCACCGAGGCCGGCTACCGCCCCGACTTCGCCCCGCTCGACATGGGCACGACCAATATCGATGCGGTCGATCTCGCGACAAGCCAGTTCCGCAGCGACGAGAATACCTATGTCAACACGACCAAAACGCTGCGCTATTTCGCCGAGACGCTGAACCGGCTGCACATCAAGCCGGACATGCAGATCTGGAACATCCCGATGCTGCGCTGGGCCGAGGCCTTCTACCGCGCCGGCTTCGTCAGCGCGCCGCTGTGGCTGAACTTCGGCCTGAGCGGCGGCGGCTATATGGCGGCCCATCCGCCGACGATGCGCGGGCTGCGCGCGTTTCTCGATTTCCTGCCGGCGGACATCCCATCCGAATGGATCGTCACGCTGGGCTGGCAGAGCATCCTGCCGATCACCGACGCGATCGTCGCCGAGGGCGGTCATATCGCGATCGGTCTCGGCGACTATCACTTTCAGGAATTGGGCCAGCCCGACAATGCCGAGCTCGTCAGGCGCGTCGCCGCCATCGCCGCCGACGTTGGCCGCGAAGTGGCGACGCCGGCAGAGACCAAGGCGATGCTGGCGATCGCCTGATCGGGAGCCTTCGAGTGGCGGTCAGCTGCCGAAGGTGACGTGACCTTGCTCGTCGATCGCCCAGCCCGGGTTCCAGGCGATCTCCCAGGCGTGGTCGTCGGGATCGGCGACATAGCCGCGAAAGCCGCCGTGGACCGGGGCGTCAGCCGCGCGTAGCACCCGCCCGCCGGCGGCGACCAGGACCTGCATCGTCGGTTCGACCGCATCGCGCGTCGCGACGTTATGCGCCAGCGCGAAGGCGCCCGGGCTCAGCAGCCCGCTGCGGGTCATGTCCGCTTCCAGCGCCAGCCTGCGCCAGGTGCCGAGCATCAGGCCGTTCATCTGATAGAAGACGATCTCGTCATTTTCGAACACCGGCGCCCAGCCGAAGCCGTCGACATAGAAGCGCCGCGATCGGGCCAGGTCATCGGTGCCCAGGGTGATGACCGAAATCTGCTGCTGCATCGTGAGTCACTCCCGACACGGATCATTCCACCGTAAATTATCCACCGCTCCGCGCGATGGCATCCTTGCGGCGGAACGCAGGGGCGCCTCGTCCGGTTTAGCGAAACCGTCAAAATACCCGGCTAGAAGCATCGCCGGCGGGGATAGCCTGAGAAGAGTAGATTTGGTCATGAGTGACAAGCCTGGCCGGGATCGGCCGCACGTCAGCCGCAACCTGCCTCACTCCTCCTGGAATCTTGACCGGCCGATCCTGTTCACGAGCCGCGACGCCGCCGCGAGCGAACGCCGCATCGGCGAACGCCGGCGGGTCACCCCCGAGGAAATCTGGGCGATCGTCGACGCCGCAAATTGAGCCCCGCATCCGGGCGCAAGCTGCTAGGCGGGCACTCCGCGCGATACGCTGCGCGCGGCCTTGGCGACCATCTCGCCGAATTCGCGGTGGCGCGATCGGGTGATGCGATCGGTCGGCGCCGAGATGACCATTGCTGCGACCGGCCGGCCATCGGATTCGATGATCGGCGCGGCGACATTGGTCGATCCGATCGCGACGTCGCCGTCGCTGACCGAATAGCCATTCTCGCGGGTTGCGGCGAAATGGCGCAGCAACGCCGCATCCGGCGCCTCGCCGAGCAGCTCGATCTGCCGCTCGGCGGTCATATAGGGCAGGATCGCGCGGCCGGTGGCGCTTTCCTTGACCGGCACGATCATGCCGATTGGCGGAGCGGTGCGCAGCAGCTGCGGGCTCTGCATGACCTCGACGGTGACAAAACGCCGGACGTCGGGGACGGTCAGCAGGATCGTTTCCTGCGACTCGTTGCGCAGCATCTCGAGCGCACCGCGCACGCGCTGGCGAAGATCGTCATTGCCGCGGCCCATTTGCGCGACGGCGTGGATATGGGCGGTCAGCTCCCAGCGGGTCGGCGTGCCGGTCGCCGCGCGGATCCAGCCGTCGTCGGCGAGCGTCATGATCGCGCGCTGCACCGCGCTCTTGTCGTCGGCGAGCAGCTTGGCCAATGCGCTGACTCCGATCGGCTGATGCTCGGCGATTTTTTCGAGCGCGAGAAGCACGCGCGAGGCGCTCTGGCTGCGCTTGACCGACACTGTGCGACTCCCTAGGATTGTATCACTAGTAGATATTACGTATCACATAGTAATACTTCCAAACGATCATTGCAAGCGGGAATTGGCGCGCGAGGCCCCGCCCCTCTCATCGCGGCAAACCGGCAGCACGGCGGAGAGGAACAGCCATGGCCAAAGTTGACGTAAACGGCCTCAGCATCGCCTATGACATCATCGGCACCGGCAAGAAGAATGTCGCCATCACCGCGGGCGGCCGCTTTTCCAAGGACACGCCGGGATTACGCGAGCTGGCCGCCGAGCTGGTCAAGGGCGGCGACTATCGCGTGCTGATCTGGGACCGGGTCAATTGCGGCGAATCCGACATCAGCTTCGATGCGCCGACCGAGTCGATCATGAATGCCGACGCCTTTGCCGGGCTGTTGCGCGCGCTCGATTACAAGCACGCGCTGCTGGTCGGCGGATCGGCTGGCTCGCGCGTGTCGCTGATGACCGCGATCCGCCATCCCGACCTGGTCTCCGGCCTGTTTCTGCTGTGGATCAGCGGCGGCCCGATCGGCCTTGCGACACTGGCAATGCATTACTGCGCCGAGAATGCGCTGGTCGCCGAGCACCAGGGCATGGCAGCCGTCGCCGATCTCCCCGCCTGGCAGGAGCAGGTCACGCGCAACCCCGGCAATCGCGCCCGCATTCTGGCGCAGGATCCCGACACCTTCGTTGCGACGATGCAGCGTTGGGCCGACTCCTTTTTCCCCAAGAGCTCGGCGCCAGTCCCCGGCCTCGACCCCGACCAGCTCGCCGCGATCAAGGTGCCGACCGTCATCCTGCGCAGCGGCAAGTCCGATCTGCATCACACCCGCGAGACCAGCGAGGCGTTGCACAAGATGATGCCGGGCTCGCAGCTGCGCGAGCCGCCATGGCCTGACGATGAGTGGACGCAGGGCGGCAAGCGGGCGGACCGCAGCCTGTTCCGCAGCTGGCCGCAGCTCGCGCCGCAGATCCTCGAACTCGCGGCGACCATCAAATAGCCTGGAGACGGCGATGAAACCCTTGCTCGGTCGCGTCGCCGTCGTCGCCGGCGCCAGTCGCGGCATCGGCATGGGTGTGGCGATCGAGCTGGGTGCCGCCGGCGCCTTCGTCTATGCGCTCGGGCGAACGCTGAAGGCCGGGACCGGCGGCGCGCCCGACACGCTCGCGGCCGGTTCACTCGAGGAAACCGTCGCGGCGATTGCGGAGCTCGGTGGCGAGGGACAGGCGGTCGCCTGCGACTGCGGCGATCCCGATGCGCTGGCGCGCCACTTCGCCGATGTCGAAGCCCGCCATGGCCGGCTCGACGTGCTGGTCAACAGTGTCTTCGCCTCGCACGCCTTCGGCCGCTTCATCGGCAAGCGCCTCTGGGAACTGCCGCCGAAGGAAGTCTGGCACGACGTGGTCGATGTGCCGGGCCGCGCGGCCTATTTCGCCACCGCCCTGGCGGCGCCCTTGATGATCGCCTCGGCAACGGCGAGCGACGGCGGACTGATCGTCAACATCTCCGGGCGCGGCGCGCTGCGCTATCGCTACAACAGCGCCTATGGCGTCGGGAAATCGGCAATCGCGCGGTTGACGCGCGATGCCGCGATCGAGCTGAAGCCGCATAATGTCGCGGTGATCGATGTTTGGCCGAATGGCCACGCACCCGACCGCGCCCATGCCGAAACCCCACGCTACAACGGCCGGGCGGTCGCCGCGCTGGCCGCCGATCCAGAACGGATGGCGCGCAGCGGCAACCACTTCTGGACCGCCGAGCTTGCCCTGGATTACGGCTTCACCGATGAGCTCGGCCACAGCCATCCGATCGGCAGCCTGACCGACAGCTACAGCCTCGAGCATGACGAGGCGAGCTGAGGATCAAACCGCGGAGCAGACCATGCGTTTGAAGGACAGGGTCGCGCTGGTCACCGGCTCGTCACGTGGGATCGGCGCGGAGATCGCGCGCCGTCTCGCCGCCGACGGCGCCAGGCTCGTGCTGCACGCGCGTTCGTCGCCCGAGAAGGTCGAGCAGGTCGCGGCACAGATCCGCGCGGCGGGCGGCACCGCCGATATTGTCTTCGGCGATCTCGAGACCGGCGATGCACCAGTGCGAATCGTCCGGGAAGCTTTCGCCTTTCACGGCGCGCTCGACATGCTGATCAACAACGCCGGCGGCGGTGGTGGCGGGCGGGTCCATGAACTCGATCTCGAGCGCATCGACCGGAGCCTGGCGACCAATCTGCGCGCGGTGATTCTCGCGACCTCCGAATTTGCCCGGCTGACGCAGAGCCAGCATGGTCGGGTTGTCCTGATCTCGTCGGGCGCGGCGACGCATCCCGCCTTCGGTTCGACAATTTACGCCGCCGCCAAAGCCGGCGCCGAGGCCTTCATGCGCTCCGCTGCGCAGGAGCTGGGCGAGCGCGGCATCACGCTGAACTCGGTCGCGCCCGGGCCCACGGTCACCGAAATGCTCACCAATTCGCAGAGCCAGGAAGGGCGCAGCTGGGGCGATACCGCCAAGCGCTGGGCCGCGCTACGCCGGCTCGGCCGGCCCGACGACATCGCCGACATCGTCGCCTTCCTCTGCTCGGACGACGCACGCTGGCTGACCGGCACGACGATCCCGGCCAATGGCGGGATGGTGACGACCGCCTCCAATATCATCGCCTACGCCCACTAGATGACCATGGCGAGGGCGCGCCGCGGCGTGGTTAACGCCGCCGCGGGCGCGAGGCGTCGCCGGGACAGGCCGGTACTTTGGTCTATGGTGAAAAATACGTATGCCACCCACCGATTAGGCGGCCGGCTAAATGATCAGTCGGTCATTACTTGAGCGCTAGTGCGGCGTCAGCCGGTGATCTTGACCACCCCTCTGACGACCTTCAGCGTTCCCTTCGAGAAAGCGCAGGCGATCAGATGCGCCGTATTGCGCGCATTCATCTTGAGACGAAGGTTCTCAATGTAACGTTCTACCGTCCTAATTCCGAGATTTACGTGGCCTGCGGTTTCACGTGCGGTCCAGCCTTGAGCCAAGAGCTCAAGTATTTCCTTTTCCGTTGCAGTCAGATTTTGTCTCGGAGAGAATGGTGCTGACCGTGTTTCGATATCATTCTTCACGGCGATCTCCGTCCCCCAACGTAAAGACTGTCGTGTGGTCCCAAAATTCGACTGGTCTTCTAGCAGCGAATACCTAAAGCGAAACGCACCGCTACTCCAGGAATTGGCAGAGAAAGTCTCTGTTTCCTGGTACAGGGTTCGCACCGTGCCGAGATAAGCTTAGAGTCACCTAGCCGCAGAGCTAAGTCACGATTCGGCAATTACAGCTATAAATTTGCTGAACTATAATAACATGGGGGAAAATACGTAGGGTCGTCCTACGTATGATTCAGTCTACACAATCTTAACCAACCGATATAGGCTCAAGGACGTTAAGACGATCCAACGTCGTTCCTACAACGTTGTTTACGCGCAAAAAATTCGATTCGAATCTCCCACGATGGGGGTTGGGGCGTGCGCCCTCATTTTCCGCGCACATATGATGAAGAGAGAGCAAAGCTATGCGCACTTCACTTATCGCTATCGCGGCGGCCACCGCCGTTCTCGGTGCCGGCTCGGCCATGGCCGCGTCCGGCGCGATCTCCGCTTCGGGTTCGGGCGCCAGCTCGTCGAGCGGCACCTTCTCGTTCGGTAATGGCGGCGGCAAGACCTCGTCGTCGGCGGGCAACGTCTCGTTCGGTGGCTCGACCACCCAGAACGGTCAGTCCTCGGCCAATCCGAGCCTGAACATCAACAGCACCTCGACCTATGGCGGGTCGATCGGCGGGACCTCCGGCAGCAGCCAGACCAATGGCAACGCCGCTGGTTTCGGCGGTGGCAAGCAGGGTGGCTTCGGCGGCGGCATCGGCTGGTCGTTCTAAGCTCCTAGCTTACGAAATTTCGGGGGGGCGTCCGCGCTCCCCCGAATATTCGAATTTCTCGAATTGGGGTTGAGCTTCGATGAAGAGGCTGATGGTTCCGCTTGCCTTAGTGGTGAGCTTGGCAACAGGGTCTGCGGCGATCTCGCAGACATCCACCTCCGGCTCGGCCGCAGGCGCCATCTCTGGTTCGGCTGCGGAGTCGAATCCGGTCGTGAATACGACTTCAGGCTCGTTGTCGGGCGCCAATGCGGGCTCGACCTCGACCTCGGTTTCCAGCCCGGTGGTGACGACCAACTCAGGCTCCGTCTCCGGATCGAACTCGAACTCGAATTCGTCATCGCAGTCGAACTCGAACCCGATCACGACGACGACGACGACGACAGCGACCTCCTCCAATTCCAATTCGGGCGCCGCGGCCGAAAATGGCGGCAATACCCAGAACATCACCAGCAACAATTATCAGCCGAACAAGGTGAAGGTGGTCACGACGCCACCGGTCTACTCGCCCGCGCTGACCACGACGCTGACGGAGACCTGCATGGGCTCCTCGTCGCTCGGCGTGTCGGTGCTGGGCTGGGGCGCCTCGGGCGGCACCACCTGGTCGGATCATCAGTGCGTCCGCCGTCTCAACGCGCGCGAGCTCGCGCAGACCATCGGCGATCGTGAAGCAGCCAAGGAACTGCTCTGCGGCGACGACGAGATTTTCCGCGTGTACAACGCGCTCGGCCGGCCCTGCCGCCTGACGCCGCGCGGTGGCGCCAACCCGGCTTGGGTGTCCGCACCGCAGCAGGGCGCCTACACGGCACCGCCGGCGGTGCCGGAATATGCCACGTCCGGCGTGTCCACCGCGCTGCCGCCGTCGAAGCTGACCTATGGCCAGCAGAAGTCGCAGCCGGAGGCGCAGCAGGCGACCTATGTCCCGCCGACGCCGTCGAACGGGAACAACAGCAGCCAATATGTCGTCTACTTCCCGACGGGTGTCTCGGACGTGCCGCGCGAGTACAGCCTGGTGCTCGACAAGGCGGCTGACGCCTACCAGACCTATGGCTTCGCCAAGGTGATGGTGAACGGCCGTCCGACGCCGGGCGGCAGCGAGACCGATTTCGCGATGCTGTCGCAGCACCGTGCCGAGGCGGTCAAAGCCTATCTCATTTCCAAGGGTGTGCCCGCCGAGGCGCAGATGGTCGCCGCGATCCACGCCGCTGCCGTCGTCAATGCGATCGCCACCCGCCGCGTCGAAATCGTCTTCGCCAGCACGGTCATGCCGTGACGCTTTGCAGATAACCCGGACGCCGGGCGACCGGCGCCCCCAAAAGATTGAATATGGGGCAGACTGATATGAAAAAGATTTGGGCAGCCGCCGCCATTATCGGGATGATGTCAGGCACGGCCGCATTGTCCCAGACGTCGACTTCCGGGTCGGCCGCGGGCGCAATCTCGGGATCGGCGGCACAGTCGAACCCGGTCGTCACGACGACCTCGGGCTCAGTGTCTGGAGCGCAGGCCGGCTCGGATTCGACCTCGGTGTCCAGCCCGGTGGTGACGACCACCTCGGGTTCGGTCTCCGGATCGAACTCGAACTCAAATTCGGCGTCGCAGTCCAACTCGAACCCGATCACGACGACGACCACGACGACGAATACGGAATCCAGCTCGAATTCGGGCGCCGCCGCGTCCAACGCCGGCAACCAGCAGAACATCACCAGCAACAACTATGCGCCGTCGAAGCAGAAGATCGTCTCGACGCCGCCGGTCTTCGCGCCGGCGCTGACCACGACCCTGACCGAGACTTGCATGGGCTCCTCGTCGCTCGGCGTGTCAGTCCTCGGCTGGGGCGCTTCGGGCGGCACCACCTGGTCCGACCATCAGTGCGTCCGCCGCCTCAACGCCCGCGAACTCGCCCAGACACTGGGCGATCGCGAAGCGGCGCGCGAGCTGCTCTGCGGCGACGACGAGATCTTCCGCGTCTACAACGCGCTCGGTCGGCCCTGCCGCCTGACGCCGCGCGGCCAGCCGAATCCGGCCTGGGCCCCGCCCCCGCCGCCTCCGCCGCCCCCGCCGCCGCCGCCGCCGGCGGTCATGCCCGGGCCGTTCATCGTGTTCTTCGACTGGGACAAGTCGGACATCACGCCTGAGGCGGCTTCGATCCTCGACAACGCCGCCGCGGCCTATCAGCGGACCGGCAACGCGAGCATCGAGCTGGCGGGTCACACCGACAAGTCGGGCAGCGACCAGTACAACCAGGCGCTGTCGCAGCGCCGCGCCGATGCGGTGAAGACCTATCTCGCCGGCAAGGGCGTGCCGCTCTCGGTGATGACGACCCAGGCATTCGGCGAGAGCCAGCCGCTGATCGACACCGCCGACGGCATGCGCGAGCCGCAGAACCGCCGGGTGGAAATCACCTTCGGTCCCGGCTCGGGTCACTAAAGCCTGACCTCCAGGCTCGATTGGGGGCCGACCTGCGGGTCGGCCCCTTTTTTTTGTCCACGCGCGCCGAGGATCCTCGCCCAGTCCGCGAGCCCTATGATATTGTTGGGACAAGCATCGCGGTCGTGCTTCGGGCCGCGCACAGGGGGACGGCATGAGCGCAACCGATACAGATGAAGCGCTTCGGGACGATATCGAGCGGATCGCGCAGCGCTACGACCAGCTGCAATATGAGTCCAAGCCATTTCCCCACAGCCAGCCCGCCAGGCTGGCCGGATTGGCGCAGTATTTCGGCGTCGATGTCGCACCGGTCGGCTCAGCACGGGTGCTGGAGATCGGCGGCGCTTCGGGCGGCAATCTTATCCCGCATGCGGCCCGTCACCCGGAGGCGCAATTCGTCGAGGTCGATATCGGCCGGGCACAGATCGAAGCCGGCCGGGCGCGGGTCGCGCAGCTCGGCCTGACGAACATCGAATTGCGCTGCGAGAGCCTCACCGAGATCGACGCATCCTGGGGCAGCTTCGATTACATTATCGCCCATGGCGTGCTGAGCTGGGTGCCGCCAGCCGTTCAGGACGCGATGTTCCGGGTCATCAGCGAGCGGCTCTCGCCGGTCGGCATTGCCTGCATCAGCTATAATGTACTGCCGGGTTGGCGAATGTTTCAGACATTCCGCGACGCGCTCCTCCTCACAATCCCCGACGACATCGGGGCGACGGAACGCGTCGCTTCCGCCCGCGACCTGCTCGCCTTCATGCATGCCAGGTCGTGCGACCCCGGCGTCTATGGCGATCTGCTGCGGATCTGGGGCGAACGGCTTGGCGGCGCGCCCGACTATTATCTGGCGCATGAATATCTCGAAGATGCGAACCAGGCCTTTGGCGTGCGCGAATTTGCGGCGGCGGCGGCAGGCCATCGTCTCGCCTATCTTTGCGACTGCGACATCTCGACGATGATGAGCGCCAACTACGGGCCAGAGGTCGCGCAATATGTCCGGACGCGGACGAACGGCGATCTGATCGCAACCGAGCAATATCTCGACATTATCGGTGGGCGCACCTTCCGGCAGTCGATCCTGGTTGCCGAGAAGCGGCTGGCAAGCGTCAACCGCGCGCAGTCGCCGGCGAGTCTGTTCGACCGCAATTTCCTTATCCGTGATCGGCTGACCCTGGAACAGCAGGAGGATCAATATCTCGTGTCGGACCCCGGCGGCGCCTGGGTTCGCACGCCGTCGAAGGCAGCCGCTGACGGAATTGCGCGGCTGATCGAGCGCCATCCATCTTCATCGACGGTCAAGGACTGCATCGATGCGATACCGGACGGCAACGAAAGAGACCGCGCGATGTTGCTCGACGCGCTCTACAATATGTTGTCGTCCTATCTCATCGTTTTGACCTCGGAGCCGGCGGTGATGGTGACCGCCGGCGACCGGCCGAAGGCGAGCCCGATCGCCCGCGTCGATGCCGCCAATGGCGCGCAAGCGACCACCAACCTGCGTCATGAACTGGTGCCGCTCGACCCGGTGATGTGCGCCCTGTTGCCGGCAATGGACGGCACGCGCGATCACGCCGCGCTAATCGATGTGCTCGAGCGCGAGGCCCTCGCCGGACGTCTGAGCTTCACCCGCGATGACCAGCCCGTCACCGATCCCGGGGGGATTCGCGAGGTCGCCGCCGAACAGTTGCCAGGCGTGCTGGCGGCGATGGCCAGGCTCAGCATCATCGAAGGCTAGGCTGGTCGTTTAACCACCGTACCGAACCCGGGCCCCCCTCGCATTCTGCCCGAACCATGCTATCGGGCGCGCCCATGCTGAACTTGAACGGCATCACCGTGCGCCTTGGCGGGCGCACCATCATCGACGGCGCGACCGCCTCCCTGCCCCCGCGCAGCCGGGTCGGGCTGATCGGCCGCAATGGCGCCGGCAAGTCGACGCTGATGAAGGTGATGACCGGACTGATCGATCCCGACGGCGGCGGCCTCGACATGCCGCGCGGCATCCGCATCGGCTATATCGCCCAGGACGCCCCCTCCGGCCAGACCACACCCATCGAGGCCGTTCTCGCCGCCGACGTCGAGCGGGCCGCACTGCTCGACGAGGGCGAGCATTGCGACGATCCCGATCGCCTCGGCGCGATCCACGAACGGCTCAATGCGATCGACGCCTATGGCGCGCCGGCGCGGGCGGCGCGCATCCTCGCCGGGCTCGGCTTCGATGCCGAGATGCAGGATCGCCCGCTCGACAGTTATTCGGGCGGCTGGCGGATGCGCGTCGCGCTCGCCTCGCTGCTGTTCTCGGCGCCCGATCTTCTGCTGCTCGACGAGCCGTCGAACCACCTCGATCTCGAGGCGACGCTCTGGCTGGAGAATTTCCTGCGCAGCTATCGCGCGACGATCGTCGTGATCAGCCATGAGCGCGATCTGCTCAACAATGTCGTCGATCACATCCTGCATCTCGAGCAGGGCAAGGTGACGCTCTATCCCGGCGGCTATGACGCCTTCGAGCGGCAGCGCGCCGAGCGGCTGGCGCAGCTCGCCGCCGCGCGCGAGCGCCAGGCGGCGGAGCGCGCCAAGCTGCAGGACTATATCGCCCGCAACAGCGCCCGCGCCTCGACCGCCAAGCAGGCCCAATCGCGCGCCAAGGCGCTGGCCAGGATGCAGCCCATCGCGGCGGTGATCGAGGATCCGAGCCTGAGCTTCATCTTCCCCAATCCGGATGCGTTGCGCCCGCCGCTGATCATGCTCGACCAGGCCGCGGTCGGCTATGGCGAGCGGGTCGTGCTCGACCGGCTCAATCTCAGGATCGACCCGAGCGACCGCATCGCCCTGCTCGGCCGCAACGGCAACGGCAAGACGACGCTGGCCCGGCTGCTCGCCGGCCAGCTTGCGCCGATGGCCGGGGCGATGAACGCGCCGGGCAAGATGACGGTCGGCTATTTCACCCAATATCAGGTCGAGGAGCTGGAGATGGACGCCAGCCCGCTCGATCACATGACCCGGCAGATGCGCGGTGCGACGCCCGGCGCGGTGCGCGCCCAGCTCGGCCGCTTCGGCTTTTCCGGCGACCGCGCGACCCAGCTGGTCGGCAGTCTTTCGGGCGGCGAGCGGGCGCGGCTGGCGCTGGCGCTGATCACCCGCGAGGCGCCGAGCCTGCTGATCCTCGACGAGCCGACCAATCACCTCGACGTCGATTCCCGCGAAGCGCTGGTCCAGGCGCTCAACAGCTATTCCGGCGCGGTGGTCATCGTCAGCCACGACCGTCACATGATCGAGCTGGTCGCCGACCGCCTGTTGCTCGTCGACGGCGGCCGGGTGCAGGAATTCGACGGCACGCTCGAAGACTATACCGAGCTCGTCCTCGGCAAGGGCAGCGGCGCGGATGCTGCCGAACCGACCGGCGCCAAGCTCGACCGCAAGGCCGATCGTCGCGCCGCGGCGCAGGCGCGCGAGCAGAACAAGGCGCTGCGCAGCACGATCGCCGCGGCCGAAAAGGACATCGCCACGCTCACCGCCGACCGCTCGCGGATCGAACGGGCGATGTTCGATCCTGGCTCGGCCGAGGCGTCGGAGCGCGATTTGACGATGACCGAGCTGATGAAGCGCCGCGCCGACATCGAGGCGAAGCTCGAGGCGGTCGAGGCGCGTTGGCTGGAGGCGTCACAGGCGCTGGAAACCCAGGCAGCGGAGTAACGCCGGCCGGCGCTCAGCCCTGCACAGTCAGCCCGGCGGCGGCGATGCCGGCGAGCGCGCAGGCTTCGTCGTTGTCGGAGGTGTCGCCGGTGACGCCGACCGCGCCGAGCGGCTGGCCGTCATCGCCGACGACGATCACGCCGCCCGCCGCCGGCACCACGCCATGCGGCGCAATCGGGCCGAGCGAGGCGATGAAGCTGGGCCGCTCCGCCGCCATGTCTGCGATCTTGCGGCTCGACAGGCCGAGCGCGAGCGCCCCGCCGGCCTTTCCGGCAGCGATACCGAAGCGCAGCGTCGAGGAACCGTCCTGGCGCTGAAAGGCGAGCGGATGACCTCCGGGATCGAGCACGACAACGCTCAGCGGCTTCAACTCCAGCCGGGCGCCCTCGGCAAAGGCGGCGGCGATAATGGCATTGGCGTTCTCAAGCGTGAGGCGGGGCATGGCGGCTCCATCGGTGACGGCCTATTGTCACGCGCCGTTGGCGGCTGACAAGCCGCCCACTGGACCATGGGCAACCGCCTGGGGTACCCCTTAGGCAATGTCGTAGGGGAGCGCTGAGGCAAGATGGCGACGCAAACCATAAACCTGCCCGATCATGTCGATCCGTCGATCGTGCGCCATGTCGAGTTGTTCGACCGCGTCCTGCGCCACGAAAACCCGTTCGAGACGATCATCCCGGAGATCCATCGCGGACCGGCGGTGTTCTATTCCGACAATGTCATGTTCCAGCAGCCCGGCTGGGTGGTCCGCCGCAACGCCGATTTGCGCCCGATCTATGCCGACAAGGAGCATTTCGTAAAACGCGCCAACAGCGGCTTTGCCGCGCTGATCGGCGAGGACTGGAACATCATCCCGACCGAGACCGACCCGCCCGAGCACACCGCTTATCGCGCCGCGCTCAACCCGCTCTTCTCACCGAGCCGGATGATGGCGCTCGACGCCTGGGTGCGCGACCGGTCGCGCGAGCTGATCGCCGGCTTCAAGGACAAGGGCGAATGCGAGTTCATTCGCGATTTCGCCGAGAAATTCCCGATCACGATTTTCCTCGACCTGATCGGCGTGCCGCAGGATCGCCTGCCCGAGCTGCGCAATTGGGAGCATCGCTTGATCCACGGCACTACCGTTGAGGGGCGGACCGAAGCCGTGCGCTTCGTCAAATCCTTCATCGAGGAGACCGTCGCCGCGCGCAGGAAGAATCCCGGCGACGACCTGCTCAGCCAGGCGATGGCGACCGAGATCGACGGCCGCAAATGGACCGACCAGGAGATCTTCGGCTTCGGCTTCAACCTGTTCCTCGGCGGGCTCGACACGGTGACGGCGAATGTCGGCCTTCACTTCCGCCACCTGGCAACGAACCCGAAGGACCAGGAGACGATCCGCAACAACACACCGGAGCAGAATGTCGTCGCGGTCGAGGAACTGCTCCGCGCCTATGCCGCGGTCGCGACCCTCCGGATCTGTTCCAAACAGACCGAGATCAACGGCCACACCATCATGCCGGGTGATTTCGTGATCCTGTCGACGACGCTCGCCGGGCGCGATCCGGAAGCCTATGACGACCCGCAGGCGGTGCGGCTCGATCGCCGGCCGACCCATGTCAGCCTCGGCCATGGCTTCCATCGCTGCCTCGGCCAGCATCTCGCGCGCCGCGAGCTGCAGGCGGCGGCCCAGGAATTCACCCGCGCGATTCCGAACTTCGAGGTCGAGCCGGGGCACAAGATCCAGTTCCTGTGGAGCAACGTCATCCAGCTGCCCGAGCTGCCGCTCACCTGGCACTAGTTGCGCGGGGCCTCGCAGCGCTCATCGATCGAGGAGTGGGCGATGGACTTTTGGCTGATCCCGCTGGTTTTCCTGGCGGTCGTCGTGCTCGTCGCCTTGCTCAAGAGCTTCGGCATCAATCAGGAATATCAGCGCGGCGTGCTGTTCCGGCTGGGCCGGCTCGGCAAGACGAAGGGCCCGGGCTGGTACTGGCTGATCCCG
>Ga0068855_100000397_pt1 | contig 53677 bp, 48 predicted proteins | sample KBSCornC52_FD_66592 | JGI IMG/M metagenome (GOLD analysis project Ga0068855, IMG submission 66592) | Corn rhizosphere microbial communities from Kellogg Biological Station, Michigan, USA - KBS Corn C5-2 | ecosystem: Host-associated > Plants > Roots > Rhizosphere > Soil ... | reverse complement strand
TGTGCTGGCCGACACGGGACGCGGAGCACTGGCGGCCGTTTCCGTTACCGCGGGAGCGCTCGGCGCTGAAGTAGGGGTACGCTCCGGCTCGGTCGGACGACCTGGTGCCGTGGGCTGATTAGTAGGCTTCCACATGTGAGAAGAAATCCTTCCTTTGAGGAAAATGTTCTGAGGCCGAATCCGTGGTTCGAGGCCAATAAAATTCTACTCTCCACCCCTGCCCAAGTCCTGTGGAAATTTGCAATAGTTTGTGCATTTTCGCGCACTTTCTCGGAGGTTCCCCGCAGAACTCAGGGCAATGCCTTAGGCCTGGGTCCTTGTCCGAGAGTGTACATGCCAAATCACCTAGTCCCGTCACCTTGCGTACCGAGTTGGTAACATGAACTCAGGCACTCACTGTCCAGCACTCAGCGAAAAGCCGGGCGTGCGCGGGCTCGCACGGCGGGACCGCGGGGCTGAATGCTGAATGCGGAGTGTTGCTTGCTGAATGCTCTCTGACTCTACCATCCTTAAAAAGATCCAGCGCCAGCCCAAGCAGAGGGCCAGCTACAAGCAATTGGTCCGCGAACTTGGGCTTCACGGCGACGAACGGAAGGCCCTCACCGAGCGTCTGAAAAAACTGGTGGCGTCAGGCCAACTCGTTCAGCCCGACTCTGACCTTTATGCAATCCCGCAGGCGGCTTCCGGCAAGAACCTTGTGGCCGGCAAGCTGAGTCTGCATCGCGACGGCTTCGGGTTCCTGGTCCCGGACGTGACCTCAGCTGCTCCCGGCCTTAAAGCCCGCCTCTCCGGCGACATATTCATTCCGCCGCCGGCGATCGGCTCCGCCATGCACGGCGACCGGGCACTGGTCGAAGTCACGAACATACGGCCTGATGGGCGAGCAGAAGGCCGAATTGTCCGTACCGTACGCCGCGCACATCCTACGGTGGTTGGAATCTTTCACTACGGACACAGGCATAACTATGTAGTCCCCATCGATTCCAAAGTCACGCAAGAAATTTTAATTCCGAAAGGGAGGGAGGTGCCGGAGGAATCCGAAGCATCGGTCAACGCACGTTCCGCAACCTCGAAAGAAGAAGCCGGCAGCGGAATCGACACCGAGAAAGCCCAAAGGGCTGCGCCAGAACCCGGCTCTCGCCCTCGATCGACGAAGGCTTCTCCCCACCGCGTCCTCGGCGGCGACGCTGCCCGCCACGGCGACTGGACTGATCTCGAGAATGTCGTCGTTGATGTCGAAATCACCGAGTGGCCGTCTGCCACCCAAAGCCCGCGTGGGCGCGTGATGGAGATCTTGGGATACGCGGAGGACTTTGGCGTCGACGTTGAAATCATCATCCGCAAGTTCCACCTCCCGCATCGCTTCCCCGCCGAGGTGCTGAGCGAAGCCTCAGCCATGGAGGCAACCATCTCGTCCGCCGAACTCCGCCAGCGACGCGACTTCCGACACCTGCCAATTGTCACGATTGACGGCGAAACCGCCCGCGACTTCGACGACGCGGTGCTGGTGACTCGATTAGACAACGGTAACTTCGAATTGCAGGTCCATATTGCCGATGTCGCGCACTACGTCACGGCGGATTCCGCGCTTGACCAGGAGGCACGACTCCGCGGCACCAGTGTCTACTTCCCAGATCGCGCCGTACCAATGCTGCCATTAGAACTTTCCACCGATATCTGCAGTCTGCGCCCGCAGGTCGATCGTCTGGTGATGTCCTGTGTGATGGAAATCGATGGCCGCGGAGACCTCATCAGCTTCAGAATCTGCCCTGGCGTCATTCGATCGGCGGAACGGATGACCTACACCGCAGTGAACGCCATCCTCGCGGGAGAGCATTCGCTTCAAACTCAATATGCGGGCCTAGTCCTAAACTTCGAGCAGATGCGCGAGCTCGCGATGATTCTCAGCCGCAAGCGCGAGCGCCGCGGCTCGATAGACTTTGATTTGCCGGAACCGGTCATCGAATTCGACGAGCTCGGATTGATGAAGAGTGTGGCCCGCTCGGAGCGCAACATCGCCCACCGGATCATTGAAGAGTTCATGCTCGCGGCGAACGAGTGCGTCGCCGGATATCTGGAGGGCAAGGGAGTCAGAGCTCTCTATCGTGTCCACGAAAAGCCCGATGCTAAGCGTGTCTATGACTTCGAAGTAATCGCCGCTACTTTCGGGTATTCGCTGGGCGTCGGTGCTCTGCCCATCAAACGCATGCAGTTCAAAAGCGATCGCCGGGTTGCGCACGGCGCCGGTAAGCGGGCGCGGGATATCGAAATTCCCCAAGATGTCCACATCACTCCGCGCATGTACCAGAAGCTGACAGCAAAGATCGCGGGCAAGCCGGAGGAACGAATTCTTTCTTATCTGATGCTGCGCTCACTCAAGCAAGCCCGCTACGCGGAAGAAAACCTGGGCCATTTCGCGCTGGCCGCCACGACCTACACTCACTTTACATCTCCCATCCGGCGCTATCCCGACCTTATCGTCCACCGTATTCTCAAAAACATTCTCCTCGAGTCCGCTGAGCAGTGGGAGGGAGCGGTTCCAACGGGGACGCAAGCGACCTCTGACCGCGAACACGCTAGCTTGGGTAACAAAGGAGACCAGGACGAACACAACTTCGGTCATGCCGATCAGGGTCGCAACAAAGCGGCTTCCCCTTGGTCGAAACGCCGCATACTTGAGCCAGTGCATCCGCAGCTAGGCTCCATCCCGCTAGAAGAACTGCACGCTATCGCCGAAGAATCCAGCCTTTCCGAGCGCCGCGCCGACGAAGCCGAACGCGAGTTGATGGAATGGAAAAAGGCAAAATTTATGCAGGACCGAATCGGCGAAGATTTCGACGGCCTGATTATCAGCGTGACCAAGTTCGGATTCTTCGTCGAGCTCAATGATCTTTTCGTAGAAGGTCTCGTGCCACTCTCTACCCTCACTGGCGACCATTACACCTTCCACGAGAACACCCGCGAGATCATCGGCCAGCGTTCAAGCCGTGCCTTCCGTCTGGGCGACAGGGTCCGCGTGCTCGTCGATCGTATAGACCCGGTGGAGAAGAAGATCCAGTTTGCCTTGGTGGAGGACCAGCCCCGCAAAAAATCTCGAGGCCTCCGACGTTGATCAGATGGACTGCTCTCCCTCTTCGATCGGCTTGACCGCTTTGGCGGGCTTCTCCCAGTTTCTCGTGGGAATGGGTGCCGAGGAAGAACTCAGGAACCACAGCTTCGTCCTTTTCGAGTGATAAAATCTCTTGGTGGACCCCTTCGAACCGTTTTCCGGTTCGAACCTGCGTCGGGACGTGGCTCAGCCTGGTAGAGCACTCGCTTGGGGTGCGAGGGGTCGGCAGTTCAAATCTGCCCGTCCCGACCAACATCCGATACTTCCACATACTCTTCTATCCACTAGCCATTGCTTGAGTCGTTGCAACGCCACCCATTACTGCGGTTATTTCAGATCCCTTAACCTGGATACCGCATGCCCATTTGTGGGGTCGAGTTTGACGGCCGTTTGGTAACTCTTGATGGCAAGGTCCTTTTCGCGATTCCTCCAGTACGCCTCGCCCAAACTGTCAAACGCATTGGAAGATGCGGGATGCTCCGTGGTATTCAACTTAAAGATCGCGATCGCATCGTCTGGTCTCTTGTCTCTGTAAAGCAACTGATACCCGAGCGTATTCAGCTCCGACTCTCCCAAATCATAGTCAGCGCTTTTATCATTCCTGAGAGAATCGTACATTTTTATTGCAGCCTGAATTCCCGAATCGTGGATAGCTCGATACAGTTTCTCGGCGCCAGATTGCTTTGGCAAAACGTACTGTCTAGCTGCGAGGATGTTCTGAATTGCGCTATTTATTTCCATGCGCTTACTGTTACCTCTGTTAGTCAGCATGATGACGGTAATCTTCGCGGTGAGTCGCCGTTCAATAAACGCTCTGAAGCCCGCCTGGTTGCCTGTATGCCAAACGTACTTGCCATTGCCGTCCTCCGCCACGTTCCACCCAAAACCATAGGTTGTACTGCTTTCTTGCACTTTGCCCGGCGTAAAGGCTTCTTCCAGCGTAGTCTGGTGGACGAGTTTGTCCGTGTACAGCGCCTGATCCCACCTGAACAAATCATTCACGGTCGAGTAAATGCCGCCGTCGCCCGGGATTGCTGTTGGGCTGCCGTCATCTACTTGCCCGAACTGGTCGTAGCCAACCGCGGCGCTGCTGGTTTTCCTTTTGGGGCCGTCATAGACGAACGTGCTGACCATGCCGACAGGTTTGAAGATCGCTTGTCCAAGGAAATCGCCAAACGTTTTGCCGGAAACTCTCTCCACTATGATTGCCAACAACGCATATCCCGGATTGCTGTATCGGTATTTTTGGCCGGGCTCGGAAAGAAGGGCCGTTTTTGACAGAATCGCGGCAATGAGGGCCCGTCCCGACAAACCTGAGTCTTCGACCCCAAGATCGCCGTAGTCCGGGATTCCTGAAGTGTGGGTTAGTAGCTGGCTCACACTTATCCTGCTGAGATGCGGAGAACGAGAGAACTCCGGAATGTATTTCGAAACAGGGTCGGCATACTTGAGCTTGCTCTGTTCCGCAAGGATCATGATCGCCATCGCCGTAAACTGCTTTGTAACCGAGCCGATGTTGGAGGGAGTTTCGGGAGTGAAATCTTTACCAGTCTTAAAATTCGCCTTTCCAAACCCATTGCGAAAGACGATCTTTCCATCATTGGCGACCAGAACGGCACCATTGAACTGACCTCGTTCAAACAAGGTCGTCATCAGGGCACAGATTTCCTGAGCTGAATCGGCGGGCAAGCCAAAGGATGTGAGGCTCACAATGCAAAAGACCAGGCCAAGGCTCACCAGCCATCGAAGTGCAGAAAACAAGCTTCGCATTCCAATCGCCTCAACTCACGTGATCATCCGATACTTGTAGGTTGGTCGGCAAGCAAGGAGTTAAATGACTCGGCCCGAGTTCGAAAATCGTCCGCCAGAGCCTACCCATTCGGCGTGATTCAATCCTAAGCTGCTGAAAGCGCTGGTTCAAAAATGTCTCCATTTGACACAAAAGTTCGAAAATCGTCTGCTAGGGGCGACCAATCCTAAAATCAGTCGTTCGCGCGGGTTTCCGTCCGGCGCGAAGTTCAAAAGCCAGTACTCTCTTACCGCAAGGATTCCCGTCAATCTATTGTCTCCGTGGCCAATCGATACCAGACGAAGCCGATATCGTCATGCCCCCGACAATCGTTGAAATCAAGGCCTAAACGCCGAGGGCAAAAACTTTGTCCGCTCTGAACCTCAAAAATGGCTATGATGTGGCACTTCCGGCTTCGGGCTTTGCCTGCAATTGACAATTGCCTGAATTACAGGCAAACTATTAATCTCGGAACCGAACTATGGAATCAGCAAAGGTAGGCAAGCGGGGCGCGATCATCGTACCCGCAAAATTGCGAAAGCGATTCGGCATCGAAGAGGGCAGTCTGGTCATTGCAGAGGAACGAGAAGACGGCATTCTGATCCGCCCCGCGGTAGTCGTCCCGATAGAAAGATATACTCCAGAACGGAAAGCGGAGTTTATCCTCTCAAACGCGACTACGGATGCAGACTATCGTCAAGCGCGAAAAGAAGTCCAAAAGCTAGGGATCGATCCCGATTCGATTCCTCATCAGCGGCCTGCATAAATGGACCGGTTGTTTCTTGATGCCAACGTTATGTTTTCAGCAGCTTATCGACCTGAGGCAGGCCTTCTGCGGCTCTGGAAGCTGAGGGATGTTGCGCTATGCACCTCGCACTATGCAGCCGAGGAAGCCAGGCTCAACCTAAGCGACGATGTTCAGAGACATCGCCTAGACAAGCTCTTACTGACTCTCCAGTTGTGCGATGCACCGGAGCGGGAGCTTCCGCGCGGCATTTCCTTGCCAGAGAAAGACACTCCGATTCTGCTCGCCGCTATCGAAGCTAGGGCAACTCACCTGTTGACAGGTGACGTTCGCCATTTTGGCTGTTATTTCGGCAAAACCGTTGAAGGGGTTTTGATAATCTTACCGGGACAGTACTTGCGGGGCCGAAATTGAGTAGCCATTGACTACCACGCGCCTTCCCCAAGGAAAGACAGATCCGTTCTAGCAAACAGAGTTCTAAAATGGTCTGCTAGAGCCGACCATTCAACAACTTACGCGGTTTTCCTCCACTACACGACCCCCTGCCTTGGAGTAGCACATGCAACCGCGTTTCGAGCAGTTCGCCCGAGAACGGCAGTACCTCGCCAACGTTTCGCCACTCACAATTGAGTGGTACGAGCAGAGCCTAAAGTGGCTCCGCACGGAAACGCCAACGGAATCCGAACTGAAGATGTCGTGCTACGCATGCGCGAAAAGGGCCTGAAGGCCACAGGCTGCAATTCCGCAATTCGCGCTATCAACGCCTATTTGCACTGGAATAGTGCAGGTAGTGAAGTGAAATGCAGCCCCGCATTGCTGGTGCTCCTGGCGATTTCGGCTCCATTGGCGCAATCTGCAATCGGCCATGGCAAACGCGCCAAGCACCTTGACGACATAATTGAAGACGTGAACCTCACGGACGGAATGCGGACGATTGGAGGGGCATCAGTTCAAGGATGCTGCCTACTTCCTTTCTGACAAGGCATCGTTCCCTGTCTCATTAGAAATGCTCGAATTTGAAAATCCCAAAGCTTCGTTACGTTAGGGGAAGCTCTTACGACGTCGTAGCATGCAGACGAAAGAGTCTCTGGCGGACCGGGACAAGTCTCGCTTACGCACTTACGAGGAGTTTGCCAAGTCCCATTCCAGTTCTGAAGTTGTTGTTCCTCGACAGAGGACGTTCAGGCTCGTTCGGAATCGTATTAGTGTCCGCGAAATACTCGATGAAATCACAAAGCTTGATGACGAGTACGAGTGGAAGAACTACGGAACCAATACCAAACCCGTTATCGTCATTCAGCCGCGTGTTGAAAGCGTCCTGAACTGGACGATTTCTCCCATCTGCAAGCCTCGTCCGGTCGCGACTGAAAAGCTGCTCGCAGGATGCAAAGCTCAGCAGTGTGGCCCGTTCATCCAAGCTCTTAGTGAGAGAAACATGTCTGTGATGTACATCGCTGTGGACGAACCCGCTGTGCCCGGTAAGCCGACAGCGGACCAGCAGCCTCCGCACGGATTCGTTGACCTGTGCAGCAACTATCTCCGAGCAAGAGACGTTCTGAACCGCATCGCTCAATCAACCCATACGTCCTGGACTCTGGGCGGCATTAAAGGCACGCGCCTCATTTCGTTTGGCGGCCATTATTGACATTCGATGCGATTGGCTGACACCGCTTTGGGTAGCGCTCGTGTAGTTCGAGGCGAGATAAAATGGACGCCCCAGAAAAAAATCTTGAGCACTGTTTCTTCTTAGCCCTCCGCCGATGTTTTTTCGGCGCGCACACAATAATCCGTTGATTTAGGAACTTTGTTGTAAACAATAGCGTCCCTATTAACAAAGACGTAAACAACCGAGCTGCCCTGACCGGCGCTGGACCGTGGGCTGAAGGACTGTCTTGAGTTTAGGGACGATTTTCAACGGTTGTCCTTCAACCATGCCTTATTGCTTCAATCCACCGCCCGTCTTGTGTAAGTGAGCGTACTCGGCCTTGAACTTCGGCAGGAACCTGCACGATTCGTAAGATGGGTCTTCGTTGTCTCCCGATCTGATTCCCAAAACTGTGCCATCGTCCATTTGCATGAGCCTTAGGTCCAGCGCGATTCAACCCTAAGCTGCTGCTCGATTGTGTCCTCGCGCCGTGGCGCTTCCCCTCTCTTGCGGCGCATCAGTCGATCGAAAGCGACAAAATCTGCACGGTCCCCTCGCTCTGCGAAGAAAACCTCCGTATTCATGACCGCCAGTTTTTCCGCAACGGCCGTGGCAACAAATTGATTAATGCTCACGCCATCAGCCTTCGAGCGACGCTCGACTTCTGCTCTAACCGAGCGCGGCAGCCTAAGCAGATAGGTGCTCTGCGAATGCTTGGTCATTTGATCCTCCTTAAAGCGACCGCCGACGTCAACGCCACTATGCCAAAACTTAGTGGGATTTCGCCGAAATCACGACTGCACTGCTTACTTTTTCAAAGGCGACGAATTGGCGTGAAGAAAGGCTGCATAGCTTCCTTCGTCGAAGTTGCCGCTAGCCAAATGTAGTACTGCCCGCGCCGCGTCTTCCTGGCTAGCAGTAAAGCGGAATCCATTCACTTCGAGAAAGAGAATTCCCACAACAAATCCGGTTCAGAACTTTGATTTGCGGAAAATCTCTGTCACTTGTGTCGATTTCTAGGAAGCCTTCAAGGTTCCCCGGCCTGACTTTTTGCGGATCCAACAGCTACATCGATTCGGTAGCTTGAACTTTGCTGATGTGGTGGATCTTGACTAATCTCAATCCCGGGCACGTTCGAAGTGATCTTAATGATCTCAAAATTGCCTCTCGCTTCCTGCGTCGAGAGACAGGATCCGATTTCAGCGCCGGGTACGTGAGCTTTACACATGAGCTGGCGGATCGTGATGAGATCGCGCAGACTCTCGGGTGCACGGTGCGGTCGCAGGCGCGATCCGGTGTTGCACTCGGTCTTGCGACGTAATGCGGAACAGGTAAGCTTGCAGCTGCCGCAAGGGGACGATGTCGTTGCTGAGATGCGCAGAATCCTGGTAAGGCACCTTCAACTGGGAGACGTCGACATTCGAACCGCGGCACGATCCATGGCTTTTTCTGTGCGATCACTACAACGACATCTGGCAGCAGCCGGAACGACCTACTATGAAATTGTCGATTCGATTCGTCGCGAAGCCGCTGATCAATATCTTTCCGACCGAGCACTCTCAACCAGTGAGATCGCGTATTTATTGGGCTATTCCAACCCGCCGCCTTCCACCGGGCATTCAAACGCTGGCATGGAAGCACTCCTCATGAATACCGGCTTCGCAGAGGCGTACTCAAGCAATGACTGTTGAACGATGGCCTCCCTTCCGATTCTCGGATACTGAAACTAATCAGCAGGTGGCGGGAAACAGAAAAAGTTCAAAAATCGTCGACGAGAATGCAACCGTTCAGCGCAATTCAGTCCCAAGCTGTTGAAAGCGTCACTTCAAAAATCTCGGACCGTTGAAAAAAGTTCCAAAATCATCTGGCAGAGGCGACCAGTCTTTTCCCTGCAACGTATCAGGTCGTAGTTTGGCTGATCAGAAGTATAGATATACCGGCTGTTTGTTGTACCATTTATCGGCAGTTCAGCATCGATGCCCGCCCGCAATTGCTACAATCGTGTGTTCACCAGCTCAGAATCATGCCTATTAGCCGGTAATTGAGAACATCTCTCCGGAGGCTCATATGACGAAGATTAGGATGTTTCTCCAACCTTGGATGGTCCTTGCGCTATTGTTCACAGCCCGAGTTCAAGGCAGCAGTCCCTCTAAATCAGATGACATTGTTGTCCGGCATCTCGATGCCATCGGCTCACAAACTGTGAGAGCAGCGGTGAAGTCCAGAGTCGTGCGGGGTAGCTTGCGCTTTCGTGTACTGGTCGGTGGCAGCGGAGGAGCCACGGGTACCTGGGACCTAGTCTCGTCTGGGCGAATGCTGGGTATCGTCATGCAATTTGGAATGGGTGACTGGTGGGGGGAACAGTTCACTTTTGATGGATCGAGGATTGGTGTTGCAAGGCCGACAGCATCGCACCAACGCTCCGAATTCGGCGACTTTGTTGCGAGCCAAGGGTTCCTTTTGAAAGAAGGTCTGCTCGGTGGCGAACTGTCGACCGGCTGGGCACTGCAAAGTCTCGCAATGAACGGGGCACGAATGCAAGATCTCGGCATGAAGAAGGTTGATGGCAAAGAGTTACGGGCGGTTCAGTACCTGTCAAAGCACAATACTGACATGCAGGTAATCATGTATTTCGACCCGCAGACGTACCAACATGTGCGTACTGTCTATTCCATGGAACAACGACCTGGAGAAACTGGCGACATTAGAACGAGCGCACAACAAAAAGAGCCACGGTATAGGTTGGAAGAGCGCTTCAGCGATTTTCGGAGTGCAAATGGATTAACGCTACCGACCCACTATGAACTACAGTGGACGGAAGAATTGCAGAACGGCGGTACGCGACTCTTTGATTGGGACTTGGTCGCGAGCCAAATCCGACAGGATGTGCCGCTCGACCCTGCGAATTTTGAGATCAAGCAGTAGCGGGGCTAGCCGTTTTTTTTCGCTTTTTCTTGTTGTCGGTGAGTGATATGGCGATGCATCCGACCCAGCCCCCGTTTCAATTCTGCTTCGCTTTCTTCTCCGCGGCCTTTTTCCGCGCTTCGACGGTCCAGGGCGGAACGACTCCGTTCACCCGGGCATAGGCAATTGCCTGGCCCAGGTGCTCATGCGCGTCGGCGACCAGGATGTACACAACATCACCGGCACTCGCCTGTGGGCCAAGCTTAGGCAGCAGCTTCGCAAAATCTGCGTTATTCATCCCGGCGATGGTTTGTTTCGCGAACACCCATGTCTTGTCGAGTTGCGCGATGACCTTTTCCTTGTCAGCCGTTGATTTCTCGAATGTCTTGCCGTCGAAATCCGAGGGTGGCGCAGCTCCCATCAGCGCGAGAATCTGATAACGTTCCCCCGCCACGTGCATTAGAACCTCAGCAAACGAGCGCGAATCGTCGGAGGGTTTCCAGCCGAACTTATCCGCTGGGACCGCATTTGCGAGATCTACAAACTTCTTTTGCACGGTTTCAAGGTCCAGCAGCGCCTGCGCCTTCAAGTCGTAACTCGGAGCGGATGAGTCAGTCGCCGTCTGCCCGGCCATTGCTGCCCTGTGTCCCGCGAAAGAAAGAACAACCAGTGTCGTTACCAAAAACTTTCTCATGGAAGGCCTCCTCAGAAAAGGATGCTTCTGCGTCAGACGAGACAGCGCAAGGAAGGTTAGCCAAAAACATTTAAGACTCGGCTTCTGATGCCAGGCGACATTCCAGCTCGGCACATCGCCCTCAGTTGCGCATGGACTCTGAATGAAGCAGAATTTCTGCCATGAGGGCATGGCAAATCTTTGCCGTAGGCGTTGCGGTCCTGGTGCTCGCGCTGCTCCTGCCCTCTTACGAACCACTCTTGGCGGGAATGGCAGCAGTGGTGATGGTCGCGGTCGTAGTAGTAGGTTTCTGCATTCGACCACGCCGAGAGGTGTTCTATTTACGAACCACGCTCGTTGTCTCTGAGCCAGATGCCCTCCTCTCTGTCGAACATGATCGGATCGCTGTGCGTGTGGAGCTAGCGCGACTGTGGCTTTTGTTTTTGCCAACCTTCGCTGCAGTGGCTTTTTTCGTTGTTACCTCTGCAAAAGGAACAACCTGGAAATTTAGCCTGTTAGATAGATTTTGGGAAACGAGCTCCTATCCGATCCTTCTCGGCATTCGAGCATTTCAGATCATCGTTGTCGGGCTTCTGGCAACTTGGATGAGTGAGCGCTGGGTGTTGCGTGATGCTGAAGCATGCAGTGCTGACTCCATTTCGGTATCGTCGGGCCAGCTGCTCTATAGCTTCAGGGATCAAGCGGGGGGATATTACGGTGGGGAAGGATTCCCGTTCATGTTGGTCCGCTCTCCAAAGTTGGCCAGAATAGTGCTCTACAGGATCTCCAAACCGCAAATGAACAAAATTGCCTCGGGGTGCCTCTTTCACCGCCTAATCATCGTCGGACGAGGGGTCACGGAGTTTGATGAAGCTACAGTTCACGTTCACTCCCGGAAGGTACAGCCTGCTTCTCAACCCTTCTGACTAGCTTCCCTCGATCAATGAGCGGCATTGGAGATTTCGCCCACTGACATCCAAGTCACAGCGGTCATTAGCTTACTCCACGCATACATCTTTACCAGGTAGCCGCAACCAAAGCACAGAGGAGAGTTTCTGGCTTCCAATGCGGTACGCCGTCCAGCAAGCCCCGGGCGTCCAGAATGCGAACACTCTGCTGCTCCTCAAACCATAGCGTCTTCAGCTCTAGAATCTGTCTGATACCGAACTCAACCAGACACGAGCGATGTAGCTTCTTCTTGGTCCGCCCGGTTGCATCCAAGCGGACATACCAATCCATGAGGAGTGCAGAATGTTGAACGAAAATAAGGCTCTCAGCAGTTTCTCCGTCAACGACATTCAGAAGGCCAAAGATTTTTACGGGAAGACGCTTGGGCTCGAAGTTTCCCCTGGGCCGGAGGGTACGCTGGTTCTGAGCAAGGCCAAGACTCTGATCTATCCGAAACCCAACCATCAGCCCGCCACATTTACGGTGCTGAACTTTCCAGTGGACAACGTGGAAAAAGCGGTCGATGAGCTAAGCAAGCGCGGTGTGCGATTTGAAGTCTACAACGAGCCAAACTTGAAAACGGATGCGCGGGGCATTGCTCGCGGTAACGGACCAACCATAGCGTGGTTCAAGGATCCGGCAGGGAACATTCTGTCGGTGTTGGAAGCAGCGTAGTTTCGAGCAGACAATCAGTCGAGAAAGCCTCACCCTAAGCTGTTTAGCGCCGTTTATTGCAGCTTCGCGTACTCGGTCTGGGCTTGCTTCAGGATGGGGATCTCGGGATCAGCGTCTTTCCAGAGAGTGAGAAAATCTTGATAGGCGGCCTTTGACTTCGCGGTGTCGCCATAGAGGGCATACGCGCGGCCAAGTTGAAGATGCGCCAGTGCCCCAAGCACATCGTTCGTTACCACAGCACGGTGATCAATGATGTTTTGAAACTCGGCTGCTGCCTGTTTTCCATTCCTTGCCTTCAGATAGGCTTCTCCTCGAACGTAAACCAAATGCAGGCTGAATGGCCCGAACTCGTAACCTGAAGATGGCTTTAGCAGTTCCAAGGCCTGCTGAGTTCGGCCGCGATTCAGTTCGATGACGGCATGGACCGGAGGTATCCAATACCCGTTGAGCATTTCATTTAACGGCTCTTTCTTTCGAATGTCGCCGGTGATTGCCTGCGACCGACTGTTTTCTCCTACCCGTGCCAGAGTCATCGCCGCAAGGCTTTGCAGGGTGGTGTTTGACCCCATGCCCAGAGCTGACGCGACGTTTTCTTTCGCCAAGGCGTATTCTCCAACTTCAACTTTGCGGAGGGCGGCGTTTAGCAGCCAATATGCCGCTGTCTCATGAAGTCCGTTTTTCTGCGCAGAATCGAAGGCCGATTGCGAGAGACTCTGTGCCCGACCAAAGTGGCCGAAATAAGCCTCGGAATCGGACTGAATCGATAGCAACTGGTCTTCGCCACCCGCCTTACCGGTTGCCCAGGCCACTTGCTTTTGCATTTCGCTTGCATCTCCTTCGAGAAAGGCCACCATGTAACGGGAGATGTGGATTTCGGGGACTTCCAGATTGCGGGCTATTGCACGCTCATAGACTTCTTTGGATTCGGCAAGTTTGCCCGCACTACGATACGCGTCGCCCAGAAAGCCGTATGAAAATCCCGCGTCCAAATCTAGGCGCAAGGAATTGGTCAGGAATTGAATCGCTTTGTCGAATTGCCCCAGGTAATAGTAGTTCGCACCCAGATTCGCCTGCGGAACAAAGTCCCTCGGATAAGCGCGCGCCCATTCTTCGTACACCTCATTTGCCTTGTTCGTTTCTTGTGTTACCAGGCTGTAGTAGAGACCGGAAATCGAGTATTTCTCGCTTTCGCTCGTCCGCTCGCGCAATTCAAATCCTTTGCGAAGGTTATCCGCCGCCAGCGAAAGCTCGCCCACGTTGTTATAGGTGACGCCCAGAATGGTGTAGGCGATGGCGAAGTTCGGATCAAGCTCGATGGCACGCTTCAGGAATGGAATTGGCGCAGTCCCTCCCTTCTCCAGCAAAGCCTGGGTAGCCTGGCTGTAAGCCTGCAATGCCGGAAGGGAGGACGTTGTTACCTGATCTAATGGAGTGTTGTACTTCTGCAGTGACGGGAGAGATTCGCCGAGTCTGCGGCGAATTTCAGAGCTTGCGTTTCCCAGGGCTTCGAGCACGTGATCCTTGTCTCTAGCTTGGGCGTTGGTGCTCGCCAGCACTTCGCCGCTGGCACAATTGACTGCCTTTACCGTCAGAAGATATTGACTGCCAATCTGTGCGATTGCACCGTTGAGAACTGCCGTACTTCCCCTTCGTTGACAAATCTCTCGGGCAATCGCAGACGTCAGCTTTGTGTCGGTCTTCCCCATTAGCCCCAATGTCTGTTGGATTTGCTCATCCGTAACCAGACTCAGGAAAGGCGACTGTTCAAGTTCCACCGAGAGCCCCTGTCGAAGTGTGCCGTCGAATACAGGATCGCCCGTCGTGTTATCAAATTCGGCGAGGACGATGGTGTCTTTATCGGTGAACTTCGGTCCGCGATGAAAATAGAGATAGCCGACGAGCGTAATCAGTACGAGAGCTAGCACGGCTGGAATGGCCATCCGCGAGGACAAAAAAGTGCGGGAGGTTGCAGCACTTGATGTCGGCTTTTGCGCCGGGTCTGTGTCCCGCTTCAGACGCCGCAGGTCCGTGCGGATGTCAGAAGCGTGCTGATAACGGAGGTTGCGGTCCTTCTCCAGGCATTTGTTGATGACCTCTTCCAGCTTGACGGGTACATCGGGATTTAATCGCACGGCCGGCGTGGGCTTGCTTTCCAGAATGGCATTGAAGATCGCGCCCGCACTCTCCCCCCGGAACGGCAATGTGCCAGTTGCCATTTCATAGAGAACCACTCCTAAAGAGAACAGGTCCGTACGCACATCGAGTTCCCTGGCGCGAACTTGCTCGGGAGACATATAGGCAATCGTCCCTATTGCCGCTCCGGGACTCGTCAATTGTTCCCCACTCACCGTAGGTAGCGCTGCTGCTCCACCATCCCCCGACTGGCGTACATCAGCCGCCATCTTCGCCAATCCAAAATCTAGGATCTTTACTCCGCGCTTTGTGACAAAGATGTTCGCGGGTTTGATATCCCGATGGATGATTTCCTTGGCATGAGCTGCGTTGACGGCATCTGCGATTTCTATGGAGAGATCAAGAATCGTCTCGGTCGACAGGGGACGGCCGGCGATAGTGCTCCTTAGCGTCGTCCCTTCAAGAAATTCCATCGCGATAAACGGCCTTCCCTCATGCTTTCCAATTTCATAGATAGTGCAGATGTTGGGATGGTTGAGAGCCGATGCCGCCCGGGCTTCGCGGCGGAAGCGCTCCAAGGCTTGCGCGTCGTCCGCCAGGACATCGGGTAGGAACTTCAGGGCAACGAATCGACCGAGTTCGGTGTCCTCCGCCTTATAGACGACACCCATCCCGCCGCCGCCGAGTTTCTCAACAATGCGGTAGCGCGAGATGGTCTGGCCGATCATATGGGCTGAAATCTTAGGTTGAGAGATAGGCCAAGTCAATGAAGGCTGATTTGAGTTAAAAATACCTAGATCGATCGCCAAACGTCGTTTAATTCCGGAGACATAGGTGCCTGTCTGTAGCGAAGTCGCCACAATTCAGTTTTCCGTCAGGGCTGGGGACAAATGCAAACCGAGCCAGGATCGCTCGACCGCAGCCGCATTCCAGCAGTTCCGAATTGAAAGAAGGAGCGTGCGAATTGATAACGTACGATTCGTACAGGGCCGCTCACGTCGAAATGTAGGCCAATCGTTGAACCCGCAAGCGCATCCGAAGATTAGTTGATCGGGCCAGCCTCTGCTATGAGCCTTTGATATCTCTCGTCATCTGCGGAGTGCAGGTCTATCCACTGTTCGTCGGTCATTGCTTTTCGCCGTTCGATCAATGGCACTGCGTCTGGGCCGACCGGATGACGTAATTGCCAGGTGCCGTTCGTGGCGATTTCGAGGACCTTTTGTGCAACCAAGCTAGGCGGCACGGGCGCGTTCTGCAGGGTCGTGGCGAAGAACGATGCAATTCGAGCAGCGTGCGGATACTCCGAGTGCGCGGTTGTCCTAATTCTTTGCGCCATTGCCGTATCGATGATGCCGGGCTTCACCAGAGCCACGCGCACTCCAAATGCTTTCATCTCGCAAGCCAGCGATTCACTCATGGCTTCGAGTGCCCATTTTGAGGCGCAATAAGCTGTCATAGGCGGTTGCGAAAAAGAACCAGCCACCGAGCTGATGTTGATAATGGCCCCGCTGCGGCTCTGCCGCATCTGAGGCAACACAGCTTTAATGCACCGTAACGCACCGAAGTAGTTCGTTTCCATCGTTGCTCTGAAATCATCGATCGACTGCTCTTCGATGGAGCCCGCCCGTTCGACGCCTGCGTTGTTGACGAGGACATCTATGGGACCGTGGTGCGATTGAATCGCGGCGACACCTTGCGACACGGAATCGTCGTAGTCCACGTCCATGGCGCTTATCGTGACTTGCAGCTCTTCTTTCGCGGCCATCTCCGCGAGCGCAGGCGACTTCGAGGGGTTGCGCATGGTCGCATGTACGCGATACCCGGCGCGCGCAAACGCCAAGGCAGTCTCATATCCAATCCCCTTGCTCGTCCCTGTGATCAGAACCGATTTCATGGCAACCTCGCTCGTCGAATCTCGTAACTTTCTGGGAATTATAGTCGAGTACACGAATGCAAGTTCAAGAGCGTCAGCGCAAGAGGAAGAGAGTTCGAAAATCGGGTTTTAGGGCCGATGATTCTTCGCTGCCGGATGCCCCCAGGCGGCCCTCGAGTCCCCGCCGATTGGCCGACAACTCATCTTACGCGGGATCGTTACCGTTGACGCCATCTCATCCACGAGCGGGTTGATAAGAGCATCGACATCTTTTAAAACCTTCGGAAAGAAGCTCCTGGGGCGAGTGGAATGCGTTGAGGCAACGCCAATAAACTTCCCTGACGAAGTAATCAAAGGAGTTGATTGGCACGATTGTACGCGGGCCCGATGCATCACATCTCGAGTCCGCTGGTCCTGAAAGAGTGGGTCCGAGGCGACGTCTCGGACGACCACTCGGGAGCGGCGGTTCATTGCCCGGCCGCAAGCGGAGCTATCGCTGGACACCGTACGGAAATGGTCTAAGAACTCACTGCCAAAGCCGTGGTGCGAAACTATCGTCAACTCTTGTCGTGAAGAATCGAAAAGTTGAACATTCCCAAAATCTGCTCCGGTAGCCTCGACGCATAGTCGCAATAATTTGGGGATGAAGGGATTACTTCCAAAGAGCACATACGGATTGCTCTCCATGCAATCTTGATCTTCACCATCGAGTGCGGTTCTGATAGCCAGCAACAGTTCATCGGGGTTCCCGCCCTTGCCGACAAAACCATCCATCAAGGTCCGCGTCTCAGCCGACACGTCTTCTGGGTAACCAGACAGCATGATGATTTTGAGGTGGGGAAACTCTCCTCGCAGCCGTTCTGCGACCTCTCCCCCATTCATCTCCGGCATGTTGAAATCGAGAACGACTGCGTCGAGTTGCGTGGATTTCGCAGACGTTAGAGCCTCTTGACCGCTCGATGCCGTCAGGACGCGATAACCTTCGGCTTCAAGAACCATCTTTCGTAGGAACAGACCTGGAATCTCGTCGTCAACGCAGAGAATACTCAGTTTCACCGAATCACCCGTGGGTAGGAAGAAACTAATGCTTGAAACAATTCTACTCAGGAAGGCCACAACTATGCCAGCCGTCGCGGGAATGGGCTCATGTCGTTTCTTCTCTAAAGACCCTATGGACAGGAGACGATCGGCCGATGTGTCCAGCCTTGCCTAGCAGTCAATTCCACCGAAGTGGTACAGGGTATTCCGGATTGCAGGTACTTAGCTTAATCGCTACCTTGCCCCATGCACCCAAAGCAAAATCTGCAGTCTGTCGAAGGCCGCTGGCTCACTATCGAGGAAGTCCGCATAGTGGGCGATCTACGGATAATGCACGCGAAAGTGGATGAGCTATTTCAGCTCGTGAGTTCCCTTAAACGTCGCCATGACGAAGGGGACGTAGTGAAATACGCGGACCAGCCCATCCTGACGGAAGACATCCAGAAGGTTGATGAGATTTATCTCTGGTTCGTAAGGCTGAAGGAGACAAGCATCGCAAAGCGAAGCTGATACGGCAAATCGAAACCGGTGCTTGGTTCGTCCTCGTAAGATCCACCATCCTTAATCTCCATCATTTCGAGCGCGGTTGTTGATCGCGACCATAGCCCCCTTGACGCTTCCCAGAGGATTTCCCGGGATCGCGCTATCTGATTTGTGAAAGCGGGAACCTGAAGGGGATTTCTGGTGTCCTCCTGAAGAGGCATCGGTTCCTGAAGGGCGGATCGGTGTTCAAAGACATGCGTCGTTGGAAGAGACACTTTGTCGTGCTGACTCTCGTGTTGTTGGCCGTCTGCTTTCCGATCTTTCTCCTGACAGGGTATACCGCGCTTTACTGGGCATGGGTGCAGGGCGATTTCGGGGCAGCGCTCCCTTATCTGCCATGGGCTAGAAATATTGGAATGGTCGCCATGGCCGGAGCTACTTCCGCTCTTGTCATTTTGTTCTCGCCGGAAACCTTTCAGATTTCAGCGAAGATCCACCTTTCCCTTTCAATACTGGCCACGCTCACCATCGGATTTTTTTCTGAGTTCAGAAACGAGGGCAAGTTTCATTTCAAGAACCTCGTCCATTTTTTTGGGCCTGGAACGTGGATTCACGATGGGCTGAATCATATTGTTCCTTCAGCCGGTGATTTTCTGTACCGAATGGAATACTCGCATTGGAATGATTTCCTGATGGGACGAGCGATCGTCAGCGTTCTTTTTTTTGTTGCCTTCTTGAAAATCTACGGGTCTTCCAGGAATCAAACCCCGATCAGCCTGGGCGCGCCGGATCCAGTCCCCTCAAGCGATCTTCACCATGCTCTGCGGTTCGCGCGCATCCTGATGAACGTGGGGCTATTCTGGTTTTTCGCCCAAGCATGGGCCGAAAAAGCAGGTTACATGACCAATCCTTATTCAAGCGATGAACTCGACCTACCCTTTGAGTTTGTCGGGACCATGTTGGGTTTCTGGATGGCGCGTGCCCTTACCAAGCCTTTCGACGATCCACCCGAAAAATTCCGTTCCACTTTCTTCATCGACTTTCTGTCATCGGGAGTGATTGGTCTTTTCTACACTTTGATCGTTGGCCGGTTGACGGAGGGCATCGCCGGCAACGTTGCCCACGCTCTCAGTGCCGTGGTTCCTCCTTCGTTCGAAGTCCATGAATACACATCTGTTCAAAGGCACGCTCGTCCATTTGAGCTTCTATTGATAGCCGGAGCGATGTGGTGGGGTCTCAACCGCTCGGCCAGAGACGAGGAATGGACGCCGCTCAGCAGCAACCATGAACCAGCGGCAGTCGACTGCAGGTGGAACTTTCTTCTCACCGTGGCCCAGGCGATCGCACTAACGGCCGGCTGCCTGCTCATGTATGGAACAGTGTTCTCGATCCTAGAATCGCAATTGGGGTGGAGGCTTACCATGGCCGCGGCGGGACTAGGGGCCGGAACCGCGGCCCTGCTGCTTGCCAAGCGTGCCGTTTTCAGCGGGAATCGTCTCTTCCAGAGTCGGGACTTTCTGGTGTTTTCCTAAGAAAATCCTTTACTTTATAACACCAATGACTTCCTCTACGGCACTGGCGCAACCCTTTTTGGCAGCACGGACGCCGATCTCTGGGACGACAACAGCATCAGCACTCCGTTCCACATTTCCGTAAAGGGGAACGGAATCGAGGAAACCTCGATTAGCGATCTCGCAGTTCCCCCTTCCGGTCCGATCCTGCTCAGCGGCGTGGGCGATATTCGCGGCTTTTATCACACCAGCGTGAGCACCTCGCCTTCGGCGCAGTACTCAGCCCTCACCTCTACTAACTCACTCGACTTCGCGCAGAACGCTCCCTCCAAAGTCGTGCGCGCCAGCAACGGCGATAACAGTAATTGCGAAAAAAGCTTTGCCTACTCAACCGATGGCGGCCAAACCTGGAAGATAGGCGGGGGACAACCTACCGGGGTAACCGGCAGCAACAACGACTCGATCGCAATATCCGCGGACGGCTCCCGCGTCGTGTGGGCTCCTGACGGGACCACCGCGGCTTACACCTCAACGAACTGGACGGCCGCTAGCCCAACTTGGACAGCTGTTACCGGACTTCCAGCGCAAGCCAAAATCCGCGCCGATCGAGTCACGGCCGACAAATGGTACGGTTTCTCGAACGGCGTGTTCTATGTCAGTGCGAATGGAACTTCCTTCACGGCGACGGTGAGTTCCGGTTTCCCAACTTCCGCGAAGATCGTGACCGTATACAACAAAGCAAACGACGTGTGGCTCGTCAGTCCCGATGCGAGCTCGGGCGGAGCATGGCATTCAACGAACGGCGGCACCAGTTTTAGCAAGCTCGCTGGAATCAGCCTTGCCGATGGCATCGGCTTCGGGGCCCCGGTAACGGGCGCAACCTATCCGACAATCTTCCTCGCCGGACAGATTGGCAGCGTCCGCGGCGTCTACGATTCCACCGACGGCGGCAGCACCTGGAAACAAATTAACGACGCCAACCATCAGTGGTACTACTCAGGCTTCGTGATCACCGGCGACCCCAACCACGTTGGCCGCGTCTATATCGCCACCAACGGCGCGGGATCATCTACGGTGACGGGGCGCCGTAGGCTTGAACGCAGGCTGGAATGAAACCTTGCCCCCATTCTAGGCCGCATCTCTTGCGGCTTAGGATGGGGAACATTTCCGCGTGCGGATCATCTTCAGGGCGAGGCCGCAGCATGAGGGCCGTTTCCAAATGAGGGTAAGTGCTGGGCAGCCGAGGCAGCGGCTCAGCTTCAGAGTTCCGCCTTAGACGTTGCCCTCCCATCTTTACCGCTGGCTAGAATGGCCCAATTGCAATATCGTTTCACCGAATCCATTCACTTTTTAATTTCCCGATCTTACTTATCTGCTTTTCAGCAGATGCCGCGGGTCCTTATAATCCGGCTGCTCGCACGGAGAACCGGAAAACGATATGCGCCACAACGATAAAGGCATTTTAGGACCCGACTGCCGCATTGCGATCATCACAGGGGAAACCGATGCCTTTCCGGACATGCAGCACTTCTTGTCCCCCAGGTTCTCCGCCACACTCGCCCAGACCGAAAAACAGATCCAGTCGGCTGCGGATGATTCCACGATGCGCGCAATGCTGATCGACCTTGACAGTTTGGGGACCGACCATTCCCAGGCGCTCCAGTTGGTCCACGATCTCCGCCAAATCCGCGACGACTTGGTTCTCGTCGCAATCACCCGGTCGAACAGCCGCAGCATTCCGTTGAAGGCCAGCCAGGCGGGTGCTGATGAGTTCTTCCTCGCCCCCCTGGATTTCGAGGAGCTTCAGATTGTGCTGTGGCGGGCGATTGAAAAGCGCAGCCTTCAGCTCGAAGGGCAGCGTCTGATCGAGCAAGCGGAAAGCAAAACATCGTTCTGCGGGCTGATCGGCGTCAGCGAAGCCATGCAGCGCGTGTATCAGGCCATTCAAGCCGTTGCCGACAGCAATACAACGGTTGTTCTCCGCGGAGAAAGCGGCACGGGGAAGGAGCTGATTGCCGGTGCCATCGTCCAGCTCAGCAGCCGCCGCGACCAGCCCTATGTGTGCCTGAACTGTTCAGCGATTCCGGAAAATCTTGTGGAATCTGAACTATTCGGGCACGAGAAAGGCGCCTTCACCGGCGCAGACTCCGCCAAACCTGGCCTCATCGAGACGGCTCACGGTGGCACGTTGTTTTTGGACGAAATCACAACCCTCGATCACAGTCTACAGAGCAAGCTGCTGCGCGTGCTGCAGGAACGCACGGTACAACGCGTAGGCGGGCGCTCCTCGAAGAAGGTCAATTTTCGGCTGATCGCTGCCAGCAATGACAATCTGGAAGAGCTCGTCCGGCAAGGCCGCTTTCGCGAGGACCTCTATTACCGCATCAACGTGGTTCCGATCTTCATTCCGCCACTCCGGGAGCGCCCCGGTGACCTGCCCTTGCTCGTCGACCATTTCCTGAGGATCTATTGTGCGGCGAACAACCGGCCGCTCAAGCAGCTCGAAGCCGAAGCGCTGGAGATCATGGAGGATTATTCATGGCCGGGGAATGTGCGTGAACTGGAAAACGTAATCCAGCGGCTGATCATCATGAACAATTCGCCGGAAATCCGCGCCTCTCATCTTCCGCAACCGATGCTCTATTCGAGTGCTGCCAGCCAGGAAGCAATCCTCATTCCTGAAGAAGGGGTGGACTTTGACGCCGAGATGGACAGAATCGAACTGGCGTACCTCACGGCGGCCTTGAACCGAACAAAAGGAAGCAAGACCGCGGCCGCGGCTCTGCTCCGCATCGATCCTCAGCGCATGAAATACCTGTGCCGCAAACGCAAACTCGCATCCGCCATCGGTTAATTTTTAACCCATTAAGGGTTAATTATTAACCTCAGAAGTTAAAATTTAACCAATAGCTCCGGCCCCGGCAGGGATCCCTGCCTGTAACTTGCTGATTCAACGGGGCAAGGCGCAAGGTTGCCCGCTCCCCTGGTTTGGCATGCGCTGTGCAATAGGAAAGTCCGTCAGTTGGCACTTTTAAAAAAGGAGCAGGCAATGTCAATCAACAAAAAGTCTCTCATCAGCAACCGCAGCGCTAGCAAGAAGGCTATCGTCACGAAGCCGGAAGTCACCAAAGTGGTTGGTTCCCCTGTGAAGGCCCAGGGCGCACCTCTGAAGGTCCATGGCACGCCTCTGAAGGTTCACGGCACGCCCCTGAAGGTTCACGGCACGCCCCTGAAGGTTCACGGCACACCCCTGACCAGCCTCTAGGAACGGGGCCATTGCCTCTCCGCTTCGCGATGAGGGCCGAGAATCTTCTCGGCCCTTTGTATTTCACCAGACCTTGCGTTGCACCAAATCTCTGACAAAGCGGCCAGCGAACCCGGCCAGACTGCGGCGGCCGACCAAAATTTTCGCCTGCCCGCTCATCCCCGGAAGCAGTCCTGACTGGTATTTCAAGAAGCCGGTTCCTAGATAGAAACGGGGCGGATTGATTCCCTGCAGTTGCTCTTTGGGAAAAAGACCGGTAGGAAGCAGCGATGGCGCCGGCGATATGTCCACCAGGCTGGCCGATGAAGGCACCCACTGCCCGGGTACAAGGAGATGTAGCCGCTGTCCGATTCGCACTTCACTCATGGAAAATTCTGGGACGTAGAGTCGTGCCCTGAGGTCGGACAGGCCCGCAACCTCCAGAAGAACGTCCCCCTCGCTCACAGGCCGGCCAACCAAGTCAGCAAGGTGAGGGGTGGTTACGGTTCCGGCAATGGGGCTGACGACGGAGAGCTGTCCGATCTGATTTCGCGACAATCGTTCATTCACCGCACTTTGCAATCGTTCCTGTTCCGCCTCGGCAAACTCGGAGTATTGTTGGCTCGCAGCCGAGGCTCGAGCGGTAGTGCGCAAAAGTTCGGCGCGTGACTTTTCCGCATTGGACTCTAGATTCAGGTTGGCTAAACTCAATAGCGGACTGCCGACTTGGACCTGTGCACCCTCGGAGGTTGAAACTCTCCGCACCATTCCCGGCACGGTTGCGCGAATCACGGCCGATTGCGTGGCCTCCAAAACATACGTGCAATCGACCGAATCCGGCCAAATGGGACCAAAGAGAAGCAAGATTCCCAACGCGGTCGCGACCAGCAACCGCGAGGGCGTCAACCACGCCTTGACCCGTTGCTTTTTGTCCAAGTAGAGCATCTTCATAAATCTCACCGCCATGTGAATCCTTGAGCGAAAAACCCAATACCCGATTGCCAGGGCCGGGGCGAAAGCCAGTTCCGGCATGAAAGACGACAGAATGTGATAGGTGACGATCATCAGGAAAGAGAGCAGGCTGTAGCTGTACAGCCCGGAGAGCACGGCGTAGACGACAAAGAACAACCGTTTTCGCCGTGGAACATAGACGACATCTACGGGCAGGCGAAAAATGTTCTTTCGCACCCAACTGGTGAGGTATGCGGTGCTGGATTCTTTGAGCGAAGGCTCGCTTACGAGTTCAGAAAAGATCAGATACCCGTCGAGCTTGATCAATGGATTCAGGTTCAGCACAGAAACGCCGATCCCGGTGATGATCATCACCTTGTAAGCCCAATCGTGGGCAGGCATGCCGGGCGCAGTTCCCCACCAGACGACAGTAGCGACGAAGCAGAACAACAGGTCGATCCAGATTCCGGCAATCGCGGTTGCGATTCTGGCCCATTTGCCGCCAATCACCCAGACCTGCGTGGCGTCGCAAATAAAACTGGGTGCGAAATACATCAGGCTGAACGCCATCTTCTCGATGGTGGCACCGAAATGCTTGCCCACGAGGCCATGACCGGTCTCGTGTACGACGGCCATGCTTCCAAACAGAACCCAGAACTCAACCAGGTCCCATCCCGACTTGTGCATGAAGTTGTAGTACGCGAAACTGTCCGACCAGATCTCCCCAAAGCGATCCGCCCACATCCACGCCATCAAGACGAACAGAGCGAGGCTTAACCAGACAAACCGGGGCGTAAACAGGAATCGCACCTTGGGATAAAGCCAGCTAATGTAATTGTCGGGATTCTTCCAGGTCTTGAGAGTAAGGTCGGAGAAGTCCAGCGTGCGCGAACGACGGCGCTTGGTGTGAGAAAGCCTCAATTCCTGTTGCAGAGTTATATTGCGCTCAAGCGGGCTTTTGTATAGAAGCTGACTGCTGGTTTGGAGATAGCTGGCCAGTTCTTTAACGTCTTCTTCCGAGGCGGCGACCCCGGTTTCCTCCCCGAAACGGGCCGCAATGTCCTCGAAGGAGCTGTCTCCATCGAACATCTGAATTAACTTCCACTGCAAGGGGGAAAAGCGGAACACCAGGTCGGTGCCCGGCATTTTCGTCAGTACAACAGGTTTGCCTTTTTCGATGTGTTCTTTCGCGATGACTTTCGGGTCGAGCTTCGGCGGGTACTTGCGGACGATCTGCTCCGGCAACTCCGGCAGCGCAACTTCGAGGGCGCGAACGATGTTCATTGCAGATGAGTTGCCCGGCTTCAGCGCACGTCAGGCAGATGGAGATCGGCGCGCATCCCTGGCCGCAGCCCCGCAGTTCCTCCCGAGAGCTCAGCGAGAATCTCGATCGTGTCGCTCGAGGGATCGACCACCGGGCTCACCTGAATGACTCGTGCGCGATATCGATGGGCGGAATCTCCCGTTTCCGCGGGCGTGATTGCAACCATGGTTCCCGGTTTCACTCGGCCTAGAAACCTCTCTGGCAGGGTCACGCGAATCCGCAACGGTGCGGTCGCCGTCACCCAGAACAGACGGTCATTCTTGGCGACACTTTGACCGACCCTTATGTAGCGTCGAGCGACTACGCCGTTGAATGGAGCCGCGATCTGCGTCTTTTCAAGTTCGAGCTCCAGAGAACGTTCGGTCTGCTTCGAATTGGCAAGCAACTCAGATACCCGCTTCACGTCCCACTGATCTGATTCAGCTTTGTATTTGGCATGGTCCAACTGCTCTTTGGGAATGATCTGCGCCTGCCAAAGTTTTTCCGCGCGGGCATAGTCAGCTTCGAGGACCTTTGCCTCCGCTTGCCAATTTTTCAGGTCAGCCTCGGTGCTTCTGGTTCTTGCCCGGGCAGCCTCGAGATCAGCGGCAATTTGGCGGTCGTCCATCTTTGCCAGTAACTGACCTTTCTTCACCGACGTGCCTGGTTCCGCAAACACGGCAGAGACGACACCCTCGCGCTGCGCCGATACATCGACTTGGTCTTCGACGATGATGGGACCGGAAGCGACAAAATCCACCTGCGGAGCCGCGCTTGGGGTGGCCGACTGTGCGGGAACCGGAACGGGCTCGGCAGCCGCCGCCGTCGAAGGCCCCTGAGAAGGGGAACTCGTACAACCGACTCCGATCACCAATAAGCCGATTCCCAATACAACCTTGTTCATGGAATAAACCCCTGTTCTTACCACCCGAACCAAGCCCAGAGCTTGGTCCAAATCCAGCTCCCGATCCGGCGAAACATCACGACGCCCGCCGACCGCAATCCGGTAGAAATCTTCCCCCGCCCCTGCATTCCGGACCGTAGCGCGTTGTCGGGATTCGCCACCGCGATCCGCGCAAAAAAGATCGGCTCTGTATTCTGAAAGACACCCTGCGGGCTAATGACTCGCACCTGTCCGTGAAAAGTGCGTTCGGGAAAACCGTCGAGCTTCAGACTGGCTTTCTGACCGGCCTTCAGCAGCCCAACGTCGGTCTCATCTACCGATATGTCGACAAGCTCTTCCGAGTTGTCCACGACATCCACGAAGCTTTCCCCGTCCTTCAGCTTATGACCAACCAAGTTCTCGATTTGGGGAGTGGCAATCGTGCCGTCAATGGGCGAACGAATCACCGTCTTTCCCAGGCGGTCTTCGGCGCGTGCGACTTCGGAAGCCCAGAAATCCGCCTGGGCTTTCTCGATGCCAGCTTCGGTCCCGTCGTTATTGGCGAGCGCCCGGTCCATCCGCGCGACTGAGGTTTGATGCTTCGCGTTTGCCGCGGCTAAAGCCGACCGATATTCCCCGTCCTCCAGAGTCGCAATGGCCGCACCTTTCCTGACCACGTCGCCTTCACGGACATCTACTGACTTGATCACTCCCTCAAACTCGGATCCGACGTGCGCGATGCGTGCCGGTGCGACCACCGCGCTCCCATCCACTCGCAGCGGCAACGGAAAGGCAAGCAGGAAGATGACCCCGGCGGCGGCGGCTACAAGGATTGCCGCGCGCCGATGCTTTTCGAGCGACAAGAATTTTTTCTTCTTGTCTATCAGCGGCTGCAGCACGCCGATGAAGGGAACTTCCTTGTAAAGCGAGGCATTTCGCAGCGCCACCGTCGCTTGGCTGGCGAGCACCTTGATCATCTCCAGGTGCGCTTCAGAAAGAAAATCGGGATCGCTGCTTTCAAAAAGCAGCACGCCAACGCGCCCCTCTTCGTCCACCAACGGAATCAGGTGGCAAGCGCGGGGGCCGGTCTCCTCGAAGTACTGCTCGAACTTGGCCCTGGTCTCTTCGCGGTCGGAATCGATTCGCTCTCCGTGTTGGGTAACCAGCAAGGGCTCACTGAGTAGAGAGGCCCAATCCAGGATCTCGCGCAGGCTGCGGTATTGAGGGTCGTCGGCATTGAGTTGGGTGGTCCCCGAAACCGCCCGCAGGCGGATGCCGCCACGCTCATCAAGGGCAATGGCAGCGCGCTCGTAAGGGATCACGTTAGCCGGCCCGTTCACGATCGCCTGCAAAACGCGATCCAGGTCTAGCGTCGATGTGATTTCCCCGCTGGTCTTGACCAAGGCTTCCAGGATTTCTACTTTGCGCTCCGCAAGCAACATGCTGGCGTTGTGGAGCGCGCTGCTGGCCGTCTCAGCAAACGTGGTGAGCGCAAACAGATCATCCTCATCGAAAGGGGTTCCATCCAGCTTGTTGACGGCCTCAACCACGCCGACCAGGGCGCCACGGTCGATCAATGGGACGAGCAAAACCGAGAAGATCGCGCCTTCTGCCACTTCAGCATTGCGCTCGACCAGCCGGGAGTCTTCCGCAGACTCGATCAGCAAGGGTTCCCCGCTATCGGACACCTGGCCGGCGATGCCTTCCTCCGGTCTCTGTGTCTGCCCTTCTTCGGTCGTCGGATCGCTTCCCGCCTGCTGCATGAGGGTAAGTGACTGATCGGCCTCGAGCAGCCAGACGTTCACCGCCTGACATTCCAGCAGTTCTTTGAACTTCGACCCCATCAGCGGCAGCAGCTGATCAAGTTCCAGGGTGGAGTTCAGCACTTTCTCAAGATCATAGAGATGAGTGAGCCGTGTGATGGACGATAGCGTCGAGTGACGCTCCTGTTCGTAGTCCACGGCACTCGCCAGGGCGCTCGCCGTAACCTCCGCCACAGGCAGCAATTGCGATACGTGGTCGGTTTGAAGCTCGCCCTCAAAACTCACAATCTCGATTGTTCCGAGCAGGCTGCCTCTCCCGTTCAGCGGCAGATAGGCGAGCGAGTGCAGAGTTCGCCGGATATGCAGGTGCGAGTATTCTTCTCGGACGAGTTGCTTGCCGGAGACGACGAGCAACCGGGGATTCCGAGACAATTCTCCCAGCACACCGTGTTCGAGGGGCAGGCTTGGCTCGGTAATCGAGACCTCACCCGCGGTAGCTTGCGGTGCCCAGATGCGCTCTCCAGCTTGGTCTAGGAGGAGATAGACGTTGATGCCGGTGCCGGGTAGAAGTTCCCCAACCACCTGCGCAGCCAGCCTCGCACGAGGTGCTAGCTCACGAGAATCAAAAAGACGAGCCGAAAAGGCGGCCAAATCGATCGCCACCATCGGCCCTTGGGTCGCCATTAACAGGGCCCTCGAAGTGACATCCACCAGGAAACACGGCGCTCGAAGCCGACTTGCAAATTTCAAGGGCTTCTTCTAAGTTGAGTGACTCTAGCAAAGCGACACCCTGCTGTCAACGCATAGCTGAATCGTCCGAATCGAGGTTAGACCGATGGATATTGAGGTCCGCAGTCAGGGGCAGGTGAAAATTGTTAAGCTGCGCGGCCGGCTCAGCCTGGGCGAGGCGGTCGACCGCTTGCGGGCTACCATGGAGGACCTGCTCGGCAGTGGCGAGAATCGCCTGGTCCTCGATCTCGGCGAACTGGCCACTGTGGACTCGAGCGGCATTGGTTTATTCAGCAAATTCCTGACCTCGACCAAGCAACAGGGGGGCTCGCTCAAGCTGGTCAACCCCTCGAAATTTGTGATTCAGACACTCAAACTAGTCGGACTTCTGAATCTTTTCGAAGTGTTTTCGGACGTCCCGGCAGCCGTCGCCTCGTTCGCGTAACCTCGTTCGGGTAAAACGCATAAACCATGGATCACTAGCGGGTAGTTGTTTTGCTTCGCCGTGCTTGGGACCCGGCAAAGGCCAGGAAGGCCTTTTCGGCTGGCCCGGGTGGCAGCTTTCGAACCAGCCGATTGGAACCATCAGAGGAAGAAATCAGTGCTGGTTGGCATATTGCATCCCGGCTTGTGTTTCGGCGATCGCACGGTTGATGTACTCCAAAGCTCTTTCCCGATGGCCGCCCTTGTCGGTGTTCGCACTCTGCAGGTTCTGTTGAGCCTCGCGGAGGTTTTGCATGGCGGCTTCCATCTTGGGTTGCCGTTCGTACCCATGGTTTTGCCCTTGGTAGCCTTGGTTTTGTCCCTCCCAGTGGCCGCTCCACCCACCACCACGTCCCCAGTCGCCTCGTCCCCAGCCACGGAATTGAGCGCCATCTACCGTGCTCCCTTCGGGGTATTCGAACATGCGTTCCTGGCCGTTGGGCCCGCGGGCATAGATGCGCAGCACTTTCCTCTCGCCTGGGGCGGGATCAACGCCAAACGTGCTGTTCCCCATGCGGAAGCTACGATCGGCTTGCGCGAGCTCCCGCAGCCGATTGGTTACGTCTACATGACGGCCTCCGGTTCCGTATTGGGCGCTCAAAATCGAGTATTGGCCCTGATCGGGGGAGCCATATTGGGCCATCGCCAAACCAGGCACGAAAAGGCCGAACATCAGCAAAACATTGAGAATTCGGGTTGTAAGCATAAGCTTCTCCTGAGCGTAATTCCTAGGTTGCCGTCGGGATTAGATGCAAATGGGAAACCCAGGGAGATTTGCCACCCTCGTCAGGAGATTACCGGCGCCGCAACTGTCATACACTAGGTGGCTATGGAGTCGGTTCATGTTGAGCATTTCTTTTTAGGCTGTCTGGCGCACGCCTCCTATCTTGTGGCGTCAGGCGGGGTTGCCGCCGTTATCGATCCCCAGCGCGACGTCGAGATCTACCTCGACACTGCGCGTCAAAACGGCTGGAAGATTCAGCACATCATCGAAACCCACCTCCACGCCGACTTTGTTTCAGGGCATCACGAACTGGCGGAACGGACCGGAGCACAGATCTACCTCGGCGAAGGAGCGGGTGCCTCGTTCACCCACACCGCTGTGAAAGACGGTGATTCGCTACAGTTCGGGAGTTGCCGCTTCGACTTTCTCGAAACTCCAGGTCACACGATGGAAAGCATTTCTATCGTCATGACCGACTTGTCCCAGCCGAAAGCTGCCAAGGCAATCTTCACCGGGGATACGCTGTTCGTCGGAGATGTCGGCCGCCCGGATTTGTCGGCCACGCACACGCCCCAAGAGCTGGCCGCTCTGCTGTACTCGAGCTTGCACGACAAATTGCTGAAGTATCCTGACGATACCCGGGTTTATCCGGCACACGGTGCCGGGTCACTTTGCGGACGGCAGATGAGTTCAGAACGCTCGTCGACGATCGGCCGAGAGCGCCTCACCAATTACGCTCTTCAGGCCCGGACCTGCGGGGAATTTGTTCAGCTGTTGACCGATGGGCTGCCTCCCCGACCCGAGTATTTCGGGCAAGACGTGGAACTCAACCGCCAAGGCGCCGGCGTTCTCGCCGAAATTCCTCCTCCCATGCCTATTCAAGCGCCGGAAGTCTTTCGACTCCAAGCGGAAGGGGCCATTGTTCTCGACACGCGCCCGGCTATGCAATTCGCAGTCGCGCATGTGCCCGGCTCGGTCCACATCGCGCTCTCGGGACAGTATGCCTCCTGGGCTGCTCGCATTCTCGGTTTAGACAAGCAGATTATTCTCGTCGGCGAAGATGCTGACCATCTGCGCGAGTCGCAGATGCGGTTAGCTCGCGTCGGCATCGAAAACGTGAAGGCATATCTGGGAGGCGGGATCGCCGGCTGGATTGCGGAGGGCTACGAACTCGACTATATCCCGCAGATCTCGGTGCAGGAATTCGGCGAATTGCGAAGCAAGGAGAGGGACCACATTGCAGTGCTTGACGTGCGCGAACCCGGGGAGGTCGAAGCCGGAGCCATCGCGGGATCGCTCCACATTCCTCTCGCCCAACTCCAGCGGCGCAGCGCTGAACTCGATCCGAGCAAGTTGATTGTCGTCCACTGCAAAGGCGGTTACCGTAGCTCGATTGCAACCAGCATCCTTCGCCGCGCCGGCTTCCGAGATATCGCCAACCTGACCGGCGGCTTCGATGCCTGGAAGACCGCTGCCGCGGCCTAGCCGCCTTTTTTCACCACCCGCTCACAACTCCTATGTCCGGGTGGGCACGAACCGACCGGACTCAATTTGCGAAGTCGTGTTGGAGGTTTGCGCGTCCCGATGGCGGTTGTTATCCTAGTCGAACCATGTATCGCGACTTTCATGCCCAAGACCGCTGGACCAAAAAACGGGTGCATTGCCTGTATCAGGCGCTGATTGTTGCCGTCGCCACGCGCCATGCCGACGCAGTGGATATCAAGTTTCTGGTCGATGGACGAGCGGTTTGGGTGGCCCTGCCGCTCGCGGCCTGGGTGGAGTACAAGAAACAGACGGGCAAAAGCATTACCGATCCTCTGGCAATCGCGATCGCCGGGCATTACTTGAAGACAGCCCTTCAGTCGGGGGAGGGGGTGGGACGAGAAATGTATTCGCTCACCGTTCCCCAGACCCTAGAGCACCTGGAAGCCCTGGTCAATGAAACCCCGGAAGCGGAAGTCGCGGCCGTCTAGCGGGTGGCGGAAACGCCCAAATTCAAGTAAAATCTAGGTTTCCAGTAGATTTCAGATCTTCGGAGCAGTCATGGCACAAGTATGCGAAATTTGCGGCAAGGGGCCGCAGTTTGGAAATAACATCAGCCACGCTCACAACGTGACCAAGCGGCGCTGGAACGTCAACCTGCGCCCCGTCCACGCCAAGGTCAAAGGTGGCAACAAGCGGATTCGCGTTTGTACATCCTGCCTGCGCAGCGGAAAAGTGGCCAAAGCCTAGCTCTCCGGATTCGACGATTCGCTGCCTCGAGGATGTAATTGCCTCACTGAATTCCCACCAGTTGGACGTCAAAGATCAGAGTTGAATTCGGCGGAATCACCGGAGGGTACCCCTGCTCTCCGTACGCAAGCTGCGGTGGAATCTTGAGCTGCCGCTTGCCGCCGACCTTCATTCCCGCCACGCCCTCGTCCCATCCTTTGATCACTTGCCCGCCCCCAAGCGGGAAGGTGAAGGGCTGTCCTCCAACCGAGCTATCGAACTTCTTGCCATTGGTGAGCCAACCGGTGTAGTGAACCTTCACCGTTTGTCCGGCAGAGGCGACGGCGCCGGTTCCTACCTTCACGTCCCAATACTGCAGGCCTGACGCTGTCGTTGTTCCCGGTCCAGTGACTTTCGTTGGCACATTGGGGTTCGGACGCGCGGAGGGTTTTTTCACAGCGGTACCCGTGGCTGATTTGTGAGTTGGCGTGGTCTTTTGGGTCGGGGATTGGGTGGGAGCTGTGCTGGTTTGTCCTAGCGCAAGGCTCCCTCCGAGAACTGCAACCGCGAACACCCATCGATGTTGATTCATGATTTCTCCGAAACTCCTTGTCGCGATTTCCGCATGACTGAAGATGATCTCAGTTCTGCGCCAACGCGATCACGTCAATTTCAACCAGGACATCTTTCGGCAAGCGAGCCACCTCAACCGTCGATCTCGCCGGGGGCGCTCCGGTGAAGTGCTTGCCGTAGACTTCGTTCATGGACGCAAAGTCGCCCATATTCTTCAGGAACACGGTCGAGCGCACCACCCACTGGAGCCCGCTTCCTGCGGCATCGAGAATGGCGGAAAGATTTTGGATGACTCTTTCCGTTTGAGCGGCCACATCGCCTTCGATCACCTGCTGTGTGCCCGGATCAAGGGCAACCTGCCCGGAAACAAAAACCAGGCCGTTCGCGCGAATGGCCTGGGAATAAGGTCCGATCGCTTTGGGTGCGCCGGGGGTTGAAATAACGTCGCGCATGCTCCTCCGTTCGTATGAATGGAAGATTGTACATTGAGGATTTCCCGTGGGCTCGAACCACAACCCGGAAATCTGTCCTCAAACTCTTTGCAGGCGCTGCACGTCGTGCACGCCCGGGATCTTCCGTACACCCTGGATGATGCTTTCCAGGTGCTTCAAATCGGCGATTTCGATGACGATGTCCACATTGGCTTGACCATTTTCGGTGCGCGCCCCGATCTTGCAGATGTTGGTGTTGGTATCGCTGATCACGGCCGTGATCTGCTTGAGCATGCCGAAGCGGTCGTCGCAGAAAACGGTGAGCTTGACCGGGAACGCTGTCGGCGTTCCTTCGTCCTTGCCCCACTCGACATCAATGCGCCGCTCGGGCTCATACATCAGGTTGGTCACATTCGGGCAATGCACTGAATGGACCGCGACCCCCTTGCCGCGAGTGACGTAGCCGACGACGGCCTCGCCGCGAATTGGATTGCAGCATCTCGCCCGATAGACCAGTAAGTCGCCTTGGCCCTTCACGCGAATGGCATTACTGTGGTCTCCGCCGAAGACGCGCCGGACGACATTGCCGATTCCAGATTCCTCCTCGAGAGGCATGGTGGATTCGGGCTCGGAAGCAGGCGCTAACTTGCCCAGGATCTGGCGAGCGGAATACTTTCCGTAGCCGATTGCGGCAAGCAGATCATCGGGCTGGCCCAGTCCGTAATCCGAGGCGATCCGCTGCATATCGGCGTCCTTGATGTCTTTAAGAGCGATGCGATATTTCCGCGCCTCCTTTTCGATCAGCTTCTTGCCAATTTCGATGGCGCGTTCGCGCTGATGGACATTGAGCCAGTGTTTGATCTTGTTACGGGCACGCGAGGAGCGAACCACCGCCAACCAGTCGCGGCTTGGTTTGTGGCCGGGCTGGGTGATGATCTCTACGATGTCGCCACTGTGCAGCTTGTGCCGCAGCGGAACCATTCTCCCGTTCACCTTGGCGCCCACGCAGCTGTGCCCGACCTCGGTGTGGATGGTGTAAGCAAAATCGATGGGAGTGGACTCGCGCGGTAGCACCACGACTTTTCCCTTGGGAGTGAAGGTGTAAACCTCTTCCGGATAGAGATCGACCTTGAGAGTGGAAAGGAACTCGCTAGGATCGGTAACGTCGCGTTGCCATTCGACGACTTGCCGCAGCCACGCCAAGCGCTGCTCGTCCCGCGCCGAGACCGGTCCGTCCTTATATTTCCAGTGCGCCGCGATGCCTTCCTCCGCCATGCGGTGCATTTCTTCGGTGCGAATCTGGATCTCGAAACTGACCCCGTCTTCGGTGATGACGGAGGTATGCAGAGATTGGTAGAGGTTCGGCCGCGGCATGGCAATGAAGTCTTTAATCCGCCCAGGGACCGGCCGCCAAAGGTTATGCACAATGCCGAGCACGCCGTAACAGTCCTGGACAGAGTTTGTAATCACGCGCATGGCGTACAGGTCATATACCTGATCGACCGAAATGCGCTGCTTCAAAAGTTTCTTGTGAATGCTATAGAGGCGTTTGATCCGGCTCTCGACCTTGGCATCGATACTGGCTTCCTTCAGTTTCTCGCTGAGAACGTGCTCCACACCGGAAAGAAACTGCTCGCCCTTTTTTCTGCGGGCCTCAACCGCGTCATGGACCTGCTCATAACCAATCGGATCAAGGTAGCGAAAGCCAAGGTCCTCGAGTTCCCCGCGGATTTTTCCCATGCCGAGCCTGTGGGCAATAGGACCGTAGATATCGAGCGTCTCGCGGGCGATCTTCTGCTGGCGATCGGGCGGGAGATGCTCAAGGGTACGCATATTGTGCAGGCGGTCCGCAAGCTTGATGAGCACCACACGAATGTCGTCCACCATGGCCAACATCATCTTGCGCAGGTTCTCGGCCTGTTGCTCTTCCTGCGACGAAAAGTCGATCTTGCTGATCTTGGTCACGCCTTCGACGATGTGCGCCACCTGCTCGCCAAACTCCTTGCGCAAATCCACAATGGTGACCGAGGTGTCTTCGACGGAATCGTGCAGAAGACCCGCCGCCACGGCCACCGCATCCATTTTCATTTCAGAGAGCACGAGGGCGACTTCGAGGGGATGGATCAGGTAGGGTTCGCCCGAAGCCCGCTGCTGGCCGGAATGATGTTTTTGGGAAAACTCGTAGGCCTTGCGCACCAGTTCGAGATCGTCATGGGGACGGTTGTCCCGCATTCGCCGCAACAGCTCGCGGAACTTCGTCACCGTGAGCATGTTGGTCGCGATTTGTTCGCGCAAAGTAGCCATGAATGCGGCTCAGCCTGCCGGAGGTTCGTTGATTCATGCTACCGCCCGCAACTATCGGCGAGCGACCCAGAATGGGCCCGGAGGACTGCTTCCTTGTGTCTGATTATAGCGGGGTAGAGTGTTCCGGGCGTATCCCAGATCCTGCATGCGCCACTTACTCGGCTCGTTCCGCCCCAGTACAATGTTCCCGCATGTCACGCATCCTCATCAGCGGAGCTTCCGGGCTGATCGGAGGAGCATTGGTTCCTGCGCTCGAGAAACGAGGAGACCAGGTCTACCGTCTGGTGCGCCGGGAGCCAGGCAGCCAGCAGGAAGTCCGCTGGAACCCGACCGAGACTGTCCCCCCGGCACTGGTTTCCGGCTTCGATGCCGTAGTTCATCTCTCCGGCGAGTCCGTGGCTGGGCGCTGGTCGGAAAACAAGAAGCGGTCCATTCGCGACAGCCGGGTCCTGAGCACCGGGAACCTGGCCAGGGCTCTCGCGCACTCTGAAAAACCGCCGGCGGCCTTCCTTTGTGCCTCCGCCATCGGCTACTACGGAAATCGCGGAGACGAGCTTCTCACCGAGCGAAGTTCTGCGGGAGAGGGCTTCCTAGCCACCGTCAGCTCGGAGTGGGAGCAAGCCAGCAACCCAGCCCTCGAAGCCGGCATTCGCGTTGTGAATCTTCGGATCGGCATCGTACTCAGCAAGTCCGGCGGTGCCTTGAAGCAGATGCTTGGTCCTTTTCGCTTCGGCCTCGGCGGGAAGATGGGCGATGGCCGACAGTGGTTCAGTTGGATTCACATCGATGATCTGGTCGCGGCGGCGCTCGAAATTCTCGATTCGCCAACCTCCAGCCTGAGGGGCCCGGTCAACATGGTCTCGCCAGCTCCGGTCACCAATAGCGAGTTCACGAAGACTCTGGCAAAGGTTCTCGGTCGCCCCGCCGTCTTCGGCGTTCCCGCTTTCCTGCTCCGGCGTGCCTTGGGGGAGTTTGCCGACGAAGGACTGCTTTCAAGCGCGAGAGTCGTTCCCAACACCCTTGCTTCGGCTGGATTTCGGTTCCAGTATCCACAACTGGAACCTGCGCTCGCAGAGCTGCTCGGTCCATAGCTTCTCCGCTGCGCTCAGCCCGACAAGGCTCTGCCGAACTCCTCGACCCGCTCCCGCACGCTACGCACTTGATTCGGTAGCAAGCGGCTGCCTTCCTCAAGAATCGGTATGAGTTTGTCGAACTCAGGGCCGGAGTGGAAGCCAGTCACGGCGATCCGGATGGGATGGAATAATTCTTTACCCTTGGCTCCGGTTTCGGCCTTCACTTCACTCACGATCTTTTTGAATTGTTCGGGCGTGAGCCGCTTTTCGCGAGCGGATTCGTCTTCGAGCACCTTGACGACGAAGCGGGCGAGGACAGCGCTGGTGTGATGGCTTGCGAGCACCTCGGCATTGTCGGGCGAAGCCAGAGCGGCCTTCGCCTCGTACTGGAAGATGAGATCCGCCCTTTCCGGAAGTTGTTCCAGCCGGTCTACCGAGGGCGTGAACATTGCGGTGATCTTGTCCAACCAAGCTTCGACTTCGACTGAAGGCTGCTCGCCAACTCGCCGCGCGTAATAAGGCCGCGCGAGGGCCGCGATCCTTTCTAGCGAACTCTCTTTGATGTAGTGCCGGTTCAGCCAATACAGCTTCTCCATGTCGAAAACGGCAGGAGAGGCTGTTACCCGCTCTAGTGAGAACTCTTTGATCAGCTCCTGTTCGGAAAAGATTTCTCGCGTTCCCCCGGACGGGGCCCAACCGAGCAGCGCCAAATAGTTCACCAGTGCCTCGGGGAGAACTCCCATATCGCGAAAATTCGCGATCGAGGTAGCCCCATGCCGCTTCGAAAGCCGCTCACGGTCTGCCCCCAGAATCGTCGACAGGTGCGCAAATTCCGGTACCGGCCAGCCGAGCGCTTCATAGAGTGCCACCTGCTTCGGGGTGTTCGAAAGATGGTCGTCTCCCCGAATCACGTGGGTGATCTTCATCAACGCATCGTCGATGACGACCACATAGTTGTAGACCGGCATCCCCGACGATCGCAGGATAATCGGATCGCTCACGACTTCGTTCGAGAACTCCACTGGACCGTGCACGATGTCATGAAAACGAATCGGGTGCTCGGGAATACGCAACCGAATCGCGCACGCTTCGCCCCGCTTGCGTCGGTTCTCCGCCTCGGTAAAATCAAGGTTCCGACACTTCCCGGAATAAATCGGCTGGCGGTGTTCTCTGGCAGCCCTTTCGCGATCGTGCTGGAGTTCCTCTTCCGTGCAGAAGCACAGATAGGCCTTTCGCTCCCTCAGCAGGCGTTCGGCATGTTCGCGATAAATCACCAGACGATCCGACTGGCGGTAAGGCCCATAGGCGCCCCCCTCGTCGGTACCTTCGTCCCAATCAAGACCTAGCCACTTCAGATCGGCGATGAGCTGATCCTCATACCGGGCCTCACTGCGGTCCAGATCCGTATCCTCAATGCGCAAAACCATCCGGCCGCCCTTCTGCCGGGCAAACAGCCAGTTGAACAACGCGGTGCGGGCATTGCCGACATGCAAATGACCGGTAGGAGACGGTGCAAAGCGCACCCGGACGTTGGAGTCTGAGGTCACAGAAAAATGTTAGCAGAGGCGAGCGACTCACCCGAAGTCGGTGAGTCGACGGCCTAGTTGAGAATATGGGAAGGTTGCACCCGTAACTCAGCTCGGACGAGATGAGGGGGGCTGAGGTGTGTCTTCGTGATCCGGTCATGCCAGGACAGCTGGTCTTCATCGAGGAAGCACCAAGCGTAGCCGAGTCCCAGGGAAACCAGCGAGAGCACTGACGCGAGCACGCGCCAGCGCCTGAGGCCGCGTGCGGCTGGCTGCCCGCTGAACTGGGCCAGATGAAGCTTCATCGCCGCGAGCCCCGGGGTTTTGCCGCAGTAAACCAGAAACGCGTACTGGTAAGCGGTCCAGAAAAACCCCAGCAGGCAGGTCGCAAACCCCGCCGCCAGGCGTACCGGCGGCATCGCGCCACTGATCCGGGCAAAAACGTAGCCAAATAGCGCGACCGCAGCGATCACGAGGGTTGCGTCGAACAACCCGGCTGCAATGCGCCGATTGAGGGAGGCCGTGGCAAGAGGAACATCGAATCCCGGACGCCGCTCGGGTTCGGGTTCTCGCTGCTCCTCGATCAGAATTCCTCCCATGGCGGGCGGAGGAGGGAGCAACTCCGGCGCCTCGACGATCCGAGGCCGGTCAATGACCGGCTCCGCCAGCTCATCCCCCCGTACGGCCGGCCGGGGGAATTCGATGACCCGCGCCGTAGCTTCCATCACAATCCGAGCCGGCGGATCCGCCGGCGGAGGAGAAACGAAGACAACCTCGTCTGAGGCTTCCGGCCCCGGTTCGAGGGTGCTGCCCATTTCCTCGAGTGAAGCAAATGCCTGGAGCTGCCGGGAAACCCGGGGAGGGGGAGGGTCGAACTGGAGCCGTAGCGACGGATAGCGATCCTGGTGCGGCCTGCGAGCCTTGTAGCTGTTCACCTTGGCGCTGACCATGCTCCGCCAATCGGGTTCCTGATCAGCCAGGGTATCCGAGGATGAACCGGTGGTCGGCTCTGAAGCAGGGGGAGCGGGGACCGCCGGCGGGGAAGTTTCGCCCTCCGCACCAGCCAGGGGCAGAACCTCCGGGGTGGCCCTCAATTCGAGGGAGCCATGGTCCACGAACCCGCACTCCCCGTCAGCTTCATCGATCTCAAACTGCGGCTTTCCCGAACTCGCTTCCAGGCTTGCCGCAAACTCCTGCTCACTCATGTCAGCTTCTTCAGGATCAAAATATCTTGGTTCAGACTCGGATTGGACGTCAGAAGAGTTCATTCCGGCGGCCGTGCAGAACGCGTTTTTGCCTAGGGGACGGCGAACATGCTACCTTCACGCCAAGTCCTTCGCTGCACTGGACTATGCGCTCCCGATGGCTACCCGCACTCGATTCCTTATCACGACAGCGGTGCTTTGTCATCTGATACTCAGCTCGCGCTTAGTAACCAGCCAGTTGCTGCCCGCCGCCCGAGCCGAAAAGGCCCGCGTTTCGTCTTCTAGTCGTGCTCCTCTACCAGCAACCATCAGCGCCCTTCATCAAGAAAAAGATGGCGCCGTCTACAAGCTGAACGGCAACGTCCGGATCGAGTACCTGAGCTACATATTCTCCGGCGATAACGTCCTCTATGACTCGGATTCTGGCGAAATTACCGCGGAGGGCAATCTGGTTCTTGAGGGTGGACCAAATAGCGAACATATCGAAGCGGCTCGTGGAACCTATAACTTGCAGCATGAGACTGGCCGCTTTGAACATGTCCAGGGAAGCATCGGTCTACCATCGCGCGGCCATCACACCCTGCCGTCCACGTCGAATGCTTTCTTCTTCACCGGACGCGTGGTCGAAAAGACCGCTCCTGACCACTACCTTGTGACCGACGGCACGGTGACAACCTGTGAACAGCCGCGTCCCAAGTGGAAGTTTTACGCTCGCAAGGTGGTGGTCGCGGTGGGGGGAAACGCCGCCATCTACTCCACCGATTTCCGCTTAATGGGCGTCCCCGTCCTGTATCTTCCCTATGCCACCCATCCCGCGCAGAAACTCCCCCGCCAATCAGGGTTTCTGATTCCTAACGTTGGACGCTCCTCGGTTCGAGGGTTCACGTTTGGGGAGTCGGTGTTCTGGGCCATCAATCGCAGCATGGATCTGCACGCTGGCGTTGAATATTTTTCCAAGCGAGGCTGGGCCCCGGACGGAGAATTCCGCGCTCGGCCCACGGAAAATTCCTTCCTGGATCTGACCTACTTTTCGGTGTTCGACCGCGGCATCAATGGGGTGGATCAGGGCGGGACCGAAGCGCACCTGACTTCCGAAGGGACCTTTGCCCACAACTTCCGGGCCGTCGCTGACATCGAATATCTCAGCTCTTACATCTTCCGGCTGGCCTTCAGCGATGTGTTCACGCAGGCAGTCAACTCTGAAGTCAAGTCGGAGGCTTTCCTATCGAATACGACCGGCAGCGTATTCATCAACGGCACCACGCGGCGTTATCAAGACTTCCAAAGCACCGACCCCCGGAACGTCATCACCATTCTCCATGCACCGGGTCTGGAAGTTGGGACCCTCGATCGCCAGCTTTGGAAAACGCCGCTGCACGCTCTGGTGGACGCATCAATGGAAGGCCTTTCCCGTAGTGAACCCGGCTTCAGCACCGCGCCACTGGTCGGCCGGTTTGACCTAAACCCAGTCCTGTCCGTGCCGGCGTTTTTCAAGGGGTGGAGCTTTCGACCGGAGCTTTCTCTCCGCGACACGATCTACACCCAGCAACTCGTGCCTTCCGCGGGTATCGCACTGACCGACGTAGGCACTGCAATCTCGAAGACGTTGAACCGGAAGTCGCTACAGGGCTCGGTAGAACTGCGGCCTCCCGCGCTCTCGCGAATCTTTGCTGGCGAACATCTTGGCCGCCGCTGGAAGCACGTGGTCGAGCCGAGGATTCTCTACAACTACGTGACTGGAGTTGAAAACTTTCCCCACATCCTCCGCTTCGACGAACGCGACATCTTAAGCGATACCAATGAAGTCGAATACGCGCTGGTCAATCGGCTATATGCCAAGAAAGCTAGCGGGGAAGCTGAGGATTGCGGCACCCTGGGCATGCCGACGCTCATGGTGGGCGGCGCTCCCCCACCGAAACGCATCCCTTGGGAGCGCACGGATCAGACGGATGAGAGGCCCTGTCAGAAGCAGCCGGCCACTCGCGAGATCGTAACCTGGGAGCTGATGCAGAAGTACTTCCTCGACCCAGCCTTCGGAGGTGCCCTGGTGTCGGGCCGCCGTAACGTCTTCACCAGCACGGTCGACCTGACAGGAATCGCCTTCCTGACCAAACCACGGCATCTTTCCCCCCTGATCTCGCGCCTGCTGGTTTCTACCTCCGCCCACGACGATGTCGAATGGGACCTAGATTACGACTTCCAGGCTCGCCGCGTCAGCACCAGCACCCTGCTGTTTAACCGCCACTTTGGGATGTTCACGATGGGGGTTGGGAATGCCTTTCTCCACGCCCCCGGTACAATCCTCGGACCGGGACAGACACCTAATGACGTTGAGTTCAATCAGTATCGCGCCGTTCTCGGCTATGGCAGCCAGAATAAGCGCGGATTCAGCAGCGCCTTCACCATGGGGCTGGACGCACGGCTTACACAACTGCAGTACGGATCGGCGCAAATTACCTACAATTGGGATTGCTGCGGCTTTAACGTCGAGTATCGCCGGTTCGCGCTGGCTCAAGTGCGCAATGAGAACCAGTTCCGCTTCTCGTTTTCGCTCGCCAACGTTGGCAGCTTTGGGAATCTGCGACGAGGCGAACGCCTGTTCTGAGGATGGAGATCGACCCTGTGCTTCGACTCGCCTTTGAGCATAAGATATGTCGGTGGTGGATGTGATCAATCTCGAACAGAAGCGCGCGGCCCTCGAGCAAAACCTGCATGCGCTCGGCCGCACACTGATCGCTTATTCTGGCGGGACGGATTCGGCCTTCCTTGCCTGGGCCGCGCATCAGGCGCTCGGGGCAAATATGTTGGCCTTGATTGCGGACTCACCCAGCCTGGCCCGCTTCCAACTGTCTGATGCCATCGCTTTTGCCAACGAGCATTCGATCCCCCTCGATGTGCTAGGAACCAACGAGTTTGATCGGCCCGATTATGTTCGCAATGATGGGCGGCGCTGCTTTCATTGCAAAGATGAACTGTTCACGGTGATGGAGGCATTTGGCAAGCAGCATGGATTTGAGACGATCGCCTATGGCGTCAATGTCGACGACCAAGGGGATTTCCGTCCCGGCCAGAGGGCGGCGGCACAACACGGCGTGACGGCGCCGCTCTTCGAGGCAGGCTTGAGCAAGGCCGATATTCGCGAACTTGCGCGACAAGCCGGGCTCCGTATCTGGGATAAGCCAGCCTCGGCATGCCTCTCCTCACGGATCGAATACGGCCGCCCAGTGACTCGCGAGGCGCTGAGTGCGGTCGAGCGGGGAGAAGAGGCCTTGCGTCAGCTCGGTTTCCGGCAGTTCCGGGTTCGCCACCACGGCGACATTGCTCGAATCGAAGTTGCCCGCGAGGAGATGGCGCGCGCGCTCACCCCCGAAATGGCTGGGGAATTCACTCGAACCTTCAAAGCGCTGGGATTCAAGTTCGTCACCTTGGACCTTGAAGGCTTCCGCAGCGGATCGATGAATTCGTTGCTTCCCGCCGAAGAACTGCTGCGAACCCGCAACCCGTGATGATGGGTGCCCGGACCCCGTGAGATAATCAATCATCCCATGTTTAACCAGTTTCTATCGACGTCGTGCCAACGCACGGCGCTGTTTTTCCTGCTCATCTGCCTAGGATGTTCCGCGCAAGCCCCGGCCGATCTTTCACAGAAAATCGAGCGGCAACTGCGCGTGAAGTACAGCGTTCCTGCTGACGTAAAGCTGGTAATCTCAGCCCCTGCTCCGAGCGAATTCCCGAATTACGACATCGTCAAAGTCGTTTTTTCCGGAAAAGACCACGATCAGGAATACGATTTTCTTCTCTCCAAGGACCAGAAGACTCTGATTCGCATGACCAAGATGGACCTGAGCCGGGATCCATATCAGGACATCATGGACAAGATCAATGTGAGTGGGCGTCCGGTTCGCGGAAATCCGAATGCCAAGGTCAAGTTGGTCAACTTTGACGATCTCCAGTGCCCTTACTGCTCGCAAACGCACCGCATTCTTTTCCCCGATCTGCTGAAGGAATACGGGGATCGGGTCGCGTTTATCTATAAGGACTTCCCGCTCTCAGAGATTCATCCTTGGGCAATTCACGCCGCGGTTGCCGCCAACTGCCTGGCGGCACAGAGTGGAGACGCGTATTGGGAGTTTGCCGACTACATCCACTCCAACCAGAAACTCATCAATGCCGAGAATGGCCGCGACAATCAGTTCGCCGCGTTGGATCGCACGGCAGTCGCGCAGGCAGGAAAGTTTCATCTGGATACGCCCAAGCTCGAGGCTTGTCTCAAGGATCCCAAAGGCGAAAAAGCGGTTGCGGAATCGGTCAAGCAGGGAGAAGCGCTGGATGTAAGCGGCACTCCCACGATGTTCATCAACGGGGAAATGCTCGACGGGGCCAGGCCAGGATCGGAGATTCGGGCCGCCCTGGACAGCGCGTTAAAGCGGGCCGGGGTCGCTCCGCCTTCAAAACCACCTGCATCGCCGGCCGCTGCGCCTTCTGCCGGCAACTCGAGCCCGAAGTAGGAGAAAGGAAAAGGGGGAAATTGAACATCAAGCTCTGCAGATTTCTTTCCGCTGTCCCCGTATGCCTTACGATTCTGACGGTTGGTTGCGCGAAACCTTCCGGGGACAATGTGGCGGCCACCGTCGATGGCCAGAAAATCTATCGGGCCGATCTTGAGAAGTATTATCAGAGCCAAACAGCCGGCGCCAGCCAACCCCTCAGCGACGAACAAGCCACCAGCCTCAGGCTCAGCATCCTGCGCGAACTCATCGAAAACGAAATCCTGATGCATCGCGCCGAAAAGCTCGGGCTGCTTGCCACCGATGATGAAGTGCAACGCAAGCTGAACGAGATGAAGTCGCCCTACACGGCCGATCAATTCAATCAGCGCCTCCAGGAAAGCAAGATGACGGAGGACGATCTCAAGCGGAACATCCGCCGCGCGCTCACGGCCGACAAGGTTCTGCATAAGGAAGTCACTTCGAAGCTCAACGTCACCGAGCAGGACATCAAGGATTATTACAACTCCCACCGGGCCGAGTTTAATTTGATTGAGCCGCGCTATCACTTGGGCAGAATACTGGTGACGACCATGCCCGATCCCCAGGCGGCGAGCAGTGCCAATAAAGCTCACAATGAGGCTGAAGCCCGCAAAAAGATTCAAACGGTGCTGACTCGTCTGGACGCGGGAGATGACTTCGGATCGTTGGCCATGGCCTATTCGGAGGATAGCTCGACCGCTCCGAACGGAGGCGACATGGGCATTATCCCGGAATCCGCTCTCAAGCAGACCGACCAAGCCACGCGGGAAGCGATTTTGAAGCTGAAGCCAGGGCAGCACACGGGCATCATTCCGCTGGCGAACCCGGGCAACAAGCAGACCGGAGCCTTTCACATCGTCAAGCTCATCGCCATGGAACCTTCCGGACAGCGGGACCTTTCCGATCCGCGTGTGGAGCAAGAGATTCGTACTCAGTTGCAGGATCGCCGAGAACAGCTTCTGAAAGCTGCCTACTACGAGGTGATGCGCGATCAGGCAAAGGTCGAGAATTATTACGCCGAGAAAGTGCTCTCGAGCAATGGCAGTTCCAAGTAGCGGTCAATCAATAATTGCCACCACTTCGCCCGCATTCACCGCCTGGCCTTCCTTCACCTGAATCGAGGCGATAGTGCCTTCGCGAGGTGCACGGACCTCGTTTTGCATCTTCATGGCTTCAATCACCAAGACGCCCTCCCCAGCCTGGACCTTCGCTCCCGCCTTGGCGAGAACGCGTGCAACTTTCCCTGGCATCGAGGCTGTGAGTTTCTGGGGGCCCTCGCCTCCTCCCCCGTCCCGATGCCGGCTGCGCCAGGATCGCGGGTCCGTCAGTTGAACCTGATAGCTGTGGTCTCCGACCAGGACCACATCCCCTACGCCCCGGCGCACCTCATAGGACTTCCCCTCATAAAGAATCGACAGAACGTCGGAACTGATGCGGCTCATGTCGATCTGAGCGGCTTTGCCGTCGATACGGCACTCGAAGTCCGGGCCACGGCGAATGATTTCCAATTGATGTTGCTTTCCGGAAATCGAGGCGGAGAATCGCATACCCTATCGCAATGCCTCGGAACGTGCCGTCTTCTTCCACTCTGAGAAGTTGCTCCCGTTCGCCATCGACCGACTTCGACTCGAGTCGCTCTCTGCCGTCAAGGTGAAAATTCCGGCCGCGACCAAAGCGATGACTTCTTCCGCCTCCTCCGGGGATTTCAAACCGCGGCCGAGCAGACGCGTGAGCAATCCTGTGTTTGCCTTCCCCGCAAGGAATTCCTCGTTTTCTAGTATGCGGCGGAATAATGAGAGATTGGTTTTGATTCCACCGATGGCATACTCCTGGAGCGCGCGGCGCAGACGGGACATCGCCTGCTCTCGCGTTGCTCCATAGGCGATTAGCTTGGCGAGCAGGGGATCGTATTCCACGGGAACATTCCAGCCCGCATAAATGCCGCTATCCAGCCGCACCCCTGGGCCAGAGGGCTCCAAAAGCGAGGAAATCTTGCCGGGACTGGGGAAGTAGTTGTTTTCCGGGTCTTCAGCGTAAACTCGGCATTCAATGGCATGTCCACGAATCTCAATGTCTTCTTGCCGGAAGGGCAATCGCTCCCCGGCCGCGATGCGGATCTGAAGTGCAACCAGGTCGAGGCCAGTCACGAGCTCTGTGACCGGATGCTCCACCTGTAGACGCGTATTCATCTCCAGGAAGTAGAAGTTTCCTTCGCCGTCAGAAAGAAATTCGATCGTTCCGGCGTTCGAATAGCCGACAGCCTGCGCTGCACGAACGGCAATCTCGCCCATTTGGCGGCGCATTTCGGGCGTCACGGCAGGAGACGGGGCTTCTTCGACGACCTTCTGGTGCCTCCGCTGCACGGAGCAATCGCGCTCGCCGAGGTAGACCGTATTGCCATCCTCATCCGCCAGGACTTGCATTTCAATGTGCCGAGGATCGACGATCGCCTTCTCGAGATAGACTTCCTCATCTCCAAAGGCCCGCAGCGCCTCGCTTCGGGCCGCATCGAATGCCGACGCCAGCCCGGAGTCCTCCTCGACCAGCCGCATTCCTTTGCCCCCACCGCCGGCAGCCGCCTTGAGCATGACCGGGTATCCCAGTTGCGCAGCCATCTCCCTCGCCTCGGTGAGAGACGAAAGCCCCTGCGAGCTTCCCGGGACAAAGGGAACACCTGCGCGCTCCATGTTTTGCCGGGCCCGGGTCTTTGATCCCATGGCCTCGATCGCGGAAGCGGAGGGACCGATAAACTTGATTCCGCTTTGCTTGCAGGCTAGGGCAAAGTTCGCATTTTCCGACAGGAAACCATATCCCGGATGAATCGCGTCCGCCCCCGCCCGCCGGGCAGCCTCGAGAATGCGGTCGGGGTTGAGATAGGATTCGGGCGCGGGCGCAGGCCCGACAGGATAGGCTTCATCGGCGCGCAAAACGTGCAGGGCGGCCCTGTCCGCCTCAGAGAACACCGCCACGGCCGAGATTCCAAGCTCATGGCAGGCCCGGATCACCCGCACCGCAATCTCTCCACGATTTGCGACCAAGATCTTCTTGAACATTGCTTGAGACGGGCAAAGAAAAAGCCTCTCGATGCGAGAGGCTTTCTAACTCTTAAGACACCGGCCTACTTCGACTGGTCCATGGTGATGCCGTTCGAGCCGGTCTGCTTCTCGGCTTTGGCTTTCTTGGCTGCCATGGTCTTGTCCACCCACTCGTCGGCAGTCTTCAGATCAGCGGCTCGAGCGTCCGGCTCATCGCACTCGCGGTCGGCTTTCTCACGATAGAGCAGGTTCATATAGGCCATGGCATCGTCGTAATCCTGACGAAGCGAAATCGCTTTCGTCAAAGCATCCAAGCCGTCTTGAATCACCGCGCCGTGTTGGTCGCGCAGCTGAGCGCAAACTTTCTTGTCCTTCAAGGGCTCATCCGGACGCAACCCCAATTTCGAGCGCTCTTCCATGCGCGGCTGGTAGGCCTCGGTCCAGTCGATGACGCCGATGGAGTAGTAGGCCTCAGGATCATTCGGATCGAGATCGATAGCTTTGTGGTAATACGTCTTGGCATCGTCGAACTTTTTCATCTGCAGGTACAGGTAAGCAATTCCCTTGATGCTGTTGACGTTCTTCGGATCCTGATCGAGCACCAATTTGTACTGTTCAATCGCCGAGTTCGCGTTCTGAAGGTTTTCGGGAGAATCAACGCCTGGTATGTATTGCTGCGCGTAGGCGGTCGCCAGATAAAGCTTCGCGTTCAAAAGGGATGGGTCATAGGCCACCGCTTGTTTGAAGTTATTAATGGCCTGCTCGTACTTCGCGTTTTTGAAAGCATTGACGCCTTTATTAAGTTGGTCGCGAGCACGGAGCTTGTCGCAACCGGCGGTTGCGAAAACGCTTAACGCAGCTGCAACAATCGCCAGTGTCTTCAGACTTCTTTTCATGTGAGTTGTTTTTGCCCCCTCAGCTGGATCGTGTCCGATCCAGCCGCATACGATATCACAAACGGACCTATCCGGTGGAAGGCGCGAGCGCTAGAGCCCAATACTGCCGCACCCATGCAGAACCAGTTGTCAGTTGCCAATGGAGTTCCCACTGGCAACCAACCTCTGTCAAGGCAGCTCCTAGCTGCCTGCTTCGATCTTCGCGGTGATGAGGCCAACTTTGTCCACACCCGAAGCGTGTCCAATGTCGATCACGTTGGCGACGTCGGCGAAGGGTATATTGTCGTCGCCCTTCACAAACATGACCTTCTCGGCGCGCGTTTTGAAGATGTCCGTCAGACGTCCCTGCAGGTTGTCCCAGGTGACATCGTCCTGGTTAATTTTCAATCCAGGAGTTTGTCCGGGTCCGTGATCAATCACCTGCACGACAATGGTGCGGTCGTTGGGCTGGTTCTTGGGAGCGTTCGGCGGCGGCGGCTGAGGCACCAGGGCATCCAGCCCCTTCGGAGTCAAGGGCGTGATCACCATGAAAATGATCAGCAGCACCAGCAACACATCAATGAGCGGCGTTACGTTAATTTCACAACTCTGGCCCCCGCTCGGGCCAACTGCCATTCCCATAACACTCTCCCTGAAACTCTATTGGATCCCGCTTGCCGGCGCTTGCGGCGGCGGAGGATTTCCCGACTTCTTCTGTTCGGTCAACAAACCCAAATCGTCAACGCCCGCAGAACGGACATTGTCGACTACGTCAACCACGAATTTGTATTTGGCCCGGGCATCGGCCCGCACGTAGACGATTTTGCTGGTGCGGTTCGCGATTCGGTCTTTGATCTTGTTGCTCAGCGCGTCCAGCTGAATCAGGTCGTTGCCAAAGAAAATATCGCCATTGCGCTTGACCGCCACGACCAACGCGTCTTCCTTATCGGCATCGGGCATTTGCGTAGGGGCGTTGACCTTGGCCAAGTCTACTTGCACGCCTTTTTGCAACATCGGCGTGATGACCATGAAGATGATCAGCAGCACCAGCATCACGTCCACCATGGGCGTGACGTTGATGTTGGAGTTGACCTTGGCACCTTCATTTCTAATGGATATTGCCATAATTCCTCTCCCGCCCTGGAATCAATCACTTTTGTGGAGGCGGGTCTGGCGGCCATCCGCCAGACCCAAGCAACTCAACTTCAAGCCAGGGCTTCGTCTTAGCGACGAACTGCTCCTCGGCGCTTCAGGAAGTAATCGATCAGTTCGCTCGACGAGTTGTCCATCTCGACGTCGAATGCTTCCACGCGGCCGGTAAGGTAGTTGAACATCATCACGGCCGGAATCGCCACGAGCAGTCCGAATGCTGTGGTCACCAGAGCTTCCGCGATACCGCCAGCGACAGCCGCCAAACCGGTCGCCTTCTCGGTCGAAATACCTTTGAAGGCGTTCAGAATGCCCATCACCGTTCCGAACAGCCCAACGAAGGGAGCAGTCGAACCGATGGTAGCAAGGCCACCCAGTCCGCGCTTCAGCTCAGCGTGAACGATGGCTTCGGTGCGTTCCAACGCACGCTTGGAGGCTTCGATGGTCTCACCCGGAATGTCGCTTGAATCCTGGTGCGCGCGGAATTCCATCAAGCCAGCGGTGACAACTTTGGCTAGGTGGCTGCGCTTGTTGCGCTCCGCAACTTTGATCGCTTCGTCGATCTTTCCGTCCCGCAGGGCGCCGGCCACTGCTGGAGCAAAAGCCCGCGACTGCTTACGGGCCGCATTGAAAGCCATCCAACGGTCGATCATCACGCCAAACGACCAGCCTGACATGATGAACAGAATGATGACGACCGTTCGCGCCACCCATCCCATCTGTTTCCAGAGGGAAATCGGATCCCACTGCGGGCCTGCCGCTTCCTGGAAAAGCCAGGTGGCGGTGCTGTGAAAGTGTGTTACCAGGTGCGACGTTGCTACATGATCTACGAACATGAGTTGCTACCCTCCTCGATACCTAAGTGCGATTTTGAATAAACTCGGGAACGCCCTTTAGCCGAATACCCCGAGCAGCCAATCCGCCCGGAGTACCTTCAACTGAGATGCTGAAGACTATCCGCCCGACAACGTGAAGTTCACAGTAATCGTGGTATCAACCTCTACCGGTTCCCCGTTCAAGATGTAAGGCCGATACCTCCACTGCTTCACCGCTTCCAGAGCTGCCTGATTCAGCAACGGAGAAGCCGTGCTCACCACACGCAGGTTTTGAATGGCTCCATCCTTGCCGATGACTGCTGCCAAGACCACCGGTCCCTGCACACGGGCGATTTTCGCCATCTGCGGATACTGCGGAGTAACATCGTGGACCTTCATGCCCGCCGTTACGCCCTGCGAAACCCGGACCCGGGTCGGCGCGGCCATCTTCGGGACCGCGACCGGTGTAGAACTGATAATGCCACCGATTACTCCGCCCATCTGCCCGCCCGGGACCCCTCCCGGAACGCCCCCGACAACGCCAGCGGAGGGCGGCGGTGCCTCGTCTTCCTTAATGATCTGGACTTTTTGTGGAATCTTGGTGGGTTGCCGGAGCTGGTTGTTCACGATATCCGTTTCAACCACCTTTACGATTTTCACGGCTGCCGGTGGCGGCGGTGGTGGCGGCGGCGGAGGAGGAGCCACCAGAAACGTCATCAACTGCCCTTTCGGCAATGCTTCGGTGAACATTAGAGGAATCAGGATCAGGATGATGACGATCACCGCCTCCAGGATGAACGAGAAGAACGTCATACTGGCGCGCTTGGTTTTGAGCTTACCGCCCGATTCGATCAGGCTGTCCTCGAACATATGTTTTCCCCCTGCAGAGACCTACAATGCTTTAGACACCAGCTGCCATACCGTTGTTCCAAACTGGTGCTTGGAAAGACCAGCTGAAGCACAGCAAACCTATCGCCAATCAGGAAAACCACTCTAAGCCCTTGCTTTTGCTTTCTCTCTGCGCCCAGAGCCAGTCTGGTTGCGGCCTGCAGCTCCTTGTGCTGCAAGCCCAGAGTTCATGCGATCCAACCGCCAGTCCTGGTACGCCACCAGAATGGGGGCGGCGATCGCGATCGAAGAATAAGTCCCGATTAAGATGCCGATTACGAGCGCAAAGGAAAACCCGTGCAACACTTCGCCGCCAAAAAGGTACAAAGCTAGCACAGTCAGGAATGTTAAACCTGCTGTCAAGATGGTTCGACTCAGGGTCTGGTTGATGCTGCGATTCACGATGTCCGACAGCTTCTCCCGCCGCATCAATTTGAGATTCTCACGAATCCGGTCGAAAACCACGATGGTGTCGTTGTTGGAGTAGCCGATCAGGGTCAGGATGGCCGCAATGACCGTGAGCGAGATGGGTTTATTGGTCAGCGAGAATGCCCCGATGGTAATCAGGGTGTCGTGGAACACTGTAATCACAGCGGCCACCCCGTAAATCCATTCAAACCGAACTGCCAAATAAACCAACATGCCTGCGAGTGAGTACAGGGTGGCCAGAACGGCTTGCCGCCGCAACTGGGCACCTACCTGCGGACCCACGATCTGTACGTCATAGACACCGAAGTCGGAAAGATAGAACCCCTCCTCGAGGGAATTCAGCACCGCCGGATCCACGACGCCCTTCAGGTCGTCGAAGCTGGCGAGGACGCCGCCCTTCGTCTTGTCGCGGTAGTTGGTGACTTGCTGGGCCAGCGAGGTGTATTTTTGGCGGGCATCGGTTCCGAGGTGCAAGGGGTCGTTGCGCAACAAAAAGTCTGCGATGGCAAGAGAGCTGGAATTATTCAAATCCAACTTACCCGCCGGCGCGCTCGTCTGCAGCGCTGCAATGATCTGCTCTTTGCCCTTGTCGAGCGCCTGCTCGCTTGTAAGCTCCTGAGGAAGATCGATGAGCAAGTCGTTGCTGCCGGGCCCGCCGAAATTGCGGACTCGGGCGTTGTGATAGCCAATCCGGTCCATGGTCTTGGTGACGGCATCGATGTTGGGAGGATGCGAAAACTTCACGCTCACCTGAGTGCCGCCGCGGAAATCAATGTCAAGGGGGATGCCGTGCCAGAACAGCATCGAGCAAACACCCGCCACACTGAAGATCAGTGAAAACGCAATGAAATACCACTTCTTCCCAAGAAAATCTATGTTCGGATTTCTAAATAATTCCACGCTGCAAAAACCCTTTCTGCGAACTAAATGCTCAGTGCCTCGCCTACCCGCTTGCGGCTCAACACCCAATCAAAAATGACGCGGGACACAAACACTGCCGTGAACAGATTCGCAAACAAACCGAAGCTCAGGGTGACGGCAAAGCCCTTCACCGGTCCGGTGCCGAACAGGAAAAGAATGATGGCCGAGACGATGGTGGTGACGTGCGTATCCACAATCGTGACCCAGGCATGGGAGAAGCCCTGCTCGACGGCAGAAGGCGGTGTCTTGCCGTTCCGCAATTCTTCTCGAATGCGTTCAAAGATCAGAACATTCGAGTCCACGCCCATACCAACAGTAAGAATCACACCTGCGATTCCGGGCAAGGTCAACGTGGCTCCGCTGAAGCCCAGAAATCCAAGCAGAATGATCAAGTTCAAAATCAGGGCGATATCGGCATTGATCCCGGCGGCCCGGTAGTAAATCAACATGAACACCAGCACGGCAACCATGCCATAGATGGCCGCTTTAATGCCGGCGCGAATCGACTCGGTGCCCAAAGACGGCCCCACGGTTCGTTCTTCCAGATACTTGATGCCGGCAGGGAGTGCCCCCGAGCGGAGCACCATCGATTGATCCTTCACTTCCTGGTCGGTGAAGCGGCCTTGGATGATTCCAGAATCGTGTATCGCCGACTTTATGACTGCCGAACTCTGCACCCGGCCATCGAGCACCACCGCCAGCCTGTCGCCGACGTGCGCCGAAGTAAAAGCATAGAACTTGCGGCCACCATCGCCAGTGAGATTGAACCCCACAGCGGGGCGCCCGTTTTCATCCTGTGTGGGCTGGGCGGACCGCAAATCCGTGCCTCGAACTGCGGGGATGCGGGAAACCACATACCAAGCCTCGCTCCCGTCAGCTTCATTCCTACCCTGCATCAACATCTCGTCAGTATTGAGATGCCCCCCTTTTGCCTGCAGGGCAGTCTCCTGGCTCGAGAAGGGACCCTCCGATAAGAGGCGGATATCGAGCACGGCTGTCGACTGAATGATGCCCTTGACGCGGGCGGGATCGTCGATTCCGGGGAGCTCAACCAGAATCTGGTACTGCCCCAGTCCATGCTCTTCGATGACTGGTTCGGCCACGCCCAGTTGGTCGACCCGGTTGCGAATCGTTTCAATCGCCTGCGTCACCGCCTGGTCTTTCATCGCGGCGAGGGCGGTCGGCTTCATGGCGATCGTCCAGGTATCGTTTGCCCCCGAAGCTGCGTCGTACTGCGGCAGCCTGGCTGAGACCACATCGCGTAGAGCGGAGCTGGACTCCGGCCCCACCCCCTTGATCACAATCTGCTCGGGATGGTTTACCGGGTCCGGCTTGACGATCTCTGTGTAATTAACCTTGGCCTTGCGCAGGCCGTCTTTGAGAGACTCGACGGCAGTGTCAGAATCGGCATTGATGGCGTCGTTGACTTGAACCTGCAGAATAAGGTGAGTTCCGCCCTTCAGGTCCAGGCCGAGGTGAATGCCGTTGCGGAAGGTGCCGGAACTCAGAAGCGCGTCCGCCAGTGCCCCGCCCGAAACGCCCGCTGGGATCCCGAATATCCCGTAGGCAAAAATCAAGACCACCGCAATGATTAGAATGACTTTCCAGCCAAGACCCTTCGTCATAAAAAAGAACTGCTCCCGAAATTAGCTACTTTGCTGCCGGCTCATCCGGCGTGGTCACGGACACAATCGATCCGCGGGTGACTTCAAGGCGCAGATTGTCAGGTGGCACCCGGAGGTGAAGTGAGTCGTCTTTCAACGCCACGATAGTTCCCCGGATACCGCCGCTTGTCACGACCTTGTCACCCGTCTTCAGCTCACCGAGCATGGTCTGCCATTTCTTTTGCTTCCGGTTCTGCGAGTAGAACATCCAAACGAACAGCAGAACGATGGGAAGGAACAGGATGAGGCCTGCGCCTCCGCCGGCGGTAGGAACTTGCAATGCGATGAGTCCGTACATATCCATTCGATGCCCACTTCCAATCTCCACCGGCCACAACATGCCTCGTCACGCATGGCGGCAAGGGGATTCCTCGCGTTACGAATTTGCGGAGCTTTTATGTATTCAGAACCGGGCGTCCTTCAACCGGAATGGCAAGCTGGGC
>Ga0068855_100000395_pt1 | contig 53881 bp, 36 predicted proteins | sample KBSCornC52_FD_66592 | JGI IMG/M metagenome (GOLD analysis project Ga0068855, IMG submission 66592) | Corn rhizosphere microbial communities from Kellogg Biological Station, Michigan, USA - KBS Corn C5-2 | ecosystem: Host-associated > Plants > Roots > Rhizosphere > Soil ... | reverse complement strand
CCGGACGGAATTTTACCGTCTGATAATAGATTAGATTCTATTACTGTATCATCTCTATCGGACTTCGCATTCAAACAATAAGGGGCTTTGCAGCTCCTTTGTTGTTTAAACAAAGATAAGTCAAATATCAATAATGATTTGCTACAGTTAACCAATGTGGATAAATAGGACTTTTATGCAAAACTCATTGTATGTTAATTTTAAGTATTAACAACCCGCCCAGGAACGTGCGTGGCTTTGCCCTTAATAACGAAACGTTTGTTCCACCCTGTTTCACTCACCACGAATACCCAAAACAGAACGAACGGCAAAAAAGGGTTGTCATGCTGAGGCTCTCGAAGCATGGTGCGGTGGGTTGCCCGCTGTCAGGTGTACGACTGTTTCAACGGTTATAATAATCCCAACAGGCATATCGTAAAGGCCTTTGCCCGTATACTTCGAGAACCTCAGCATGACACCTGCGCTCTATTTCACATCAATTGCGCTATCCTATCCACCATCCCAATGACTTGATGACCAATGACCCAATGCCCAATTTTGTTCCGCCCTGTTTCATTCATTACCAATACCTAAAACAGAACGAACGGCAAAAAACGTATTGTCATTTCGATCCGCCCAAAGGCGGAGAGAAATCTTATACGCCCCGCATATCGAACATTGCAAGACGAAAATGCACGGCGTTAATATCAATCGTATAAGATTTCTCCCTGCGGTCGAAATGACAACGTTAGTTGGGTTTTTTTAGGTGTGATTAAACCTACACGTTCCGAACCGCCAACCCAATGACTAAATGACTTAATGACCCGATGACCAGATCTGTTTCGCTCATCACCAATATCCGAAACAGAACGAACAACAAAGTTTGTTGGGGTAAGCGAAAACCAAAATTAATTTACCGAACCACAGATTTCCGCAATACAATGGAAAATACGTATTATCCAATAAATATAATTAATTAATAATTTATAATCATTATTTCTTTAGGATTAAAAATTAACATCGTTTTTATAATTTCTTCTCATATGTTTCGGATTACCCCTGTTTAACTTACGTAAAACTACGTACGCGAATGCGTACAAACCCGCTTGTAGTACAAGGCATTAGCCAATAATTTTACCCTCGTTGGGATTGGGAAAATAGCACGGCCCCTAACTCGTGCGCTCCTGTCCTTTCGCCCCTGTTGGTTTAACTATTAAACATTTGTTAATTGATAGATAAGTGTCTCGTTCGTAATAATACGGGATAAATACTATCGAAAGAATAATTATAAACGGGTACCTGAACTGAATATAAAATCTTTATCTGCCTTATTATTATGATCCGTACTGCACTTCAATTTATACAAGGCGAACTTGAAGCCTACATGGTTAACCGCGAAAATGACCCCGGTAACTACAAGGCAGGCAACGTTGTTGATTTAAAGCCAATTGTATTGCCCAATGGCAATATCAATATTACGGATTCAACGCACGTTACGGTAATGCTGGTAAATATTGAAGAGGAACGCAGGGAAGGGAAACAGGCTTACTATTTGCCAACGCCCGATAAAAAATATCAGAGACTAAACCCACCTGTTGAAATTGATTTGTTCCTGCTGTTTGTGGCCAACAACTCCGACTATGAAACTGCCCTGCGCGATCTTTCGGATGTTATTGGCTTCTTTCAATCGCACACGGTGTTTGACAGCCAGAACTATCCATCGCTTAATGCCACCGTAACCGATCCGGTTAATAAACCGTGGCAACTGATTGACCGGCTGAGCTTTAAATTGGTTAGCCTGACGTTTGAACAGCAAAATAACTTATGGGGTATGTTAAGCTCCAAATATATGCCAAGCGCGGTTTACCGGGTTAAACTACTCACCGCATTTGAAACCAAGGGCAATGATGTGGTTACATCAGTTACTGAACTTGACTTTGTTGAAAACTGATTAAAACTATGGCAACGCTAACACTAAAATATTCGCAACTGTTAACCCTGTCGGTAATGCAATCGTTTTACAGCAACGGCATTTGCGCAGCATATACTACCACTCCTGCGCCCGATTTTTCCATTATCCCTACGGATGAATGCATCAACCTGTTGAAGGCAAAAAACATGGTATTTAAAAATACCGATTCCTCCGGTGGTTTTACCATAATGGCCCGCACGCTGGGCACCAATATCCCCGGCAACCCGCTTTTGAAAAACAGGGTTTCCAATACCGATAAGCTTACCTTTTTTATGTTGCTGAATAACCCCAATGTGCTAAATTTTGATTTGCTGCCAACACAATTAGCAGCCGGCAATATTTATTATTTCAGCAACCAGGTAGTTGATAATGCTGCCCTGCGCACCAACCTGCACCTTTCAAAAAACAAATTGGGCGTTGACGGTAATAATGATCAAATAAAAAAATCAGCCGCCAATTACAGCTACGTTTTTGCGGGTGTGGTAACCCCGGCACAAGCAGTAGTAAAGCATCTTTTAACAGGTTCTACAGTTACAGCCTCCTCTGTTATTGTGCAGGGCACAAACTCCATGATCTCGTTTGATCTGTCGGCCTTACCATCTGGCCGCTGCCAGCTACTGATCAACGCAGTATTGACGGATACTTTCTATTTTTTGGGAACCATGGCCAGTCAGCCGGTGTTTGGGGTTATTGAGCTTTCCCTGGCCGCAACATTGCCGGCAAACTATCGGATGATTGAAGCCGACCAGTCGTTGCTGCCGGCAAGGCCCAACTATACTATTTCATTTAAAAACAGGCCCACCTTTTGGCGCTACAACATACAGCTGCAAACTACCAGCCCCATATACCTGGAGATGGCTAAGTTAACGCCGGCTCAAAAGACGGATTATATCAATCAGCTTAGCATTACCTGTAACGATGCTACCATCAAATTCAAACTCGCTTCAAATACCGATCTGAGTTTTGTTTTTGTGTCGCTGACCAACATCCCCCTGCAGGAAAAATACGTCCTTTCATCAAGTCCAACCGGCGCACCGCTGGTATTTACATTGTACAAACACATAACAACCAATAAAACCGAGGTAAAATCAAGCCTGGCTTATCCGTCGCCGGCCCTCATTAACGCAACCACCCCACCGGCAATTTATTCAGACATATTTATATCACTTTAAAAAAACAATAAAAATGGCAAATTACAGATCACCAGGTGTATATGTAGAAGAAATATCCACCTTACCACCTTCCATTGCAGAAGTAGAATCTGCTGTACCTGCTTTTATAGGCTATACGCAGATAGCTACTAACCTGGCTACCGATGACCTGGCCGGTGTGCCCACACCCATCAACAGCATGGTCGATTACATTCAGTATTTCGGAGGGCCGGATATTGAAAGCGGCGCAAACCTAACAATAGCCGTTGATGAGCAGCAATCAGGCGGAAAAACTACCGGGTATACTACTAAGCTTACCTTCGCCAATGCCAGCATGAGCAAGCATATCCTGTACCATGCAGTAAACCTTTATTTTGCAAATGGCGGTACACGCTGTTACATCGTTTCGGTTGGAAAGTATAGCGATAGTATTGCAATTGGTGACGCTACCCATGGGCTTCTTGGAGGCCTTGCCACTATCGGTACTGAAGATGGCCCAACGATATTACTTGCTCCCGAGGCGATTTATTTAGGAGCTCAATTCAACTCCTTTAACGAGGCTATGCTTTTACAGGCGTCAACTTTGGGCGACAGGTTTGCAATAATTGACACCGACCAGACAACCGTGCCAAAAAGCACCAGCTCAGTAGCATCCGATGTTGCTACAGCAATTGATGCCTTGCCTGCAGGCAGCTCCGAAAGCAGCTATGGCGCTGTTTACTATCCTTTCCTGCAAACTTCCTATAATTACCAGTTTAATTTTGATGCGCTTACCATTACAACCTATACTGTAAACGGAGCAACTCCGACCCCTAACCCTAACCAGGGCGCTACTTTGGGTTCGCTTAAAACTACCGCCTCATTGTTGTATAACTCTGTTCTTACACAATACCAGGGGTACTTTATCACCCTGCCGCCATCGGCTGCAATTGCAGGTGTTTACTGTAATGTAGATGCAACGCGCGGCGTTTGGAAAGCGCCGGCAAATGTTTCGCTGAACAGCGTTGTTAAAGCATCTGTTTCGGTTTCAAGAAACGAGCAGGACCTGCTTAACGTGAACGATCAAACCGGCAAGTCGGTAAATGCCATACTAAACTCACCAAACTTTGGCACGCTGGTTATGGGTGCACGCACGCTTGATGGTAACAGTAACGAATGGAGATACATCAACGTTCGCCGTTTCTTTATCACCGTTGAACAATCCATTAAAAACTCAACCGCATCATTTGTATTTGAGCCAAACACGGCAGCAACCTGGGTTAAAGTACAGGCCATGATCTCCAACTACCTGTTTTTAAAATGGCGCGATGGCGCACTCGCCGGCGCAAAGCCCGATCAGGCCTTTTTTGTAAACGTAGGTTTGGGCAGCACCATGACATCGTTTGATATCCTCGAAGGAAAAATGATCATTGAAGTCGGAATGGCTGTAGCCCGGCCGGCTGAGTTTATAGTGCTTCGTTTCGAGCAAATGTTGCAAACGTCGTAATGGTAAAAACAAGTATTTAACAGTATCATAAAAACATAAAAAACAATATACAATGGCAAATTACCCAATTCCAGTCTTCCATTTCAGTGTTTCATTGGGGGGCGGGGCACCTATAGGTTTTTCAGAAGTAAGCGGTCTGTCGCAGGAAGTGCAGGCAATAGAGTACCGCGATGGCTTAATGTCATACACCACCTTGCCGCTTAAAAGGCCGGGCTTAAAAAAAGCAGGTAACATTACCCTGAAAAGGGGCATAGTACAAGCCGACAACACTTTTTACACCTGGCTTAACAACAGCGGCCAGCCTAACGTTGACCGCCGTGACCTGACCATTACTTTACTAAACGACGAGAACAATCCTGTTTTTGTTTGGAGCATAACCCAGGCATGGCCGGTTAAAATTGAAGGCCCCGGCCTGAAAGCTACCGGGAATGAGATCGCAATTGAATCGATAGAAATTACGCACGAAGGAATAACATTAGCAGCGTTTTAACAAATGGCAACATATTATCCGCCGACCGGCTTTTACTTTAAAGTTGAATTTGTTGGGGTTAGCGGCGCCAATAGCGATACCGAACAACGTTTCCAGGAGGTTAGCGGCTTAACAGTTGAAGTTGAAACTGAAGAGCTGCGCGAAGGAGGCGAGAACAGGTTTGTTTACAAATTCCCCAAAAGGGCCAAATACCCAAACCTGATTTTAAAAAGGGGATTGCTAAAAGGCACTGCACTGCTCGACTGGTTTAAATCGGCCATGAACACCTACTTTACAGTAGTTATTTATGACTTTAAACCCGCCGATATATTGATAACCCTGATGGATGAAGCGGGCCAGCCATATGCCGTATGGAATGTGGTTCAGGCTTATCCGCTCAAGTGGTCGACGTCTGATTTCAGAGCGACAGATAACTCGGTTGTGGTGGAAACCATTGAGCTCGCCTACCAATATTTTGAACGACAAATGTAAAAGCTATGCCTGTACAGATAAACGAAGTAATTATCCGGACGGTAGTAGATGCTGCTCCGGTAAGCCAGGGAGGTCAGTCGGCGCCGGTCGCATCCGGCGATAATTCCGATTATGATGCAATTGAAAAAGTACTGGAAATAATTAAAGAAAAAAACCAACGCTGATGGATACTCAAAGCGCGGCAATGTTGCCCTTTAACCTCAAGATAATTCAAACGGATGAAAACGGCATCCCCAGTTTGGGAGTTCCATTTTTAGCTATGTTCAATCCTGAAAACATAGCCATTAATGAAATTATCGTTTATGATGACAAAAACGCTATCGGGAAGGCCGGCGCAACACCGGCTTTTAAAAACACAAAACCGCGCACGTTTACAATTGAGCTGACGCTTGACGGCACGGGTGTGAATACCAACGGTGTAAAAATACCGGTAACGGCGCAGGTATTACTCTTTAGGGCATGTACCACCACAATTAACGGCTTGATACACAAACCCAATTATTTGCTGCTGCAATATGGTCTGTTCATCTGTAATTGTGCGTTAACATCGTCAACGGTTACTTATACCATGTTTGATATGTTCGGATTGCCCATCCGGGCAAAAATAAGCGCCACTTTCCAGGAGTTTACACCAAACACCTTCGGCAGCATTATGAGCATGCTTTCGTCGCCTGATCTTACGCACGAGGTTACGGTAAAACAATGGGATATTTTACCCTTATTAACCAACCAGGTATATAAGGATCAAAACTATTACCTGCAGGTGGCAAAGGCTAATAAGCTTAAAAACTTCAGGAAGCTAACCGCAGGCGCCACGCTTATTTTTCCGCCCATTTCAAGCAAATAGAAAACAAAAAAAATTAATAAGCTAAGTTATGTTAGATAGTTTACCACCGGGCACCGCACAGGCAACAGATTTGGTTACCCAAAAGATTCTGATTAACGGAACTCCATTGGGCACTGATGTTTCGTTGTCGCAGATTTCGGTTACTAAAACTTTCAATAAAATTTCGTCGGCTAAAATTGTTTTTTTAGACGGCTCGGCCGCCGCCGCCGACTTTCCGCTTAGCGACGATGATACTTATAAACCGGGCAACACCCTGGAGATACAATTGGGTTATCATGGGCAATCTGCTACGGTATTTAAAGGTGTAATTGTAAAACATGCCATTAAAGCAAAACAATACGGGGCATCGCTGCTGATCATCGAGGCTAAGGATCAGGCAATTACGTTGATTGCAAATCGTAACAGCGCTTACTACACCAATCAGAAAGATAGCGATGTTATAACCACGCTTGCCGGCAGCCTTGATACCGATATTGACGATACCAGTGTAACCAATCCGCAACTGGTTCAATTTGACTCAACTAACTGGGATTTTATTTTAACACGAGCCGAAGCAAACGGTATGCTGGTGCTTACCGATGACGGAAAGCTGGTGGTTAAAAAACCGGATACAAGCGGTTCATCAGTATTGACCGCAACTTACGGGCAAACCATTTATGATTTTGAGGCCGAAATGGACGCGCGCCGCCAGGTATCATCGGTTTCGGGTATCTCATGGGATTATACCCAGCAGCAACTGGAACAATCCGATCCCGGCAGCACCTCATTTACCGACAATGGTAATATCGACGTTTCGGACCTTGCATCGGTGCTTAATGCACAGGTACAGCTCAATCATCCCGGCCACCTCACACAACCACAACTGCAAAACTGGGCCGATTCGTACGAATTGCGCAACCACCTATCCAAGAATGTGGGCCGCGTGCGTATCCAGGGTAGTTCGGCTGTAAAACCGGGTAATATGATAACACTTGCAGGCGTGGGCGACCGTTTTAACGGCGATGTATTTGTGACCGGCGTTATGCATTTTTTTGATGGAACCTGGTTAACCGATGTTCAGTTTGGCTGGAGCGAAGATTGGTTCTATAAAAAAGAAGACGTGATGAACAAACCTACATCGGGATTGTTGCCCGGCGTTAACGGTTTGCTGATAGGCACTGTGCTTGACGTTAATGACACCGATCAGAGCCAGTACCGTGTAAAGGTGCAGGTGCCCACAATTACATCGGGTAGCGACGGCATGTGGGCCAGGGTTGCTACGCTGGATGCAGGGGCAAACCGGGGGACCTATTTCCGTCCGCAGGTTTCGGACGAAGTTGTGCTCGGGTTTTTAAACGATGATCCGCGTGAGCCGGTTATCCTGGGATATCTGCACAGCAGCAGTTCAAAACAATCGCCCTTACCGGTTGACAGTGGCGCCGAGCAATACGGGTTTGTAAGCAAGCAGGGGATAAAACTCATCTTCGATGATACCAATACCCGGCTAACATTATCCGTGACCACGCCAATGGGAGAAAAATCCATCATCCTTAATGACTCTTCAGGTGCTTTTGCGATGACCGATGAAAATCAAAACAGTATTAAAATGGACCCGAGCGGCATTACAATACAAGCCGGATCGGGCATGGTAACCATAAAAGGTACAACCGTAATGATCAATTAAAAATTTAATAATAAATAATACCGATATGCCACCAGCTGCCCGCGTTTCCGACAACCATGTTTGCCCGATTGTAACACCGGCAGGCCCGCATGTTGGCGGACCCATACTACCGCCAGGAGCGCCTACGGTGCTCATTGGAGGCCAGCCGGCAGCAACAGTAGGTAATATGTGTACCTGCACCGGACCGCCCGATAGCATTATAATGGGTTCATCCACAGTGCTGATAGGCGGCCAGCCGGCAGCCAGGATGGGCGATTCAACGGCGCACGGCGGTACTATAGTTTTAGGTTGCCCCACCGTGTTAATTGGGGGTTAATTTTTAAAAAAATTAAAAAATGGCTACTACAAACCAAACTTTTTTAGGAACCGGGTGGAGTTTTCCCCCAACATTCCGCAGGGAAACGGCGACACTGGATATGCTGGCCAACGAAGCTGATGTGCAAAGCAGCATCCAGATCATTATATCAACCATAAATGGCGAGCGGGTGATGCTGCCCAATTTCGGATGTAACCTGCAACCCCACGTTTTTGACGTAATGAACACGCCAACTATCGCCATGATACAAAAAATTGTAAATGATGCGCTGGTTTACAACGAGCCAAGGATTATTGTGGAAAGCGTTACGGCAACGCCCGATCAGCCAAATGGTGTGCTGAATATCGACGTACAGTATCGCATCATCACAACCAATACACGCTACAACTATGTGTATCCATTTTACATTAACGAGGCCACCAATATATCTACGTAAGACATCTCTACCAATAAAATATATTTTTTACACCAATGGCCCTAAAAGCCTGGACATCAAAATACTTTAAAAAATGGAAAACTGTAATTGCCATAACGAAATAATACTGAAGGGTTCGGGCCAGTTGGAGCGTTATCTCGAAGCCCTTGATCCTTCCTATGTGTCAATTGATGGCAGGAGCTTTGAGGATTTACTGTCGTTTGCTGCGGCATATGCCGAGCAGATCAGGTTTTATGATATGCCCGGTGATGAGGTAAACGATACCACACCACCTGCAAAAGTTAGCTGGATTGAGTTTTTCAAAAAAGACATGGCTGTAATAGCTGCCTCGGTTGCCTCAATTAACCTGGATAAGATAAAGAGCGATTACGAAAACACCAGCGAACAAATATTGCTTAACCCTTCGGTTGAATTATACACCGATTTGCTAAACCAGATAGTGGCCATTGCCGCACAAATTGACCAATGGTACACCGCTGCTATTCCGGAAAACCCCTTACATGCCGATATCGACCTGGCAATTAAATCGTCGTTAAGTGCGCAGCTTAAAAAATTAATTGCTTATGAAGAAGGCTTTATAGTAGTTGATTCCAAAACAGTTTTAAATATTGATTTCTCCAAACTGACTAATAAAGACGAATGGGGCTTAAATGCTACCGTTAACCCCGAATTTGATATTTACCTGGGTACAACACCCGAAGCGCGCATATTAAATGCAGTGCCGTATGTTGATGATATTTTCCAGGCGTTTTATAGCGTCATCAGTAACATAGTTAATGATGCGCCCGGCTACCTTACTTTTGCTATAACACAATATCCGTCGCACCAGCCTTATATGGCGCTGTACATTGCCTTTCTTCAATTATTTGCCCTTGCACAGGAGCAAATGAACGGGCTCACCGGCCGCATGCTTGATTTTTACTATCATGATGTATTGCGCCTTGAGCACAAACCCGCACTGCCTGATAAGGTATTCGTGATATTTCAATTGGCCCAAAACGTAGCCGAATATGACTTGCCCCAGGGCACGTCGCTATCTGCCGGTAAAGATGCATCGGGCGTTGACCAGGTGTACCAGACAGAAAATGATTTTGTTATTAACCAAGCGGTCGTAAAAGAGCTTAAAAATATTTTTATCGATAAAACTCCCGTAACCGCAGCCGAGGCTAACAAAAGTATTAACGCCATATACGCTAACCCGGTTGCAAACTCACTGGACGGCAATGGCGCCAAGTTTCCGGTCCCAAATTCAAAATGGCCAACATTTAACCCGGGCAACCTCTCCGCCCCGGCGCTTCCAAAAAATATTTGTGAGTTCATCGATCAAAAACAAGCGGCCTCAGGCGCGAAAAACAACGCTGATATTGGCTTTGCCATCGCGTCGCCCCAGTTGGTGCTGCAGGGAGGCAACAGGCTTATCCGGTTGCAGGTGCCCGACTTGAAAGCCTTTTTTGCGACTGCCGATTTTATAAAAAACTTTAAGGTACTGTTAACAGGCGAGAAAGGCTGGTTAACCATCGATAACCAGATAAACAATATTAGTGACCCGAAAACCAATGTTACCTGGCTTGACAACGTGATCACCAATGGAATTTTCGATCCGTCGTATAAGGTTACCGATACCGGGTTCCTCTTTTCAGATGACTCATTGTATATCTATCTTCCCGTTCCTGAACAGGGAATAATCGCGTTTAATGCCAAATTGCACACGGGTCAAACGTATAACACGCCTTACCCGGTAATGCAGGTATTTATAGGCCCCGAATTAGGCATCCGCGGCGAGCTTTTTAATACCTTATCTATTGATCTGTTGTCATTGTCGGTAAAGGTAGGCTCAAGTAACGTAGCTCCTGATAATAGCGGCGCGGGTACATTTATCCCAACGCCGCAGGTCAGATATTTTGATGGGTTAAAAAAAGTGGTTATTCAAAATGACACGGGCATCCTGCCGGCCGGCAAGCCATTTGATCCGTTCACCACCTTGCCGCTGCCCGGTTCAACCTTCTATATCGGCAGCGACGAAATATTTAATAAGCCGCTCGGCAGTCTCGCTGTAAATATCAGTAAAACGCAGGATATCGTTAATCAAAGCGGCCAATCCGGCACTCCTGCGCAATACCACGTAAACGTGCTTTATAACAATTCGTGGGTTGCGCTGGCGGATGTTAACGGAGCAAATAATTATTTTAATGACGATACCCTTACGTTTGATATTTTATATCACTATTTTAATTTTTATAATTTTTACAATTCGCAGGGTTATATCCAGGAATCGAAGGCCTATCCAACAAAGTTTCCGCTCGACAGGGTTCCGATAGAATACAATGCCAATTATAACATTAACGCTGATAAAGGATTTTTGAGGTTCGAGAATGTGTTTGGTGTTGGTAGCTATTATAATCAGGGCGGCATTTCTTATGGAACAATACAGGATCGTTTGAATAACGGCCCTATTTTCCAAATAAAGGAGATATCGGTTAATTATTTGTCAAAGCTGGCTAATCTTGATCCAAAGATCGATCAATTCTTTCATATTTATCCCTTCGGCGCCATCGAAACCTTTATAACTAACGATTCGAAAAATCCGGAAATAGTCGACAAGAATGCTATTTTGGCACGAAATCCTTTGATGGTTGATGCAGGTAACCTGCTGTTCCCGCAGTTTACTTATTTAAGCCCAACCAGCATTTACAACAATGCGGGTGCTGCTGCCGGGAATAAAATAAACATTGAATTTTTTCACAAATCGCCGCAATATTCAGGCGACCGCACCCTCGACAGGCTGATATACGCCAACAGCGGCTTAAGAAACATACGGGGCGGCGGCAACAACCAATATTCAAACACCATCCAGGAAGAGGGCCTTTTATTTATCGGTGTTGATAAGTTACAGCCGCTGCAGACCCTTTCGCTGCTTTTTGAATTCGCGCCAGGCAGCGCTATCGATGAGGACGATGATCCGCCAGCGATAAACTGGTCGTATCTCATCTATAATGAGTGGCGGCCATTAAACGCCGAAAACCTGCTGTCCGATAGCACTTATGGCTTCCAGACAACCGGGATTATAAAGATAGATGTGCCGGCGGATGCAAACGATAGCCATACCATTGTTACCGATGGGCTGTATTGGTTTTGCGCCAGTGTTACCAGTAATTCAGACCGTATCCCGCAACTGATCGGCATAATAGCCCAGGCGACCGAGGCTATATTTAATGACCAGGACAATAACCAGGCACACTACGATGCACCGCTTCCCGCCGGAAGCATCAGCAAATTATCTGTAGCTGTTTCGCAGGTAAAAAGCGTAACACAGCCTTACGCCTCGTTCGACGGAAAACACAAGGAAAAAGGGAAAGAATATTATACCCGTGTAAGCGAAAGATTAAGGCACAAAAAACGCGCTGTTACGCCATGGGATTATGAACACCTGGTGTTGGAGCAATTTCCCGAAGTATTCAAAGTGAAATGCATCCCTAATGTCGACCCGGGATGCCTATGCCCAACCCAGCCATCTATAATGGTTACGGAGGGAACCGACCAGCGCTTCCAGGCAAAATGCTGTGGGCCGGTTAGGTCATCGGCCAATGTTTTAATTGTGCCGGTTCCTAATCTTAAAAACGATAATTCAGCAAATCCGCTGCAGCCAAAAACAAGCCGGTTAACCCTCATTGAAATAGTGAAATATTTAACCCCGTTAACCTCGCCTTTTGTAACGGTGCATGCCAAAAACCCGGTTTATGAGCAGGTGATCGTGTTTTTCAGGGTGAAGTTTTTAACAGGGATTGACAAGGGTTTCTACCTGCAAAAACTAAACGAAGAAATTGTTGAATACCTTACACCATGGGCCTTCAGCAGCGAAATAGAGGCTGATTTTGGTCAAAAGATATATGCATCGTCCATCATCAACTTTATACAGCAACGCAGTTATGTTGATTTTATCACCGACTTTTTAATGGGCGTTTGCCGCGACGAATGCTGCGTGCCTGATACACCTGCCACTACCCCGGTTACTGCCGAAAACTTTGTGACTGATTTAAACCAGGTATCGGGCTGTAACGACATAGAAGCGTTTTTGAAAAACCAGGGTTATTTTATCGGCGATGTAATTGCAGAACCATCAACGCCTATGTCGCTGCTTGTTTCGGCACCCAAACATATTATACTCCTTTACGAAGAGCCCAAACAATTAACCGTTTGCGAAAAAAGACTAATAAACGTGCCGCTACCGATCCATTATCCACCACCGGTGGTTGTTGAAACCCCGACAGAACAAGCGCCCACACCGCTGACACCTGCACCTGCAGCGGCGCCCGAAGCAGCACAGGCTGCCGGTACAAACGCGGAAGTAAAGCCAATGGCAAATGCTGCCCCGAACATGAGTAATGCCGATGAAATGAAAGCCGCTGCTCCGCCGGAAGCCGCTGTTACAGCCGAAAAACACAATGTGATAGAAGAGACAGTTGAAAATTTAGAAAAGGTAATTGGTACACAAACCAAGAACATTGCTGAAAAGGGTATGGCGGCAGTTAAAAAAGCAGAAGATTTTATTAAAAACGTAGTTAAAGGTAAATCTTCGGCTCCGGCGCAAATTGATCCTGCGCCCGAAACTAAAGCATTGCCGCCGGCAGGTGATCAATCATCAAACAGTAACAAATCATAAAAATTAAGCAATCGATCTGTAAGTATCTATATAAAATCTATTCCTATGCTAACTCCAGTTTCATTAATAAAGGCGAATCCGCTTCTTCCTGCCGAAGATTACCAGGCATTGCGTTCACAGGGAATTAAACTGATTGAACAATTGGGCAGCGATATCTGGACAAACTATAACTATTCGGACCCGGGTATCACCATTCTGGAAGCAGTTTGCTATGCCATTACCGACCTGTCGTACCGTACTGACTTTGACATTAAAGATCTACTGGCGCCCGAGCAATTGACTAACAATACCTGGAAAGAGATTTTTTATACAGCAAAACATATTTTGCACAACAGCGCCCTTACTATTGACGATTATCGTAAACTGATCATTGATATTGAAGGTGTGCGTAACGCATGGCTAACCATTAGCAAGGATTATGAGGTGCCTATCTGGATTGATTACAATGCCTTTGAAAAACGGGTGGATTATGATTGCGACTGCGAAGATAAGCATGAAGAAGTTTGCTATGGAAAATTAGGCCTAAGCCAGGTAACCGTCTCTGCAGCAAAAATAGCCCGCCAGGAAAAACTAAAAAAGCTGGAAAAAGCCCTGGCTAAATTACAGGCAAATTTGGATAAGAAAAATGCCGCACTGGCAGCCCTGCCACCTCCGCCCGATACCGATTATATTGCCCAGGATAAATTAACAGCTGAGATAGCCCATTTAACTGACGAAAAAAATATATTGCTGGAGGAGATAGCCGATGCCCAAAACCCAACATACGTACCTCCCGAAATTGTAGAATTGGAAGGCTTGTACAATGTAATGGTGGAATATGAAGAAGATATTATTGATGGTGGCAAACGCGAAGAGATCCGCCAATTAGTTATTGACAAGTTGGCCGCAAACCGCAATTTATGTGAAGATTTTTTAAGCATCGAGGCAGTTGAATACGACGATTTTGGGATAGGTGCCTCCATAGTACTGGAAGAAAATGCCGACCCGGACCTGGTTTTGGCGCAGATATTTTTTACCATTTATAAATATTTTACACCATCGGTGCCCTTTTACACTATCCAGCAAATGCTTGATAAAAATTACCAGGTGGACGAAATATTTGAAGGGCCTGCTTTGCAGCACGGATTTATTGATTCGGCAGACCTGGATAAAACAGACCTGTTCCGCAACATTATGTTGTCCGAATTGATATCTCAAATTGCCAACATACCGGGCATCAAGGGCATCACCTACCTGCACCTGCCATTTACCGGAGCTACGGATACCCATACTAAGAACAATTTATATTTTGAGCGCTGGATTGATTTTCTGCAAAGCGAACGTAAAATTGCGCGCATTCAGCCGGCTCAATCGCAGATTTTATTTTGCAAAGAACGTCAGTTTATCACCTACTATACCGGCAGTAACAGCGACCGGAAACCCGATAAAATGCTGAGGCTTTTCACAAACATGAAAGCCGTTGAACGTAAATATAAGCTTATAGGCGCCGAGCTGGATTTTGCCGTTCCGAACGGCGAATACATGAACCTGGAGGATTATTACCCGGTTACTTATTCGTTGCCGATGACTTACGGCGTAAGTGAGCGTGGCGGACTCCCCGCCAATGCTGACCCCGGCCGCACCGCACAAGCCCTTCAACTGGGCGGCTACCTGCTGTTTTTTGAACAGGTACTAAAAGATTACCTGGTTCAGTTGAACCATTTGCGCGAACTGTTTACGTTTGATGACGAACCAAGGCATACCTATTTTACAACTGCGCTTACCGAAATTGAGAATTTAAACCAGTTGCTGATTGATAAGAACAACCATGGCCCCAAAAACTTTAATTTGATAGTAAAAGATTTTGAAAAAGTGATTGAGGGACTTACCGAAAATCACAGTTTATTCTGGAGCCGCCGTAATGTTTTTCTTGATCATATGCTGGCCCGTTTTAGTGAGGACTTGACCGATTATGATTCTCTGATGAAATGGCTGGACCCAAAGAATGCGAATGCGAGATTAATTGGCGATAAAACCCGGATACTTAAAAAAGGGGAGTACGAACGTATCAGTAGCGACAGGGCCAGGGCTTATAACTATGCACTGCCTAATACCTGGGACTCGGGCAATATATCGGGTGCCGAGCGCCGCATCGGGCGGCTTTTAGGGTTTGAAAATGTAAACCGCCGCTCGCTTGTTCCTTCATTCCTGATGAGCGAACCGTTGATGGTACAGGACGATCCGACCTTACCGCCCAAACAAAAGCTAAATAAAAACGGTGTGCCCCTAAATGTTATTAAAATTGTTGATCCGCTTGAAAATAGCACTGTAATTTTTACCAGCGTTGAAGTTAAGCATGGCTGTTGCACCGAATTGCTGATGGAAGACATATTGGAGCATGCCGATGACCGCACCTATTTTAAATTCAGCGACGAAATAAAAACACGCAGCCGCAAGTCTGCAGGGCTGGTAGGTAAATTTTGGTTTGAATTGTATGACAGCACCGACCCGGCAACTGCTGTATTGCTGGGCACCAGCGAAACCTTTTCAAAAAAGAGCGACCGCGATGAAGCCTACAATAAGTTGGAGAAATTAATGAAGCATATTAACGCCAACGAAGGCATGCACATGATTGAGCACATTTTGCTGCGCCCTAAAATGGATGAAGTGATTGACGAAACCGGGCGCGACGAAGCAGTTAGCTTTTTAAATATTTGCCTGAACAGCTGCGATTTAAACGCTGCCGACGACGAACAAATTACAGAGCCACCTTTCATCAAAAAAATAACCCGGATTCCTGCTGCAAAATGCTACGACAATATGCCATGGGTGCTGCAATATGTAAGGCCCGCATTGGAGGATAATGTTAAGCAGCCGGGCGAAATTCTGCCTGCAAAATCCATCCTCTATCAAAAAGTATATCTGGATGGCACCAACCCCATGATGCTAAAATTCAGAAAATATGAAGACCTGGTGCAGCGAATTAAGGACTTGTGTGAATTTGGTTCGGAGCGGATAAACTACCAGATAGTTGCCGATAACGAAAACCCGGCCAAGTATGGTTTTATTATCAACGGCGCAAACGGGGCGGTGTTGGCGCAAAGCCTTTACTTGTTCAACAAAAGCACCGATACCACGGACACTTTTGATATTGAGAAAGAGATAGCTGTATTGATGGACTACTTTGGCTACCAGCTATACTTGTATTGCAATAGCTATCCCTGCGATGCCTCGACTGATCCGTATTCATTCCATACCACCGTTGTTTTGCCTTGCTGGCCAAAACGCCTCCGCGATCCATCGTTCAGGAATTTGGTTGAAAAAACCATCATATCCGAATCGCCGGCCCATGTTATTACACGCGTAATGTGGATAGGCATTGAAGAAATGCAGCGTTTTGAAAAAGCCTACAGCGACTGGCTGGTTGAAATGGCACAAACAGAAGTGCCCGATTACTCTGTGGTAAACCCACTGGTTGATGTAATTAATTCATTGGTGCCATGCGGCTTTTGTCCCGAGGATTGTACACACGAGAATGCAGCCCCCGTCCCGACTAATTTAAATGCAGGTAAATGACACATGTGGTAAACCGGTTGCAATTTGAAGTGCTGTGCCCTGATGAAGAGCTGTCGCTAAACCTGCGTCAAAATTTTGCACAAACGGTTCAACAGGAGATTGCCCAGATTATTGATGAAGTGTGCTCTGAAAGTGTGGGTGAAAATGAATCGATAAAGATTGACAAGATAGAACTGGACATGGGTTCGTTCAGCCGCCATACCTTCGGAACCGATTTCAGATCGGTATTTCGCCAAAAGCTCCGGACCGAACTGACCAAACAGCTGGCAGCTATCCCTCCGCAAAGCAGGGAGATTTCGCGGCTACTGTCGGATACCGAAATGCTTTTGTATTTTCTGACCAATGGCACTTTGCCCTGGTTTGCCGATGAGGCCGCCGTAAACCTGGACGAGATATTCAACAATGTGTCCCTCAATCATGCGGAGGTGCTGAAAAGCTTTTTTTTGCATGTAAAATCCAACGAAAATATATGGAAACGGATTGCATGGCAGTTCAGCGCAACATCGAAAGAGGCGGTTATCAATTTATCCGAAGACCTTAAAAAAGCACATGAAGTGCTTTTGAGCTGGGTGGCGCAAATTATTAATAAGTTAACCACAGCGGGCGGCTCCGCAGTCGATTTCGTCGATGCGGAAATTAAGAAGGAGTTTAGCAACATCACTGATATTATCATCAAAAACGCACCAACTATATTTGCCTATACCGGGAGCGTTAACGCTTTACAACAAGTATTGCTGTCGCACATCAGCGAGGTTTTTAAAACAAACCAGCCCCTTGCAGATATGGCAACTGCCGAACTGGCCAGTATCACCGGCATCAGCCAGGTAAAAACGGAAGTTTCTGCCGGGCCCAAACAGCCCGCACAAATTGACCCTGTAATACAGTTTAGTACAACCGAACCTGCTGCAGAGGATGTTCAAAAATATTCAGTTAAGTACGCCGGCATTGTATTGCTTGCACCTTTTTTAAAGCCCTTTTTTACGCACCTGAATTTGCTGGATGGCAACGAATGGAAAGACACAGAATCAACAGTCAGAGCAGTACACTTGTTGAGGTTCCTGGCTACGGGGCAGAAGACATCGCCGGAATATTCGCTAGTCTTCGAAAAAATATTATGCGGTTTGCCGCCCGACACGCCTGTGCCTTTGGATATAGTTTTAACTGATGGGGAGATAGCCGAATCCGAATCGCTTTTGAAAGCGGTAATAACCCACTGGAGTGCGCTCAAAAATACCAGTATTGATGGCTTGCGCGAAAGTTTTATAAAACGCGATGGTCTGCTGACCCGAAAGGAAAATGGCTGGCTTTTACAGGTTGAAAGAAAGACCCTTGACGTATTGCTGGACAGTATACCCTGGGGCTTTTCGACTATAAGTTTGGTATGGACCCGGGATTTGATTTTTGTTGAATGGTAAATTAAAGATATGGGGAAGACAAAAAAAAATATCGATCAAAAACCCGCCGAAGTTGAACAGGCAAAGCCCGAAGTGAGCGTGCTAAACCGCAATGCCGATACACTTACGCGCGAAATTACCTGGTTTGCAAATGTGGTTAACAAAAGACTTCAGGATTTTTTTCCGCGCGATAAATCAGGCGAAGGCAATCCTGCCGGACAAGAACCCATTGCTGGCGTTGGCTATATTTTAGCCGATGCCCCGGTTCCTGACCTTAGTAACGACCACTCCGTTTATGCCGATTTTGTAAATTATTACAAATTAAATACCGACGAAAGGCTGCTGCTGATACTCGCGCTTATTCCGTATGTACAGCCCAATTTTTTGGACCCTTTTTTTTCGGTTAACAAAGCGCTCGGGCGTGGTTATACCGAATTTGGCGGCGTAAAAGGCAGCCGGCATAGCGGCTTTATACCTACTATTGAAACAGCCATGTTTTTACTGGCAGGTAATGACCTGGCCTATCGTTTTAAAGTGAACAGTTTGTTCGAGCCTGATCATGTTTTGCTGGCCCACAATATACTTCAACTGGACCAGGGCAGCAGCTCTGAGCCTTTTTACAGCAGTACCATAACCGTTACCGATGAGTATGTTGATTTTTTTACCTCGGGCAATTTGCGTAAACCACAGTTCAGTCCTGATTTTCCGGCCAAAAGATTAACCACAGGAATGGAGTGGGACGATTTAGTAGTTGATGAGTACACCAGGCAGCAACTGGACGAGATACGCATCTGGCTTCAATACGGGCCAATCCTTCAAAACGAATGGGGAATGAACAAAAAGCTGAAGCCTGGTTATAAAGCCCTGTTTCACGGTTCGCCGGGCACGGGCAAAACACTAACCGCAATGCTTTTGGGTAAATTGTTTGGGTTGGATGTGTACCGTATTGACCTATCGATGGTGGTATCCAAATACATTGGTGAAACCGAGAAAAACCTGGAGAAAGTTTTTAAAAAGGCCGAGAATAAAAACTGGATATTATTTTTTGATGAGGCCGATTCGCTGTTTAGCAAAAGAACCTCGATATCCGATTCGAACGACAAATATGCCAACCAGGAAGTGGCCTATTTGCTGCAGCGACTGGAGGATTACCCCGGCCTGGTGATATTGGCCAGCAATATGCGTAACAATGTAGATGAAGCGTTTACGCGGCGCTTAAATTCAATTATTCATTTTCAGAAACCGCAAAGCCGGGAAAGGCTGTTGATTTGGAAAAACGCATTCAGCAAAGTATGTACACCACCTGATGACAGTGAGTTGGAACAAATAGCGCGGCAGCATGAGCTTTCAGGCGGTGCCATCATGAATGTTGTTCATTACTCATCATTAATGGCTTTAAACAGGGGCGATAAAACAATTGCTGTTGACGATATTTTGCAAGGGGTAAAAAAGGAATTCAAAAAAGAGGGAAAAACTCTTTGACAGAGCAATCAGACTATTTTTTAAAACTGTTGACCACCCGGCCGGCAGTTTTTGCAGTAAAATTAATTTAACCGGTCATGAGAAGGTACAGATATAAGGCGACTACCGAAAGTTCAGCGAACGAAGCTGCCGCTGCAACCGTTCAGCGTAAATTAAACATAGGCAACAATGAAAGCCCGTTGGAGAAAGAGGCCGATGCCACTGCCAATATGGTGATGCGGATACCGGAAAATTCATTAGTTCAGCGCAAGGCGGCCGGGCCGGCAGGTGAATTTGATGATGAACATGTTCGGCTTAAACCACTGGGTAGCCAGGTGTCGCCATATATACAAACAAAAGGAGATGGTGGGGGCATGGCCAGCCCGGCAGTTACTAACGGTATAAAGGCAACGCAGGGTGGTGGCGGCCCGATGACCGGCGCAACAAAAAGCTTTATGGAAAGCCGTTTTGGCGTCGATTTTTCGGATGTGAAAATCCACACCGGCGAATATGCGGCGCAACTGTCCAACCAATTGAATGCCCAGGCATTTACGGTAGGGAGCGATATTTATTTTAACACAGGCAAATATGCGCCCGGCGCTTCGGATGGAAATCATTTACTGGCGCATGAGCTCACACATGTTTTACAGCAATCTAATTCCATTGAAAGGAAAATTCAGCGGCAGCCTGATAATAAAACGGCAAAGCCCATTGGGCCGCCCGCAAATAAGCAAGACGAACAACCCGCCCATACGCCCGAAAAGCAACCTGCCGAACCGCCACAGGTAATTACCATGAAAGACAAAGTGCGTGCATGGCTCGATTCCCGCGATTTTGATATTCCTATGGCCGCCGATAGCTCGGCTAAGCCGAAGGATGAGAGGCGGGTGCACTATAAAAACCGTTTGTGGACAATTGAGAATGTAACCAGCGATACAGTGCTTAGCCTTCATTTATCAAAAAATGATGAAGCGCAAGTTAGAGCAGAAATTGTGGCTTACTATGACGAGAAAAAGGAGGAAGCAGAAAATAAAAAATGGACTCTTGTTGTGCAGGGGTTGTATACACCCCAAATTACCTTAGCTACAAATCAGCCGCCGGCTACTACACAGCACAGTTTTCAACTTGCGGTAGGCGGAAACCGTCGGTATCACCCGGCTGGCGCCAACGGATTTGAAATGACTTATCAGGGCAGCTTAGGCCTTTTTAACCTGGGGACAGGCACCTCGGCAACCGCTGGCGACGCGTTTCAAAATTTAATGCTGGCAGCCCAGGCACAATATGTTTGGAACCTGGGCCACGATTTCCGCGTGCCTTTCATCAACCAGTGGGCAAACATCCAGGCCAGTCTTTTTGGTCAGCTTGCTGCAGGGGTTGGTAGCAACTGGACCGACGAGGGTGCCGAACGCAAGGTTTATTTGGGTGTTTTGATTCAGCCGGCAGCCGGTGGGCAAGTAAATTTAAACATTGGTTCGGCTCAGGTAATTTTTAACGGTCAGCTTGTCGGGTCATTCCTGTCACCTACCTATCAGCCTAAATCATCATGGATAAACTCCGTTGGGGTGCAGTTTGGCGTTGGGCTGGGTGGGCAATTTTAATTAGGCAATAATTTTTAAGCAACAAACAGATGTACGACAATACTTCAATAGTTCAGCAGCCCCACAACAGCCCAACTGCTGCGGCTAATGAAGTTGCGCCCGTTCAGGAGATTAATGAACATGAGTTAGTTGACCGGTTTCCCGTTCAGCTAAAACTTTCAGTAGGTGCGCCAAATGATCCGCTGGAGCATGAAGCCGATGCCATGGCCGATAAAGTGATGCGGATGCCTGAAAATGCCCTTGTGCAGCGCAAGGCATCAAGCGACTGCTGCGATTATGACGATGAGCATGTCCATCTTAAGCCGCTATCGGCTCAGGTTACTCCCTTTATACAGGCAAAAAGCGAAAATGGCGGTACTGTAAGCAACGCAGTGACCGATGGTATTTCTGCTACACAGGGAGGTGGAAGCGCTATGGCTGATCGTACGAAAAGTTTTATGGAAAGCCGCTTCGGTAACGATTTCTCGAATGTGAGGATACACACTGGCGACTATGCCGTACAAATGTCTAAGGATTTAAATGCACAGGCATTCACAACAGGCAACGATGTTTATTTTAACTCCGGGAAATATGCCCCCGAAAACCCCGAGGGAAAACATTTGCTGGCGCATGAACTCACCCATGTGGTGCAGCAATCCGGCTCCGTAGAAAGGAAAATACAGCGGCACCCACCTCGCAACAACACCAGCCAGCCCGTTCCGCAGCCACCGGCACAACCGGCGGCACCACAAACAAACGCACCGGCGCAACCAGCTCCACCGGCACAGCCGGCAGCACCGCAAGCAAACGTGCCCGCACAACCCTCCCCGCCGGCACCGCCAGCGGCTCCACAGGCAAACGCACCGGCGCAACCCGCATTGCCGGCACAACCGGCGGCTCCACAAGCAAACGCACCGGCGCCGCCGCAGGCAGCACCTCCTGCTCAATCACAGCAGCCGGCACAGCCTGCGCAACCGGCCCAGCAGGCGGTGCAACCCGCGCAGCATCAAACCCAGGATCTTCGTAGCAGGGTTAGGGCTTGGCTCGACACGGAAAACTTTGGATTGCCCATAGTAGCCGATAGCGCATCGACGGCAAGCGGTGCGCGACGTGCATATTACGGCGGGCAAATGTCTACTCTTGATCAAATTACTACAGATACAACCAATGTGCTTCATCAAACCGATGCCACGGTTGAACGGCCCAACGTTTGGATGCAGGTTTGGCAATATTATAACGAAAAAAGGCGCGAGGCTGAGCTCACGCGCTGGCAAACAATAGTTCAGTTCCTTTATACGCCGCAGTACACTTTGGCCACAAGCGCGCCCGGAGGGTCACCCTGGCAGCATGGTTTCCAGTTTTCTGCCGGCCGCAATTTTAGATTCCACCAGGCAGGCAGCAGCGGACTTGAGTTGACGCTCCAGGGCAGTTTGGCGCTTTTTAATTTCGGTACTGGCCCCTCAGCAACAGCGGCTGATATTTTCCAAAATCTGACCGGAGCTGCACAATTACAGTATGTATGGAATTTAGGAAACGAATTTCAACTGCCTACGGGGCAATGGGCAAATGTGCAGGCAAGCTTGTTCGGTCAGCTTGCCGGTGGGTTAGGGACTAATTGGGTTGATATACCAATGGCCAGCCGCACTGTTTTTGTCGGCCTTTTACTTCAGCCAAGCGTGGGCGGGCAGGTAAATCTCAATATCGGTTCTTTCCAGGTTATACTTAACGGGTCGATTGTTGGATCATTTTTATCTCCCACCACTCAGCGGGGCTCGTCATGGACAAGCGCTGTAGGGTTTCAGGGTGGAATTGGAGTAGGCGGACAATTTTGACGATAATTTTTTATCCATGATCAAACATCACGATCGATGCACAAAGACGATCAATAGCGTATTAAATCGAAAGCCTGCTGATAAGGTTGGCCGTGGATACTGCATCTGCGCGTCATTGGTTTGATTGATAAACAGGGCAACTATGAAAAGATTCCGATACAGTCCAGCTGCAAAAAATTCAGCAACAATGCCAGCAGCGGCAACCGTCCACCGCAAGTTAGCGGCCGGAGAAACCAATGACCATTTGGAGGATGAAGCCGGCTTAATGACTGATAAGGTAATGAGGTTGCCCGAAACACCGTTAATTCAGCGTAAAGCAGGCTCTTGTTCAAGCTGCGATTATGATGATGAGCATGTTCATCTGAAACCATTGGATAGCCGGGGCTCTCCGTTTATCCAGGCAAAGGGCGATGGTGCGGGTAGGGTGGGTAGTGCTGTTTATAACCGGATACAATCAAGTATGGGTGGCGGCAACCCAATGCCGGGCGATACAAAGCGTTTTATGGAAAGCCGCTTTGGGGCCGATTTTAGCGACGTAAAGATACATGCCGGCGAAGAATCCGCACAATTGAACCGGGCGTTAAGTGCGAAGGCTTTCACTATAAACAATAATATATATTTTAACAACGGGCAGTATCAGCCACAATCAGATTCAGGAAAACATTTACTGGCACATGAGCTTGGTCATGTAGTGCAGCAGGGAAGAAATAGATCGGGAGTGCCTCAAAGTACGGCGGTACAACGATTTGCATCTGAAGAGCACCAGAACCTGGGCGATGTTGCTACCAACAAGGCTACCTACAACATCGGTACCGCAACCGATAAGGTTGAATTGACACATGGCGATATCATTGCCTTAAGCGGCGATGTGTTTATGCCCGAAGATCTTTTTAGGCTGGCCGCTATCCCGGGTAATAAGGGGCAAAAAGTTGGCACCAGCGACGAAGTGCTGTGGGGCCTGCAGGATCCGCGCATATGGGAGATGAGAGCTGAAAAAGACCCAACCAAGCGTTTCGCCGGCACAAAAGACCCGCGTTTTGAGGTGGGCGGCATTTACGCGGGCTATACTTTTTCTGACGATGTAAAAAGTACCGTGTTTGAACGCTACCAGAAACTCGGGGCGGCTAATATGGGGCATTTTGTTGCTCCCGCCGGGCGCGATAAAAAGGGTAAGCCTATTCCTGCAGCAAATAGTTCGGGCAGTAATTATGTTAAATATCATGAAATTGCCATTAAGATGGCCGATGCGGCCGGGCGCGCAAAATCAAGTATTGATATGGCCATGGCCAACGAGGCTGCAGCACAACACTTCCTGACAGATTCTTTTTCGGCGGGGCACTTACGCACACCTATCGGCGCTATCAGGGAGTACTGGGGAAAAAAATATCCACTATTTTGGTTTAACCTGCAACACAAGATAGCGCTCGACACAGCCATTGTAATGACGGGAGGGACCATGATTACTACTCATTATGGATATACTCAAATATTGCAACAGGTACAGGCTATGGCGCCCACCTTACCGGCTGTGACGCTTGGAGACCTTGTTGCCAGCGTGTATCATGACTTTGACAACGAAAATGGACTGAACATTACAGGCGGCGGTAAGGTATTTGGCGATAAGAACATTGACAAGGGAGGGACGGAAAAGCTGGCGATTGCGGCTATAAATGCGGGCAATAATGACATTGCAAAAGCATACGAAAATGGTAAGAATGTGCCTACGGCGCAAGCCGACGCTGATCTTTTTGACGCAGTGCGTAAAGCCGCCGGCGGTGTTGGCGACCAATATGCTGCCCAGGCACAAATACCCGAGCCCGACAAAAGTGAGCCTTCGCAAAACTGGAAGGCGGCGGATATCAGCACACTATGGGACCAGAAGTTTTTAGGCAGTAAAGGCGATACCGTAGGCCAGGTGATTTCGAGACTGGTGCAGGGAGGGTCGATAGCTATTCAACTTACAGCGCTCGGCGACCGCTTCCCTGCTACGGCAACAGCGGTTAACTCCCCGCGAACTTCTTATTTAACTGGCTTTGTGGCTAAGTTGCAGGCAGACCCCAAGGCAGGCGTTTTGGATATAATAAACTGGGCTCCCCATGATATGTGGACGGGATCGGCCCCCCGCGAGGTGGCGTCGGAACTGGTTGCTAACGCTGCGGCAGGAAGCACTACCGAAAGCCTTTCAGGCATGACTTCCGAACAGCGGGTTAAATTCATTAAAGGGATGATTAGTGATGGTGAAGCCCCTGATCGCGAGATGGTTGACACCGTTTTTAAAAGTATCAGCGTTGCCGAACGTCAAAAAACCTACGCTGCTGTTGAAGGTCATCAATGGGCAGGAGCTATACAGGCCGGCGATGATTTATTTTTTAAGGTTTGGGTTGACGGTAAAAAGAAAGTAGATAAGAATGGGATTGAAACCCAGGCACCCGGAAAGTGGGTGGTTGACAAGCCCATAGTTGATAAATTAAATAAAACCATTAACGGACGTTGACGGACGCCCAATGCAAACAAAACGCCCTTTTGAGCCGGGAGAACGGAATAAATTTTACCTAAGCACAGAACATCACCATGCACGAAAATATCACAATAGCGCAGCAGCCCCAAAACAGCCCCACCGCTGCCGCTAACGATGTTTTGGCACTACAGGAACATCAACCCTATCCGGAAGCAGAATTAACAGACCGGTTTCCCATCCAGCTAAAACTATCTGTGGGCGCTACTGATGACCCGCTTGAACACGAGGCTGATGCAATGGCTGATAAAGTGATGCGAATGCCCGAAACGCCATTTATTCAGCAGAAGTCAAACTGCTCTGGCTGCGATTACGATGATGAACATATTCATTTAAAACCACTGGCCAGCCAGGTATCGCCATTTATACAGGCAAAAAGCCACGGCGAAACTGCGGTGAGCGATTCAGTTTCGGGACAAATAAATTCAAGTATTAACGGCGGCGAAACAATCAGTGGCGGAACGAGGAGCTTTATGGAAAACCGTTTTGGCGCCGATTTTAGCGATGTAAAAATTCATGATAACGCCCAATCAGCCCAGCTAAGCCAGGCATTAAATGCCAAAGCATTTGCCGTCGGGAACAACATATACTTTAACAGCGGCCAGTATCGGCCCGAAACAGCTACAGGCAGGCGTTTACTGGCGCATGAGTTAACACACACTTTACAGCAATCGAGATCAAAGCAGGCTGATAGTGAAACGACAATCAGGCGTTCGCCCGATAGTGATGCAAAGGATTTATCAAAGAAATTGCATGATGGCCTCACAGCGGCCAAAGTGGATGAGCCGGCCTTACTAACTTTGCTTGACGGTATGGGCCGCGACCCGGCGAAAACGGCATTGCTGAAATCGAATTACAAAAAGGAGTATGCAAGCGAACTGGAAGCAGACATCAGGCAGAAGGTGAGCGCAGCCAACCTGAACAGGGCTCTTTTTCTGCTTAATGCGCCGCCCGCCGCAACTTATTTTACCTTGGTTGACGCGGATAACCCCGGTACCGAAGATCACAATGCAAAGGTTGGCGGCGGTGTTGTTTCTGTTCATACCGGGGTTGATTACAGGCAAAAAGTGCCAGCCGGGCAACCGAAAAACCCATTGTCGGTCGATGGTTTTTCTATCGGTTACCAGGGGGCCAAGGCCAGTGAATCGCACTATATACAAACCATTTGGAGCGAAGTTATTGCTACTCAAAAAGACAATACCAAAATAAAGGTGGCCAAGTCAGGCGTATCAAGTATAATTGGTACAATGGACCTTACAACTGACCCCAAGAATATTAACTACAAAATTGATTCAGTTGGGAAAGAGAGTCCGTTTTACGATAGGGCAGGGTTGCACAACAGAACTGACGACAGCATCACCGATTTTGACAGGCCTGCCGATGATAAAGCAGTTATACAGGAGCAGTTTGATGCTGGTGCTATCCATGTTGAGGAAATTGAGCATTTCGACGATTTTCTTATCCAGGAAGAAAAAGCCATCTATCGGGTTTCGCTCACGGTTCAATTTATTTACAACTCAAAATCCGATGTCCCTTCAAAGGCAAATGGCCAGCGGATCACAAAATTCGGCTCGGGTAGCGCCATTACAGGTCTGCCTGCCGACGTAAAAAAACAGCTTGTAAAAGAATATCCAAACTTTGATTATATTAAATGATTTGTCGACATATCCTAAGCGGAAATTGATTAATAAATACTGTTAAATAAAATGCACGAAAACGCCGCAATAGCCAATCAGCCCCAAAGCAGCCCGGCGGCTGTTACTAACGAAGTTAAGCCTTTGAAGGAGACGAATGAGGCAGAGCCTGAACTGATAGACCGTTTCCCGGTTCAGTTAAAGCTTTCTGTTGGTGCTCCTGATGATCCCATGGAACACGAGGCCGATGCAATGGCCGAGCAGGTGATGCGTATGCCCGAAAGCAGTTTTTCGGAACGTAGCCGTTCTGCTGGCTCCAATGCCGTTGATGAACAAGTAAGGCTAAAACCGTTGGCCAGCCAAATAACGCCCTTTGTTCAGCGGTGCTCCACATGCGGCGATTATGACGATGATCATGTTCAGCTGAAGCCATTTTCGCCACATCCGGCATCCTGTGCGTATGTTGATGATTACGACGATGAGCACGTTCAACTTAAACCAATATCGGCCGGCGTAACGCCATTTATCCAGCGGTGCGGCGGTGGTTGCAGCGCTCAGGACGATGAGCGCGTTCAGCTTAAACCCCATTCGCAGCAGATTTCGCCATTGGTACAGGCAAAAAGTGATGGTGCAAGCAGCGCAAGTGATTCCGTTTCCAGCAGGATAAAATCCAGCATGGGCGGTGGTAGCCCAATGCAAAGCGACACAAAAAACTTTATGGAAAGCAGGTTTGGAGCTGATTTTAGTGATGTGAAAATACACAGCGGTGAAGAATCGACACAATTAAACCAGGCTTTAAATGCAAAGGCTTTTGCGGTGAGCAACAACATTTATTTTAACAGCGGCCAGTATCAACCCGAAACGGATAGCGGTAAACGCTTGCTGGCACATGAGCTTACCCACGTGCTACAGCAATCAGGCCCTTCAGCGTATATTCAAAGGGAAACCCAGGCCCCGGATAAAGGCGACTTTAAAAAGCTTTTGCTTGTTGAAACAAATGTTGGGGAGTCGCTTGACTTCCAGGTATCGCTCATTTTTGAAAAAGGAACGGTATCCTTCCCGCTGCATTTGCCCGACAATAAGTTTTTACGGCCCGGCAAATACACCGTTACGGCGCCGCCCGCAGCCGACATCAATCCGGATAAAGATAAATATGCATTATTCCGTGTAAAGGAAGTTGAAAAAACTATATTAATTGGCGTACCCAGTGGTGAACCTCAAAAAATGCCCGATTTGCGCAACGCGGGCGATTGGCTGGCAAAGGACAGCGCACGCGTTGTACCTTTTGAGCTGGTGCCGTATAACGTATTTGACCAAACCGGAAAGGGCGGTGAAGACGGCGGCGGCGGTGATGGCGGGCGCTTCCTGGCGCCGGAGCCATGGCTTGATAAGGAACTGCGCCCCGCCATTGAAGCGGTATACGCAGCCAAAGCTTACGTAAATAAGCCGGATAAATTAATTCCTTATCAATCAGTTGCTGTTCAAAAGGCCGAAGGAGACGATGTATCCATGATTCAGGCCGAAAAGAAAACTGATAAAGGCAGAATTGTTGTGCAGGAGCGTGTAAATAAAAAGAGCTGGGTTGGAAAAAGTGTAGAAGAAAAACAGAGTTACGCGGTAACCATTGGCGAAGAAATTATCAGTAAAATAGAAAAATCAAAAGATAGCCTTAATAAGGTAGGCAAAAACGGGTTGAATGAAGATTTGGGGTGGACGCGCAAAGACGGCTTGCAACCAAACAGTCCTGCTTATCGTGCCGATATTGTAGGTCCCGAAATAATGGTACGCAACAGTATGGCCGCTTATACCATGCGCCTGCACTACGAAGATTTTGACCGCACACTGTTGGGTTCGGCGGCCGAGGCCTACGGAGGAGCCGAATACGCCTGGCAGGTTATTAATATAACCGATTTGTATAAAAAGATAATAAGCGAGCGTGATGCGAAAACTGAATTGCAAAAACTGCAATTGAAGGAGCACATTAAGCCAACCGATACCGGAAAAACTGCCGGCGAAAAGGAACTGGATGAGAAAAGCAGGCGCATGAACAGCGGGCAAAATGGTGTTTCGAAATTTGCTGCAATTGGCCAAAAAGCAGACAGGATAGGCAAAAACCTGGAAGAAGACCGCAAGCAGGCTTTACATGATCTGATGAATCCGCTGGATTCGCAGGATGGCACCTCCGGCGCTGCCATACGATCGGTACTGGTAAATACTTTTAACCTGGCCACAACGGATATTCACACTATTATGAGTTACGGTGGCCTTTTAGTGCAATCCATCCCTGCCGTTTTCGACCTCAATCATGACTATGAACGTGAGATACCGTTCCCGGATGCCGAGGGTTTTTACCTGGTGCGTTGCGTTGCCCAGCCGAGGCCCAAAAACGATATTGTACACCTGTCAAGCCTTGCTGTAAAAGTGGTTGCCGTAAAAGAGATTAAGGAACACGCCGAAAAAGAGTTAAAAAATCAGGACGAGGACTTGCAGGCTGCTATCCTGAACTTGCTGCTGGCTTACCGTAATGAAAAGGAAACCTCAAAGCTGGCCGATATCCGCATGCAACTGGAATGGAAAGTGCAGGAAGCCGCCCAAACAAACCGCAGTTTCCTCGACGAGCAAATTAAAACCCGCCAGGATCAGCTTAAAGCCCTTGCCACTGGTAACGATGATGCAAGGCAAAAAATTGAAGAGGAGTTAAAAATATTAGGCCAGGGAACGCTTGCCGCTAGTGGCACAATAGGGTTAATAATTACCCGGCAGCTACAGGTAAAAGAGCATGAACTGGAGGAATTGGAAAAAGACCCTGCAACAAATTATTATAAAATAAGAGACCTAAAAAAAGAAATTGAAACCCTGCGGGACCGGCTGGGCACCGCTGCCGCCCGCGAACGCGAAATGAGTGATAGCGGCCAGGCCATTGTGCGGCCCCAGGCGGTATTTGTAAACGAAGAAGATGGCCGAACTATACCGCTGTTGATAGAGATTGGCCAATTGGGCTACCAGTCGTTTAAATTGGGTTACCAGATGCAGGTATCGGATGTTGGCGCCGCCGATGGAGACGAACATGCGATGTATGGCGAAACCAGGGCGATTGCAACACGCAGGGCCCTGAACGAATTTGCCGGCCACTTCCCTTATGGTAGGGGTTACATGGTCGTGCGTATCCCCGAATCGTCGGGATTGGGTATTACCGAACCGATAACTCTTCGGTGTAATCCGCGTGATACCGCGCAGGCCAGCGAGCGGCTGGATGAATTGCTGCAGGTATTGGCGATACTCGGGCTGTTTGTGCCAGGTGTTGGCGTAGTTGCCGCCGGCGTGGGCGCCGCTGTTTCGGCCGCAAAAATTTTCCATCGTATCAGCAACCACACTTTCGAGCCGGATTTAAATTTTGTGATGGACCTGGTAAATATACTTGCTTTTGTAGCTTCGGGAGTTACCCACCTGGCCAACGCCAAGCTTATCCAAACAAGAGAGATATATCTTTTAGTTGAAGGTGAAGCAGACGTTGCCGAATGGTCGGCGAAATTAAAAATGGCGGGTAACATGGCTAAGGCTGCCGAAATTGCTGAACATGGCTTAAATAAATTTAATTATGTAATGGGTACTATGGAATCTGTAAGAAACTTTATAGAAACCCAGAATGACGAAGCTAACGGCCGGATAAGCCACGCCGAGGCCAGGAACAGGCGGGCAAGGCTGGTTACGCAATCATTCAACGATATTTTTATGCAGCATGCGGCTGAAATAGTGGAAGCGGTTAAAGAGCACCACGAATCGCATCAGCAGCAAAAAGAGCATGAGAAAAATCAGAAGGAAAAGGAACAGCGCGAAAAGCAAAACAAGGAAAAGGAAAAACGAAATAAAGAAAAAGAGCATCAGGAAAAAAACAACGAACAGAAGAATAAACAGGAAGAGGAGCAACAGGAAAAAAATAAGGAAGAAAAAGAGCAGGAAAAGAACTCCGAAAAGAAAAATCAGCACGAAAAAGATAAAGACGCCCCTGGGGATAAGGATGAGAAAAACCAAGACGGGGGCACCATTATAGGTGCAGTGGCTGCAATTAAAAAGGTGACTGAGCCGCACCCTGTAAAGGAAACACCTGCCATACGCAATGCAAGAGCCGAAGAGTTTTTGAATAAGCCTGAAAATCAGAAAGGCATTTTGGATAACGACATGTCGGTTATCGGGAAGCTGCTGGAAACGCATGGCGTTTGGCGCGACCTTGTAATGTACCTGGAAGCACAGCAGAACGATCTGGCAGCTGTTGCCATTAAGGGGCTGGGGCAATACAGGGAAAAGATTGTTAAGGATTTAAATGAAAAATTTGGACTTGTACTTTCTGATCCGAAGGCGAGCACACACGCCAGCAGCGATATTGACCTTGCCGCCAATGGGAAGGACGCCGGTAAAAAGGTTATAGATGCTGAGAAATACATGAAGGATACGTACAAAGATGAATGGTCGCAGTTACTCCGGATGAATTTCTACAGCGAGGCTGAACGCCTGTTTATGTACGAAAACGCGCGCAAATTTATGGACGCAGACTCCTTTGGGAAATTACAACGGGAAATAAGTAATAAGGCAGCCACTTTAAATTTTGCTAAAATGCTGCAGCATGCCGGAGCCGAGCCGTCAAGCAAAGCCAGGATAGAAAAATTAATGGCCTACTTACCTGAAGAACAACGCAGCCAGATCAGAAAACTTGCCATGGAAACACCTGCTGTTTCACAGGAGAAAGTAAAAACGCTGCTGCTTGCAATTGACGAGTTGGTTAATGAAAAAAGTAAACTATCGGAAAGCGACCCCGATTACAAGCAAAAAGTGGTTGAGCTTGACAAGAAGATAACCCTGATGCAAATGGAGGCCAACTTCCGCACAACCGAAGCTTATATTTCACCTGGAGCCGGCCGCCATGTTGTGCGCGGTGTGGCAGTTGAGGGGCATGAGGCGTACCAAAGTGTGATGGCCAACCTTGAAATGATAGAACACGTTATCCACATTGCCGGCGGCAACGTGGAGATGGCCATCAGGGAGTACGAAATGTATAAATATATCAGCCGCATTATTGTGGCAAGTACCACTGCCGGCGTACACGTTGAACCGTTTATTTTAATGTATTACCAGGCTTCGATGGAAATTTATAAAAATACCAAGAGCAGGGGGATGTTGCAGGGTATCAATGCTAAAGATCTGTCGTACATAAAAGCCATGCACGAGCATTTTGTGAAGGAAGTAGGCGGTCTGCTGCCAAAACTCCAGGAAAATGCGCAAAGTAACGACGCTGCCTGGAACCCAGACAAACGATCGCTGGAGGCCGACCAACACGGAATTGGTAATAAAATGCTGATGCCCGAAAATGTGCATGAATCGGCACCGATAACAGATGAGGATATGGACCGGAGCCTTGACAAAACGTTTGGCGTGCCGGAAACGGAAGAAAAAATACCGGCCCATCATACCGAAGATATCACACAAGAAATTACACACCCTACTGCCGATGGCGAGCATAAACTAACGGTTGCTAAAGATGGCAAGATATACCGCTGTTCGGAATGCGAACAGTTGTTGAGCACCTACCAGGAAGTTTTGGATGAAAATAAAAATCTGAAGAGCGAACTGCTTGAGCTGGAACAAAAGATGAAAATAGCCGACCCGACCGAAAGGGCTAAAATGCTTGTTGATAAGGTTAAACCTTTGGAGGATCAGCTTAAAAAGCTGGAGGTCGAACGTTTGAGGGTGTTTAAGCCAACAGATGCTGATTTTCATAGTGAGCTTAAAGTGGGCAAGTCACGTAGGTATGTAGATAAAGGCGGCACAGCAGGCATCGCCAAAAGGCTTAGTACAGATGTAACACAAATTGAAACTTCTCTCGGCCAAACAACCATCCGCGATAATTACCAGGAAAAGGCTATCCCCGGCGGGGCGACTGCTTACGGACTCCCGGATGGTGTAAATGGGTTTGACAGGTTACATGCCATTGGGCCAAACGTAGGGCACGAAAGCCCTTACGGTATTTTCTTCGGCCCGTGGAAACTGAATCACGAATTGCAGCTGAATGGCATAGAGGCTTATATAGGCGATTTTGGAACACCCAAGCCGGGGGTAACATTTAAGTTGGTGGTTACTGTTGAACGCTACCTTGGCAGCAAACACCCCGGCGTTGAATTTTTGAATTCGGTGCGTTATGAAGTTTTTGCCGAAGGAACAGGCATAAAGGGTCGCGAACGTGTACTGCGGCAGGAAATACTGGTGAACGAACCTGACAACCCACTATCGAAATATGAAATAGGTGAACCAATGCTCACTGGCGATATTAATAAGTATCTCGCAAATCCGCCTTCGCCAACTTTGGCAAAGGCATCAAAAAATGCGCGGAGGAGTCCTTCGGATATTCCTGCGGCAAAGGCTAAGTTGTTCCTTGATAAAACTACGGCCCTGGCTAACCAGTTACGGGCTGTCCCCAAAACCGATAAAAGATATGCGGCAGCCAGGATACTTGCAACAGAGCTTACTAAGGCAATTGGTGTCACCGATGTAAAATTTGTTACCAGGTCGATGGTTGAGAATATTGAGAGTACCCAGGTGGAAAGTATCATAGGCATGTTCCCCGCGTTTCAGAAAACTTATGGCGACCTGGTTCAGGATTCGCTGCGGTGATGGCTTCTATCTATCTAACAAACAACACCATAAAAGAGCAATAATGTTTTTAAATGTTATTGCTCTTTTATGATGCCAATTACAAAAACAGGCAAAAAATTAAACAATGCAGTATCCGGACGGTCGGGCATCCGCGCGTTTTGTTTTCTGTTCGTTTAGCATGAGTTACCAAATTACAATTCATGTGTCGTGATTGTTGGCCAACCCATTCCTTAATGCAAAACGCTCAACGAAAAATAATTTCCACTCAATTAAATAGCTTACAATTGGTTTATTTCTTATATTAGCTATTGTATCATTTTTTACTAAGCAAATATTGCCCCCTCAGGAGTGGTTTTAGTATAAAAATAAAGCCTTTCCTTTGATATTCGCTTGTCACGGTACCTGTTTTAACGCCTTAATCCAATTCACCGATCTGTTTTCATCGTTAATTTCACACTATGAAAAAAAACTTCTACACTCAAAAACTTAAGTTTCTTTTTAAAATTATCGCCGTGCCGGTGGTTTTTATGCTGATCTTTAGTAACAATGCTGTTGCACAAAACGCAGCCATCACCGTTAAAGGAAAAGTTACCGATGCAGCCACTAATGAGTCTATTCCGGGAGCTTCCATCGGCGTAAAGGGCACAAGCAAGGGAATGCAAAGCGACAATAACGGTAACTACGTTATTGTGGTTAATACACCGGCTACGCTGGTATTTTCCTTCCTGGGTTACAAAACACAGGAGGTGCCCATAACCAACCAAACGGTACTCGACATTAAATTGCAGGCATCTTCAGAGCAATTGAAGGATGTGGTGGTAACGGCGCTGGGCAAGTCGAAAGAGAAGCGTTCTCTGGGTTTTTCCGTGTCTGAAGTAAAGGGGGCATCGATCACTGAAGCACGGGAAAATAGCTTTGTAAACAGTTTGGAGGGCCGTGTTGCAGGTGTAAACGTAAGTGGTGTTGCGTCGGGGCCAAATGGTTCAACCAACGTGATTATACGCGGTATAACCAGTTTAACAGGCAATAACCAACCGCTGTACATCCTTAATGGCGTGCCGCTGGTTAACAACAATTATCAGCAAACGGGGAATGACGGCTACGGCGGTAAAGACGGCGGAGACGGCATAGGCGATATTAACCCCGACGATATTGAAAGTATGTCGATATTAAAAGGTGCAGCCGCCACGGCGCTTTATGGTTATAGGGGTGCTAACGGTGTGATACTGATCACTACTAAAAAGGGAAAAAGCGGAGATGGGTTTGGGGTGGAAATCAACTCGAACTTTGTGCGTGAGAATGTTATAGACCTCACTGATTTTCAGAATGTTTATGGCCAGGGCTACAACCAGGCAAGGCCGGTAAGCGGCGCAGATGCATTAGGTTCGATGGAGTCAAACTGGGGTGCTAAACTTAACGGTGCCCAAACCTACCAGTTTGACGGTAAAAAAAGGCCCTATTCGGCTGTCGCCGATGGCAATCTTGCGCGCTTTTACAGGCCCGGCGGCGATTTTACAAATACGGTATCATTTAGTAAAGGTTTTGGGGATAACGGCGCCACACGCTTTTCTGTAAGCGATCTGAACGATCAAAGCTACGTACCCAACGCAGGTTTGCAGCGCTTAACCTTCAATCAGACGACTAACCTTAAATTCGGAAAAAATTTAACCCTCGATCTTTCGTCACAGTATGTGTCAGAATATACCAAAAATGCCCCCAACCTTTCGGACGCAGTGGGTAACCTCAACTGGGGGCCAATGTTTGTTCCGCGAAACGTAAACATTACCACCCTGGCAGGCTCCAATGGAAACGGTACCCTGGCAAACGGTAACGAATTAAACCCGTTTGAAGACCCCTATACTACAAACCCCTATTTTGCAGCGTACGAATTACAGGGCGCTATTCACCGCAACCGCTTTATTGGTTCGGCCAATGCAAAATACACCTTTGACAGCGGCTATTTTATTGGGTTCCAGGTGGCGGATGATTATACCAACGACAGGAACACCAATATTGAACCCCCGGGAACAGGGTACCTTGTTGACGAAGGTGTAAATGGGGATATGACCGAGCAGAGTGTAAAGCAAACCGAATTAAACCTGGACCTTACCATGGGTAAAAATTTCAAATTCGGTAAAAATTTTTCTGCGAACATATTACTCGGCGGTAACTACAGGAAATCGCAACAGGAATATTTGACAGCGGGGGGCAATAACTTCGCATTAGCGGGCTTGTACACCATCGGTAACCTTATCAATATATCCGAAAATCATCAATTAAATAACGAAGAATATCAATCAGTATATGGAAGCGCAGATTTTGACTATAAAAGCCTTCTTTACCTAACCGTAACCGGCCGTAACGACTGGTATTCAACGTTATCGCCAGGTACCATCAATTATTTATATCCGTCAATCAGCGGTTCGTTCGTGTTTTCAGAACTGCTGCATATCGACGCCATGGATATAGGTAAGTTAAGGTTGAGCTATGCAGATGTTGGCGGGGCTGCCGATTCCCCTTATCAAACTTACCAGCTTTATAGTATCAGCAGCACCTATCGGCCCGGTAACGGCGGGACCTTCCCAATAGGCCAGGCGGGAAACGGAACTATTCCAAATTCCAATTTGAGGCCTTCAAAAAGACGCGAGTTTGAAGCAGGCACCGAGATGGAGTTTTTTAAAAACAGGTTGAGGCTTGATGTGGCGGCTTATCATAAAAACGTAATAGACGACATTATACCGGTAACTATTGATTATACATCGGGCTATAACTCGGCATTGCTGAATGTTGGTACTGTAGCTTATAATGGTGTTGAAGTTGAAATTGGCGGCACGCCGTTTAAAAGTAAAAACTTTACCTGGGATGTGGACCTGAACGCCACGTATACCAAAGGCAAAGTAGTATCTCTTGGCGGCCAGCCCAATATCAACCTTGGCTCCGAAGCCCAGGACTGGGGTTCAACGGCTTACCTGCAGGATATAGTTGGTAAAGAGCCGCTGCAAATAATTGCCGCCGATCCGGCCCGCGACGCACAAGGTCATATTATTATCGATCCGGGGTTAGGTGCACCCGATCCGTCGCTGTCGCAACCGAAATCATTTGGTTCGGGCGAAAACCCATGGGCCGGCGGTTTAACCAACTCGTTCAAGTATAAACACTTTAGCCTGTCATTCCTCATCGACGGCAAATTTGGCGGCCATATATTTTCGAACACCAACATTATAGCTTACCAGGACGGTCTTTCAAAGCTTACCGTTAACGGCCGGGAACAGCTTTACGGAACCGACAAGCAAAGTGCCCAGTCTTATTACGGCGATTGGGCCTTTGCCAACCAGGGGCAGTTTGTGTATAGTTCCAGTTTCCTTAAGTTCAGGCAATTGATAGTTGGATATGATTTTCCTACAACGGCATTTCACGGTGCTATACATGGTTTAAGGTTAAGCTTTGTAGTTCATAATGTGTTTACAATTATGAAATTTACACCAAATATTGACCCGGAAGAAAGCTATACCTCTTCAATACTTTCGCAAGGGCTCGAAGCCCCGGCCGTACCCTATTCAAGAACACTGGGGTTAAACCTGAATGTGAAGTTTTAAACAGATAAATATGTATAAATACTATAAAGAATTGAGTATGAATTTTAAGGCTATATATTTAACAGCAGCAGCAATTGTGATGATAACTGCCGCGTCATGTAAAAAAGATCTGGCGAAGACCAATATAGACCCCGATGCCCAAAACGGTAGCCAATTTGATCCTAACCTGTTGCTCACCACCGTTCAGCTGGCGTACACAGGATCGCCAACCACCGGTGGAAGCGCGTGGGTAACCAAATGGGGTGCGGTTGGCTGTTTTACCCAGCATGTAGCATCAACAGGTGGTTTTTATTATGGCGACAAATATTTAAATAATATTGGCGCGATGGGTGCAACTTTTCAGGACACCTACACCGTTGCTGTACAACCTGCGGTAGAAGTGTACAGGCTCACAGCCAATAAACCACAATACCGTAACCTTCATCAAATGTCGCGCATAATGAAGGCCATGATATTTGAACAACTAACAGACCTTTATGGTGATATTCCTTATTTTCAGGCTGGCCTTGGCTATTACGAAAGGATATATACGCCTGTTTATGATAAACAATCGGTTATTTATGCCGACTTACTGAAGGAAGTATCGCAGGCCACTGATAGCCTGACCGAAAACGGAGATCATCCATCCGGCGACATTTTGTACTCGCAATCAGGAAATCAAATTGCTGAATGGAAAATGTTTGGCAACTCTTTATTGTTACGTATGGCTATGCGCCTAACTAAAGTTTTACCCGAAACCGCCAAACAATATGTAACACAGGTTGCCGGCAAAACCATGAAAAGTAACGCTGATAATGCTATTGTTCAGCATGTACTTAGTGCCAATGCCCTTACCGTTAACCAGGACGCTGCACAAATATTTAGCCAGGACAGTACAGACGTCAGGCTGTCAAGCACTTTCATTAGTAATATGAAAAAGAATAACGATCCGCGTTTGGCTGTTGATGCCTGGATTGCCAATGGCGCCGACGATGCCGGCGACGACTTTCCTGAAAATACCGATTCTAATCCGGCCGATCAGATAGGCTTGCCGCCAGGATACATTATTGGGGGCCTTAACCCGGCAACAAACCTGCTTATTGCGGCTAAAGATTCATTGCCTCCCCTGGTCCTCGGCGGATATTCGCGATTAAGTGATAACCTGCTTTCGCTTAACGCCCCAAGCTTGATACTTACTTATGCCGAAACCGAATTTTTACTTGCTGACGCTGCCAACCGCTGGGGCATCGGTGGCGATGCAGCAACTCATTACAATAATGGCGTTAAAGCAGCCATAACGCAAATGTCAGCATATGGCTCCCAGGCGGCTATCAGCGATGCGGATGCACAAACTTATTTAAACGCTCACCCCTATAGTGGGAATAAGACAACGGCGCTTGCACAAATAAATATGCAGTATTGGCTTTGTACACTGATGGATGAATATGAATGCTGGGCCAATTGGCGGCGTAGTGGAGATTTGCCTGCTTTAACACCGACTAACTATCCCGGAAACGTATCTATGGGTACAATACCGCGGCGATTAACTTATCCGCCAAGTCAAAAGATCACCAATTTGGCTAATTATAATGCAGCAGTTGCCGGCTTAACCGGTGGCGATAAAATAATCAGCAGGGTGTGGTGGGATACACAGTAATGGCAATAAAATAAATTTGCGTTTTCACTCCAGTTATAACCCTTAATAATTAAAGGATTATAATTGGTGTTATTGTTTTATGGATAGCTCATTTCCAGGCGACTATATTCAGTAGACGCACCAGGCTTTTCCAATCCGATCCAATACCTATTCATCGGCTCAATAATTCCCAACGTCGGTATTTAATTACTACTGGCAGATTATTTGTGGTTGATAAATAGTGTTTGTATATCTTTAAATCAAATCAATACTATTATTATGCCTATCAACAAAAAATTTGCGATAAGTGCCAGCCTGATTGGTATTATCGCTTTGTGCGTTGCAGCAACAAATCCGCCGCAACAACAGCAGCATGAGCCGCCAAAGCTGGTAAACCTTAAGGTTTTTCCTAAAAAGGTTCCATACCGGGTACTTGATCATCAAATGGATGAATGGTGCGATGCCTTAGGCGTGCACTGTAATTTTTGCCACGAGCGGAATGCGCAAACCGGCAAAATGGATTTCCCGAGTGATGCCAAACCCGAAAAAGAAATGGCCCGCCATATGTTTGTGATGATGGGAAAAATAAATAAAAAGTTTTTTGGGGCATCAAAAGATTCATTAGGTATGGTTGCTATGACGGGGGTTAATTGCAATAGCTGCCATCATGGTGTTGCACATCCCGAAATAAAAGCCGGACAGGAGCGCCATCCCGGTCCGGGTGGTCCTGGCCCCGGAGGCCCTGGTCCCGGCGGACCCGGTGGTCCCGGCAGTCCGGCTAACCATTAATGGTTAAGTTTAATTAGCATTTGTTAAACCAATATAATAGCTCAGCACCGGCCGCGTTAAAGCGATTGGTGCTTTTTTTTGTAATTAGGGTGATGTTATCCTGAATTTGGGAAAGCTGTTGTTGTGGCAGACTGTATTACGGTGTTAACAGGTGGGTTGTGGCAATGTTAATGGTTAATCAATATATCCTTTGCCATGATCATAGGCACGCTGATATATTTTTTCTCCATATAGTTGATCACTTTTTCCAATACATCGCGCGATTGCTGATCCATGCCCTGTACCTCTTCAGCAAAAACTGAGTTGATAGCGGTGTTGCGGATCTCTTTTATTTTTTCGGGAACCTGGCGCATGGCGAGCTCTATGCGGCGTTGTTTTAGTTCCAGTAAAAAAGTGTTGATGTTGTCGTTGATAATGGTTTCGGCATGGGTAAGTTCTTCGTAGCGTTCGCGCATATTGCTTTTAGCAATTTCATTAAGCGAATGAACCTCGATATAGTTTATCGGGAATTGCTCCAGTACTTCGGGTGCAGTATCATTAGGTACTGCCAGATCAACAATCGTTTTGCGATCTGTTTCGCCATTAAGCAGTGTAGTATAAATTTCGGTGGTGATGATAGGCTCAACTGCAGAGGTGCAGGTGATGATGGCATCGAAGCCTTTATTATAATTTTTTAAAGCCCCCAGGTTAAATGCTTCGCCGTTAAGGTCGGCAGCCAGTTCGGCGGCTTTGGAAACAGTGCGGTTGAATACGGCGAAGTTGGAGAATTTATGTTTTTGGAGATATTTGGAGATGTTGCGGTTGGTTTCGCCAGCACCGATGATGAGTATGCGGGCATTTGAACAGAGCTTGAGGTCTTTTAGCTTTCGGTAAGCCAGCGAGACGACCGAAATAGGGTTTTTGGAGATATTGGTATTGGTATAAACCTCCTTAGCCGTTTTTACCACACAACCCATAAACATTCGCAAACAATCACCTGTCAGGCCGGCCTCTTTACAATCCTCATAAGCTTTACGTAGTTGGGCCAGTATCTCTTTTTCGCCTACTACCAGGCTCTCCAGCGAGCAGGAGGTACGCAGCAAGTGTTCAAGTGCTTCGCGGCTTTCATAAATAGCCACTGCCTCTAAAAATGCTGCAGTTGATACAGGGCAGGTGCACATCTTTAATGCATCCATAAACCCGCGGGCAAACTCCTTATCAACCGCATGATCGGTAATCATTACGAATTCAACCCTGTTACAGGTGGCGAGGTAGAAAATCTCGGATATGCCAAATTGTGCTTTAACCCGATGAAGTTTATCTGTCAAGCTCTCCTGGCACATCACCAATTTCCCCAACTCTTTCAGCTCGATTTGCTTGTGCGTAAAAGCAATTACTTTTAGATACTTCAATTCAGTTTAAATTTTGACCCAACAAAAATAACAGGATAAACCGCATTCCGTGTCAACCGTCTGTCATACAGTTGTATTTAGAATGGTTATAAATTAGAGTAAAGCCGCTTAGGAATACCATTTATTCTGTCAAATGGCACTTAAATAAAATATTATATCTTTAAAAATGAATAAACTTAAAAAAGTAAGCCTGATCATCCTTGTTTTGGGATACCTATTAGCAGGTGGAAATCATTTTATTCATCCCCATGGTTACCTAAAAATTATACCAGCATATTTCCCTCATCACACAACTTTAAACCTGCTGGCAGGCTGTTGCGAAGCTGGTTTTGCTATCCTGCTTATCTTTGCCAAAACCCGATCATTTGCCGCATGGGGAATTGTATTTATGCTGATTGCTTTTATACCCGTACATACACAAATGGTAAGGCAGGCGCCCTTTATGCGGTACACTTAAAGTAACGCCACTATTGGCCTGGGTAAGGCTGGTTGTGTTGCAGCCGTTGTTGATTTGGTGGGCCTGGTGGTATACTAAGGACGAAAAAGCAAAGTAAATACGACTACTTTTATAAACTTAAATAATTCAACGAGCTTTAGTATCTTACCACTGGTAAATCACCAACTATAAAGACAGACGACGGTTTAATTTAATGAGTTTTTTCAAAAGAAAGCCACAACAGAATATCCCTTTTAAATTCAGGGAATCGGCCAATACGGCTTGTTTTGTTTGCGACCATATAATGCATAAAAAAAGGCCGATACTATATGCAACACATGAAGCTGACGATGGCGCCTGGCAGTTTTTATGTGGGTTTAAAGACCATACGAATTCGAACATCAAAATAATATCATTAAAACAGGCAACAGAAATCGATCCTTCTATAAATGACCTCTATGATATGCCCTTGGGCGTCGGGGCCGAAAGAAAATCGACGCAGAGCAAATGGGTGCCATTTAAGATAAAAAGGTAATGAAATAGTTCAAATGGTTCATGTTAAGGGGTATTTCTTTAAGAAACGTATCTGGAAAGATTAACCACTTAGCGTGTATATTCAGATTCTAAAAAAGCACAATCCATGATAACAAAACAATATTTTAATATACCCGGAGCCAAAGGCCGGGGCATGCTGATGGACCTAACCTTCCACACCAGCCATAAAAAAGGGCCGCTGGTAATATTTGCACATGGGTTTAAAGGCTTTAAGGACTGGGGATCGCATAACCTGGTAGCTGATTTTTTTGCAGAGAACGGTTTCCGGTTCCTGAAGTTCAACTTTTCGCATAATGGTACCACTGCCGATAATCCCACTGCCTTTACCGATCTGATAGCTTTTGCAGATAATACTTTCAGCATTGAGCTGGATGACTTGAAAGCCGTTATTGATTTTGTATGTGGCGGATCGGCCTTGCCGGCTGCCCCGTGGGTGTACTTAATTGGCCACAGCATGGGTGGCGGCTTAAGCATTATAAAAGCAGCCGAAGACAAAAGAGTAAAAAAGCTGGTTACCATGGCAGCCGTTTCGGATTTCCATAATTTATGGTCGCCGGATATAGTACCGCAATGGCGCCTGCAGGGTATAACCTATATAATTAATAAACGCACCGGCCAGGAACTGCCGCTTAAACGCTCCCTGCTGGAAGACCTGGACAAAAACCCCACACGGTTAGACATATTAACCAACGCTGCTGAGGTAAAACAGCCCTGGCTTATTGCGCACGGCGATGCGGACCCCACTGTGCCGTTGGCCAGCGCAAAAAAACTTAAAGCGGCGCAGCCTGATGCGGAACTCTTGGTGATACCCGGCGCCGACCATACCTTTGGCTCCTCGGAACCTTATTTATCAGCTACCTTGCCACCATTGTTGCTGGAGTTTTGCAAGGCTTCTGTCATGTTTTTTAATAAATGACCTATCAGGCATTCTAGAAAAGGCTGTTTCCTGTTAATGGGGGCATATCTGCGTAATATTCAGGCCGGTTTTGGTTATATTTAAAGGTAACAATTTAGCAATATAGCGGTCTGAAATATGCAAGGGCGATATATTTGCCTTATTTGATAATTATTTATGAGTTTAACAGGGTCTACCAAAAAGGGCAAAAAGTTTATGAACCCCATTCCCACCGATGAGGCTGGGTTTGACAAACTGATCCCGATTTTTAAAGAGTATTTTAACAATAAGGCGGAAAATAACCCTAAAAAGACCATCGGCCCGTTTAAAACAGATGCTGCTGTTTATCAAAACCCACCAGCCAATGGTTTGCGGGTTACGTGGATTGGCCACTCGAGCCTGTTGATTGAAATTGATGGTAAGCGGATATTAACCGACCCTGTTTGGGGGCAGCGGGTTTCCTTCAGCCAGTATTTTGGGCCCAAACGCTTTTTCGACGCGCCATTGGCGCTGGATGAATTACCGCCGCTGGACCTGGTCATCATCTCGCACGACCATTACGACCATTTGGACAAGCATACCATGCAGTTTTTTGCCGGGAAAGCCGTTCCGTTTATTTGCTCGCTTGGGGTAGGCCGGCACCTGGAAAAATGGGGCATACTGCCCCACTTTATCACCGAGGTTGACTGGGGCGACAGCGTAATGGTGGGCACCGACTGCGTAGTAACGGCAACGCCTTCGCGTCATTTTAGCGGGAGGGGACTAACCGGGCGCAACGAAACCTTATGGTCGTCGTTTGTGATTAAAGGACCGGTGCACAATATATTTTTCGGGGCCGATTCGGGCTGGTTCCCGGGCTTCGAAGAGATAGGCGATACCTTTGGCCCCTTTGACCTGACGATGCTGGAGATAGGCGCTTATGGCAAATTCTGGCCCGATATTCACATGGGTCCCGATAACGCATCAAACGCCCATATTGCGCTAAAAGGTAAGCTGATGATGCCTTTGCACTGGGGAACATTTAACCTTGCGCCGCATGCCTGGTACGAGCCCATTGAACGCCTGCTTGACTTTGCCAAACAAAAAAATGTTAAACTTTTTGTGCCCGAGCCTGGCAAGCCAACGGATGTAAAGGGGGAGTTAATATCAGGATGGTGGAAGAAGTATTTGGGTTGATTAGGTTGAACCCGGCAGCTATGGGGTGAGTTGATTATAATCTGTCCGTCCGGTTTTAAGTTGCGACACTTTTTTTGATTGCCGGACACCACACAGTCAGTAGTTGTACAAATGATATTCCAATACCAAAAAACATACCTGTCCGGGTAGTTTTTTATTTGTCGCAATTTAAAACCGGACGGACAACACACCGCAGGTGCATTTGTATCTATATAATAAATTAACCCAGTATATCATTCAGCATATTATTTGCAACAAATTGTGATACCAATATCTGAATGAGTTGCGCAATAACAATACCTAAGGCTATAAATACCGATATTATATATTCGCCTGCAATTATTGCTATTATCAGTAAAATAAACAAAACCACCGCCACCGGCAATAGTTTTAAGCTATAATTTAGTTCAACTACGGTAACATCTTCAGAAACATTAACGGTGAAACAACCGCCATGCAATCTGTTAGCCATCCTAAGGTTCCAGAACCATTGCCGTAAATCCTCATCAAAAGTTACACTATTTTTATTGGATGCACAAATATGGTATTTCTGTTCCCTCAGCTCCCTGTAAATTTTTTTCAGGATGATATCCGATCGATAATGTGTTACCTGCGAAGTTTTAAATTTTAATCTCATGTAGTTAAACGTGATAGTAAGATATGATTTTTTACCACGAGATAAATTTAATTTACCCCCGGAAAATTAAAAATACCCCCCTAATAGCCAACTAATAATAAATATTAAGTTAGACCTTGACCTTATTGCTGCCTCAAAAGCCTGGTTATATTATTTGGTGCGTGTTAAAGTATTTGTGTTGCAGTGTCCGTCCGGTTTGATGTAATAGCACAAAAAAACAAAGCCGGACGGATGGTAGCAATTATAAATTCATTGGTTACCTTATTTACAAAAATAAGCAATCAGGTTAAATATTTTGGTGACAAAGCTTTGTCAGTATAGCTTTTAAACCGGCGCATGCGGCAACTGTCCGCAGCTGTTTGCAATTGTCAGTACTTAAAACCGGACGGACGGGTTAACCGCTTTCATCAGAATAAAAAATAACCATTACCTTTAAAACAGATTAATTACAATGGAGCTTTCGGATATACTATCAAAATTAAACTGGCGTTTGCTGCTCGTTCACATGGCGGCGTGCTGGTTTTTTATTTATGCCTTCCGGTTGTTTTTTATCATGCATGACCTGGCAATCATCGACGTATTTGTCCATAATCAGCATGCAATTAAAAATCTAGATCCAAAAAGAATAACAAACGATGCGATGTGGGTGGCTGTTGGGCAGGTTGCCGGGCTTTTGGTGGGCTACCTTATTTCGTTGCTGGTGTCTATCAAATACCAATGGTCGAGGTTGAATTCGCTTATCGTATTTTTAGTGGCCTATTTTTTATGGCGATTTAGTTTATTTGGCTGGGAACACCTGGCGCTCATTTTCCTGGCTCCGGGGAGTTTTTTTAAGGATGATACCGCCTGGTATTATATCATCAACGGGGCGGTAATGCTGGCTATTGGCCTGTTCCTGTTTTTTTCGAAATGGGCGGTACAATTTATAGAAGCCGGGCAAAACGAAATAGATGAAGACAACGATGACGAGGATGTGGTTGTAGAGGAGGAAGAATAGTAAGGGCTGATGCTTTAATCAACCCCACCCAGTAAACAGGGATAGCTTATACCAGGAACTCAAATAAAGTTTGATCGCGGTTTAATTCAATTACATCAAAACGATGCTCTTCCATACGTTTAAGCAAGGCGGGATAATCAGCAGCAGATTGAAGTTCGATACCCACCAACGCAGGGCCGCTTTCTTTTTCTGATTTTTTGATGAACTCAAAGCGTGTAATATCGTCATGCGGGCCCAGCACATTGTTTACGAAAAGTTTTAAAGCGCCCGGCCGTTGCGGGAAACGCACAATGAAATAGTGTTTCAGTCCCTCATACAGCAGCGATTTTTCCTTGATCTCCTGCATGCGGGCAATATCATTATTGCCGCCACTGATAATGCAGACCACCTTTTTGCCTTTTATCTGTTCTTTGCAGGCATCCAGCACCGCTACCGAGAGGGCGCCTGCAGGTTCAACCACAATGGCATCCTCGTTATAAAGTTTTAATATGGTGGTGCATATTTTGCCTTCGGCGACGAGCAGCATTTCGTCCAAAACATCGCGGCATATTTCGAACGTAAGTTTACCCACCATTTTTACAGCAGCGCCGTCAACAAAGCGGTCTATCGCAGTAAGCGGAACCGGTCCACCGTTTTCAAGGGCTTTTAGCATACTGGGCGCCCCTTCAGGTTCAACACCAATTATTTTGATGCCGGGTTTTTGCGCTTTCAGATAAGCACCCACACCTGCTGCAAGGCCGCCGCCACCTATGGGGATAATCGCTACATCGATATCAGGCATATCCTCCAAAATTTCCATACCAACTGTTCCGGCCCCTGCAATAACCTGGGCGTTATCAAAAGGGGGGATAAAGGTCATCTGGTGTTCGGCGGTGTATTTAAGGGCTTCGACGAGGCAATCATCGAAGGTATCGCCCACCAAAATAATTTCGATATGGCCATTGCCAAACATTTCTGTTTGAGTGATTTTTTGCCGGGGTGTTATCTCGGGCATAAATACAACGCCGCGAATATTTAACTTACTGCACGACCAGGCAAAACCCTGGGCATGATTGCCCGCACTGGCGCATACCACACCGCGCTCCAGTTCGGCGGCGTTCAGGCGGCTTATCATGTTATAAGCCCCGCGGAGTTTGTAGGAACGTACTACCTGCAGGTCCTCGCGTTTGAGGTACAGCTGGCAATCGTATTTTTCGGAAAGGCCCCTGTTGTATTGCAGGGGCGTATGATTGGCGATACCTTTTAAACGCTGATAAGCTGCTGCAAAATCAGGCGCGTTTACCGTATCCGTTTCCATATTTTATTGTTTAACCAACCGGTAGGCTACCAGGCTTAACAGGTCGTCGTCGTTAATATCCAGTTTACTATCGGCCAGTGTCAGGAAGTTTTGATAAACATCGTTCAGTTCGGCCTTATCCAGGCGATGTCCCAGCCGCTCCAGGTGAAACTTTAAGGCATGCCGGCCACTGCGCGCAGTAAGCACAATAGAGGCATTAGGGAAACCCACATCTTCAGGCTTAATGATCTCGTAGTTTTCGCGGTTCTTTAAAAAGCCATCCTGGTGTATGCCCGAGCTGTGTGCAAAAGCGTTGCTGCCCACTATGGCTTTGTTTGGCTGCACCACCATGCGCATTTGCGTGCTCACCATGCGGCTGATCTCGTAGAAATTACGGGCATTGATGTTGGTATGCAAGCCAATCACCGGGTGCGTTTTCAAGATCATGACGACTTCCTCAATAGAAGTATTCCCTGCGCGTTCGCCTATACCATTAATGGTGCCTTCAATCTGCCTGGCGCCATTTTGCAGGCCTGCAATAGAGTTTGCGGTTGCGAGACCAAGATCGTTGTGGCAATGTACCGAGATGATGGCTTTATCAATATTTTGTACGTTATCTTTCAGGTATTTTATCTTGTCGCCATACTGATTGGGCAGGCAATAACCATTGGTATCGGGTATATTTACAACCGTAGCGCCGGCTGCAATAACAGCCTCCACCATTTGGGCAAGAAAAACAATATCCGCGCGACCAGCGTCTTCAGCATAAAACTCAATGTCTTCAACCGATTTTTTGGCATATTTTACTGCCTCAACCGCGCGGGCTAATATTTCCTCGCGGGTGCTGTTAAATTTATGCTTGATATGCTGATCGGATGAGCCGATACCGGTATGAATACGCGGATGTTTAGCATATTTTAGCGACTCCACAGCCACATCGATATCCCCTTTGTTGGCACGGGTGAGCGCACAAACGGTAGGATTTTTTACGGCCCTTGAAATTTCAACTACGCTCTGAAAATCCCCGGGGCTGGAAATTGGGAAACCAGCCTCGATAATATCCACACCCAATGCCTCCAACTCTCGTGCGATCTCAATCTTCTCAGGGGTAGTTAACTGGCAGCCCGGTACCTGCTCGCCATCGCGGAGCGTAGTATCGAAAACGTAAACGCGGTTTGGATCGTGTATCATATTCTTATCTTTTAGTCATTAGTCATTTGCTTCGCGTCATTGGTCATTATTTACGCCAACAACCTTTTAGCTTTCGCCTTTCAGCTTTTACCTTTCTTCTCTACAAAAACTCCAGCACTTTTTGCCCCATTGCGGCAGTACCTAATATTTTTGCTTTATCGGTATTGCTATCGGCAATATCGCCGGTGCGGTAACCTGCTTTTAATGCTTTATCAATGGCTGCGGTTACTTTTTTCGCTTCTTCGGGCAAGCCAAAACCTATTTCGAGCATTAAGGCTACCGATAGGATAGATGCCAGCGGGTTAGCTTTGTCCTGACCTGCAATATCATGGGCCGAGCCGTGTATCGGTTCAAAAAAGCCGGTGCCATCGCCTATAGATGCCGATGCCAGCATACCCATTGAGCCTGCAATCTGCGATGCCTCGTCGGTTAAAATATCGCCGAAAAGGTTGGCAGTTACTACCACATCAAATTTCTTAGGATTTTTAACCAGCTGCATAGCGGCATTGTCGACAAACATGTGCTCAGTTTCCACCTCAGGGTAGCGCAGCGCAACTTCCTGTACCACTTCGCGCCACAGGCGTGAGGTTTCCAGTACATTGGCCTTATCTACCGAGCATAATTTTTTACCACGTAACATGGCTGCCTCGTAGGCCTTTACAGCAATGCGCTCAACCTCGTAACGGTGGTATATCATCAGGTCCGATCCGGTATTCCGGTCTTCGCTTCTTTTCTTTTCGCCAAAATAAACATCGCCGGTAAGCTCGCGGAAGAAAAGGATATCAGTCCCCTTTAAAACCTCAGGTTTCAGGCTCGATGCATTCAGCAATTCATCAAATAACACAATAGGGCGAAGGTTTGCATACAAACCCAGTGCCTTACGGATGCCCAGCAGGCCTTGCTCGGGGCGTACTTTTGCGCTCGGGTCATTATCATATTTTATGTGACCAACCGCACCAAATAGAATGGCATCACTGGCTTTTGCTTTTGCCAATGTTTCATCTGGCAGAGCGCTACCGGTAGCTTCGATAGCTGCATGGCCCATTAATGCTTCGTCATAAGTAAACTCATGACCAAATTGCTGTCCAATTTTATCTAAAACTACTTTACCCCAGGTAGTAACCTCAAGGCCTATCCCGTCGCCGGGTATTACTAATATGTGTTTCTTCATTTTGCTGTTTGTCATTAGTCATTTGCTGCGCGTCATTGGTCATTGGGTTACCAGAAAATCTTTCACCTTTTGCCTTTCACCTTTTACCGCTCCTCAAACTCCTCTATCAATTCTTTTTTACTCAAAATATAGTCGATATCATCATAACCATTGGTCATGCAGGCTTTTTTGTAAGGATTAACCTCAAATGTTTCCTTGTCGCCGGTTGCTGTTATTTTGATAAACTGATCAACCAGGTCGATCTCCACTTCGGCATGAGGATTGGCATCGACTGCGTCGAATATCTTCTTTAAAAACTCGTCGCTAACCTGTACCGGCAACAAGCCATTATTTAAGGCATTGCCTTTAAAAATATCGGCAAAAAAACTGCTTACCACGGCATCAAAACCATAATCGGCAATGGCCCAGGCAGCATGTTCGCGACTGCTGCCACAACCGAAATTTTTACCGGCAACCAATATTTTGCCGCTATAGGTGGGATGATTGAGCACGAAATCGGCCTTAGGATTATCGTTTTCATCAAAGCGCCAGTCGCGGAAAAGGTTATTGCCAAAACCTTCGCGGGTAGTGGCTTTTAAAAACCTTGCAGGGATGATCTGGTCCGTATCGATATTCTCGATCGGCAAAGGCACCACGCTGGTTTGTATATGTTTAAATATTTTAGTCATCGTCTGAATCAGAATTTACAGAATTTTAGAATTTTCAGAATGTCTTTTTAAATTATAATTTTCAGAGTGTGTCTTTTATAGTTTTGTGTGTTACTCTAATGGTTTTATGTTGTATTTTGGATTGAAGATCAATTTATATTGAAGGCTTTGGCTTCCAAAATTTATTAGTAATCCTAGTGGGAAATCATATGCGACAGTATAATTTTTAGCTTGGGCTAAATGCACATCTTCCAAATTAACAATTGCCTTCAATTCCACTGATATTCTATTTTCAACTATAAAATCCGCCCTTCTTGTTCCAACATCAATTCCTTCATAAAATATAACATGATCCTGTTCTCTCACAAATCTGATCCCGGCTTTTTCTAATTCTATAGCCAAACAACGCTGAAAAATTACTTCCTGAAAACCGTTGCCGAGTGTATTATGTACCTTCATGGCGCAGCCGATTACTTTGTAGGTTAATTCATCTTTTCCATTGTCAGAATCAGAATTTACAGAATTTTAGAATTTTCAAAATGTTAACTTGATGTTTTTATTGATTCAGTTAATGTACTTAACACCCATTATTCTGTTCATTCTAAAATTGTGTAAATTCTGATTCAGATAAATGTTCTGATGTCCGTCACTTTCCCCGTTATCGCACACGCTGCCGCGGTTAGCGGGCTGGCTAAAAATGTACGGGAGTTTGGTCCCTGCCGGCCTTCAAAGTTCCGGTTTGAGGTGGATACACAATATTTCCCTGCCGGGATCTTGTCTTCATTCATGGCCAGGCAGGCGCTGCAGCCCGGTTCCCTTAGCGCAAAACCGGCATCGCCCAATATTTTGTCCAGTCCTTCGCGGATGGCTTGTTCCTGCACTTGTTTGGAGCCAGGCACTACCCATACCGTAACATTATCGGCACTATGTTTGCCTTTTACAAATTCGGCAACCTGGCGTAAATCCTCAATCCTCGAGTTAGTGCAGCTGCCAATGAAAACATAATCAATAGGCTTGCCTAGTAACTGTTCATCATCGTGCAGGCCCATGTAGGCCAGCGCCTTTTTGTATGATCCCTGTTCTTTTTCTTCGAACGATAGTGTTTCCGGCACATGCTGTGTAACCCCAATGCCCATCCCCGGATTTGTTCCGTAGGTGATCATCGGCTCAATATCCTCAGCATTAAAGCTTAATACTTTATCAAATTGGGCGTCATCATCGGAATACAGGGTTTTCCAGTATGCCACCGCTTTATCCCAATCTTCGCCTTTTGGTGCAAATTCTTTCCCTTTTACATAATTGATGGTGGTTTCATCGGGTGCAATCAATCCACAACGCGCACCCATTTCGATGCTCATGTTACAGATGGTCATGCGACCTTCCATACTGAGTGAACGTATGGTGTCGCCTGCATATTCCACTGCATAACCGGTACCGCCAGCAGCTGATATTTGCGCGATGATGTACAGGATAATATCCTTGGCGCCAACTCCTTTATGCAATTTGCCGTTTACTTCAATCTTCATCCGCTTTGGCCTCGATTGCAGCAGGCATTGCGTAGCTAAAACCTGCTCCACCTGCGAGGTGCCGATACCAAAAGCTATCGCGCCAAAAGCGCCATGGGTTGATGTATGGCTATCGCCGCAAACATAAGTGCCCCCTGGACGGGTAATACCCAGCTCAGGGCCAATAACATGCACAATCCCCTGGAAAGGATGCCCTAACCCATACAGCTCGATGCCAAATTCCTTGCAGTTTTTGGTAAGCGTATCTACCTGGTAGCGCGAAAGTTCTTCTTTAATGGGTAAGTGCTGGTTGATGGTTGGCACATTGTGGTCGGCTGTGGCAACCGTTTGTTTTGGCCTGAAGACCGGTAATCCCCGTGTCCTGAGGCCGTCAAACGCCTGTGGACTGGTTACCTCGTGGATGAAGTGTGTATCGATGTATAAAATATCAGGAAAGCCCTCGTTGCTACTGACGACGTGAGCATCCCAAGTTTTATCAAATAATGTCTTTGCCATTTTTCTCTTATCTTTCTATAGCGATGGACTTGTGAACCCATCGCTATTTATAACATCTTATATTCCTCCCCTTCAGGGGCGGGGGGGCTTATGCCTCCACAACCTGGTTCTCAGGGCGTAAACTGCGAACAGTTTTACCTGCCTGCCACATTTCGCTGTCGCGTAGTTCTTTCAGTTCGATATCCAGTTTTTCGCGGTAATCAGGTTTGCTGTTTGAATCAATTGATTTTTGCGATTCAACGCCTGTTGCCACGCTCTTGTATAATTCTTCAAATACCGGTTTGGTAGCATCGCGGAATTTTTTCCACCAATCCAATGCACCACGTTGTGCAGTGGTTGAACAATTGGCATACATCCAGTCCATACCGTTTTCGGCAACCAGTGGCATTAATGATTGGGTTAACTCTTCAACAGTTTCGTTAAATGCTTCTGATGGTGAGTGACCGTTTTTGCGCAATACTTCGTACTGTGCAGCAAACACGCCCTGGATACAACCCATCAGTGTGCCACGCTCGCCGGTTAAATCGCTGTAAACTTCTTTTTTGAAATCAGTTTCAAACAGGTAACCACTTCCTACTGCAATACCCAATGCAATTACACGGTCTTTTGCTTTGCCGGTAGCATCCTGGAAAATAGCGTAGCTTGAGTTTAAGCCACGACCTTGCAGGAACATACGGCGTAACGAAGTACCTGAACCTTTAGGCGCTACCAGGAACACATCCACATCAGCAGGAGGTATGATGCCGGTTTGCTCTTTAAAGGTTATGCCAAAGCCGTGTGAAAAATACAATGCTTTGCCTGCAGTTAGGTGTTTTTTAACAGTTGGCCACAAAGCGATCTGTGCAGCATCGCTTAATAAATAGCAGATAATAGTTCCTTTTTCTAAGGCTTCTTCAATTTCAAATAAGGTTTCGCCGGGTACAAAGCCATCGTTTACAGCTTTATCCCAGGTTTTTGTGCCTTTACGTTGACCAACAATTACGTTGATGCCATTGTCTTTTTGATTGAGCGCCTGGCCAGGACCTTGTACGCCATAACCTATTACGGCTACAACTTCATTTTTTAATACTTCCTGTGCCTTTGCTAAAGGGAACTCTTCGCGGGTAACTACATTTTCTTCGGTACCGCCGAAATTTAATTTTGCCATTGTTTTTGTTTTTATGATTTCATCGATGCTTCTCTGATTACACCGATTTTTGGTTTGTTTTATTATTTGTAATACCTTTCGTAGAGACGCGATGCATCGCGTCTCTACCGGAATCCTATTTCTTCGTTATAATAATAATTCCCGTTGCCCAGCCCATTTTTGTTAATATGATATCCTCGCGGCTATCCAGATAGGCGATCAACGCGGTTGCTTTTTCAGCATGCCCGGTTGGCCAGTTGGCTTGCGGCAGCATATCA
>Ga0068855_100000394_pt1 | contig 53891 bp, 46 predicted proteins | sample KBSCornC52_FD_66592 | JGI IMG/M metagenome (GOLD analysis project Ga0068855, IMG submission 66592) | Corn rhizosphere microbial communities from Kellogg Biological Station, Michigan, USA - KBS Corn C5-2 | ecosystem: Host-associated > Plants > Roots > Rhizosphere > Soil ... | reverse complement strand
AACGTCCTGCGCATTCTCCGTGGGGCTGGAGCAGAAGGCTTGCCGACACTCTCCATCGGCGAGCGAATGATAGAGCAGACTCCTGGAGTCACACGGCTCGTCGATCGACTCGAACGAAAAGGGCTCGTCGAGCGCACGCCGTGTGCAAAGGACCGGCGCCGCGTCTTCTGTAGAATGACTGCCAAGGGTCTCGAGCTGTTGAAGGAACTGGACGATCCGGTAAACCGGTGGGATGCCCGGTCGGTGTCCGTGCTTCCACCGTCCGAGCTGGATTCACTGATCGACCTGCTCGATCGCGTGCGGGCATCGAACTACTAGAACGACACTTTGGTCGACGTTTGCCCTATGGCGATCGACGGCTGCCAAGGGCTTGTTTTGCCTGATTGTTGACTAGTCAACGGAAGCCAAGAACTTCCGAACGGCACTAGCGGATAGTGCCGATCCGCCGCCCCGCCTCTTCGACCGCATGATAGAGCTGATCGAATGACTCGGTCACGAAGAGAACGTCCTGGAAGTGATCGATCTCGAAGTGCTGGTTGAAAACGGCGTCGAGCGAAAACGGCCGCCGGTCGCACTTGGGGCCGAGCGCGTTGGCAGCATCACCGTGTGAGGAAATAAGGCCGCTGCCGTAAACCTTGATTTGTCCGTCCTCACGAATGAGGCCGAACTCCACGGTAAACCAGAACAGCCGCGCCATGCGAGTGGTGTCTTCCTCGTTCTCGGCGGCCGCGGCGACCTGTCCGTAATGCTGCAGGAAATCAGCGAAGACCGGATCGGCGTGGAGTGGGACGTGGCCGAATACATCGTGAAAGATGTCCGGCTCCGGCAAGTAGTCGAGCTGCGCCCGCTTTCTTATCGTGACCGTCGTGGGGAATTTTCGTAGCGACAGACATTGAAAGAAAGCCTTGGCTGGGATGTAGCCGTTGACGGGCACTGCTTCCCACCCAGTTGGAGGGGCGAGTCGGCGGTTCACTTCGGCGAGATCGGGCACCGTCTCCTTTTTGAGTCCGATCGTGTCGGCGCCCCTCAGAAATATCTTGCTGCCGTTCTTTCGCAGCTCTTTCATCCGGCGCTCGTAGAGCATGCCCCAGACTTCGTGGTCGTCAGCCGTGTAGGACTTCCAGTCCTGCTTGATGAAGACTGAGGGGTCCTCTACGAGGTCGTAGAGGGCGGCGGTTGATTGCGGCAATGTCAGCTCCGTGATGCGAGACGAGAACGCACCGTCAAAAGCTAATTGCCGGTCGTGAGCGCTGAAAGCTTGGGACCGGTGGACCGCTTGCGCAGCGGCAGCTTGAGTGTGAACACCGAACCGGCGCCGGGCGTGCTCGTGGCGGTCACATCGCCGCCCATCGCGCGCGCGAGATCACGACTGATCGGCAAACCGAGGCCAGTGCCTCCCCCCGGAAGCGAGCCGGGGGCGCGCAACTGCACGAACGGCTCAAAAATCTGCTCTATCTTGTCGGGCGGGATACCCGAACCTGTGTCGCGGACGCGCACGAAAAGATTTTCGTTCTCGATTCTCCAATCGAGCTCCACCGCACCTCCCGCCGGCGTGAATTTGACGCCGTTGGCGAGAAGATTCACGAGGATCTGCTGCACCTTTTCGCGGTCGGCGAACGCCGTCACCGAAGGATCGCCGCTGCGGTGGGTGTAGCTGACGCCTTTTTTCGCGAACTGCGGCGCGACCATCGCCTCCGCGCCACGAAGAGTTTCCTCGATCGGTATTTCCGACATTGAAAGCTCGATCGGGCCGCCTTCCAGCTTGGCGAAATCGAGAATCATGTTCACGAGCGCAAGCAGGTGCTCCTGCGCTTGATGGATGCGCCCGACGTCGCGGCGTTGCTCGGCGTTGAGGCCTCCGTGAATGTTCTGCTGCAGGATCTCGAGATATCCCGATACCGCGTGGAGCGGCGTGCGGAACTCGTGACTGAGACGCGCGAACAGCTCCGATTTGATGCGATTGGCTGCCTCGGCTTCCTTTCGCGCGATCTGCTCGCCCTCCAGAGCGAGCTCCAGCTCGCGTGTGCGCTGGGCGACGCGCGCGTTCAAAGACCGGTTGAGCGCCTGCATGCTCTCCTCGGTTTCACGGCGCGAACTCATGTCGCGAAGGAGCCAACACAGCGAGCTTCTGCCGTCCGTGCGCGTTTCCAGCGTCGACACCGTCGCCTCGACCGTGGCAACGCGGCCGTCGCGCATCATCGTCTCGATTATCCATTTCTGGACGTGCACTCCGCTCCCGAGCGCGTGCAGCTGCGTCTGAAATTCGTGTCGCGAGCGTGGCTCGACGAAAGTTACGAGCGGTTTGCCGGCGAGCAGCTTCGAGGGAACGCCGAGCAGCTGTGAGGCGGCGGCGTTGGCTTCCTCGATAATGCCGGCCGCGTCGGTCACCACGTATGGATCGGGCGCGAGATTGAAAAGAGTGCGATAGCGGTTGCGCTGGATCTCGAGAAGGTTGTGCGTCTCGATGAGCGTTTCCTGCTGGGCGCGCAATTCCTCCTCTGCCACGCTCAGCTCTTCGAACGCGGACATCAACGCCTCGTGGCGCTGGTCAGATGTGTGGAGTCTCCCTCCATCATAGTTCGCGGCAATCGGCTCGCGCGACAACTCGACAGAGTTGACAAACCGCTCAATGTCTGAGTTACTCGGGACAGGTCCAGTCAAGTATCAAGATCCGGAACGTGGTGGTATACTCGACGAGATGTTGGAAACAGATGACTATTTGCCACATCCACACTAAGGCACAAATCGGATTATGCAATAGTGAGTTGTATACATCGCGCGCCGGACACTCGTACTACACGTGAAGCGTGGTCGACGCTGCGTTGCCGCACACGCGCCGCTGCAACGGCCGACGAAATCGACCTCCCTTACAGCACATCGACACTTTTGTTCACGCTTCCCCTATTAGCTACGGATCGTTCGGATCCCCGCCTCCATCCTCCTCGTCGGTGTCCGGCCCGAAGTCGGTGTTGACGATTTCGCCAACCCTCTCGACGTGCACGACCTGCTTCATGGTCTGTCCGCCGGCATTGATGGTGACCAGGTAATCGCCAGCCTCGACGAGATTTCCCGCGCGACCACCGCCGAATCCACCTCCACCGCCACCTCCTCCTCCGCCCTCACCACCACCGCCGCCGGGGGCGCCACCGATCGGTCCTTCAGCCGGACGCAGATTCACTTCACCGGGCGCTCCGCCCCCGCCCTGCCCTCTCCGACCACCGCCTGCAAAACCGCCGCGGGATTGAAGCCGCTCGCGGAAAGCGCGCAACGCAGCGGTGTCGCCCCGCGCGCGCATTGCGTTCATGCTATCGCGAGCGGCCGTGAAGGCCGCCGTGTCACCGCCGACTGCTGCTCGGCCCGCACCAGCAGTCGTATCAGGCCCACGAGCCGCGCGTAAAGAATCGTCACGTTGCCGTCTGACCCGCGCCGCGACGATGCTGTCGCGCAAAGCCGCAGGCCCGAGCGGACGGGGACGTCCGCGAAGATCCCAGTACGCTCTGTGCAGCCCCACGCCGCCCGGTCCCGTGATCGTTCGAACGGTGTCCCCCTTGATGTTGGTGACCACGATCCGAGTCGTGTCTCGCGGTGTACCCGACGTCAGGCGATACACGAGCTCGGCGCCGTACGATGGATTCGGCGCGACGAACACCTTGTTCCCAATGAAATTCTGCGTGTTCGCCTGCGAGTATTCATACGCGGTTTTGGGTGTGAAGAAATTCGTCCCCCGCGCCATCACGCCGTTGTTCATCTCTTCGAGCGGCGCCACGTCGACGATCCAGATCGATCGCCCGTGAGTGGCAGCGATCAGCTCCCGATCACGCGGGTGAATCTTGAGATCGTGGACCGGTACCGTCGGCAGTCCGGTCATGAAACGCTGCCAGCTCGTTCCGCGGTCCGTGGACACGTACGCGCCAACATCCGTCCCGACGAAAAGCAGATCCCGATTGACCGGATCCTCGCGGATCACGTGGACGAAATCGGCGCCGCCGGTCGGCAAGTTGTTCGCGATGGATCGGAACGTTCTGCCGAAATCGTTCGAGACGTACAAGTAAGGATGGAAATCGTTCTCACGATGATTGTCGAACGCCACGTAGACCGTCGCCGAATCGAAGTGCGATGGCTCGACGCGGTTTACCCACGACTTCTTAGGTACACCGGGGAAGCGCGTCGTGATATCCGTCCATTGCCCCCCGTCGTTCGTGGTGAGCCAGACGTTGCCATCATCGGTTCCGACCCAGAGGATTCCCGGCCGCACCGGAGATTCCGCGACAGTCGTAATCGTCCCGTGAGTCTCTGCTCCCGAGTTGTCGCGCGTGATTCCCCCGGTGAGCTTCGTGCTCATGATGATACGCGTGGAATCCTTCGTCGACAGATCGGGGGAAATCGGATAAAAATGGTCGCCACGATCCGACGACTTGAGCAGACGGTTGCCACCCATGTAGATGGTGACGGGCGAATGCGGTGAAATGAAAAACGGCGTCGACCAGTTGAAGCGATAGCCGCGAGCGGAGTCCGCCGCCGCGCGAGCTCGAATGTCGGCGAGTCGTCGCGCGAGCTGCGGAGTTTCCGGCAGCGTGGTATCGCCCCGCGCGATGATCACCGAGTCCTCGAAGATGCTCGTTCGGTCTCGGCCCCCACCGCGCATGATTACCGCGCGAGTGTTTTGACCGATGTTGAGTCGTGATGCGTTGCCGCCTTGCGATTCGCTGTAGACAGTGTTCGGGTCCTCGGGATCTATGGCAGTGTAGAAACCATCTCCGCCACCAACGTTGTACCAGTCGCCGTTGGTGATTCCTACGCGATTCTTCGCGCGCGAGGGTCCGCACCACGACCCATTGTCCTGAAGTCCGCCGCACACCTTGTACGGCTTCTCCATGCTGTAGCTGACGGCGTAGAACTGTCCAATGGGAAACGTGTTGATGAAATCGTAGGTTCCACCACGATCGTAAGTGACCGCGATTCCACCGTCGTCGCCGAGGATATAGTGATCAGGGTCGCTTGGGTCGATCCACATCGCGTGCCAGTCGGTATGAACGCCGAGTGCGCCGCGACGATACGTCTTGCCGCCATCCTCCGAGATCCGGAACACCGACGACATCCAGTAGATCCGATCCGGGTTGCGGGGATCGACGCGAATCTGCGAGTAGTAGAACGGCCGGGCATCGCCGAGTCCGCCAGCGCCGCCAGCGGGAGGCTCGTTTCGATGAGTCAGCGCCCAGGTAGCTCCGCCATCGGTTGACCGATAGATGCCGCTGTTGTTCTTCTGCCGTTTGCTCGTGTCGGGTTTTTCGCCCCGCGCGAGCGCGTGCGGAAGCGTGTCAGCCTCTACCCAGGTGTAAACGATCTGGGGATTGGACGCGGCAACGGCGATTCCTATACGGCCTTTCGTAGTCTCCGGAAACCCACCGCCCTTGATCTCGCGCCATGTCGCGCCGGCGTCGGTCGACTTCCAGAGTCCGCTTCCGGGGCCTCCACTCTTGAGGAAATACGGTCCCCGTACTCTCTCCCAGCTCGAGGCATAGAGCGTGTTGTGATCCTTCGGATCCATGACGAGATCGACGAAGCCGGCTTTGTCGCTCACGAATTTCGCGAGCTTCCACGTCGTGCCGCCGTCGGTCGATTTGTACAGACCGCGCTCGGGGTTCGCGTTCCAGGCATGCCCCAGCGCCGCGACGTAAACGATGTTGGGATCTTCCGGATCGACGACGATGCGACCGATCTGCTGGGTCGCCTCGAGACCCATCAGCTTCCAGGTGCGGCCCGCGTCAGTCGACTTGTAGACTCCCCCGCCGGGCGAGATGGAGTTTCGTGAATCCTCCTCCCCCGTCCCCGCGTAGATGATATTGGGGTTAGATGGTGCGATGGCGATATCGCCCATCGAAATGACGCGCTCCTTGTCGAACAACGGGAAGAATGTCGTGCCTGCGTTGATTGTCTTCCAGATTCCCCCGGTGGCTGTCGCCACATAGAAGATCTTCGGGTTCCCGGGAATTGCTTCGACATCGGTGACTCGCCCACCCATGATCGCGGGACCGATCGATCGCCAGCGGAAGCCGGCGAGAGTCGCCGAATCGAGTGGGGTCGTGAGTTGTGCGGACAGGGTTCCGGTGCAAAGCAAGGCACCGGCGAGAGCGGAGAGGGCTGGGTGGGCTCGCATGGGTTGGCTTTGGGTTGGAAGATCGATCCCTCGGGTGGATCGGGCGATTCCAGATCTAAGGTAATACGGAATTCTTTCCCGCTGTGTTGAGCAGCGGACGGACGCGCGGTGACTTCCAAATGCTTAGGTTTCATGTGTGAGCACCGCTATGAATCAGGTGGGGTATCTATGACCAGTACAATCTGGAGTGCGAGCCTTGTGGTCCAGGCCGGTGGGCAGGGCACTGGCAACGCCACGACCGCACCCGCTACGACGCGGAGTTCAAATGCGGCGACTCGGCAGGAAGCCCAGGACGCTAAGCGGGCGTTGAGCGACGCGATCAGAAACAACATCCAACGCCAATTGAACGCGGCGGATATCAAGGGCGCGATCGCTGAAGGCATTCAGAGCGGCGTTCAGGACGGCGTGCCGGCACCCCCGGCCGCGCCGGAGGCCCCGCGCACATTCACTATCCGCGGCAAGGACGGCACCCAGGTCATCACGATCCCGCCACACGCGTTCGACAACACGATTCCTCCCCAGGTGGAGGACATCTCGATAATGTTTTTCCTGACGATCGGCGCCATCATCATCTTTCTCCCGTTGGTGCGCGCATTCGCCAGGCGTATGGACCGGCGCGGCGGAACAGCTCAGATCCCGAACGAGGTCTCCTCGCAGCTCGCACATCTGAACCAGGCCGTCGACGCGATCGCGCTGGAAGTCGAGCGTATCTCCGAAGGCCAGCGCTTCACGACGCGCCTGCTGTCCGAACAGCGGGACGCGGCGCGGCAGACCCTGGGCAGCGGACTGAAGTAGCGGGCTCACAGCAACTCGCAGCCAACCGCTGTTCCGGCCGGTAGCTCCCGGCAGGTAGTCTTCAGTTGAAATTCAAGTATTCGCCCCACGCCGCGTCGGCAGCGTCAGCGTGAAAGTGCTCCCGTGATCCACCGCGCTCTCAACGCTCACATCTCCCCCGAGTAGTCGCGCCAGGCTCCTGCTCACGCTCAATCCAAGGCCGGTCCCGCCGACTTTTCGGGTCGAACGCTGCTCCACCTGCCAGAATGGATCAAAGATCCTGACGATATTTTCCGCCGCTATTCCAATTCCCGGATCTATGATGGAGATCGCGACGGAGTCCCGATCCACCCGTGATCTAATGACAATGTCCCCATCGTCGGAGAATTTGATCGCGTTCGACAGCAGATTGAGAAGGATCTGGCGCACCTTGCCGTGATCGGTAAAAAGACCTGCATCGACCGTTTCGTCCCGCAGCTTCAGTCCTTTTGACTCGGCGAGAGGGGTCACCATCGTGAGTGCTTCGGCAACTATTGCAGCCACCCGAACCTCGTCTCTCCGTACCACTTCCTTACCGACATCCAGGCGGCTGAAGGTCAGCACTTCGTCGATCAGGCCGAGCAAGTGATCGGCGCTTGCTCGTATTCGGGTGAGTTGGACGAGCTGCGACTCATTGAGACGACCGTCGATTCCCTCAGCCAGAAGGGACTGATATCCGATGATCGCATTCAGCGGCGTCCGCAGCTCGTGGCTCATTGTTGCCAGGAACGCAGATTTCGACTCGCTCGCGGCGAGGGCGCTTCTGTATAGCTGTGCGTTATCGATGGCGATCGCCGCCCGCGTGGCCAGCTCCATTGCCAACGCCTGATCTGCCTCGTCGTATCGACGCCCGGAGCCGGAGCTGATAAGCGTCAGCGCTCCAAGAGTGCGGCCGCGCGCGATCATCGGCACAATGAGAGCTGACTTGATCTGCAGCTCGCGCATGATGCCAAGATGATCGGCGTCTCGTGCCGCGGCCACGAGCATATCGTCCGAGATGTCGGCGTACAGCTCCGCGTGGCCGGTGCGAATTACGTGTCCGACGCCGGTTGGCCCGCTGTAATTGGGTGGATAGCGTTTGTTCAGCTCCTTTGCCCACCTGATCTTCGCCTCGTCTCGATGCGACACGACAACCTGGCGGACCCTCCCCTCCGAATCGCTGAGATCGACGGCGCACCAATCAGCCAGCCCTCCTACCGCTAGCCTGGCGACCGCTTCGAGCGTCTTCTCGTAGTCCAAGGTCGAGGCAAGAACACGACTAGCATCGCCCAGCAGCTGCGCGCCCTGCTGCTCCCTCTTTCTGCGGGTGATGTCACGACTGAAGACCATCACCGCACCACTCAGCGGAACAATGCTGGTCTCCGCCCACGCGTCGAGCGCGGGGACGTACTCCTCGTACTCGGCGACCGTCGATTCGCGAACAGCGCGGAGCGTTTCCGTCTCGAACCTGCTTTCTCTGAGGGCGGGAAGTAGATCCCAAACCACCTTTCCGATCGCGTGCGAAGGATTGACCCCGAGTGTAAGGAGTATCCGCGCGGCGCTGGGATTGACGTATGTCCACCGCCATTCCGAATCGAAGACGGTGGCGGCATCGGGAAGATTGTCCAGCACGCGCTCGAGACGGTGGCGCGCATCTTCCGCGAGGTCTCGCGCCTTCTCGGCCGCGATAGTCGTTCGACTGAGCTCGTCATTGGTCGTGCGCAGATCTTCCGCGGTTGCCTCGAGCTCGGCCGCCTGCGACTCCATCTCGACAGCCTGTTCCTCCAACTGCTTTGATTGGTGCTCGAGATCTTCGTTTACAGTCTTCAATGCGCGATTCGCGGAGTCCCGGTCCATGAGCGCGCGAGAGAACGCAAGATTGACCAGGGCGCTGATAATGAGAGCCATTATCCCGGCAGCGCCCACAGCGAGAGAGGCGTTCCTGACGCTTCGTTGCTCGACGACCCGCCGTTGAGCCAGCAGGTCTTGCTCCTGCGCGTGCAGATCGCCGATGATGGAGCGCAGCTGATCCATCTTGTTCTTCCCAGCCATCAGCCGGCTTTCACTCGCTGCGCCAGCCGCACTGTGACGGCGTAGAGTGATCCCACTGTCGAGAAGTGCGAAGCGCTCCGATACCAGACGTCCAATGGTGGTGAGTCGCGCGAGCTGTGCCGGCTCGGCTTGCGTTAGACGACGCAGCGAATCCAGGGAGGTGTCTATGTCGGCGCGGGCGCCGACATAGAGCTCGAGAAAGGCCTCGTTTCCCGTCAGGAGAAAGGCGCGTTGTCCCGTCTCGGCATCGACGGCGCGGGCGAGAACAGCATCCGATCCTTCGATGATGCCATGGCTGCGCCCAACGTCCTGAACGTCCGCAACCACGTTTCGCGCCTGATCGAAGGCGAGCGCGCCGACCAACAGGACCAACACTGCCGGGATCAGCGCCAATAGGCGACGCTGTGCATTACCGGTGAGCTTTGGGCTCAAGCGGATTAATCTCCTGTCGGCAAGGGTGCGTTTGACTCGGGATCCCGGTGGATCATACGCATGTGAAACGCGTCTTGGCGACTTTCGGGCCAGCGCGATTCGATACGGATTTCTCACCATCGATCGCGTTCTGTTTCAGCTCGGCGATCTTTCACGCGAGGCCGGCTTTTTGCTTTATCGCGCGGATACTGCGGCGCACCAAGTGGAATGCGTGGAAGTCCATCGAATGTCCGAGAGAGGAAATTCAGAATGAAAGGCCGTAATTATGCGCGCGCCGTCAGCGCCGTGGTCTGTGCCTGCGCGCTCACCGCGTGCGCTGCTCGCGCGCACGTTGTTGCCAGGAACCCGGCGCTCACCCTCGCGCCGACTTGCTCCGACGCAGTTGCGGCTTACGGCAGCAGAGACAAAGTTCCTTACGACTACTACGAGGTAGCCCTGATCACAGGCGAAGGAAACTCGGTTTACACTGGGAATGGTGACGTGCTCAAATCGGTGCGCAAGCAGGCAGCGAGCCTTGGCGCCAACGGTGTCGTGATAGACTCTCTGCGCGCGAGCCACGCCACCGTGAAGATCCTTGGAGCAGCAGTGGGCGGCAATGACGCCGAGCGAAAGGCGAGTGCCATCGCGATATGGATGCCGAGCGATACCGCCCGCGTACGCGAAGCGTGCCACGGAGGCTGACCGCGGTTGCCTGGCTCTTCATAATCGCCGCGGCCGATTGCAAGGACAGTTCGTGGACTCCGATGGGAAGCGCTGAGCTGGTGCTCTCGGAGATAAAACTCAGTGGCGCCGTCGCGGTTTCCAAACGGATCGATTCCGACGAAAGCTTTGGACGCTCCGTGACGGCGGGAATCGCGACCGGCGACAGTCTTTGGCTCCGTGTCGCCGAAGAAATCTCCCCCGCATCTGCCGCCGCCGAGGCGACCATGTCAATCGCACTGGCCTCGGCGCTCACTCGCGCGCCCGAGCGGGTTCTCTCGCTCGTCGGCAACAAATATCCGGTTGAAGAGGTGTGCGGGATTCCCTTTCTCAAAGGTGACTCCGCCTTCGTGGCAACCTACCACGATGAAGCGATCGCCGCCCTCGCGCGGGTTACCACTCCTTCGCTCTCGGCGACGGGAGCTGCCTGTCGCGCTGCTCTCGACGATTCGCGCGAGCGACGGCTCGAGCGCATCAATCCGTCTTACATCGTGAAGAACAAGCCGGTCGCACCACCGCGCCGGGTGCGCAAGAAGACGGTCAAGCCTCCAGTAGCACGCAAAGACACTACGGTTACCCCCAAAGACACTAGCTCGTCCCGTTGACGGCATTGAACGGCACGCGAGTAACCAGGGTGCCGACGCCGCGTAACCGGAACCTGCGTCTGAAAGGCGGCCGACTGGCCAGGCACGGACGCTTCCAACATCAAGGAGTTGCTTTGAAGCGTGCTATTCTCGCAGTTGCCCTCGCGGGCACGGCGCTTGTCTCGCTCCCGTTAGCGATGCGCGCCCAGGTGTCCACCGCGGCAAAGCCGGTAGAGTTCGGATTTGCCGGTGGAGTTTCGCTTCCCGTGAGCGATTTGTCCGACGCCACCGACACCGGATTCAACCTCACGGGCATCCTCGGCTTCCACCCGCAGATGATTCCGCTCGGAGTAAGGGTCGATGTCGCCTACAACAGATTCGGCATCAAGAACAATTCGGCCGGCGTCACGGGCGATTTCCATTTCACCAGCGTGACCGGCAATCTGGAGTACAGCATCCCGTCGGACGCCGTTACACCGTATCTGATCGGCGGAGCCGGCCTGTATAACGCCGCAGGAAACATCAACGGATTTGGCAGCGGGTCGTCGAACAAGTTCGGCTGGAACATTGGTGGCGGGATCAAGATGCCGCTCAGTGGGTTCGATACGTTCCTGGAAGCGCGCTACAATCAAGTTCAGGGCGATGGTGGATCGCTCAAGTTCATTCCGATCACGTTTGGGGTGATGTTCTAAGCGATTTCCCTGATCGGTGCAAAACTGGGGGAGAGCTGACGCTCTCCCCCTTTTTTTGCATCCTCCCCTGCAACCGGACGAGCGATTAGGCGATACTCCGTTGGGTCATGCGTTGGTGACGATGGATTCCCGAACCAGTACAGGGCTCGATGCGTATTCTGGTAGTCGATGACGATCACGCGTTGCTCAAGCTGATCACCCGTGTACTCCACGACGAAGCCTACGCGGTCGACACGGCGTCCACCGGCGAAGAGGCGCGCACCCTAGCCCTCGTCAATGATTACGACGGAATAGTCCTCGATCTACAGCTGGGTGACCGGCACGGATTCGAGATTCTGCAGGAGCTCCGGCGAAACGGGCGCCACACTCCCATTCTGCTGTACTCCGGCAATGCCGACACAGACTCGATCGTCCGCGGTCTCGATGCGGGGGCCGACGACTATGTGGTCAAGCCGGTCTCGAACGAGGAGCTTCGAGCTCGCGTAAGGACTCTCATCCGAAGGGGTGCCGGAAGCTCACGCGTCGGCGAGCAAGCCAATGTCGGCAACCTTACGCTCAATCGCCTCACTCGCCGGGTGACTTGCAATGGCAACGATGTAGGGCTAACCTCGATGGAGCTGAAGCTTCTCGAGCATCTGATGCTTCGGACCGGCGAAACGATCTCGAGGAGTGAACTACACGACAAAGTGTGGGACATGCACTTCGATCCGAGCTCCAACGTTATCGACGCGCACGTGGCCCGATTGAGGAAGAAACTACAGAAGGCGGGGGCGTCCGCGGCCATCAGTACGCGGAGAGGTATCGGGTTTGTGCTTGAGTCCGTAAACCCTTCTGCTGCTAAGACTTAGCGAATTTGAGAATGTGACGGAAGCGTCATAGTCGCTTAACAGTGCCGTCATAATTCAGGGTACATATTGTGACATAAGAAATCACCCTGGGTGAGCAGCGGCTCATCATTCGCAGAGGCCCCGTTAAATGATTCGACTCCGTGGGATGTGGACTGGACTGATACTGGGATGCGCGATCATCTCGCGTCAGTCGGTTGCTCAGTCCTCGGTAAGCCTCACCCACGTAGTCAGTGTGACGGTTCCCGCACGTGTTAAAGCCCAGGTCACCAGCTTTGCTCCGGCCGTTCAGACCGCCACGAGCATTTCTTCGATTCAGCCCGCGACCGATGGCCTTGTAATCACGATCAATGCGACGCAGGCATGGACGCTTTCGATCGGTTCAGCAGCCGGTAAGTCGAAGCACCAGTGGTCGCACGATTCCGCGTTCGGCTTTGCGAGAGTAGACACGACTGATGCGACTATCGCGTCGGGCCGGATCTCACAGGTTCCAAGCTCCGCCGCCGTTTTCTTCCGGACCACCTCCCCGGTTGCGTCTTCAGGTAGAAATGGCAGCGAAGGATCTGAGCCGGTCATGCTGACGGTAGCAGCACAGTAAGAGCAATAGCTGGGAGTGATTGGCGGTTGTTCCGAGCTTCCGCCCACCATCGACGGGTAGTACGCTTTCGTTCTCCAAGAAAAAAACGCACCCTTGGTCGGGGTGCGTTTTTCTTGGTATCTAGAGAGCCTGCTATCGCGTGAAGAAGGATAGCCCGACCAGCAGCCCAATCGTGTTGGACCCACCGCCGCTGAAGCCATGCTCGTAGTTCGCTTCCAGGCGTGTGGCCAAGCGGCGGTCCGCGAATGGCAGCTTGAGGCCCGCGCCGACGCCAGCGTACCCGGAATTCGAATCGCCGGGACCTGGAACGCTGATTCCGGCAACCCCAAGGAAGGGGCGGATGTAAAAGCCCTTGCCGACGCGATCTCCGTCGGGGATGAGTAGAAGGCCGGCTTCGAGATTGTAGGTCGAGACCGTATTGCCGCCGCCACTGATGGAATTAATGCTGAACCTGGGCTCGAACTCCAGCTTGTCACTCAGGAAATAGCCGAGGCGGAATACCTGCGTCGGAAGAGAGAAGAGAGTGCCGCTCGAGCTACCGACTCCAAACGTCAGGCCGGCGTCGATTCCCAGCTCGATCTGGCCGGAACCGTTACGGGACGTGCGCTGCGCGCCAGCGGCGGGTCCGATGAGCGCGACTGCGACTGCAACGACCAATAATCTTTTCATCATTTTGATCAGGGGAAAAAAGTTTGTCAGGTTGCGAGGCTCCGCCAGCTGCGTAACCGCGAAATTCTGACGACTGGGCAACTGGATGATCACAAATCCGCGACGGTTTCCCAATCCCCGATTTTGCCTCCTTCCGGGGCGTTACTGACCCGCGATTGGCTCGTCGTCTTGTCGGCGAGGTGTACCATGCCGATCTGTCTTGGCCCATTTGGGTCCAACCGGCGCGCTAAGGCCTCGCGTAACCAGATCAGCGTCCTAAGAGTCCGCAAACGCGACTCGTGTGCGGCGCTCTCTCGAACAAGGAGAAGCTTTGAAGCGTTCACTGTTCCTCGCGATCGCAGCGATCGCACTCGTCGCCGTTCCGCGCGTTTCATCCGCGCAGCTCGGCGTGCTGAAGCCGTTCCAGCTTGGTATTGCTGGCGGCGCTGCTCAGCCCATGAGCGACCTGAAGACCAGCACCGATATCGGTTACAACGGTACCGTTGCAATGGCCATCAACCTTCCGTTCATCCCGGTTGGTCTGCGCGTCGATGGCGCGTACAACCAGTTTGGTCAGAAGGCTGGTGTTCCAGCGAAGCTTGCCGTCGCGAGCGCGACGGGTAACCTCGTGTGGCGTCTGCCGAGCGTCGGCATTTCGCCGTACCTCATTGGCGGCGCTGGGCTGTACATGCAGCGCGCAACGCCGACTGGCGGGTCCGCAGTCACCGATAACCACCTCGGCTGGAACGCCGGCGCTGGTATCAATCTGCCGCTGTCGGTTTTCCATGCGTTCGTCGAAGCCCGTTACAACAGCTATTCGACCGATGCCGGTTCAGTGAAGTTCGTTCCGGTTACGCTCGGAATCATGTTCTAAGCTTCTCGGCTCGAAGTCTGAGCCGTGCAGTAGGAAAAAGGGGAAGGGCTCAATGCCCTTCCCCTTTTTTTGTTCGTGATCGCAGTTGGATCAGTTGAACTGGCGGAGCTGGATCTGGCTGCTATTCAGATACGTCCCGTAGAAGCTGACAAATTGTCCGCTGCGAAGGTTGTTGAACCTGTTCACGTCATTGGTGCTCAAGTTGTAGGGCAGCGTGACCGTCAAGGTGCCGGCATTGTTGATGTCGACCGTGAACAGCCCGTTCCGCCGATCGACTTGCCTGACGGTTCCCTGCAGCAGCTGCACATTCGATGACGAGCCTCCGACTGAGGATACGGACTGATCCACCTGCACATAGTCCGTGTAGTAGCTGTTGCCATTTGCCTGAACGCGCGCGGTCACCCGATCGCCATTCTCTAACGCGGTCGGAGAATAGTTCTGGTTCTGATAGACGACCTGCGTCTGGTTGTCGTAGGTTACTGGTACGGTTTGTCCGTTGGACTCCTGAATCGAAATCAGCTGAGACCGCGTATCGACCCCGCGAATGGTACCGCTCAGCTGGCCGTTCTGTGCGGTTCCTCCCCCTAACACGCCACCCAATACGTTCCCGAGGTTGCCGGCGCATGCACCAATCGATGCAAACATGACCGCTGCCGCCGCGCCCCTACGTAATCGCTGAATTCCTGACATTTGCCCTCCTGTGTGCCACTCATAATTAGCAATCGCGGTGCCTTGGCCGCGGGTCTATCTTAGAGTTCGATGACACAATTTCCCTGCATGTTGCTGCTCATCTGTGGTGCCGCCACAGCCTGCACGCGAGCAGCGTCCGAGGACGCGGGAATCGCCTCTTCGACGCCGCCGACAGTGACCGCTGAGGGCGTCGCTTCAGCTCCAGCTGCAGGATCAGTCACTGCAGCCGCAAAGCCTGGCGCGTCTCCGGCTGCGCCGGTGTGCCCGCGGACAGGCCGGTGGGCGTTGTGTAGTGTTGAGCGCCGACTCGTGCAATCAGGTTTCGTCATACGGCGTGTCGAGGGCGCCCCACCACGCCGAGCGGGGTTCAGCGTCTTGCCCGCCGTCTACACGCTTGGACGGTCGCGCCTCGAGGTGTTCATCTATCCCAGCGAGGCGACTCTCGCTGCGGATGTAGCGAAAATCGACACGGTTTCGGCGGCCCCGCCAGGGGCAAAGAATCCGTGGCCATTCTTTTCCCCGACGTTCGTGCGCTCGGCAAATCTCGCGGCAGTTTTTCTGACGGATAACCCGACCCAGGCGGAGCGATTGACCTTGGCTATAACCGCGGGGGCACCGCAACCCTGATGGAGCGCCACCTGATTGGGCCACAGCCGGTATCGACGCCGGCCGATCTCACGCGATCGCGCTCACGGTTTCGCGACCTCCCCGATGACCTGTTGAGAGCGGCATCGCTCCGACTCGGTGTCATGTCGCTACTGTTCGCGGCGCTCTGGGTCGTGGGCGAATCGCTTGGACACCTTGCGGCACACGAGCTCTATCCAAATAGCTCACGCTGGCTGGAGCTCGACCTGGGAGACGGAATCGCGCTGATAAGCGTTCTCCTTTCGCTGGCGCTGTTTGCATACACCCGAAGGGCCGACAGAGACCCGCGATTCGTTCTCGATCTGGGTCTGGTCTATCTGGTTGCAACGTCGTTCGCGCTGGCGCTCATTTTTCATATCACTGGCCTGCCGGGCGGTGCGCACATCCTCCCCGAGATCTCTTGGGTTGGCGCGATATTGCTGATGTTCGCCGCGATCGTCCCAACGCCGCCGAGGAAGATGCTGATCGCGGGGATCATCGCGGCATCGATGAATCCCATCGCCATGCTGATCGCGAGAGAACGAGGTCTGTGGAATTTCGGTCCGGCGACGATGGCGTTGCTGATGCATTATCCGGATTTCATCCTCGTCGGGGCCGCTGTCGTGATTGCCGGCGTCGTAACGAAACTCGGTCAGCAGGTCACGAAAGCACGTGAGATGGGCAGCTACCAGCTAGGGGAGCTGCTGGGGCGCGGGGGAATGGGCGAAGTCTACAAAGCGACGCACCGCATGCTCGCCCGCCCCGCCGCGATAAAGCTGATACGGACCGAAATGCTCGGCGCCGTGGACGATGAAGCGGCGAAGTTGGCCGTAACGCGATTTCGCCGTGAGGCGGAAGCAGCGGCAAATCTGCGTTCGCAGCACACTGTGGAGCTGTACGATTTCGGCGTAACGGAAGATGGAACGCTCTACCTGGTAATGGAATTCCTCGACGGCATGGACCTGGAAAGTCTGGTTCGCGAAACCGGACCGTTACCCGCGGGCCGCGTGATCCACATCCTGCGGCAGGTTTGCGATTCTCTCGAGGAAGCGCACAGCCGAGGACTCGTGCACAGGGATATCAAGCCCGCCAACATACATCTGGGATTGGTCGGCCTCCGCCACGATTTCGTGAAGGTTCTCGATTTCGGTCTGGTCAAGGAAGTCTCGAGCGTGAGTCCGGAGACTTCGATGGCGACGATCCCCGGTCAGATGGCATTGGGCACACCTGCGTACATGGCGCCCGAAATGGCGCTCGGCGAGCCGGTCGACGGCCGCGCGGACATCTATGCACTTGGTTGTGTCGCGTACTACCTGCTGACCGGCCAACTCGTCTTCGAAGCGGAGAAGGCGTTTCAGATGATCGCCAAGCATTTGCAGACTCCGCCGGTTCCCCCCTCGCAGCGCACGGATCAGCACGTGTCGGCCGAGCTGGAGGACCTCATACTCAAGTGTCTGGCGAAGGACGCCAGGCATCGACCCCAGAGCGCGCAGGAGCTTGCCGATGCGCTGAGCCGGGTTCCCGTGGAACCCTGGGGCGAGGCCGATGCGACGCACTGGTGGACTACGCGCCAGACCGTGGAGCGACTCGCGGGAACGTCGCGGGGGGTGGATTCGGTTGGAATCGATAGTCCGGCGGTGTCGACATCCGCACGGGTTGTCTAGGCCATTCTGTTACCGGAGTAGTTCTGGACAGGGCCTCACCCGGTCACCAGAATTGAACTCCCCCATATTGGAGCCAACATAATGCACGCCCGCATTTACGCCGCAGCTCTCGCCGCCGCGATGGCGCTGCTACCGAGAGCTACCTGTGCCCAGGCCAACCCGGTTGCGGACGCATTCCGTAACAACGCCAGCGAGTCGGCCAAGAACCTGATCGCTGCCGCAGAGGAGTTCCCGGCAGACAAATACTCCTACAAGCCGACTCCGGCGCAGATGAGCGTCGGTGACATCGTGGTCCACCTCAGTCAGGGCAACGATTATCTGTGTGGCGCGATTGGCGGAGTGAAGGCACCTGAGCGTACGAAAGTGACAGTCGCCGATGGCAAGCCCGCATTGATCGCACGATTGAAGGAAACGTTCGCCTTCTGCGATCAGGCCCTCGCGCCGCTCAACGACGCCAACCTTGGCGAAGCGTTGCCTTTTTTCGGTGGTCGCAAGATGTCACGCGCAGCAATAATGACTCTGACGACCGGTGACTGGGCAGACCATTACAGTCAGTACTCTAACTACCTGAGGTTGAACGGGATGCTGCCCCCGACCGCGAAAAAGCCAGCGATGTAAATCGTCACGCCGAGCTATCGGCGGTCGCGTTTCACAGCGGGAGGGAATCGGCGGGAGGGGGGAAAGCTTTCCTCATAACCGCTTGCGCTTTTTTCCTGGAGCATCGGCGTGGCGCGGATCCTTTGCACGTGGGGGTTCGTGCCGCGCCCGCTCATAGGCGTCTCTCCTTCAGGCCTCTCCGTCATTTCTCTGCGTCTTCGCAGGTCCGCGCCCATGGGATCACCTCGAGTCGAGCGAGCGGTATCGGTTTGCCGGTGTCTTCGCAAATACCGAATTTCTTGGGGCTCTGATAGAGGCGCTCGAGCGCCGCGTCGATCTCAGCCAGCTCGCGAGACACCCGCGTCGCATTCGAAGCATCGAGCTCCTGCTGCATCGTATCGGTGCCCAGGTCCGCCATATGGAGCGGCATGGATGTCAGGTCACTCGACCGATCCTGCTCATCCCCATCCGACTGTTCGGCCACTGAGCGGTTAAGTACACGAAGGGCGCGGGCGCGCTCCTCCAGTAGGCGCTTTTCGAAATGCTTACGCTGTGCTGCTGAAAGTGGCATCGATCGTTCTCCGTTCACGCGGCTGTGTCGGTGCGTATATCCTGGCGAAGCAGTCCCGCGACTGCAGTCTGCGCCGGGCTCGTTCGTTGTGCAAGCCGCCCGCCATCCTCGCGGACACTACTAGGACGCGAGCGCGCGAGGGTACGGAGAATCCCCGTTGACTGAGCCGGACGGAGCGGGTGGAGTGACCCCAGATTTCTGTGATGCCAGGGGCAGCGTAAGAGTGAAAGTCGAGCCGATTCCTTCGGCGCTCTCCAGGGTGAGGTCGCCTTGCATCGCGCGAGCCAGCTCTCGGCTGATCGAGAGGCCGAGTCCGACGCCTTGCTGCGTCGAAGACGTCAAATGCCGGTCGATCTGAACGAAAGGCTCGAACACACGCTCGATATCGATCGGGCGTACGCCAACGCCCGTGTCTCTCACGCGGATGCGTAGAGACTCAGCCTGCACATCACACGTAACGTCGATCCTTCCTCCGCTGGCGGTGAATTTGGTAGCGTTCGTGATGAGATTGAGCAGGATCTGCTGAAACCGTTCGGCGTCGGCGGCGACGAGGACGTCCCGCTCACACTGAGCAACGTTGAGGGTCAGGCCTTTGGCCTTCGCCTGAAGCGCACAGAGTCCATCCACCTCGGCCAACATGGAGTTCACCGGAATCGATATCACGTCGAGAGGCCGAGCTCCCTCGAACCTTGCGATTGTAAGGACGTCGTTGATCAGCCGTAGGAGGTAGGATGCCGCCCGCTTGATGCGGCCAAGGTCCTTGATCTGTTCAGGGTTCACTACTCCCCGGATTCCCAATTCCAGGATTTCCGTGTATCCCGAGATAGCATTCAACGGCGTGCGCAGCTCGTGACTCATCGCGCGCAGAAAGACGGTCTTTGCATTGTTCGCGTGCTCAGCCATGAGCCGAGCCTCGCCCGCCTCGGCGATCGCAGAGGCTGCCGCAATTCGAAGCCTGACGCGATCGAGAGCTTGCGCGCAATAGCGTGACACCGTATCGGCGAAGTGGCGGTCAAGAGCGGAGAATTTGCGTGAACCCGCGAACCCGAACGCGAGGGCACCAACAGCCCGGCCGGCGATGCCGAGGGGAAGAAAGATCCACGCGCCATGCGATTTGCTTTTATTGATGTCTTCAAACGCGGGAAACCGAGCGATCGCCTCCTCGAAGGATTCGAGATAGATCGGTTTGCAGGTATCGATTGTTTCAGCGTATGGCCCGACCGTTTTGGGCGGCTGGTGATGCCTGAACGACCGCATCAATGAATCAAGCGCTCCTGACTCGTGCAGTAGCGAGAGCGGTTCTTCCGGTGCAGTCCCAACCACGACGGCGCCGGCATTGCACTCGAGCGCAAGGATTGCCTCGCGGAGAACCGAGTGAGCGACTTCGTCCTGCGTGACGGTATTGCCGAGCGCGGCCGTGATTTTCTGAAGTCGGGCCAGGCGCGCGGTCGCGCCATCCGCGATCGCCTGCGTAGACGCGATCTCCTTCGTGTTTCGATCTAGCTGCGCGTTTACAGACTCGAGCGTGTCGAGCGCGTGGCGCAGTTTGTCACCGTATGCCTTGATCCGCAGAAGGTTCCTCACCCGCACGGATAGCTCCGGCCTGTCCACGGGTTTCGTGAGAAAGTCCTCCGCGCCTGCGTTCAATCCGAGCATGCGCGCGTTCCGGTCATCCAGCGCGGTTAGCATGATAACGGGGATGTTCTTGGTAGCTGGATCGCTTTTGATCTTTCCTGCCACGTCGTACCCATTCATGCCTGGCATCATGACGTCGAGCAGAATGAGGTCGGGCGGTTGTCTCGCGATCAGGGCGAGCGCTTCCTCGCCGCTCCCCGCGCTCAGAAGCAGAAAGCCATCCGGCTTGAGCATGATTTCCAGCAGCTCGCGATTGTGGCGCTCATCGTCCACAATCAGAATGCACGCTGGTCTGTCTGGCGTGTCGGCCGCCTCGAACGCGATGCTCGATGTGAGTGACATTAAACCGCAGTCTTCTGGAGTCGAGCGGCGATCGTGGTGAGGAATTCGCGGTAAGCCAGCGGCTTGGCGATATAGCCGTCGCACCCGGCAGCGCGAATGCGCTCTTCATCGCCCTTCATCGCCAGGGCGGTGAGGGCGATCACGGGTATGTCGCGTGTTGCGACGTTTTTTTTCAGAATCGCGCACGCTTCCAAACCGTCCATACCCGGCAACTGGATGTCCATCAGCACCAGGTCAGGTTGTTCGGTTCGCGCCAGGGTGAGGCCCGCCTCAGCATCAGTGGCGCTCAGTACCGCATACCCAGCGGACTTGAGCAGAAACGTTGCCAACGTCATGTTCGCTGGGTTGTCTTCGACTATCAGGACTGTTGCCATATCAAACGCCCGCGTGGCGGCCGGCCATGGCCCGGCGGACTTCCCCGACAAAACGTTCCCGGTCGAAGTTCGCTTTTTCCATGATCGTCATCACGTAACCGTTGAGTCTTTCCCGATCCTCGGCTGTGATCTGCTTGGCCGTGACCACAAGGATCGGGATCGAAGCAGTTGCCGGGTCTTCGTGGAGAGCCGCCACCACGTCGAACCCGCTTACCTCGGGCATCATCAGGTCGAGCACAATCAGATCGGGCAGCTCGCGCCGCGCAGAATCGATGGCTTCCTGCCCCCCGTAGGCACGCAGCACACTGCTCGCCAGGCCAAGGACCCGAACGGCGATCAGCTCGACGGCTTTGGGATCATCGTCGACGACGAGAATCTTGAGACTCCGACCCTCCGCCAGTGGAAAGAGACTGAGTCCGACAAGCGCGTCGTAAAGCTCTTGCCGGGATATCGGCTTCTGCATGACACCCGCGGCGCCGAGCGCATAACCCTTTTCCGCATCCGCGACGATGGAAATGATCACTACCGGGATGTGCCTGAGCCCAGGAGTCTGTTTGATTCGACCGAGGAACTCCCAACCGTCCATATTCGGCAGCATGATGTCGAGAGTTATCAGCGCCAGCGACTGCCGCGCCGCGAGAATAAGCGCCGTTTCAGCTGTCGCGGCGTGCAGGACGACGAAGCCTTCCGCCTCGAGCTGAACGCGGATCAGGTCGGCTGACTTGAAGTCGTCCTCTACCACCAGTGCGGTCAGCGATCCCGGGACAGGCTGCATAATTACCGCGGGCGCGGGTTTCGTAGGCGTAAGCACCATTCCCTCAGCCGGCCGGAACGGAATCCAGACTGTGAACCGTGATCCTTTTCCAACTTCACTTTCTACGGCGACCGAGCCGCCGTGCAGGTCGGCAAGAAGCTTCACCATAGCCAAACCGAGTCCGGTGCCTTCGAATTTGCGCGCGAGCCCGCTGTCGATCTGGCTGAACGGCTTGAACAGCAGGTCCAGACCGTCCGGCGAAATGCCCATCCCGGTGTCGGTGACGCTGATTTTCAGGAAATCGGTGAACTCGTTGTCTGCCAGCGGGAAGGCCCGACCCATACTCGCACCGGACAGTTCACCAACATCAGTGCGAGGTACGCGTGTCGCCTTCAAGGTTACATCCCCGCGCTCGCTGGTGAACTTCACCGCGTTCGAGAGCAGATTGTATACGATCTGTTTCACTTTGCGCGCGTCGCTGCGGACGGCGCCGAGCTCCTCGGGAGCTTCCATCGTCAGGTGAATGTTGCGAGCCGCCGCCTTCTCCCTGATGATCGACAGGCTATTCGCGAACAGCTGGGTCACCTGCACCGGCTCCAGGTCGAGCGTCATCTTCCCAGCTTCGATCTTGGAGAGGTCGAGGATGTCGTTGATCAGGGACAGTAGATGCTTTCCACTACTGAAGATGTCGCTCAGAAAGCCGCGTTGCTGATCGGTCATCTCCCCGACGAGACCGTCCACGAGCACCTCCGAGAACCCGATGATGGCGTTCAACGGTGTTCTCAGCTCGTGCGACATGTTGGCGAGAAATTCCGATTTCATCCGGCTCGCTTCTTCGAGCTCGAGGTTCTTCTGCTGCAGTCGTTGCTCGAACAGCTTGAGCTCCGTTACGTCACGCGCCGCGGCGAACACGCCCTGTAGAACCCTGTCGCGGTCGTGGAACGTGCTCGCGTTGTACGAGACGACCGTCAGCGTGCCGTCTCTGGCGCGGGCAGTGAGCTCGTAATTGGTGACTTTGCCTTCGCTGAGCACCTGATTGATCGCCGCTTCGGCGCGGCTCGGATCGGTGAAGTAATTCTTGAATGGAGCGCCGATCAACTCATCTCGAGTGGACCCAGTCAACGCCTCCATCTGCTTGTTGGCATCCGTGATGATGCCGCGGGGATCGGTGGTCATCAGCGCGTCGATGTTCGATTCGAGCAAAGAGCGGTTGTAGAAGTGCTGATCGCGGAGGCGCTGATCGAGCTTCATCCGCTCCTCTTCGATCTGCTTGCGAGCGGTGTTGTCGGTACCGATCAGCAGGTATCCGATGATGGCGTCCTGCGCATCGCGAAGAGCCGTAACAGAGACCACGGCCGGAAACCGACTTCCGTCCTTCCGGATATAAGTCAGCTCATAGATGTCCTCGATCCCGCGCGAGGCCTTGAACACAAGGGCCTCGAAACCAGGGGTAATTGGCGTTCCAAGCTCCGCGCTCAACGCGCGCGCGCGCGCAATCACTTCCTGCGGATCGGATATGTCAGCAGGCGTATTCTTATTCATCACCTCGGCAGCGGTGTACCCCAGCATCCGCTCAGCACCGACGTTGAAGATCTGGATGACGCCCTTTGCATCGGTGGCGATGCTGGAGAAGTTGGCGCTGCTGAAGATCGCGCTCTGGAGTGCGCCAGCCTTGAGCAATGCTTCTTCGGCCTGCTTACGCGCGGTGTTGTCGGTTCCGATCAGCAGATAACCGATAATCGCGTTGTCCGCGTCGCGAAGCGCCGTGACAGAGACGACCGCGGGGAAACGGCTTCCGTCTTTTCGAATGTAGGTGAGCTCGTAGATGTCCTCGATTCCGCGCGAAGCCTTGAATACCAGGGCTTCGAAACCTGGGCTGATCGGGGTTCCGAGCTCCGCGCTGAGTGCCTTGGCGCGGGCGATCACTTCCTGGGGATCGGAGATGTCGGCCGGTGTGATCTGGTTCATCACTTCGGCGGCGGTATATCCGAGCATCCGTTCCGCACCGACGTTGAAGATCTGGATGACGCCTTTGGCGTCGGTCGCAATGCTCGAGAAGTTGGCGCTGCTGAAGATCGCGCTCTGGAGCGCGCCAGCCTTGAGCAAAGCTTCTTCGGCCTGCTTGCGGGCGGTGTTGTCGGTACCGATCAGCAAATAACCGATTATCGCGTTGTCCGCATCTCGCAGCGCGGTGACGGATACGACCGCCGGAAAACGGCTGCCATCTTTTCTAATGTAGGTGAGCTCATAGATGTCCTCGATCCCTCGCGACGCCTTGAACACCAGCGCATCGAAGCCCGGCGAAATCGGGGTCCCCAGCTCCACGCTGAGGGCCTTGGCGCGCGCGATTACTTCCTGGGGATCGGAGATGTCGGCCGGTGTAATCTTGTTCATCACATCGGCGGCCGTGTATCCAAGCATCCGCTCGGCGCCGACGTTGAAGATCTGAATGACGCCTTTGGCGTCGGTGGCGATGCTCGAGAAGTTGGCGCTGCTGAAAATCGCGCTCTGGAGCGCTCCTGCTTTGAGCAGGGCTTCTTCGGCGCGCTTGCGCGCGGTGTTGTCGGTGCCGATGAGCAGATAGCCGATGATGGCGTCCTGCGCGTCGCGCAGAGCGGTCACAGAGACCACGGCCGGGAAACGGCTCCCGTCTTTCCGAATGTAGGTCAGCTCATAGATGTCCTCGATCCCCCGTGACGCCTTGAAAACCAAAGCTTCAAAGCCCGGCGTAATCGGAGTTTTCAGCTCCACGCTGAGCGCCTTTGCGCGCGCTATCACTTCCTGCGGATCCGAGATGTCTGCCGGCGTAATCTTGTTCGTCACTTCGGCCGCCGTGTAGCCAAGCATCCGTTCGGCACCGACGTTGAAGATCTGAATGACTCCGTTTGCGTCGGTGGCGATGCTCGAGAAATTGGCGCTGTTGAAAATCGCACTCTGGAGTGCGCCCGCCGTGAGCAATACGTCAGTCGCAGAAGCGTTTGTCGCTACCCCGTTCGACTTGGGAGTGCGGCGTTCAGTGTTGGCGTTGTCTTTGGTTTTCATATATATGGCTTTCGGGGTCAGGCTCTCGACGTACTGGAGCGCGGGGTGGATTTGTGCTTGATTTCGGTCTCATGGTGGGGCCAGACCCCGAGTGGCTGAAGAGCGTGCTGGGAAATGAAGCCACAGTGCTCGCAGACAATCATGATCGCTGGGATAGTCGTTCGCTCGAGGCTATCGCGATCCATCGTCGCCTGGACCTCAATGCGCGAGTATTCGCTCACGGTCCACTGACTGTCGCGACAGCGAGGGCAACTGCCGGCGCCGCGGGATTTGAGAGCCGCCACGATCTTGTGCTTATCGTCGGCGGAAATGCCTTTGTAGTTGTTCATGGTATACCTCGATAATTGGGGGACGTCGCTGGGACGCGACTCGCGGCGGTGCCCCCGGGAACGAGCACCGGTTGCATTGACGGTGGATCGCGGCGGACCGGGTGTTCTGTCGGACGGGCGCGGGCGGCAAAGACAAGCGGCCGATACGATTCGATGCACCACGCGACAGCTTGCCTCGCAATCGACCGAAATGCCCGCGAGGGAAAGCGAGCCGCCTCGTGCGGATCCGCTTCCGCCTGGCGCACCATTTCGCGAACCTGAACGACGATCTCGGACAGGGAGAGTCCGCGATCCTGCTCTGCCGCGACTTTCGCCCTTACTGAGAGTCGAAGCCTGTCGATGAAAGTGAACAACTCCTGTTCGTCCGGGGCGACGAAAGGGACCGGCGGCCCTGGTGCAAGGATTGGTAAATCAATCATGAGCGGCCTGGCGGAGGAAAGGCGTCGCCAGAAGCGCCGGGGTGCTGCCTCCGATCGGGCAGCGGAGTGCGGGCTGGTGGGGACGTCCCGCACACAATCTCTCAAGAACCTTCTTTAAATCTAAACGGTTAGCCGCCAATAAGGGGTTTGTCCTCTGTCCGATGAGGTACCAAGACTCTAACTGTGGATGCAACCTTGCTATCTACTTCAGCAGGTCGCGCGACACTGTTAGCTCGGCCGAGCTGCAATCGGTTTTCCTTTTCTGCCTCCGGCGCCTCCAGCAACGCCTTGCGGCCAAGTGAGGCAAATGCTGATCCCACGTACTTTTGGTCGCCGTCCTCCGAACACGCCCCAGAGCGCGCGCGAATTCGATTCCACGAGCGCTGCGAACAGAGAGAAAGCCGTCAAAGACGATCTCTCGCAGCGACTAAAATCTGTCTGCAATCATCTGTCGAAAGCGGAATTCGCCACTCTCGTCGGTGACATGACGCGCGAACAATTGAGGGGTGAGAGAATACCTGGACGTAAGGCAGGCCCGTGCTGACCGAGGCCGCAGCTGAACCTCGCGAGCAACAGAGGGCAAGTCGGGCGACGATGAAAGCAGCGGTCTTTGTCGCGCCAGGCAGAATCGAGCTTCAGGATCGGCCAATCCCGAAAATCGGCTCCACCGATGTTCTGCTCCGCGTCACAACGACCACGATCTGTGGAGCCGACGTCCACATTCTAAAGGGCGAGCACTCGTTCACGCATCGATACAAGCTCGATCAGATCGAGGAAGCCTACGATCTGTGCACGCATCAACGAGACGGTGTTCTAAAGGTCGCGATTACGCCGTAATGGCGACCCGCCGCTTGCCCCGCTAATGAATGTCTTGAGAGAGGGTGATACGATTTCGACATTGAATCCTTGCCGGTCCTCGGGATAGTTTGTTGACATGACCAAAACAGGATTGCTCTTACGGTTGCACTCGTGCCGTCCCACGAGTGTCACACCGACGCGTCACGCTCCCTGCGTGTGCTCGTATGAGTTCACCCTACCGGAGTAACGACACGACTTCGGGGAAGGTGCCAGCGGCGCGGGAGATAGTGCGCCGTTTGATCGGCAGTCGACCACGTAAGCAACAGCGCGGCGATACCGGCGCGCGGGCAGCCGCCGCCGCATGCGACAGCCTGTATCGCGAGTTGTCGCGGTGGGTCGGACCTGACGGGTGTCACGCTCTTTTCGCGCGAGCGCTCGCAGAGACGCGTCCGCAGTATCCCGCACTGGAAAAGATTCAGCTCCGCGCCCGGTCCGAGCCATACATCGAAGGTATTGCGGACAGCATCATGGCGAGTGGAGACCCGGCGACGGCCGAGGCTCTGGAGTCAATGCTGGTACGCCTGGTCGAGCTTCTCGGCCGACTCATTGGAGACGATATGGCAGGCAAACTCATCGACCGAACCTTTGGCGATTCCGAGCAAAGCTCCGGTGACACGCGGGAGGAAGCGTGAACGAAGCTGAAAGGAATCCGATCCGAAGTCTTCCAAGTGGTGTCCCGGGGTTCGACACTGTGGTCGGAGGCGGCCTGCCGGAATTCTCCTTCAACCTGATCGCCGGCGGACCCGGCTCGGGCAAGACGATCCTCGCGCACCAGATAATGTTCGCGAACGCGACCGTTGAGCGACCGGCGCTCTATTTCACAGTCCTCGGTGAACCAACGCTCAAAATGCTGCGATATCAGCGGCAGTTCAAATACTTCGATCCCGATCTGGCCGGATCGGCCATTCACTTCATCAATCTGAGCGCGGAGGTCATGGATCGAAATCTGGGCGACGTCCTGGCCAGGATCGTCAGCGAAACGGAACGCGCCAAGCCTGGAATTGTCGTTGTGGATTCATTTCGAACGATCGGCGGCCAATCCGGAAGTGGCGTGCCACCGATCGAGCTCGATCAGTTCGTTCAGCGTCTCGCTCTGCATCTCACCACCTGGGAGACAACGTCGTTCCTTCTGGGGGAGTACGCGGTCGAGGAGCAACGCAATCCTGTGTTCACAGTCGCCGACGGAATATTCTGGCTCTCTCAGGCTACCGACAGGAATTCCGTCGTTCGCAAGCTCCAGGTGATCAAGACGCGCGGGCGCGCGCCGATGCCCGGGCTGCACACTTTCAGAATCACCGATGATGGCCTCCAGGTTTTCCCACGGATCCCCGAGCACACGCGCTTACGACACGAGCAGCAGCGGCGCCGTCTTTCCACTGGTGTCCCGGGCCTGGACGAAATGATTGGCGGCGGCGTCGTCGCCGGGGACGCGGTGATGCTCACGGGTCCCGCTGGAAGTGGCAAGTCAACAGTGGCAACGCAATTCATCGCCGAAGGGCTCAAGCAGGGGGAAACCGGGGTCATCGCAGTCTTCGAGGAATATCCGGAAGACTATCTCGCTCGGGCTGACGCACGAGATTCGGAGGTAGGAGACATGATCCGCAGTGGAAAGCTCGAGCTGATCTATCTCCGGCCGCTGGATCTGTCGGTGGACGAGGCGCTCGCGGCGATTCTCGAAGCCGTGCAACGGCTCAAGGCCACGCGCATCGTCATCGACTCGTTGTCCGGCTTCGAGGTCGCGCTCGCGCCAACCTTCCGCGAGGATTTCCGCGAATCGTTGTACCGTCTGGTGGGAACACTGACGGCAACCGGCGTCACCGTATTCATGACGGCAGAAGTCCCCGAAGGATTCTCCGACGCCAAATTCACGTCGGAAAAAGTGTCGTTCATCACCGATGAGATCCTCGTTCAGCGGTACGTCGAAATCGAAGGAGAGCTGCTGCGCGTGATGGCGGTAATCAAGGTGCGCGGCAGCGATCACAGCCACGAGTTCAGACTCTACGAGATCACGGAGAACGGAGTAGTTGTCGGTGGACCGCTCAAAGAGTACGATGGAATAATCACGGGAGTGCCAACCTTGCGTTCACTCCCGAGCAGGCCCAAACGAAGCAAATAGCGCAGATGACGTCGCGTAAACGGCCCGGTGCATCGCGACCAACCGAGCTTTCCATCCAGAAGGCTTTGCGTCGCTGCATGCAACAAGCTCCGCTGCCGTTCGCGATCACACGGGGCAACGACCACAGGCTGGTCTACGCGAATTCCGCTTTCTGTCGATTGGCCGGAATAGCCAATGGTGACGCGCTCGGCGCGCCTATCTCAGCCACGTTCACAGGCACTGAAGGGCGAAAGCTGAGCGGAATTCTCGACCGCGCATTGCGCAAGGGCGCCGAGGTGCTCGACGAGGCCCTGGACCCGGCGAGCGAAAATGCCGGCGACATCATGTGCAGCGTATGGCCGGTTATCGCCAAAGACGGGCACACCGAAGCGCTCGGCATCGAGATTCGCGAATCGAATTCCCGGGATGCCGCAGTGGATCTTCAGAGACAGGTCGCGGAGCAGATGCTGCTCGGCGCACTGCGTGAGCGCGGGTTTGCCGACGACGCCGAGGCAGCGCGTCGCCGCGCGGCCTTCCTCGCAGAGGCAGGCCGGCTGCTCGCAGAGTCTGTTGACCAGTCGACTACGCTCGTCGCTCTCACGAAGCTGGCCCTTCCCGCTCTCGGCGCGTGGTGCATCGTGGATATTCTCGAGGAGAACGACGCGATCCATCGCCTTGCCATTTACCATCCCGATCCCGAAAAGCAAAAGCTCGCCGAGGAGCTCGAGTCGAGCTGGACACCCGAGCCCAACGATCCGTTCGGCGCGCCAGCGATGCTGCGGGAGCAGCGGACGATTGCCATTACCGACGACATCGATGAGACGCTCGCCGCCAGCGCGCACAGTCCGCGCAATCTTCTGATACTTCGTCAGCTGGGGATTGGATGCCTCCTGAGCGTGCCGCTCGTCGCCCGCAACAGGCTGCTCGGCGCGATTACTTTCGTCAGTGGAGAGCGCAGCTGCAAGTTCAGTCCCGAGGACGTGCAGCTGGCGGAAGACGTCGCCACTCGCGGAGCGCTCGCGCTCGACAGTGCCCAGGTCTACGACATGGCGTTGGTGCTCCAGCATAGCGCGGAGACCGCAAACCGGGCAAAGACAGCCTTCCTCGGTGCGATGAGCCACGAGCTGCGCACGCCACTCAACGCGATCGGGGGCTACATCGATCTCCTCGACATGGGGCTGCGCGGCCCGGTAACGGAGGGACAGCACCTCGACTTCGCGCGTGTGAAGACCAACCAGCAGCATCTCTCACTGCTGATAACCGAGATTCTCACGTTCGTGCGCGTCGGAAGTGGCCGCGTCCTCTACTCCTTTGCCGATGTCAAAGCCTGCGACGCGGTGCAGCACGCCATCGACCTCGTGGAGCCGTTGTTCGACCAAAAGGGCCTTGTGTTCGATGGAGTCGTCGGAGACATGAGCGTTGTGGCCCGCGCGGATCCAGAGCGCGTTACGCAGATTCTCGTGAATCTTCTTTCCAATGCGATCAAGTTCACGCCCAAGGGTGGTCACGTCGGTGCAGAATGCTCCTCCAGAGGCGATCTCGTGGCCTTGCTCGTGGGCGATACCGGGATCGGCATCGCACCGGACAAGCACGAAGCCATCTTCGAGCCGTTTCTTCAGCTTAAGGAAGGTCTCTCAGATCGTGAGACGGGAGTCGGCCTCGGATTGGCGATAAGTCGAGATCTCGCCCGGGCGATGCACGGCGATCTCACCGTAGAAAGTGCGGAAGGGAAAGGAGCCCGTTTCACGCTGTTGCTGCCGCGCGCGGGTCAGCGCGAAGCGACCGAATAAGTATTCCCGCTACCTCAGCGCACCGATGATCGATCTATCCAGCACCTCGCGCACCTTTCTGGCGAGCTGATCGGGAGTAAAGGGCTTCTGTAGAAACGCGGTATCTCCCTGTAGTACGCCTCGCCGCAGCACGTCGTCGTCGGTGTAGCCCGACATCAATAACGAAGCAATTCCGGGACGCATCTCGAGCAGCTTTTCGACCAGCTCGCGGCCATTCATCCCGGGCATGACGACGTCGGTGATAACCGCGTCGATGGCGGTAAGTGGATCACCGGCGATAACGATGGCGTCCGGACCTCCGGCAGCGAGGTGCACCTCGTATCCAGATTTCCTGAGCACACGCGCCACCAGTTCGCGGAGGTTGGAGTCGTCCTCCACGACCAGGATCGTTTCGACTCCGCGCGGTACTTCCTTTAACCTGGCGTCAAATGCGGGCGTTTCGGCACCAGAAAAGCGAGGGAAGAAAACCTTGAAGGTGCTGCCCTGCCCCAGCTCCGAACAAATGGTGATTTCTCCGCCAGATTGGTTGACGATTCCGTAGACCGTGGAAAGACCCAATCCTGTACCACGACCGTGATCCTTTGTTGTGAAGAACGGATCGAAGAGCCGCTGCTGAACCTCTGCCGTCATGCCCGTGCCGGTATCGGTGACGGTCAACATGACATAGTCACCCACAGCCGCGTGCAGCGAGCCGACGACGGAATCCGCTGATAGCCGGGCATTCTCAGTACTGATGCTTAGTCGACCACCCGTCGGCATCGCGTCACGCGCGTTCACCACGAGGTTCATCAACACCTGCTCGAGCTGGCCGGGGTCGGCATTGATCGTAGCAACGCCCGGATCGAGGGATATCTCGAGGTCGACGTCTTCTCCGATCAGGCGACGAAGCAGCTTCTCCATGTCGCCCACGACGGAATTGAGGTTGATGACTCGCGGCTGCATCACCTGCTGGCGGCTGAAGGCCAGCAGCTGTCGGGTAAGGCCCGCCGCCCTGTCCGCCGCCGCCGCGATCTCCTGGACATCCTCGCGGGTAGAATCGACGATGTCGACCCGATCCAGAAGCATTGCACCGTAACTCATGATCACGGTGAGGAGATTGTTGAAGTCGTGGGCGATGCCGCCAGCGAGCTGCCCAACCGCTTCCATCTTCGAAGTCTGACGAAGCTGCGACTCGAGCGCTCTTCGGTCGGTGGTGTCGATGAAGGCCACGACCGCGGCAATCACTTTCCCCTCGCTGTCCAAAATCGGTGCGCCCTGGACGGTGAGAGAGGCCACTCGCCCACTTTCACGGATCTCGACATCATCGACAGAGGCCGCCACACCCTTGAGCGCCTTGGCCAGCGGGTTTCTGTCGACCGGGTACACTTCGTCGGTTCCGGCGAGGAAAGCCTTGTATGTCTCGGAAATGTTATCGATGGTGGCATCGACGACGCCACTACCGAGCGTTTTCTTGGCCGCGGCATTGACGAACACGGGCCTGCCCGTTTTGTCCGACACCAGGATTCCGATCGGGACTACCTCGAGGATCTGCGTCAGACGACGCTCGTTCGCCTGCAGCGTTTGCTCCGCATCGACTCGCCACGTGATGTCCTCGAGAACGCCTTCGTAGAGGAGCACAGTTCCGTCGGGCGCCCGCTTCACGTGCGTGGTGTCCCTCGCCCAGATTATCGCGCCGTCCGCGCGTCGCATCTGTACTTCGAAATCGAGCACCGATCCCTTCCCCAGCATTTGCTCCTTCCAGCGACGCCGGTCTTCCGGGTCGACATAGAGGGAGGCCGCTGGGGTTGCGAGCAGTGAGTTTAGATCGGCGAAGCCGAGCATCGAAACCATCGCCGGGTTCGCGTCGATCAATCCGCCGTGCGGAGTACTCTGGTAGAGGCCGACCGGTATGTGCTCGAAAAGCTCGCGATAGCGTTGCTCGCCGTGCTTAAGGGCTTCCTCCGCCGCCTTTCTTTCGGTGAGGTCACGGATGAAAGCGCTGAAACTCCACTCTTCGCCCACCTTAGCCGGCGATATTGCCAGCTCGATCGGGAATTCGCGCCCATCGCGGCTCAAACCCGTGACCTCGATGCGCCGGTTCAGCACGGGACCATCGCCCGTTTCGAGAAAATTCTTCAAGCCCCTGTTGTGCGCTTCCCGATAGCGCGGTGGAACGATCGTCTCGGACATGTGCCGGCCGATAGCCTCATCGCGGGACCAGCCGAACATTCTTTCAGCCTGTGCGCTCCAATCCGTGATGTCGCCGGAGCCGTTCATGCTGATGACAGCGTCCAGGGCCGTGTCGATGATCAACCGTGTTCGCTGCTCGCTTTGACGGAGCGCTTCCTCGGCCCGCTTTGGATCCGTGACATCCAGAGCGAGCGCGAGGCACGCCTGATGCCCATCGAAGGCGATCGCGTTCGATGTCACAGCAACCTCTATTGTGGTGCCGTCCTTCTTTCGATGTCGCCCATTCCAGGCGGGCGGTTCTGACACAACCTCTCCCGATGCGAGGTTGGCCGGCGAAGCTTGCGCCTCGTCGATCCGAATGTCTTCCCGAGACATCGAAAGAAACTCTTCTTGCGTGTATCCGTACCTGCTGATTGCCGCTTCGTTGACCGCCAGGAACTTCCGTGTCGAATCGTCATACACCCACATCGCGCTCGGATTGCGCTCGAACAATAGTCGGTACTGTTGTTCGCTCTTCGCGAGCTCGCGGGCATGGTCGGTCAGTCCCAACGCCATCGCGGTCCGTGTCCGCTTACTACGAACGATTGCGAAGCACGCGAGCATCGTCACCAGGATCGAGGCGACGACAAACGATGCGTAGAGGCTGGCTGTCACGAGTGGAGATAGCCTATCGCAAGTAGCGCTGCACGATTGCACGCAGGTTCGTGGAGTAAAACGGCTTCTCGATATGCTCCTTCGGAGTTTCGGAGAGGAACGCGCGGGCTTTCTCGGTGAAGGCGCCGCCCGTTATGAAAATCATTCTGTCCGCCTGCTCCGGCGAGACGAGTGAGAGCTCGCGGTGGAAGTCCATACCAGTCATGTCCGGCATCATCAGATCACAGAGTATCAGATCGAACTTCTCGCCGCCGGCGCATACCGCCAGCGCTTCCTCGGCGGAAACCATCGCCAGCACCTCGTGCTCCTGCGAGAGAATCCGCCTAACGCTGCGAAGCACGAGCTCTTCGTCGTCCACCACAAGGATTCGTCCACGGCGACCAGCCACCACCGTCTGGACGGGCGGCGCGATGACTTCGATCTCCTTCTTTTGGGCGATGGGAACAGAGACACGAAATGTCGTGCCCTTCCCTAACTCGCTCTCTACGGTCAGCGTGCCGCCCATGTCGGTGACGATTCGCTGACAAATGGCGAGGCCAAGCCCTGTACCGACCCCGACCGATTTCGTGGTAAAGAACGCGTCGAAAATCCGGCCGATAATCTGTGGCGGGATTCCCGCGCCCGTGTCGCGTACCTCGATGATGACACGCTCGCCCTCGAGTCGGGTGGTAACGCGAATCTCATTGTGCTCAGCCTGGCCCGGCGGCAGCGCCTGTGCCGCATTGACGACCAGGTTGAGAAAAACCTGGCCCAGGCGCGCTTCATTGCCTTCGACTTCCGGAACACGTCCATAACGCTTGACGAGGTTTGCCCGATGGCGGATCTCGTTCCACGCCATCCTCAGCGACGATTCCATGATCGTCTCGACGTTTACCGGACCGCGTTCCGAATCGTTCGGTGAGCGAGAGAAGATCTTGAGATCCCTCACGATGAACCGAACGCGCTGAGCGGCTTCGACCGCATCGTCGAGCGGTGTCTTGATCTCTTCACGTATCCACGCATCGCGCATTCCCGGGCTCATCGACGCCACGTCGCCGGTGGTCATCCGCGAGAGGCTGTCAGCGATGTAGTCCAGATTCGCCATAACCGCGGCGAGCGGATTGTTGATCTCGTGGGCGACGCCAGCCGCCAGCGTGCCGACGGAGGCCATTCGGTCGCTGACCAACAATTGAGTCTCCAGCGCTTTCTTTCCGGTAATGTCGGCATCGATGACAAGGATTCCTTTTGGATCGCCTGCCGCGTCTCGCACGAGAGTCCAGCGCGAGGCGACCGTGAGATCCCGGCCATCCTTCGTACGCTTTATGGTCTCACCCTGCCACTCGCCTCTTACCAGCGATTCCGCCTGAGCAACCTTGAGTTCAGCCGGATTCTTGTACAACCATCCCGCCGCCTTGCGGCCAACCACCTCGCCGGACGCCCAGCCATAGGTTCTCTCAGCCCCCTTGCTCCAGAGAATGATGACGCCGTCGAGATCCCTTACCTGAATTGCTTCGTGCGTCACGTCCAAAAGCGCGGCTTGCTCCCGGATCCGGGCATCGGCTTGTTGTCGCTCCAGCTCACCAGCCGCGCGAGCCGCGAAGATCTGAAGGGTCGAGCTGATGAATCCGACTTCCTTGATCGGTTCGCGGAAGATCACGAACAGGTGGCCCAAGGCCTGACCGCACGAGTTGTCGAGTCTGCGTCCCACGTACCCTTGTGCTTCGAGGGCGGCGAGCATCGGAGCGTCGGGAAACTCCTCGATGACACGTTTGGCGATGACGCAGGTTTCAGACGTCAGCAGGTTTTCGCAGGGCGTCCCTTTGACCGTGTACGAGAAGTTCTCCAGCACCTTGCCGTCGACTACAGCCGCGAGCGTGCGGCCAATGAGCGGATCGCCGCCCACCAGCTGGGTGACAAAACCACCGGTGGCCTCCAGCGCCTCCGCCATTTTGCGGGCAAGCTGCTCGAAGAACTCCGCGCCAGTCACCGCGGAAACGGCGGCCGCAATCTTGTCTACCGCCCCTTGAAGACGACGGGCCTCCGCCTGAGTGCGAAGGCTCACAACGCCGAGCGCTACATCGTCAGCCATCTCCCGCAGCAGGGCGAGCTCCTGTTCGCTCGTTTGCGTTAGCTCGGCGTTGTAGAGAACCAACAAGCCGAAGGTGCGCGTCGTATCGCGCAGAGGAAGGCAGACAGTGCCGCGATAGCTGAGTCGGTGCACGGAGGGAAGCCAATGCGAAGCCTTGGGCTCGTGCGCGAAATCTTCGTGCACCACCGCGCAACCGGTTCGAATCACCTGTCCCGCCGGCCCCTGTCCTCCTGGTGTGTCCGCGTGCCAGGAGACTTTGATCTCGGACAAAAACCCCTTCTCGACCCCTGCGTGGGCCATCGGTGTGATCGATTTGTCGTCGTCATCCTCGGCGTAGCCCACCCAGGCCATGCGATAACCGCCGTTCTCGACGGCGATCCGGCAGACTTCGTTCAGGAGCTGCAGCTCGCTCTCAGCCCGGACACGGGCCGCGCTGCAGTTGCTCAACATTTTCAGCGCGCGATTCGTCCGCAGGATTTCGAGTTGTGCCAGCTTCAGATCATGAATGTCCGTGACGATCCCGATGAGGCGGATCAGTTTGTTGTCAGCGTCACGCACCTGAAACCCACGGCTGCGAATCCAGCGAACCTCTCCGTCGGGACGGCGGATGCGATACTCCACGTCGATGGTCGCGGCATCCCGCGTGAGCGCTAGGAATCCGCGCTGGACGCGCTCGCGGTCCTCGGGCACGATGAAATCAGTCCATTGCTGCGGATTGTCGAACTGGGTCCCGACCGGAACGCCCCAGATCTTCTCGAAGGCCGGACTAACGTAGTGGACCTCATGCATGTCAGGCGACCGGATCCAGAACACGTCCGTGATGTTGTCGGCCAGCTGGTGGAACTTCTCGTCGCTTTCGCGCAGCGCGTTCTCGGTCGAATCCGAAGCGGTGGTCAAAGAGTTGGCTACGGTAATCGGCGTTTGGGTCATCCTTTTCAATCGGGCCTCGCGCGAGACCCTGAGGGCTCAAGACTTCGGAGCGCGGCAGGAGAACTGGCGCGAGCCCGTAGTTCCGGTTCATGAACGATCACGGCAGATGAGGGCGATGTCCATCACCCAAAAAGGGTAGAAAGTCTTGCCGTTACCTCCCGCCATGTTCGAGTGTTGCGTGGGTAGCACGGTCTAGGTAGTATCCATGTAGCACACTTCATCGGCAGCCGAGCAACCACGACACCAGATGCTCGCCTGATCCTCCCGCGCTACTGGCGACGCCCCACATTCCGGCAACGCCATTATAACAAAGCCGCGCGCCCCGTCAGATTCGCTAAGTACAAACCCTGTCTCAATCTCACCGCGCGTTGATGTCGAGCGCTTTCGTGCGGAATTGACCGAAGGCGGCGTGGAAGAGATGCTTGGCATCCTGCTTACCACCTTCGCGGACGACGCGCCCGCCCGTTTCGCGGCGCTCGAGAAGGGAGTGCAGAGCGGTGATGCCAAGGCAATCCAGACTGCGGCGCACGCGTTCAAGTCTGGCGCCGGAACAATTCACGCGACCGTTCTCGCCGCGGCGCTGGCCAGCGCCGAGAACGCCGCTCGCGGGGGGCAGCTTGAAAGCATGACCGACCTGATGGAGCAGATTCGCAGTGAACACCACGCGGTTCTCCTCGAGCTCGAAGCGATCGGGCGTACCGAATGACAATCGCTAGCGGAGCGGTGGTCGCGAGAGTTCAGCGGGCACCCGATACTTCGCGTCCTCATTGGCTCGTTGACGTCGCACGTCGCGCGCACCTCGCTAACAGCGACCTGCTGTCCCTCCCGGCAAGTCTGCCAACCGAAGAGGCGTGGGCTAGAGCGACGCAGATCTGCAAAGTCACGGACGACGAGCTTGCCCGACACGTCGCGGATCATTTCAGGGTTGCCGTCGCACTGCTTTCGGGCGCCGACAGCCACGCTTTGAAGCTCGTGCCCGAGGGCGTCGCCCGACGGCACAGAGTTCTGCCGCTGAGACAGAGTGACCGCCAGCTAGTTGTCGCCACCGCGAACCCTGGCGACTACGAAGCAGAGCAGGCGATCGGATTCGTATCGAGTCGCACGCCGGTGTTCGAAGTGGCGGCTCCCAAAGCACTGAACGCGGCCGTGGAAAGCAGATACTCGCCTGACCGCGCATTCGAGTCGCTCATCGACACGCTGTCGGCCGGCGCCATCGAGGACGTTCGCGTTCTCGAGGACAAAACGCCGGAAGCGGTCAACGCCGCCGAATTCGACTCCGCACCCGTCGTCAAGCTTACGAATCTGATTCTGCAGAGCGCTATCGGTGAGCGCGCGAGCGATGTCCATATGGAGCCGGGCACCGGTGGATCCGTGGTTCGATTCCGGGTCGACGGCGTGTTGCGGACGCACATGCAGCTGCCGAATCAGGCGATGGTGCGCGTCGTTTCGAGAATGAAGATCCTCTCGAAACTCGACATCGCTGACAGACACCGCCCTCAGGATGGTCGCACTCGAATCGAAGTGAGGGGCAAGTACTACGATCTTCGAGTCTCCACCGTCCCAACAAGGGATGCGGAGAAGCTCGTCATCCGCATCCTCGACCCGAGTGGCGCACCGCTGCTCGCCGAGCTGGACATGCTGGACATCGAGCTGCGGCGCTTTCGCCAGATGCTGAGTTTTCGCGAAGGTATCGTCATCGTCACGGGTCCGACCGGATCCGGAAAGACGACTACGCTCTACGCGGCGGTCCGCGAGCTTGCGACCGGTGAAATCAACATCATGACGGTTGAAGATCCGGTTGAATACGAGCTCACCGGAATAACACAGATACAAGTCGAGCCAAAGCGAGGGGTCACGTTCCCTTCCGCGCTGCGCGCGATTCTTCGGCAGGATCCCGACGTGGTTTTCGTGGGAGAGATTCGCGATCTGGAAACCGCGCAGGTTGCGGTACAAGCTGCGATGACGGGCCACTTGGTCCTCGCCACGCTTCACACGAACGACGCGCTCGGCGTCATCCCGCGGCTGGTGGATCTGGGATTGGACCGGGCGAGCGTTGCCGGCTCTCTTCGCGGCATCGTCGCACAACGCTTGATCCGGCGGATCTGTCCGAAGTGCGTCGATACAATCCATGGCGAACTTACCGAGACCGAACGGCGCCTGGCGGGCGCGTATGGAGTTCAGCCGACGGTTCGAGCCACCGGTTGCGAGCATTGCGGGATGACGGGATATCGCGGCAGAACGCCTGTAAACGAAGTTTTCGTTCCAAACCCTCAGATTCTCGAGTCGATTGTCAAAGGAGCCACGGTTCAGGAGCTCCAGCGCGCAGCCCTCGCCGCCGGCATGCGTCCAATGCGAGAGGTGGCACTCGAAAAAGTTCGAGGAGGAATGTCGACTCTCCAGGAGGTGGAGCGAGTGCTGGGCGAAGGAATCTCAGAGGCAACCATCGCGAACGATCAGCCCAACATTCTCCTCGTCGACGACGATCCAACGATTCGCACCCTCGCACGCGTGTTACTCGAGAAGAACGGATACCATGTAACGGAAGTGGGCGATGGTCCAGCGGCAATCGAGCATTTAGCCGCCGGGAAGGAATGCGGTTTGGTCGTGCTCGATCTCGCGTTGCCGAGTTTGAGCGGAATCGAGGTGCTCTCCCTGATCCGGAGCACTGCGTCCACCGCCAGTGTTCCGGTTGTAGTTCTGACGGGCTCAGCGGACGACGAAGCCGAAGTTGAAGCAATGGACGCTGGCGCCGACGACTACATTCGCAAACCGCTGGAGCCAGCACGATTCGTCGCGCGAATCAAAGCTGCGTTGAGGCGCGCCGGAAGTTGAGAGAGCACCCTGCGCCAACCAGAGCTCGGGAAGTATTGAAGGTGGATCGCCTCATCACTGACGGCGCATGACCGATACAATGAACTACTGGCTGGTGGCTCTCTCCCTGCTTACCGCAGTATGCGCTTCGTACGCCGCGCTGGATGTCGCGGGCCGTGCGACCGCGACTACCGGCCAGATGCGCAAAATCTGGCTTGTCGGAGGGGCCGCCAGCATGGGCCTCGGCATTTGGTCGATGCACTATATAGGAATGCTGGCCTTCGGCCTCCCCGTGGCAGTGTACTATCATCTCCCGACTGTGCTGGTGTCCCTGCTCGCCGGAATGTTCGCATCGGGTGTCGCTCTCGTCGTGGCAAGCCGGCCCAGATGGAGCTGGCCGGGCACGGTCGCAGCCAGTGTCGTGATGGGAAGTGGCATCGCTTCCATGCACTACATCGGCATGGCAGCAATGCGCCTGCCTGCGACGATGGTTTGGAATTATGCCGTCGTCGCGCTGTCAGTTGTAATCGCGATGGTCGTGTCTCTTGTAGCGATCTGGCTGGCTTTTCGATTCCGTGGGGAGACGCGGGAAGTCGCGCCCCTCAAGATCGCGAGTGCCGGCGTAATGGGAGTTGCCGTCGTCGCCATGCATTTCACCGGAATGGCGGCCGCAACCTTTGTACCCTCCAGCTCCGCCGTCGACCTGTCGAACTCCGTTAAAATATCGTCGCTCGGCATCTCTGGAATATTCCTCGTCACGTTGACCGTGCTCGTATTTTCGTCGGTGACGTCCCTGCTCGCCCGGCGCATGTCGGCGCAATCCATCAGGCTTCGCGCGAGCGACGAGCGGTATCGGCGATTCTTCGAGCGCAGCCTTTCCGGCATCTACGAATCCACCCCCGATGGCCGGCTGTTGAGTTGTAACACGGCGTTCGCGAGGATTCTCGGTTTCGCGTCTCGTGAGGAATGCATGGCGACGCCGCTCGCTGACTCCTACCAGGCTGCCGACGAGCGGCGCGTTTTCGTGTCACGCCTGATGGACGAGGAGAGCCTCTCGAATTTCGAGAGCAAGATGAACACACGGGACGGCAGAACCGTGTGGATCCTGGAGACGGCAACCCTCTTGGCGAATGGGGACGGTGGAGAAAGTGTCATCGAAGGCACGATCGTCGACATCACCTTGCGAAAGGAAGCGGAAGAGGCGCTGAAGATGGCGAAGCAGTCCGCCGAAGAGGCCAACCGCGCGAAGAGCGAGTTTCTTGCGAACATGAGTCACGAGATTCGTACTCCCATGAACGGCATCGTTGGCATGACCGAGCTCGCGCTGGCCACGGATCTGACGGCGGATCAACGCGAGTACCTCGAGACCGTTCGCTCGTCAGCCGATTCGCTGCTGGATATCATCAACGACATCCTTGACTTCTCCAAGATCGAGGCGCGCAAGCTCGACATCGACGTGATCGATTTCGATTTACGAAGCACGCTCGATGACACGCTTCGGTCGCTGGCGCCACGAGCACATGCCAAGGGGCTCGAGCTGGCGTGCCAGGTTGCGGATGACGTTGTGCCCGCGCTGCGCGGCGATCCTTCGCGGCTGCGGCAGATTCTGGTCAATCTGATTGGCAATGCGGTGAAGTTCACGGAAGCGGGCGAAGTCGTCGTGCACGCAGCCAGTCGCTCTGTTGACGCGGAGCACGTTCTCGTGACATTCACCGTTACCGACACCGGCATTGGTATCCCGCACGAGAAGCACGCGACGATCTTCGATCCGTTCACGCAGGCTGACGCATCGACGACTCGCAAGTTCGGTGGGACCGGGCTCGGACTCACAATCTCCGCCCGGCTCGCCGCTTTGATGGGCGGCGGCATCAGCCTCGAGAGCGAGATGGGCCGCGGAACGCAATTCCGACTCGACCTCCCGTTCGAGATCGGGACCGAAGCCGTCCTTCCAGAGGGGCGTCGCGAGCTGAAAGATCTGCGTGGGCTCCGCGTGCTCGTGGTTGACGACAATGCGACCAATCGGCGGATCCTGGAGGGCATCCTTTCGGGCTGGGGAATGCTACCAACGGTGGTCGATGGCGGCCTCGCGGCGATCGAAGCACTCGACAGGGCGCTCGCAGCGGGTAAACCATTTCCGCTCGCGCTCATCGACTTTCAGATGCCGGACATTGATGGATTCGGATTGGCCGAGCGCATCAAGGAGCGGCCGGAGCTCGCGACCACGATGATCATGATGTTGTCATCGGTCGGACACCGGGGCGATACCGCCCAGTTACGTGAGATGGGCGTGGCCTCGTATCTCACCAAGCCTGTTCGTCAATCGATCCTGCTGAGCGCAATCCTCGGTGTGCTCACGGGGCCGAATACCTCCGACGATCACGGTGTGCAGTTAACCCTCGACGTCGTCGGCAAAGCTCGGCGATCACTGCGCGTGCTACTAGCGGAGGACAACCCCGTGAACAGACAGCTAGTGAAGGCGCTGCTTGGAAAGTGTGGTCATACCGTTATCACCGTCGGGAATGGACGCGACGCTATTGCCGCCCTGGCAGATGGCTCAATCGATCTCGTACTCATGGATGTGCAGATGCCTGAGATGGATGGATTGGAGGCGACGGCGGTCATTCGTACGCTCGAGACAGTGACAGGCGCGCACGTACCTATCATCGCGTTGACTGCCCATGCGATGAAAGGCGACCGTGAAGCCTGCCTCGCGGCCGGGACAGATGGGTACCTCTCGAAGCCCGTCAACGCCAAGGATCTCTTTGCGCTCATTGAGGCCCTTACCGGAACCAAAACGGTCACAGAGATCACGGGAGCTCCGGCCATCCCTCCGACGCGAGCAGCGTAGGACGGCCACCGAGACGATCGGCGGCTATTCTGTCAACCTGGAAGTCCACTTGAAGGTTTGGTACAGCGTCCTTTGACCGACGCTGGGATTGCTTCATCTGAAGTCCGCGCACTATCGGAGCTTCGTCCGAGTTGAGATTGTACGCGCCCCAATAGTGCGTGAAGCGCAATTTCGCATAGAGCTGGGTCGGAGTGAGTCCTGAGTGATATCCGACGTAGAGTCCCGGGACGTAACCGGCGCCGCTTACCGCGCTGTGCCAGCGGTTGCAGTAATCGATCACTTGCTGGCGCGGCGTTCCCGCCGCTACGCCCTCGAGATCGCACCAGATCGTCACGCCCCACGGTACGCCGAGCCTTTCCGCCTCCGACGCGGCGACACCGCCGTTGGTAGTTCCTTTTTTCGCCGTCGGGATCCATGCCGATTCGGATTCCACGTACTGGACGAGCATAATGCCGAGACCAGCGTTGAGAATTGTGGTGGCCTCGGTTGCGCTCAAGGCTGATGCGTGTGGCTTGTCTCTTCTCACGTAGCGAACGCAGAATCTGTATCCGTGTGAGTGGAGGGCCAGCGTGCCTCCGCGAGATACTCGTTCCGTCGTATCAATGCCGCGGACGCCGTCGGGCGCGGAAAAAATGTGGCCGGGGAGGATCATAATCCTTTACGAAGCGACTAGTGTGCCGGCAAAGAAAAAGAAAAACGACTGAAGAGTACCTGCCAGGAGCTGTGGGCGGAGCTGCGGCGGGCTGCGGGCTGGCCCGAACACTGATCTATTTTACTGGCCCGCAGCACCGACCCGCTCCGCACACGGCTCCTGGCAGGTACTCTTCAGTTGCAATTCATTTTCGTCGGTGCCCACAATTCCGGAGAATGGAAAGCATGACAAAGCGTCCCGTCCTCGTTCTCATCCTAGTCGCCCTTGCGCTGCTCACGCTAAGCGTCTCAACGGCGCAAACGCAGGGGTACCCGTTCAGTCAGCGCGGCAGCGTGACGCAGATGGTCGCGTTCACCAAGATCTCCGTCGTGTACGGACGTCCCGTCGCGCGAGGGCGGGCGCTGTTTGGCGCGCTCGTCCCCTGGGACAGCGTGTGGCACCCTGGCGCGGATTCGGCTACGCGCATCACGTTCAGCAAGAACGTCCTGATCGAGGGCAAGCCGCTGCACGCCGGTGAATACACCCTCTGGCTCATACCGCGTGCGACCGGGCCATGGACGGTGATTTTCAGCCGCGCCGCGCACGTGTTTCACAAGCCATATCCCGGCGCGCGATTCGATGTCCTTCGGGTGGACGTCACGCCGGAGCAGGCATCGCAAATGGAATCATTCGCGATCTACTTCCCAATGGTTCTTCGCGACGAGGCGATCATGCGATTGCACTGGGGCACGACCGCCGTTCCGTTACACATCAAAGCCCCGTTCGCGCCAAGCTCCTAGCTCTGTTTCAACGCCGCCCTTAACCGCGCAAGATGGTGATAGCTGTGTCGCACCGCGTGATCCTCGAGCAGGAACTGACACGTGACCGGGGCATCAAAATAGAGCGACACCAGCGTCGCACGATCGAGCTCCTCATCGCTTAGCGCCCGGATTGCAGCCGCGGCCGCGGCACTGTTGCGCCGAAGAAGATCCAGAGCCTCAGCCTTAGTGACCGCGTCGTTCTCCTTCGCGTGGCCCGCATTCATTTTGTCGATATCATCTCCCGTCACACTCGTCACCGGTTTGCCGCCGGCAATGGTCTGCGCCAACTGGATCTCGATCGGGTAGACGCTCGCCACGTGATGCACGGTCACGCCGACCTTTCGTGCGTCTCTTTGGGAGACACGGGTCTTCCACTGCGCGTCGGTGAGTGATTCCGCGAAACTGGCGAGTGCGCGGGCGCCCTCCTCGAGACGGTTGGCAAGGGCATTAGCACGTTTGTTCATGTCGATCTCTGTCGATTGGTGGTGGAATATTTTGGCGGAAAGTCAGTTCTGCCGGAAGTGTAGGCCGTCTCCATCGCGCCCAATATGACCGCCCGTCCTCACTTCCTGCCCGCGCGTCCGGAACGGGCTGGCGCCTACGTCATTTGAGGACTTCTACGTCATTTGACGCATAGAGCCTTTCGGAAGGTCGCGCGATCGTGGAGCCTGGGAATAATGCTCTCACCGCCTTTCTGGAGGCCCCATGCAACTCGATCCACGGACACGACCGACTCTGCGGAGCTCGATCTGCGCGCTCGCGATCATCATGTGCCTTCTCACATCACGGAATTCTGCGGGAGCGCAGTCCGCAAGCGATGTTCGCGCGAGGATGACGGTCCCGGATAGCGCGCACATCCAGATCCTTACGCTCGCGGACGGATCGACGATATTCGGCCGCATTGTCACGGTGACCGCCGACACCGTCTCGTTTCAGACGGGGGCCGGCACGATGCAGCTCTCGGTCAAAGCGATACGCGACGTCAGGCAGATAGATGCCGAGGACCTGCGCGAGGGGGAATACTGGTTCCCCAATCCGAATTCCACACGCCTCTTCTTCGCGCCAACCGGCCAGCAACTCAAGCAAGGAGAAGGTTATTTCTCGGATTACGAGCTCTTTTTTCCTGGCGTGGCCGTCGGCGTAACCGACAACATTTCGCTCGGTGGTGGCATTTCGCTCTTCCCCGCCTCGGCGTCAGACCAGATCTACTACGTCACGCCGAAGGTCGGTTTTAGCCCGTCGGACAAAGTCCATGTGGCTGCCGGTGTTCTGTTCGCCGGCACCAACGGTGGGACTGGCGGCATCTATTACGGGGTGGGAACGTTCGGCGACGGAAATGCGAGCGTAACGGTGGGTGGTGGGTACGGCTTCGCCGGCGGCAAGATCCAGTCGAAGCCAGTGGCAATGCTCGGCGGCGAGTTCAGGATCGCGCGCCGGCTCGGTTTCGTGACCGAGAATTACTTGCTGCCCGTAGCGGAGAATAACGTGCTCTATTCATTCGGATTCCGTTTCATGGGCGAAAAGCTCACGACGGACCTCGCGCTCGCGAATGTCTCCGGCAGCGACATCATCGGCATTCCTTACGTCGATTTCGTGTTCCGTTTCTAGATGCGCAACCGTGTTCAGGAGGGGTGTTATGAGCTCTGCATTGCGACACCGCATGCTGCGGCTGATGGTGTGCGGGTGCGTTGTGCTCCCGGGACTCGCCCACGCCCAGGCTGAGCCTCCAAAGGTCTGGAGCACCTCGGAAGCGGGACTACTCACTGCTGACGTGAGTCTGATGCTCTGAGTGACGGACGCCCGCTGAAGGATGGCGTGGTTTAAAGTCTGCTACGAGGGTTCGTCACTTGAGCAGATCGTGCACTACGACGTATCGCACCAGGTCCGCTTTTGATTTGAGCCCCATCTTCTCGAGCAAGCGCGCCCTGTAAGTGCTGACGGTCTTCGCGCTCAGGCGAAGCTGCTGCGCGACGTCCTTGACCATCATGCCGCTGCCAAGCGCGCGCAGCACCTCGAATTCACGGTCACTCAGTCGCTCGTGCGGCGCACGGGTCCTGCCTTTGTCTACCATGCCGGCCAGGCGCTCCGCCATCGATTCGCTCACGTACTTGCCGCCACGCGCCACTCGACGGATGGCTTCGACGAGCTGTTCTGGCGAGTGGTCCTTCGTGAGATAGCCGGCCGCGCCCGATTGCAGCGCGCGCAGCGCCCATTGATCCTCGGGGTGAGCACTCAACACCAGCACCTTGATGCTCGGGTGGCGCTCTCGCACATCGCGCAGGGTCTCGACGAAAGTTGCACCAGGCATGCTCACGTCGAGCAGCACCACGTCCACGGCAGCCGCATTTAGCAGGCGTAACAACTCAGCGCCGTTCGATGCTTCTCCGGTAACGGTTATCCCCGCGTCATCAGATGCAATTCGCCGCAGGCCCTCGCGGACGATTGGATGATCATCAGCTATGGCGATTCTGATCATGACGTAGCTCCGCCATCGAGTGGGACTCGGAGCATCACTGTAGTGCCGCTCCCCGGTGAGCCGGAAATCCTGAACTGACCACCGCATGCCAGTGCCCGCTCCCTCATACCGACCAATCCCAGTGACCTTGTTCCATCGAGACAGCCGGCTGCGCAGCCGACGCCATTGTCGGCGACTTCGAGTGTGAGATGTGTTGGAGACCGGGTGAGCTTTATCGTGACCCTGGTTGCGTTGGCGTGGCGGGCGACGTTTGTCAGCGACTCCTGAAAGATTCGGAACGCGGAGCTGGCAATATCATCGGGAACGTCGTCTCCGTCTTCGGCCAGCTCCATGAGGATTTCCAGACCGGTCCGCGCGCCAAATTCCTGTCCCTGCCACTCGATTGCGGCAGCGAGGCCCAATTGATCGAGCACGCTCGGCCGTAGCTCCGTCGCAATGCGTCGCACTGCGTTCGCCGTCTGGTCGATTCGCTCGATGATCGACGCGCACTGCGACATCATCTCATGCTCGCGCGGAAGGCGGCGCTTCATCCACGCAATGTCGAGCTTGAGTCCGGTCAGCGCCTGTCCGAGCTCGTCATGGATTTCGCGCGCGATGTTCTTGCGCTCCTCTTCTCGCACTTTCTGAAGACGGGACGCGAGCGCGCGGAGCTGCTCCCGAGAGTGGGCGACCTCCTCGCTCGCAAGATGTCGATCAGTCACATCGCGCTGGATCCCGAAGTGACCGGCGATGCGTTTGCGTTCATCGTAGATCACCATGTAGTCTCCCTCGATGCGCATAGGGGTCCCGTCCAGGCGGCGTTCGTCGGTTTCCGTGTGCAGATGCCCGCGGTCGAAGAACTCGCGCCAGCGTGCCTTCGCATCCTTTACGCCGTGTGCGAAGAACTGTGCCGGAGTCGTGCCGAGTATATCGTCCGGCGTCTGCGCGTTGAACATGGTCAGGATTGCTGAATTCACCTTCGTCATCCGCTGGTGCTCGAACACGTAGTCGAGCACACGATCCTTGTCGATGCCGTCTCCCCACTCCACCGGCTCGTCGAGCATCATGAAAAAGAAGCCGTCGAGGGATTGGGAGAAAAAGAGCTCGAGCAGTCGTTCATTCTCGATGCCGCCCGGAATCGTCATGTGCCGGTGCCATAGGTTGGAGAATGAAAGGTACGGCTCGGGCTGGCGGATGCCAAAGAGGGCCGAGTTCTGCGCCTCGACCCTCTCTGGGTTCGCATCAGAACGACTGATGCGGCTCTCCGTAAATCACATTGTCCAACACCACCAGATCCGCCGTACCGCCGTCGGTGACATCGTTGACGCCAGCCCCGAGCGCTCCCGTCCCTAGCGTGATTCGCACCCGGGCAATGATTGGCTGATCGAACGTGACTCCGACAAACGACAGACCGCCCGCATCGGATCGGGTTGGCGCCGCGAAAACGCCGAGGCTCGAGCCGTCCTTAGCGAACAGCTCGATGGTGGTCTTACTCGCAATATCGACATCGCTGAACACGATCCCGAAACCGCGCACTACTGCCGGCGTGGGTTGCCCGGCAACCTGAAACAACTGGTCGAGCTGATTACTGCCGATCGGTGCAAAAATCTTGTTGGCGCTGAAGAAATTGAACTGCGCCGCGTACGTCGGGTTGATCTCCGCGAAATCAGTGGAGTCATTGCGGAACCCGGTGCCCGCGGTCGTGAATATCGCGCCCGACTTCACGTTGGTGTTGAAGAAATCAGCCGGGAAGTTGTTCTTGTTGTCGAACGGATTGGCACCCGCGCCGTCCCAGCTGATTTCACGGCGGCCCCCGGCCTGCTCGCCGGCTGTCGCGCCGTTCGACGCGCCGAGAAGATTTCTGAATTCGTCCACCTTGGCGGCGATGTCGCCGGTGGCACTCGATACTGTTGCCTGTGGCAGTGGCGGCGTCACTACCGGGTTGGTGATCGACTTGTCGTCGCCGCAAGCCGCAGCCATCACCATCGCCCCAACCAGCGCCACTAATTTCGTCCTGTGCATCTTGCTCCCGTGTGTTAGTGCCGGGCGAATAGCGCCCTTGCGCTCTCGTCGGCTTCCCCGCGTGAATCCGGATGGTTCCCCGGAAGGCGTGAACGGTATGCATCGACGGCGGGGCGAGGGATCGGACGAAAGCGCGAATTCACCCGCAATTCACACGAACTGCTTTGTAGGTCCCGGGATTACAGGCGGGACTCTCTAGTGGAAGAACTACAACTGAAGACTACCTGCCGGGTGCTTTGAGCGGAGCAGCTTTTGGCTGCGGGCTTGCACGCGATCTTTCCTACGCCGAGCCCGAAGCCCGCAGCCGGTCCGCTCATCGCTCCCGGCGGGTAGTCTTCACTTCGCAGTTCCGTGGCAGCTCCGCGCCCCGGCGTCGTTCTCCTCAGCTGCCCATGAATCGATTGATCTCAGCAAAGGAGACCGCCCGAGACAACCCCGTGAAGGTTCCCTCCTCGGCGATTTCCTTCGCGGCAGCGAGAAACCCGGTCCACGCCGCCCGCGCCAGTGAGCCACCGACGCTGATTCGACGGACGCCCATATCTCTGAGCTCGGCGACCGTCGTGAAATCGCTGCCGACGAGCACATTCACCGGCTTGGGCGACACCGCCTTGACGATGGCCGTGATCTCGGCTTTGGCGCGAATGCCGGGCGCGAAGAGGCAATCGGCTCCGGCTTCGGCGTAGGCGGTGAGCCGACGAATGGTTTCCGCGAGATCGGGACGTCCGGCTATGAATCCCTCGGACCGACCGGTCAGAAGAATCCCCGTTCCGCTCTCATCGATCGCATGACGCGCGGCGGCAATCCGTTCGGTCGCGAGCTTGAAATCGAAAAGTGGGTTCGAGCTGTCGCCCGTCGAGTCTTCAATCGAAAGGCCGGCGATTCCGGTTGCCGCGACAAGTCGGACGTTGGCGCCCACGTCCGCCGGCGTCGTGGCAAACCCTCCCTCGAAGTCGGCGGTGATGGGAATCTCGACCGCCTCCGTGATCGATCGCAGGGCATCCAATGTCTCATCGAGCGTTACGTGATGATCCGCCCGACCGCGGGATGCCGCGAAGCCGGAGCTAGTGGTGGCGAGTGCTCGAAAGCCGAGGCCGGCAAGCAGGCGCGCGCTGCCGCGGTCCCATGGGTTGGGCACCACGAAGATGCCAGACCGATGGAGCTCACGGAATACCTGGGACCGGGAGGATATAGCAGTCATAGCTTCAGCGTCCGTCACCCACCCTGGGGTTCGGTTATGTATTTCGCCACGTGCTCACGCCTGAATCCAAGTCCGACCATTCGAGCCGGGATTCGTCGCAAATACGGAATCGCACCGAGTGTGCGAAATGCCAGCGGCGGCTTCATCGATCCGCGACTGGCAAGGACGCGCGTGACGACGTTGTTCTGCACGAGTAGCTGCACACGCTGGGTTATACGCGTCGGAAGCTCGCGGCGCGCCTGCACCTTTCGCAGCGTTTCGGTCGAGATCTTTGACTCGCGCAGCAGCGCGGGAACCAGAATGTTCGCCGCGGCCACAGCATCCTGAATAGCAAGATTGATCCCCACTCCGCCGATTGGCGACATCGCGTGCGCGGCATCCCCGATGCAGAGAAGGCCCGAGCGGTACCACTCGCGCAATCGGTTCACCTGAACGGTCAGCAACTTGACGTCGTCCCAGTCGCGAAGCTCGGCCACGCGATTCTCGAGAAACGGAATCATCTCGACGATGTCGGCACGAAGAGCCTCGATACCGCGGCGCTGAATATCCGCGAACGCGCCTTTGGCGATGACCAGCGCGCACTGCCAGTAGTCGCCGCGATCTAGCATCACGAAGACCCGTCCGAAATCGACGCGTCCGAATAACTGGTCGGGATCGCCAGGTTGTTTCGAGAGTCGCATCCAGAGCGCGTCCATTGGTGAGCCGAAGTCGATCGACTGAAGTCCGGCAAACTCTCTCACGTGCGAATCCCGGCCGTCCGCTCCAATGACGATGTCCGCCCCCACCTCTCGCTCTCCTCGAGGCGTCTTGACGCGCACGCCCGTCACGCGCCCGTCATCGAAAAGAAGCCCGGTCACTACCGCCTGCATCTCCAGATGGAACGATGGAAACCTCCGCCCCCGCTCGGCCAGAAAGTTCAGAAAATCCCATTGCGGCATGAACGCGAGGAATTTGCAGCGCACGGGCAGGTGATTGAAATCAGCGATCTGGAGCGTCGTGCCACCGATCTGAACGGTGAGTTTTCGCACTTCGGAGTGTGGCAGCTTCAGAAATTCGTCAACAATGCCGAGCTCGTCGAGAATCTCGAGCGTCGAGGGGTGAACCGTGTCTCCGCGAAAATCGCGGAAGAAGTCCGCGTGCTTTTCCAGGACCCTGACGCTGACGCCCGCCCGGGCGAGGAGATAGCCGAGCATCATCCCGGCGGGGCCGCCGCCGGCGATGACGCAGTTCACCGATTCACGCGGCAATTGCATCCTCCTGCGTCAGTTGTCAGACTCGAACGTGTTCGGGATGCGGGAATCTAAGTTGTCTTGAGCAGGGCTAACAATCGGTCGGTCCAAACGGGAAGCTTTTCGGCGTGCGATCTGTTCCAGACAGCGACAGCCTCGTTGTATCGTCTCAAGAGGGCCGGTGGATCGCACATCACTGCGAGGAGACTGCTTCGGCCAAATACCTTTTCGATTGTTACCGCCATCTTCCAACCGACCGTATACCACGGCCCCTGCGCTCCGTAAAACTGGCCGGCCAATGCGTTGACGGAATCCGGAGATGTTACTCGACCCTCGACGACGTTCAGGAAAAAAGTCTCCAGGAGCCTGAGGTTCGCTTCGTGATTGGCCACGTCACGGTCCCACTGGTCTCGGCTTGCGCTGTCGCTCTCGTAGTGCGCATTCGAGTCGGGACTCCCCGCCGCCGCTAACATCGCGAAACCCTCACCAAAGCCACCCATACGGTAGACCAGCGTTCGGAGCGGCTCGCTCAGTGAAGTGTCCGGCTCGGAGCGACACACACTATTCAACCCGATGTGGTGCAATTCATGGGTCAGCGTATTCTGAAATTCTGCGGGCGTCCTCGCGGGATCGACGTAGACGAAAATGCCAGGAATCGAGTCCTGACTGAACACGAAACTGTTCGTATGCGGTTTTATCTCCGGATAAAGGCGCGCGACGATTCGGGCACCACTCGGCAGGTAGCTGAGGGCCTGTCTCGCCGCGGTTGAGACGTCGACCTTCTCAAACCCCGCAACCGCCAAGCGAAGCGCGGGCGTGCGACGAATCAGGGTATCGGATTGAATGAAGCCGCGAAAATCCGCGTCGGTGAACGTTCGCTTCATGTAATTTTCGCGCTGCTTGAGCCGCAAATATCCTTCGGCGCTGAACAGTCGCTGCCACTGCCTCTCATCCACCGGCCGAGCGGCGAATTCCTGTTCCAGGATTGCAAGTGCGCTCATCGCCTCGTCATCGACGAGCTTCACCTGCAGCCTGGCCCCAAGGTCAGCCGAAGCGCCCAGCTGTATCGACGGGGCACAGCCGATAACGAAAAGCAATATTGACAGAATCAGTCGCGTTCTGAACATCCTTGCCCTCGCGAGGTTGAGCAAATCCGACTCTGCGTGGGACACGCGCGACGAATAAATCGTTGAGTCTTTGATGGCTCGTGGTGCGAGCGCCGTGGTCAGGGCGGCCAATCGCCCTTCTCGGACGGCGAATGTCTCAGAATCACATCTCCTCGAGGAATGGCTCCTGCGCTTACCGGCACCTCTTTTTGTCCGCGCGCGATTTATCACACAGCCGCCCCGACGAGTCGCGCGCGGGCGGGCGGCGACTCAACAGGTGGAGATTCTCGTATGTACCGCAGTCTAAGCTCAATAGGAATTGTTTTGGCAACCGTCGCTTTTACCGCTTGCAGTGATTCCATATCCGCAAACGCCAACACTCATGTAAGCGTACAGGACCAGTGCGACCCGGCGTCCTTCAATGCGGCACTCGGGGCCGGCACCTGTTCGAGACAGGGAAACATGACCTTCGCGCAATTCAACAGTGAGCTGAGTGCAACGCAGCAGGTGGCAGCGTGGCGATTCGTGCCACAGAACCTGACGGTCCGTGTCGGGCAATCGATCACCGCGACGAACGATGGCGGCGAAGTCCACACTTTCACGGAAGTCGCCCAATTCGGCGGAGGGATTGTGCCAGCTCTGAATCAGGCATCCGGCAACACGGTGGTGGCTCCGGAATGCCAGGCGCTAACCGCGGGGGACATGATAGCCTCCGGCACGACTTTCACGGCTGATGCAGAGACCACGGTCGGCACCGAGCACTATCAGTGCTGCATCCATCCCTGGATGCGCGCGACTGTCACCGTAACTGGCTGATCACAAGGCAAACGCAGAGCAGCTAGTTAGACGGACCGGTAGCCTCAGGGTGGCCAGTGAACACTCGAAAAAAAATCCCCGCATCAGGAGGTTCTGGTGCGGGGATTTTGGAGCGCAGATTCTTGCTAACGGCCGATGAGGTACTCTATGCGGGTCGCAATCACCGAGCGATCAGACGATGCGGTGAGTCCGCGTCCGAAGGACGCCGCAAATCCCCAGCGCGTCGAGAACTCTTTCTCAGCGGCGACAAAGAGCTGATGTTTTTGCTCGGAGGGCTTATCGAAACGAGACGTCGGACCGAGGGATGTGTAGTATTCGAGCGATAGCGACCCGTCGTCGCCGAAGCCGTAGGAGATTCGCCCCCGCGGCTCGAATTCGACTGGGTGCTCAGGGGCAGCGCCAAGATTTCTTTCGAAAGCCGGATTCGCCACGAGCGCGACGGAACCCCAGCTTCTTCCAATCATTGGCGAGAGCTCGTAGGTCCACCGATTCTCGGCGAAGCCGGGACGCGCGTAGCCCACCTCCTGCGTGAGGCCGATCTCGAATGGCAGGTTCCAGCCGCTGGGCGCAACCGCGGTCGCACGCAACCGATTCCCGACATACGAAGTTCCTCCATCGGGTCGGTGTGCCGCGAGGACGTAGACACTCGCCTCGAGCCAATCTGTAACGCCGGTGCCGACCTCCAAACTCGATCGCAGCATGTGATGAGTTGGAAACACTCCCTCGTCAACTTGCTTCCGACCCGACGCGACGAAGTTGGTGTTTAACTCGAGCTCAGTCGTGCCCGGCTTGGTCAGATGGGTGTCGTAGACCTCGAATTCATACCCCTGCTGAGCCATCACGCTGAAAAAGGGACACGCGACAGCAAAAACAAAAGCAATCAGATAGCGCCGTTTTCTCATGAGTCACTTGAAGGTGAGAGAGTTTCAACGGCGTGAACCTAACTGAGCGAATTAATCCCGACAAGCCCTCTCGGGATTAGAATGGAGCTGAATTAATTGCGCTGAATCAGCTCGGCGGCGACAGCGGCGAAAGAGGGATTGCTTCACCAGCTGGAGTCGGACGCTCCGGCTTTTTCCAGGCTGGCCTCTGGTAGGCTGGCCTCGCAGCGATCGCCTGAAGCTCGGCATAGTAGGCGATGATTCGCTTCTGAACCGACTGCTTGGTATCGCCGGGCTTGGCCTCGAAGGGAGCGTAGCGCGTGCTCGTTTCGGTATCCAGCCGGAACCACCACCAGGGCGGCATCCCCGATTGCCCAGGTACCTCGACCGTGCAGAAAAACTTGCGACCGCCATCTTCGAACTCGAATTCCTGGATGGCTTTCTCTTTTATAGGCATGAATGCAATCTACCTCAATGCACGGGTAACTATTCGGCGAATATCATGGAGAATCAGTGAGCGAGCAGCCCGGGACCCCTAATGAGACCGCTCGGATCGAAGCATTCAGTGACGGGGTATTCGCGATAGCGATTACGCTATTGATTCTCGAGATTCGCGTTCCTCCGCAAACCCCGGACGGCGTACTCCGTGACGCCTTACGAGATCTCTGGCCGTCATACGTCGCGTTCCTGGCGAGCTTCATGACGATCGGCGTCATGTGGCTGAACCACCATCGACTGTTCTCCCTGATCAACAAGAAGGACGATGGCCTGATCGCGTTCAATCTCCTGCTTCTGCTCGGTATCACCTGGCTTCCCTTTCCGACCGCTCTACTGGCGGAGCACCTGCTCGGACCACACGTGGACCAACAGGCGGCCGCTATCATCTACGCGGGATCGTTCTTCGCGATCGCCATCGTGTTCAACGTCATGTGGCGCTACGCCATTCGAAGAAAGGTCGTCAGCGAGGAAGTGAACGCTGTCGGAATCACCCGTCAGTACGCCCTCGGCCCCATCATGTACGCCGTGCTCGTTGCAATCGCGTTCTTCAGCGCCGAGTGGTGTCTGACAGTGAGCATTCTTTACGCGCTTTACTTC